>Ga0247818_10000026_pt1 | contig 80557 bp, 75 predicted proteins | sample 13C_Glucose_Day1_FD_192424 | JGI IMG/M metagenome (GOLD analysis project Ga0247818, IMG submission 192424) | Soil microbial communities from agricultural site in Penn Yan, New York, United States - 13C_Glucose_Day1 | ecosystem: Environmental > Terrestrial > Soil > Agricultural land | place...
GACTACATCGAGATGTTCTACAACGCAAAACGCCGTCATGGTTTCAACAATCAGCTGTCACCGGTAGAGTTTGAAAAGCGTTACGCAATGAGCTTGCAAGGTGTCTAGAGAATCCGGGGCGATTCACAGACATGTACTGCGCATCACATACGGCGATGATTTACTGGCTTGCCTGGAATTGCTTTGGAGTTCCGATGATGCCTAAAACGATCACATCGCAACATGAAAGAAGAATCGCTCAGATGATCCGTAACTGGCCAGCCGAGCATGCGCTGGACTGGAAAGCAGTCTGTATTGGCGCACAAGGCATAATGGGGTGGGATAACCCGCCAACTCGTCAGGCGCTCGACAAAAAAATAGCGGTAAAAGTTGCTTATAAGAATAAGAAACAATATCTGAAGATAGAAAAACAGAAGCTCTCGGAAATGCCAAGGCCACGAAGCACGCTGGACGCTATGAAAAAGATCTCTAGGCTTCAGGCAGAGAATGATGAACTGAAAGCAGAGCTTGCCAGGATGGCCGAGATCGCAAACCGACTCATCTACAACGCATCCATTGCAGGCCTTACACGAGAGCGACTGATGGCGCCACTTCCGACAATTCGTGAGCCACAGCCACGCAAAATTTGAATTCAGTGATCGTTGAATGTGACTCTGATATTTTCTGACCTAGTAATGCCGTCTGGGTCACGAAGTGAGGCAGCCTCAAGGTTTCGTACACAGAGTTCAGAAATAGCCGCTTCACCATTAAGCCGCGTGAGAGGCCTAGGTGCTAATATTTCAATCTGCCGGCAACACTTTGATAATTCGAATAGATAGCTACCTTATTGATCAACTCCATGGCCCTATGGCGAAAGAATCAAATGTCACCCCTGCCCTCTTTTTCAAGGGTTGATGGCAGGTCCAGAATTTGAAGTTCTTCTTGCACGTTGGATAGAAATCTCCTGATATCGTTAGCCCCCTCTTTCCGCATATAGCACGCGGCCACCAAGCTCACCGGATGGATACCGAGAGCGCTGCAAAGCTCCTCGAGCTTATCAAGCGTCGGGCTGGTCCCCCCTCGCTCAAGCAAGCTGACATTGGTACGGCTACTGACAAGCGAAAAATCCTCCTGCGTAAGGTTTTTCTGAAGGCGGACCTGTCTTAGCGTTGCACCAAATGCTTTTCTCAATTCCATTTTGCGATCTCACAAAAGGAACGATAAAGCTTCATTGCACAATATATGACTACAACATATATTTGTCATTTGTGATGCGGAGAGGCTTGCCATGAACCAGGAGCGTAGACGAGCGATGATCTTTTCCAGCCTATTCAACGACGATTTTCTAGCACGCCGCTTCGTTCGTCAGACGGTAATGTGTCCTTGGTTTTATCTGCAAGCGGAGGTTCGTGAAGGCAAGGAATTCTCGAGTGAGATGCTCATGGTCTCTTCGTTTGATTCACTTAAAGATATCCTCGAGCAGCAGCATGACTCCTTTCGGGTCCGGTCTATCCAGTATGTTACCCCTGGTTTTGTCAACAAAACTGGCCAGTGGCTTATGGAGTCGCTTCTGGAGGCGAGCGAAGCGACCGGTCAGAGTGGAGAAAAGATACCCATTTTGACGGTTGCGGGCCGGACGTATTCGCAAATGGACATCAGCACCGAGATAGACTTCTCAAGCGTTAAGGTATTGTTCACCCACAAAACGGACAGACATGACTGATTTTCTGTAGGCAGGTCTGCCTCAGTCAAAGAGGGTTGCCTTGCCCGTTTAGCTCCGCCCTACTCAGATGCGGTTTACGACAAAATTCTTGTCCACAGCGATGCGGGGCACATAAAAATGGTCACATAAACTAGGGGATTCCTTATTTTTCAATCATCGGCAATCAGCCACCTGGCGAGGGATCGTCCAAATTCCCAGCGCGTTTCAAGGGCATGCCGGCGAAGCGGGTACCTTCTACCTTGCTAAAAGAATCAACAGCGTTTACGTTAAAAAAACTACGATACTTGGACGATTTTTGCAGACGCTCAAGTTTGGCTCGGGCATTAGCTGCGATATCACTATCGCTTTTAGCGCTCATTCATTGCTCCTCTTTGCTGTAAAACACTGATACGTAAAACAAAACCTGACGGAGATCTTATCCGCGGATTAGATACGCGATTCGGAAATTAGGTCGTCATTACCTCCCAATATTCAAAACCGTCATTTTCTTCGGCGACGTAATCCTCGCTCAGTTAAATCAAAACTCAATCCTGCGAGTGGACCGCTAGGCTCTTGATCCGGATGACAATGAAGCAGGCTTTCCAGTAACTTGTGATCCAGTTTATTAGGTTTATTGAGTAATTGGAGGGCCTCGCCGGCATCAACCTCCGCCTCTGACTCACTAACCGCACCTTCTGGCACCAAAGATTCAGGGCTGGTCAAATAAAGAGCGAGCAATTTATGGTGCGGGTAGCGGTTCTCAAAATGCTTGACCATCCCCTTGAAAATGCTTTCACCCGTGGGTGTGCCAGCAACTCGGCGAATTACATAATCAGCGATTGCCAAGCGCACCTCGATCTCGTTTGAATCGAGTGGAAGATCCTCATAACCATCTTCAAACCGACTATAGGGGCGATATCCAACGGGCTTGTCAGTCATCGTTCAGTCCTCCTGCACGGGGTGATTTTGATAGGCCAAAAGGCCGAACACGAGAGTGATCGCTTTTGCGGGATTTCGACGCTACCTGCAAAGTACTTCAACTCCAAAACAAATGAAACCACCGGAATCTTGTGTACGACCAGCGACATCCAGCAGAGGACGCACTGCGCTCTCTTTCAAGCTGGAGGCTTCTGACACCCCATCAACTTAGGTTTTCAACCAGCGAGTGGGGCGTCACATGGGTGATCTGAGCAAAAGTGCTGCAGGAGCTAGCTTTGACGAGATATTGATGATCAAGTGTCGAGCCAGGACAGACTTGTTGATGCGGTGTACGCAGCAGTTTATGAAGGCCTTTAGCTTGCAGCGGATTATGTCTAAGCGGCTCCACATGGCATCTCACCAATTCCACGGCCACAACGATACAGCTGTCTCGAAAACGAGGAATTAATACCACGCTAGCTCTACAAACTAATTAGCCGATAAATGGTAACTAATGGCCGAATTCCAGCGCCTGGACACTACTGAAAGGTTGGGTTTGCGATAGCCAACCGTGTTGTGCTCATCCAAGTGTGCTCTCACCTACCTTGCTCAACGCAGGAACCATTATTGATGAGGCTCAAGCCAGCCCCTCCAACAGACCATCCTCGCGTAACATGTCAACTATCATCTCTTCTTCGATAGCATAGACACCCCGCGAAGTTTTCCAGACCAGTTTTTTTTCCTGCAGTGCCATGAGCGTTAGCTGCACATCTGACACCTCAACCACTGTGTCGTTTGTAGCGACGCCAGCTTTCTGTATCGCTTTGGCATACAACTCCATAGTCAAGCATTCGAAGGGCGCGAAACGCTCGCCCTTTGCACCCATCACACGAATGACTGCAGACTGCAATGGTGTGAGGCTATGAATCACCGTCTTAAAATTCGCATTGAGTGCTACAGCTTGCGCTCGGACAAGCTCGGCAAAACGCTCCAGGATGGTTTTGGTGTCCACGGTGACATCGAAGCGGATACCGTCTGCGGCTGCGCTGAGAAGCTCAGGCCGATAACCGCTCTCTCGAAACAACTGGAATACATCTGAAGGGTCGAGATCTTGTGGAAGTTCAAGTCCCTTGCAGTACCAGTCAACGAAGTCTTCATCCAGCATTGGGAACTGCACCATTAAAGCCCCAAAAAACGCCTCATCGCTGCTGTTTCGAAGCATGGCAAGCTTGTTTCGGTTCGATCCGATGCAAACGATACGAAGACCATAATGCTGCGAACTGTTAAGTTCGTCTCTGGCCGCCTTTAGCGCAAAAAGCGCTGCGACGCCTTCGTCTGACGTGATCGAATGTTGGGCTTCGTCGATTATCAGCACTATGAGTTGTTTCGACTCATCGGACAGTGCTTCAAACGCCTTGGTCAAATCAATTACTTTCCCGAGCCCAATGTTGTTCACGTCAAAATTAACGCGAGCGACACCTACCGTTTCCAACCCGGATGCAACCGCCAATTGGCTGATGAGTTTCTCGTTAAGTCCAATAGCTTCTCGGACAGTCTCGACGATGACAGTTCCTGGATCTTTCGTCAGGTCCTTCCAAAGATCGGCGTACAACACAATGGCTCCGGCGTCCTCCAAGGCAGGCCACAAATCTTCGCGGGCAAAAGTGGACTTCCCGGTTCGGCGTGGTGCTGTCAGAAAGACACCTGACCTGGCAGCACTGCCCACTACTACTTGCGTTATCAGCTTAGTGAGCCGTTCAGACAGCACCCGACGATGGTAAAAATTCTTCTGCGACATTGTTGGCCTTTGATGGGATCCATAGGGAATCAAAGAATTGAAGCCCTAATTTGAGCGGGATCTCGCATCGCGTCCAGTCAGCGTTGAAAGTAACTATATTTTAACGGTCAAAAAATCAGCAAAAATAATGGACTCAGTTCCACTTTATCTTTTTTTGACCAGACGCGCAGCGCTGACCAACCCCTCCAGCCAATCCTGATGCCCATTGATCATCGGGTTCGGGCGCGCCATGGCGAGTTCTTTGGCGGGTTTTCCCTTCTGGGTTTCTTGGGTGAGGATTCGAACTCGACCACCCGACAAATCTTCGATCAGCCAAGCATGGTGTACATCCAGGCGGGTGTCGCCCTCGCCCGCCCAGCCGTGCCAGGCTATCCGTCCCGGCTTACCTTCAACAGGCGGTAAAAACTCATTGCACTGTGCTTCAACAGGAAATCCGAAGGTTTCAAAGTAAAAGCGCGCACCGTCTTTCAGTTCAGGACCTGGGGCATTATGAAAATGGACGTTTGCGGAGTTGGCGTAATAGCTAGGCCACAGAGAAGCCTTGCTAAGGAGTGGCCAGATATCGGCAGCGCTGAGACCAGCGACGATGATTTCGTTAGAGGCAAAGTTTTCCGTGAAACCGGGTAGAAACCCTTCCGGCCAGATGATCTCGTTCATGTCCAACGCTCAAAATTAATGGATTGACACCATAATGAGTACGAGCGTCATATAGAGCAAATCGCCATTCTAAATCTTGAGCATCATGAAATCTGATATCAGGCATCTCGACCTCAATCTACTCAAAGCCCTGGATGCACTGCTAGATGAACGCAGCGTTACCCGCGCCGCTGAGCGATTGTCACTGACCCAACCCGCCGTTAGCGGCATGCTTACCCGATTGCGAGAGAGCTTTGGTGACCCACTATTCGTGCGAGCACAACGGGGCATTGTGCCCACTCTGCGGGCTGAGCAACTGGCTATACCAGTCAAGCAACTGCTAAGTAATATAGAGTCTATCCTGCAGCCACAATCCTTCGACCCGCTCACTGCCACTATGACGGTATCGCTTGCTTCCACCGACTACGCCCTGCGCGCGATTGTTGTGCCTTTCCTTGGTTCTCTCAGAATGCTTGCACCACATATTCGTGTAGCCGTGCACCCCGTCAATACTCAACAACTCCTCGGTCAGTTGGATCGTGGCGTTATCGATCTGGCGCTGGTCACACCGGAAGACACAGCTTCCGGCCTACATTCAGCGCTGCTGTTCGATGAACGCTACGTCTGTGTCATGCGTACGGGTCACCCTGATGCGGTAGGCGAGACCCTTGCCTTGGAGCGTTTTTGTGCCCTTGATCATGTCCTGGTCTCCTCCTCTGGTGGATCTTTCCAAGGGGTGACCGATCAGGCACTCGCTCGTATCGGTAAGTCGAGGCGTGTAACCATCTCAGTGACCAGCTTCCTGGTTCTTCCCGAAATTCTGCGAACCAGCGACTTGATCGCAGTGGTACCTCGGCGTTTGGCGATGCACTCCGCAGGTCTTGCCATTCTTGAACCACCGGTTGAGATTCAAGGCTTCAGCAAGACCGCAGCTTGGCATGAGCGTACACATCACGACCCGGGTCAGAAATGGCTTCGCTCGCTGCTGATTGATATCTGTACAAAGCTGAATTGAGCTCTCAGGCAGCCCTTAGTTTCGCTACTGATAAAGTTCAAGGCCTAGGTTTCCGGTAGGATCTAAGTTATCCACGTCGCGAACTATTACGCAGGCATAACGAAGAGTTCGTGAAAATAATTTTCCCGCTCATCGCATTATCTTTTTTTTTGCAAAATCGTTGGCTGATTGGACAAAACTCTGACCAATCAGCGGATTCCATTGCACACCAGATTTGGCTTCTACACCTGGCTTTAGGCGCTGAGTTTCGTCGTAGTCACTCCATGGGTGCATGAACAAGGGCTCAGTGCTATCCAACGTCTTTATGCGCTCCGCAAAGCCAGCGAGGTAAGCCACACGATCTTCAGCAGGCACACGGCCTGGCATCCATGCGGCAAATGGCGGTAGGACAGAGAAGCCGGTGTAAGCCAGGAGACCGTTGTGAATTGGCCAAAGTACATGCAGCAAATCCCCATCGATCCCGTTCGGCTCATAGAGCGTCGATGCTGTCCCAGTCGTCAGGCAAAGCATCGCCTTCTTGCCCTTGAACAAGCCCGTGTCGTATTTGCGACCGGCTGCATAGGCAAAGCCACGACTGAATACGCGATCGCACCAGCCCTTCAAGATCGAAGGCATTGAGAACCACCACACAGGAAAGTGGAACAACACCAGGTCAGCCTCAGCGACTTTCTGCTGCTCACGAACAACATCAGCACTTTGGCTATTCTGTGCAAACGCGTTCTCTTGCTCACGTGACAGATCCAAAAACTCCGCATTCTCTCGGTCAGCAAAATCTGCTGCAGACAGCACTGGATTCCATCCCATAGCGTAGAGATCGCTTACGACAACGTCGTGACCCAGGCCGGTCAACGTTTCCACCGCTGTGTTTTTTAGCGCTGCGTTGAACGATGCCTGCTCCGGGTGTGCATAAACGATTAGGGCTTTCAATGTGTACCACTCCGGCCTTGAAAGGAGGACTCAAAAACTTGAGCGATAAGCCCACACATGTCTGTAATGTCAGTCGTTCAGCTTAAAGGCACGTCGAGCGTTCTCTGCTAAAAATGAGCGCTGCACGTCCTCTCCTAGATTTAATGCGCTAATCCCTTCCAAGCAGTCGGCAGGCGTCAACATAGGATAGTTAGTCCCAAACAATACCTTGTTTTTCCCCGCGCCTCGCATATATGCAACGAGCTCTGCAGGAAAACGTGATGCTTTGTAGGCTGATGTATCCACATAGACGTTCGGGTGTTTCATCATCAGAGAAATCATTTCAGACACCCAAGGAAACCCAATATGCCCGCCGACGATCCGCAGCTCCGGAAATTCATGCGCAACGTTATCCAAGTAAGGCATAGGCCGACCCGGTTCCGAAGGTCGCATCGGCCCTGCATGCCCGACTTGCAGGCAAAACGTAATGTCTAGCTCGATGCATTCGGCATACAACGGATAGTATCGGCGATCGTCCGGAGGCAATCCCCAAAGCCATGGGAGGACACGTAAACCCTTGAAACCAAGATCCCTGACACAACGGCGCAATTCTCTCACTGCGTCCATCGGTCGGCAGATGTCGACGGAGGCAATTCCAACGATTTGATCGGGATGCGCAAAAACTGAAGCTGCGATTTCATCATTGGTGATCATGGGGCCCAATGGCCCCCACCAAGCGCTAGCAAGTACTTTCGCCACACCTTGATCACGAAAGGTATCGAGCGCCTCGTCGAAGGTTATGTCCGGATTATCCTTCGCTAGCGCTTTCCAGGCCGTGGGCCATCGTCGCAGCGAATCGAACATAGGGTCCTGTAGGTATGCTTTGTTAGGGAACTGCATCCAGGCGTCGATAATTTCCAAAGCGTCTCACCTCTAAAATTTAAGATCGGTGGTTCCAGCAACGACCAAACAAAACAAGTCGGGTCCTTGAGACCCGCCCCGGGCCAGCTTTGTCTTGACATTATTGACGTGAGCGGTGCTGTTACATTTACTCAATTCAAAAGGCGAGCCGTGTTTCGATCAGATACCCATGATCTCCCGACGTCTTCTATCTTGCGCTCGACGATTGCCCTCCTCGCTCATCCCGGTTGGTAACTCCTGGTCTAGCAGGGTTGTTCGAAGCTCAATTTGTTGAATCACAGAGTCTTGCAAGGCCTTCTTGGACATAGCGTAAGCCACATTGCAATCAGGAGTGATGCAGCGGGCATAGGCGATTGCCGTGGAAAGCAAATCCTCCTCTTCGACCACCTCATGGAAGAACCCAAGCTTCTCGGCCTGTTCCAGAGAGTAGAGTTCGCCTTTGAGGGTGGTCAGAGCACCGACCTGGTTGCCCAGCGCGTATTTGATGATTTCAACATAGGCGGCGGGCATCGGAATGCCGATGGGAACTTCGTTTAAACCGAACTTGGCTTTTTTCCGAGCTGCAATCCGGAAGTCGCAATCCAATGCGGTAATCAGGCCACCCGCGATGGCATGCCCGTTGATTGCAGCGACCGTTGGTCTTGGGTATTGGAAGATTCGCAGATTGGTCGCACGGTATTCAGCGTACCACTGGCGAATACGTTCTTTGTTTTGGCTGCCGAACACGTCAAAGCTGTACTTGAAATCAATGCCGGCTGAAAAAACGTTTCCTTCTCCCGTCAGGATGACCGGCAACTCGCTAAACTCTTTTTCAAGCCGGTCGAAAGCGTCATGCAGATCCTTGAAGAAGGCGTCATTTTGCACGTTAACTTTATTGGTGTTCATGCGCACAACCGCGCACTCATCGACGACCTCAATTTGCCAAGCCATGTTAATTCTCCTCATCAGCTGCGCCTGCAAGCGGCGCAGTCATTAATTCACTCAAGTCCTAACTGATTGTGCGAGCATCTGGAAGTCATGCTGCGGTGTTAACACACCGCCAACGTGAGCTCCTCTTCCATCATTTCGCGCATCTTGAATTTCTGTACCTTTCCAGAAAGTGTCATTGGGAATCCGTCAACAAATCGTATATAGCGAGGGATTTTGTAACGTGCGATCTGTCCGTCGCAGAATGCTCGGATGTCGTCTTCACTGATCGACGCGCCCGCGCGCGGAACAATCCAAACGCATAGCTCCTCACCGTATTTCCGGTCAGACACACCAATCACTTGGGCGTCCTGGATGGCCGGATGTTTGTACAAAAATTCCTCGATTTCACGTGGTGAGATGTTTTCGCCACCACGAATCACCATGTCCTTGATGCGGCCTGTGATGCTGACATAGCCTTCTTCATCCATGGCGGCAAGGTCACCGCTGTGAATCCAGCCGTCGGCATCAATTGTCTGGGCGGTCTTTTCCGGGTCATCCCAATACCCCTGCATAAGCGAGTAGCCACGAACACACAACTCACCAACGGTGCCTATCGGGACAATGGCACCTGACTCTGGATTGATAATTTTCGCTTCCAGATGCGGGTGCACCCTACCAATGGTCGATACCCGCTTTTCAATAGGTGTTTCGCTAGTGCTTTGATAGCTGGCGGGGCTTGTTTCAGTCATTCCATATGCGATGGTCACTTCGCGCATGTGCATGTCACGCTCGACTCGCTTCATGACCTCGATCGGGCACGCTGTACCCGCCATGATGCCTGTGCGCAATGTCGACAGATCGAACTCCTGAAAGCGTGGATGATCGAGTTCTGTGATGAACATCGTCGGAACGCCATGAAGTGCCGTGCAGCGTTCGTTTTGGACTGCCTGAAGGACCGCCACCGGATCAAATGAATCGTTAGGATAGACAATGGCTGTGCCGTGGGTCAGAGCAGCTAGGTTGCCCACCACCATTCCAAAGCAGTGAAATAGAGGCACCGGTATGCAAAGTCGATCAGTCGAGGTCAGCTTCATGGCTTCCCCGAGGAAAAATCCGTTATTGAGTATGCCGCGATGCGTCAAGGCTGCGCCTTTCGGCGAGCCGGTCGTTCCGCTGGTGAACTGAATATTGATCGGATCGGTATTCTTAAGTGTTGCACCAATATGCCGGACGCTTTCATCTGCCGGATCGCCCGCAGCAATCAGGTCGCTGAAGCGCATGAAACCGGGAACCTGCTCTTCACTCAGTTGAATCACTGTTCGCAAGAACGGTAGTTTGACCGCATCCAGCATTCCAGGCGTTGCGCTGTCTATTTCAGGCGCGAGACTCCTGATCAACTCGAGGTAATTGGTGGTCTTGAAGGTCGACAGGGTTATTAGTGCCTTGCAACCCGCCTTGTTCAAAGCGTATTCGAGCTCGGAGGCCCGGTAAGCAGGGTTGAAATTGACGAGGACGAGGCCAATCTTGGCCGTCGCTAGTTGGGTAATCAGCCACTCGGCACTGTTGTTGGCCCATATGGCCACACGATCACCGGGCTTTAGCCCAAGGCTCAAAAACGAGCTCGCCAGCCGATTGGTCTCACATTGCAGCTGGGAATAGCTATACCGGATATTCTGATGACATGAGACCACCGCCTCATTTTCGGGAAATTTGGCAGCTATTTCGTCAAAAAAAACACCCAAGGTTTTTTCTATCAGTGGGATATCGGTAGCGCCACGAGAATAGCTGTCTTTTATTTTGCTCATTTTTATTGTCTCAACCTTGATTCACTTGAATTTCTAGTACTTCCCAATTCAGGTAGAGCGACAGCTCATTCCACTCATTGGTATCAACGAACATCCGGCTTAGAAATCGCAGCGTCCCACTTGCTTCAATGTACGAGTGTGGAAGGTCGTATAACATTGGCGATATTGACGTTTTTTGTGCCAGTTACGCCAAGCTAGAGCGCCGCTTGCGACTCGACTTGAATCTCGAGACCAGAGCATGGTTAGACATTCTCTGGCCGCGAGCACTCAGGGGTTACCAAAGTGGCAAGCTGTAGCTGACGATCAAACGGTTTTCATCCAGGTCGCTGAGGAAGTTGCTGCGTGTGGTGGCGTTGCGTAGCTTAAGTCCGAGGTTTTTCAGCGGGCCGCTCTGAATGACGTATCCAATGTCAGTATTGCGTTCCCAAGTCTTGCCTTCACTGAGCCCTGCGCCTCGATCGACGTTGTCACCGGAAAGATAACGGGTCATCAGTGTCAGCCCAGGCACGCCGAGGGCTGCAAAGTCGTAGTCGTAACGAACCTGCCAGGAGTGCTCGTCCTGGTTGCCGAAGTCGTTGATCTGGACCTGATTGATCAGCGCATCATCAGCACCGTTTACAAAGGCAAAGCCGGTGTCGCCGCTGAGGTGCTGGTAACCAGCACCGAAACCGTGCCCGCCGAGCTTGTAGGTAAACAGGGCTCCCAACGCATCGTTATCGACATTACTGCCGCCGTCACCGCCGGAATGGGCAAAACGGATATCAGACTTGAGGCTCTGCCCATCTCCTAACGGTAGCTGGTGCACCAGATTAACGAGGTGCTGTTTGTAGATGCCGTCGAGGCCCCCGTAGTAGTAACTGGTGGCGAGTGACGGATTCCATTGGTAGCGACCGCCACCGAACAGGAACTCATTGCTGCTCTTGGTCTGGCCCAGCACGATGTTTCGCTTACCACCGTTAAATACAGTGAGCTCCTCATTGTTGGAGGAATCCCGCTGATTGACTCGATCGATACGACCAAGATCCAGGTTCAAACCATCAATCTCATTGCTATTGATCCACGCACCCCGAAAGGTTTGTGGCATCAAGCGTGAATCGTTGCGCATCAACGGCGGTAAAATTGGCTGAAGGGTGCCGAGCTTGAGGGTGCTTTTTGACACGCGCAATTTGCCAGTCAGACCGGATTCGCCGTATTCGTCCTTTGCGCGCTTGGGCGCGCTGCTGTTGGTTTTGAGCAGACCTGTTCCGACCCGGTCGGGGCTGGAGTCAAGCTTCACACCGAGCATACCGATGGCATCAATGCCAAAACCAACGGGGCCTTCCGTATAACCGGACTCTAGGCGCAACATGAAACCTTGCGCCCATTCCTCCGCTTTGTTCTGCGCGGCACCAGCCTGGCGAAAATCACGATTCATATAGAAATTACGCAAATCGAGAGTGCCCTTGCTGTCCTCCAGAAAAGCTGCACTGGCTGACCCTGCGATGCCCATAGCTGTTCCCGTGCAAAGCATATGGATGATAGTTTTCAAGTTGTACTGCATGGAAAGTCTTCCTCTCGCTATTGTTATTGTTATTGCTGTTTTTTGTTGTTGTACGACCGATATGCACGTGCGAGCGCTGCCGAGATAACTTTCTCGACTTCACTTAAAACTCGAAATTCCATTTACTAATACAAGACATGAGCGTGAGCTCAACGGAATAATCCGGCCCTCAAATACTCGAATAACTTAATAGTTGAAAGAAACGATGTAGCGATACTTATTTTGCCGTCATCCGTAATGCTCCATCCAGGCGAATGACCTCGCCATTGAGCATCGGATTCCGAATGATTGATTCCACCAGTTGAGCGTACTCACTGCCACGTCCAAGGCGCGATGGAAACGGCACGGTCTTACCGAGGGAGTCCTGCACATCCTGCGGCAAACCCAGCAACATCGGAGTCTCGAAAATACCTGGAGCAATGGTCATGACCCGAATACCGAAACGTGCCAGCTCGCGGGCGATCGGCAGAGTCATGCCTACGACGCCTGCTTTGGACGCCGAATAAGCCGCCTGCCCGATCTGCCCATCAAACGCCGCCACTGAAGCCGTGTTGATGATTACTCCCCGCTCACCTTCTGCATTCGGAGTGTTTTTGCTCATCACCTCGGTGACCAAACGAATGGCATTGAAGGTGCCTACGAGGTTGATCATGATCCCGCGAGTGAAAGTGCTCAGTGCATGAGGGCCTTCCTTACCCAGAACCTTCTCCCCTGGTGCAACACCGGCACAACTGATCAATCCATGTAGAGCGCCGAATCGGGTCAAGGAAACATCGATGGCCGCTCGTGTTGAGTCTTCATCGACAACATCAGTGTGGACAAATAGCGCCGCGTGTCCCAGCTCATCCGCCAGCGCTTCACCGGCAGATACATTGAGGTCCGCGAGCACGACCTTGCCGCCGCCTTCCACCATTTTTCTCGCGGTAGCCGCGCCAAGACCCGAAGCACCACCGGTGATGAAAAAAACGGAACCTTCGATATTCATTAGAGTTCTCCAGAGGGGTTAAACAGATACGCCGAAGTTAGCTTTACGCCGCTGGCAAAAGGCGCTAACGCCTTCTTGAAAGTCAGAGGTCGCAGACATTTCAATAAACATTGCTTTTTCGGCTTCTAGCGCGGTTTGCAGGTCGTGATCCAGTCCGTCGCGCATCAGGCGCTTAATCCCAGCCTGCGCCGCAACAGGTCCATTGGCTAAGCGATGAGCCATGGCAAGTCCTGCCATCTGTAGCTCATCAGCTGGAACGACTTCAGCAACCAGTCCGATATCTTGTGCCTGGCGGGCATCCAGTTTCGGATTCAGCAGAGCGATCTTCATTGCCCTGTGCAAACCAACATGCCGTGGAAGGTGCCAGGTCCCACCGCCATCCGGGGTAGCACCAATGGCGCTGTATGCCATGAGAAAGCTTGCATCCTCTGCAGCCACAATCAGGTCGCAAGCCATGGCAAGCGAAAGGCCAAAACCGGCTGCCGATCCGCTGATCAAGCCCAGCACAGGACAAGGCAGTTGCGTCAGCCCGATGACGGCCTCATTTACAGCGCTGATGAGTTGCTCCAACTCTGCGGCGCAGGCGGCTTTCGAGACTTTGAGCAACGTATCGAAGTGCCGGACGTCCCCTCCCACCATGAAATGTGCCCCGCTACTGCGCAACACAACAACCCGAGGTGGATCGGTGATGAGCGTGCGTACAGCGTCTCTCAGGGCAAACCCCATGGAGAGATCGAAGCTGTTGCGCGTTTCTGGCCGATCGAGGGTGATAAAAGCGAGTGCCCCTTGACGTTCAAGATGAACGAGCAGGCGCTCAGGCGTGTGAGTGTTCATTTTCTTCCTCACTGGCGTCACTGATTTGTGTTGCTGATGCGCTCGGCGAGCAGCTCAAGCCTGTCGCCGCCCCAAAAAAGCTCGCCGCGATACACGAAGGTGGGGGCTCCAAAAACACCCATGCTCTCGGCCCTTTCGGCTGCCGCCGTTAAGTCTCGCTGTGCGTTCTGCTCGAGGTAATTTTGCCAATCCGAGGCCTTCAACCCCGCGCTGATCAGGGCTGCCTGAATTTGCGCTGCGGACTCCAGATCGAACTCCCGTTGCCAGAAAGCAGCCAACAACGGGTGACAGAACTCCCAAAGCCGATTCATCGACTTGGCGAACAACATTGCCTGGCTGGCAAGCGCCGCATCCCAGAGCTTTGTCGTGGCATGGATCGTGAGCCCCTGCTGCTGAGCGAGCCGACGACAATCCATATACAAATACTTCAACTTCGACACTTCTCGACTCGAGCGCTGCTCTACCTCACCGCCATACGCAGAGCGAAAGTCGGTGATGTAGGGCCACCAGTCAAAGGTCACTCCACTGCGTTTTGCGAGCGAAAAAACCGGTTGTAACGCAAGGTAAGAGTAGGGACTTCGCAAATCGATAAACACGTCCACTACCGGATCATCAGGTTGGCTCATGGTCCGCTCCTACCCCGCCCGAAACAGGTTGTGCTTGGCTTGCTCCGAAGTGGTGACGTCGACCCAACGATCCTTCAAAAGCTCGATTGCTTGCCCGACTGCTGGCCGGCTACGCACCCTGCCGTACCAGGCTTTTAAGTTCGGAAAGTCATCGAGCGTGATTCCCGTCATCTTGTGAACACGGATCCAAGGGAAGCACGCCATGTCTACGATGGAGTAATCACTGCAGATGTACTCTCTCGTTTCGAGCCTATCGTCCAGGATCTTTAGCAGGCGCTTTGTCTCGGTCTGATAACGGGTAGTTGCGTAGGGCACCTTTTCAGACGCATACCGAAAGAAATGCTGAGCCTGGCCCATCATTGGCCCCAGCCCTCCTACTTGCCAAAACAACCATTGCAGGACCTCTCTGCGCTGACGTTCATCCCGTGGCAGGAAGCGCCCTTCCTTCTCCGCCAGATACATCATGATGGCTCCGCTCTCAAACACTGTTATCGGTCCGCCACCATCAGAGGGCGCGTGGTCAACGATCGCTGGAATCTTCCCATTCGGGTTGATCGCCCTGTAGCTGGGGGTGTGCTGGGCACCGCTGGTAATGTCGATGGGTACAACCTCATAGGGGATCGCCAACTCCTCCATCAGGATGTGCAATTTATGCCCGTTAGGGGCTGGCCAGCTGTACAGTTCGATCATGAGATTTCTCCAACAACAGATACGCGTTCTTCCCGCTGACAGTTCATGTTTGCTCTAGTCAGCAGCGACCGTTCAAGGCGGTCGCAGCAGATGCTCAGCTACAAACTGAGGTGTTTAGCGGGCGCAGAATCTCGTCGTAATCATCCAGCGAGGGAAACGTGAGCGACGGCCGTTGATCTAGCGTCAGCAAGTGCTGGCGATACTTTTCCAGGTATTCCAGCCGCGCTTCTTGGCTGATGTAAGGCACGTGGAAGGCCACAAAGGGTGGCAAGACGGTCAGGCCGACATAACCGAGCACGCCGCGCTGAATTGGCTGCAACAAAGCCTCAAGTTCGCCATGCACTGCGCCTGGGCCGAACATATGGTCTTGGCCACCCAGAGAGAATGCGAGCATTGCTTTCTTGTCCTTAAGGCCGCCTCGGTCATAGATCCGTGCTCCCCCATAGCAGTAGCCCGAAATGAAGACACGGTCGAACCAACCCTTCATGATCGCCGGCATGCTGAACCAGTAGATCGGGAAATTGAAAATGATCAGATCGGCCCACTTGATCTTGTCCAGCTCTTCAAGAATGTCGGATGCCAGCGTTCCGGTGCTGTATCCGTTGCGTTGCTCCAGCGCATAAACAAGATGATCGCTGTTGGCACGCTGATGGAAATCGTCAGCGCTGGCCACGGGATTGAATTTCATTGCATATAGATCAGACACGATTACCTCGTGCCCCTGTCCGCTTAATGTTTCAACGGCAAGGTTCAGCATCGACGTATTGAATGACTGAGGTTCGTTATGGGCATGGACGATCAATACGTTCATGGGAGCTCCGGTGAGTGACTATGAGGTCACTGTACGGAACAGGCAGCCAGTGCTAAATTGGCATTATTGACTAATAACATGCGGATTTTGCCAACATGAAACCAGCTCCTCTTCGCGCAGCAATTCTTGCCCTCGATGGGTGCTATGCCTCGAGTCTCGCTGGTTTTGGCGATGTGCTGCATGTCACCAATGCCCATTTGAGTCGACATCAACATAAGACGGGCGCTGCGATGGCGCGCTCGTTTTCGTGGCAATTCGTTTCGCACAAAGGCAGGCCGGTAACCGCGTGCAATGGGCTTTCGCTAAATACCGCCGTACCGCTCCCTGAAGAAAAGCTGGATATCATCTTCATCCCTGGCCTGTACTACTCGGGGCATGATGGTTTCGAACGTATGCTGGAAGCGGCTGAGCCGCAGCGCGAATGGCTCAAGGCGCAATGGCGTGAGGGCGCAGCGCTGGCGGCGAATTGCACCGGCACCTTCCTGTTGGCAGAAACCGGCTTGCTGCAAGGTCGCCAGGCCACGACCACCTGGTGGCTGGAAAGGCTGTTTCGCGAGCGCTATCCGGGCGTCAACTTGCAATTGAGATCAATGGTGACAGAGCAAGATCGCCTCTGGTGCGCAGGAGCCTCCGCCTCTTACTTGCTGCAGGCTGTGCGAATGGTGGAGCATTTTTGCGGCGCGAATACGGCCACGCTGACGGCCAAGACCATGCTGATTGATACTAGCCAGACGACTCAACTGCCGTACCTGCCGCTCCAGATGGAAACCGTGCACAGCGACACGATGGTAGCCAAGGCGCAGCACTGGCTGCTGAAACACTTCGCCGAGGATGTGAGCCTGCCAGAACTGGCCGCTGCGCTCTCTGTCAGCGTGCGGACCTTGATCCGTCACTTCAATAGCGTACTCGGCACCACTCCCCTTACCTATCTGCAGAACCTTCGCATAGAAATTTCAATGACCCTGCTTGAGAGTGGTGATCTCAGTATTGAGGAAATCGCCAATCAAGTTGGCTACCAGAACGCCAGCTCATTCACGCGGTTGTTCCGCAAGCAGGTCGGGTCAACACCTGCGGCCTACCGCAGTCGGTTTATGTCAATGGCGACGATTTAACAGTTTTCATTCGGTACTGGCGAAATTGCGAATTTGCTCTCCACTTGGCCGCCCGTGTGCACTCAATCTGATCGGGCATTTGCACGATATTTCACCTTTGACCTCGTAGGTTTTGACCATCATGCTCCACGGTAGAAAATTCGACATCGCTGCCAATGGCGGAGACAGGCAGAGATCGGCCAGAAGCGGTCGTTGAGGTGAGGCTGGGCTTAGCTGCTCCGGCTCACATAGCGTCCCCTCTGCGGCGGGCAAATTTGGTGATTTTTCCGTTTGCCGGAGCAATGGCCGAAACAGCGGTGGCGCACCTCCCACCGTGACAGCCACCTTGTAATATGTGTGGCCTTCCCCCCCACGGAACTAATACATGGCATGGGCGCTGTCCTGACAGCGCCGTACCTGTTGGCAAGCTCCATCCGTGTTCTAGGTGAGTCGCGACTGTGTCGAACAGCGGATGACGATAGGAGTTCCGTGGCCCCGCAGAAAGTACGGATGCAGCGCCGCGCTTTGCTTTTGGATAAGTCGGGGAATGCAGCCTGCCGCCATGGTGAGTCATGCACAGAGCGTTGAACGACTCCCCAGCCACAACAGAAGGAATGCAGGCGTAATCGGCATCGCCAGGGAGGAGACAGTTCTTGGGGCTATTGCGCCGCCGACGCAGCGTGACTGCCAGCCCAGAATCGTTAGCCGTCCGTCCAGTGCATCGCTCAATAGTGACCGCTCCAGCAGTGATAGTCCCAGGCCATGCAGCGTCCCATATATGCAAGGAACCTCGTTCATGCAACTCAGCAGCGAATGCCAACTGGATTGGTTTCAAGGGCACTGGCGGTGTCAGCCAAGGCGTATTTAAAGCCTCAGGCCACCTTTGAGCTGAAGACCAGTGATCCCAATCCCAATGAGACAGAATGACCATGGGGTCGCGGGTGAAGCAGAAACCAGCAAAACCATCGGGGAATGTCTTTTTGTTCGTGAGCACCCCCCCTCCGAAATCTACGTAAAGTTGAGGAATGTGCAGCTCATTATCAATGGCAGCCTGACACGCGCCCTGCCCAACATCATAAAACGCAACTCCGCCAGCAGTGGATATCCTCGCTAATCGCTTTTTCAGAGAATACTGAGAGCTACTAGAAGAGTTGTATTTAGCCAGAGCTTGTGCGGCCTCCCCTATTACCCCCCTTTCTGCCCAGCCAATCGGACGAGGCTCATGGAAGGATATTTTTACCGTCGCCCCTTCAGAAAGGAGATTGGTGTAAATCCGCGCATCACTATCCGAGCTAGAAGCGGGCTCGTACCCAAACTCGAACCACGCAATATCACCGGGCTTAGAACCCTCAGGGAATAGAGGAAGTTTGTAGCTAGTCAGCTCAAGTACTGATAGCGGTGCCGCCTGAAATAACTTGCTCCAAAGCGGGCCATTCTCGCTCGCCTCAAAAGAGTTGAACCAAGAGGTATCGACACACTCAAGGTAGACTGGTTCAGCCTCATACGGCTGCAAACCGTCATCTAGCTCAGGAACTTCTATGGCTGCGTAAACGCGCCCTTTACGACGCGGTTCGCCTTCTACCTGACCAGGAGAAGCAAAAAATTGGTTTTTGAACATAAGCGAGTGTGTCCCTTTCTCTGCAATGCCAAGCTCGGAGATTAGAGCCTGCCAGTTTCTTGGTTAGGTTGCGGCTGTGCCTGCTGTATCCACGACCAGTGTTGCTCAACTTGGGCCAGCACAATTTGCTCTCCGCGAGTCAGAGAGCTAACGCCAGCTTGTCTGAGCTGCTACCAGCAGATAGCAGGAAAGTCTCATACTTTTCATGAGCAATTACTCCGTGCACTATTCCACGTTCCTGCCAACCGGCTCGAAACCAGGTATCTCGCTCATCACATATGGCCATCACGTGAGGGGAAGCGCGCAGTCTTTCACCTGCGCGCATCACTGCGTTAGGAGATTAAATCTCGGCCTTGACTGGCGGAGGGGACATGTATGACTGCCAATGCTCTTTAAACTGCGCATGGACAATCTGCTCTCCTCGCCTTACTAGCCGCTCAATCCACTCCTTGTCCATTGCATTGAAATTGGTCGCATAACCAGCGGTGGCCTCGGCGGTAACCATGTCCAGATTAGTAAATTTGAGGGTGCTGTCCTTCTGGCCGAGATAGGGCAACATGAAGCCCTTGAGCTTGCCTAGGTCTTTGAGGTCAAAAAGACGTTTCATTGCAAGGTTCTGGGCTCTTGCGAACACGCTCTCAAACGACGCCCCCATGCGCGCACCCCACATCGAAGCGGGCTCAGTGACCTCGAGGCCATAACCTGCTCGGCAGGCAATAATCCAATCATGGCGCGGGACCGAGAGACTTTCCGAAAAGTCTCGGTCGGGCCAAAGTGGAGCCAAGCCCAGGTTGTCGTAAACACCCCCGTCAGTGAGGGTGATCCTATGAGCCTGCTCTTCCGATGCCCTACTGAAAAGCAGTCGCTGATCGAGAGCTGGAAGAAATGCCGGGTATGCTGCTGAGGCCACGACAGCATCAGCCAGCTCGACGCCTTCAGAGCTAGCGGATCCATACCGCCAGCAATGAAGGCGATCTCTGGTGTAGTAGAACGCTGCCTTTGCTCGCAGCTCACAGGCTATGACAATGAGCTGTGGTCGATCCATTCGGAGATTTTTCAGCAGACAGCCGTTGAACGTCTTGCTGAAGACATTTCGCATGATGGTGGTTCGGCTGGCCTTGCGCAGAAATGGTGCTGAGTTAGGCCAATGCTCCCCCGCCCTCCACTTACGGAGTACCCGCTGACCGATTCGCCAGAAAAATGCTACCGCTCGCTCGACCACCAGCGCACTGGCATAAGCTACGGCTTTAACCCCGTCAGCAGAACTTAATGCCCTCCAGAGCGCAGGTTTGGCGAAGCCTTCACGAAGGATCTCACGTGTTCTGGCCTCGAAGGCCTCGAAGTCTCCAGGGTGGCTGCAATACAGGCCTGCCAATACGCTCCCACCCGAAACCGCGGTGATGGTAGACACCCGCTGAAGCACACCAAGGTCATGCAATGCGCGGAGGCAGCCCAAATGGAATGCCATAGCCCGAGAGCCACCGCCCGACAGAGCTAGAGCTATCTTGTCGGTACCTTCATCCTGAGAAACCAGCAGGGCATCACTCACACTCATATGTCACCACTCCCTCCACCACGCCACGCTCGTTCCATCCCGCACGAAGCCAACTGTCCCGCTCACCACAAATAAACATCACATATGGCGACCCTAGTGGCCCCAAATGGGTATCCAGGTGGGCAAAGACCTTCTCATCGTCAGCGCTAGGCCGAGCCGCCACACCTCCGGGATGGCTATGCCACTCACCGATGTAATGCAAACGTCCAGCAGAGCCGTCAGCCAACGCTTCGATACGCGGCTTAAGATCTTTGATGCCTCGAATGAAATAGGTTGGTGCTTGCTTACTATCTGGAGGAGCAGGAAGTGCTGCAACAACGTGTAGCACGTTGCGCACCAAGTCAAAAGTACCGATCAGTACACCTCCCGTCTCGTTCCTTCCCGATTGGCGACGCAGCTCTCGCATTGTTCGAACGGCTCCGGCTGTAATCGTTACTCGCATCTGACCAGTTTCAAACCGACTGACTGATTGCACCGACAAAGCCAATGCCTGTACAGCGCCTGTTTTTGCAGTGAGCCTCCAGATCTTGAAGCTTGCATCATCGCTTTCAATGAGCTGCGCCAACTGCCCGGCAGCAAGACTACAAAGCGTCTGAAGCTGCCATGGAGGAAGAGGACGTGAAAGATCTTGGCAGGCATTTGCATACCGAATTCGATCCACTCGTGCGGCAGCCAGGTGCCCATACAGCTGCGCTTCGGTAGCCACAGCCCAGAAGTATTGAGCCTCAAGCTCATCGATTCGGGTATCTCGGGCGTTATCCTCGGCTAGGACAACCAAATCAGATCCGTCAGGGCCGAAGAATGCGCTGACACCACGCTTCACGGATTGATCCGATAACCAGCCCAACACCGCAGGAGATGCACTAAAGTCCACAGCAATCTCAGAACTACGTATTGCAGCATCGAGTGCAGCCGAATGATCACCTGGTGTGAAGACGTTGACCGGGATCGAGATATTCCCGCCCTCTTCCAAGACGTAATCTAGATCGATCTGTAACACGGAAGCCTTCGGATATCCTACCGAAGCGTTCCTCTGCACCTGACGCACGGTGTTATGCGGCAGCGTAATGTCTCCGTCGACTAAGACCCACGGCCCAATCCCCGAACGGGTTGCGATCATAGCCACATTCGAGCCGATCGCCCCAGCACCAATCGCGAGCAATGGAGTATCACTCCCATGCCCAGTCCCGGCGAAGTGACGAGCGGTCGCGCGATCGAGTCTCTGAACGACACGCCAAGGGTCCATGGTGATGGACGAAATATCTGCGTTAGCAGTACTTCCGAAGAGCTTGGAAGTAGTGAGCCCAGTTCTTGGTTCGGTGATGGTTACATCCAGTCGCTCCCCTAGCTGGGCAAGGTTTTCACCAAGCGTGTAACACCATACCTCCGGCTGCTCATCTGGCCCATCGGCCCTCCGTCGCTTGGGTACCGTGAGGATCAACATCGGTTGCCGACTATCTGCACCATTCAACTGAGCAGGTTCTATCAACCACCGAGCCAAGTCTTGTACCAAATCAAACGCTAGGTCGAGGCAGAGGCGCTGTAACGCCCCTAAATCATAAGGCGTTCTAGCTAGACCACGGTGGAGCAGTCCAGGAAGTTGCGGTGTATAGATGGCGAAATTATTGCCCTCTACATTTTTCTCGGGCTTCTCTCTAGACATTCCAATGGTGGTATGGCCTTCGTGCTTGAATGCAATCTGGATATACCACGGGCCGAGCATCTCCCCTGAAGGAATGACCAGGGTATTTGAACCCGAATGAATCAGCGGTTCTAGGAACTGATTGTCATCGTGAACAGTGCCGGCGGCCATCGAGGAGAACCAGGTTCGAATCCTTTCAATCAAGGCTTGGCCTGTGAGATTGGTCGCCAAGTCGGTCCAGCCCTCCTCCCAGATACACAAACCCAGACCACCGCTTACGTCACGATCCAGGTTGGTGTGAACCATACCTACAGGAAAATCCTCACGACTCGACAGCACCCGTGGCTGCCAAGAGCCGTCGTTGGACATGAAAACAAGCTGAATTGGCTCCCGTGGTTGAATCGGTACCCGGCGCCGCTGCTCCAGCTCGATCTCAAGCTCAATGTCGAGAATGTCGTGAGTACCGTTACGGCTCACCTTCGTCAGAGTCGCATACGGGTGGTTCGGCGATTCACTCAAGTACCGCACTACTGAGCGAGCCAGAGAGGAGCGCGGCGCTTCGTACTCCTTGCCCATGGTCAAATTCCCGCGCGTGGTGCGGGGGTGGTGATGACCACCTTCGGCGTCTGCTTACGGACTTTGTAGCCGGTGCTCTTGATTTCAATGACTAGCGGTTCTGGCTTCGTCTTCGTCGGATGCTCCATGGAGACGACCCACTCACCGCCCAGCTTTTTGGCTACATCTTTGTAATATGCCGCTGCCTGGCGATGCGGTGGCTGCTTATCTTGGTCGTCAGTCGGGATGACCTTACTGGTAGATACCAAGAGCCCGCCCGGTTGGCCGGCCTCTTCGTAGAGCCATTTCGACGACTCAGAAGGGACGGTCTTCTCTTCGCCTTTTTCGTCGCTCAGAGCCGTATAGCTACAGTGGTGCGGGATGTTGTTGATGTCCCACTCAAGGCGGTGCTCACGGTCGTGGTATCGGGTGACAAACACAATGTCATCGATGACGTCGTGGGGTACATCTGCCGATAGGATCATCTTGGTCTGCTGACCTTCGACCTCAAACGTAGCCTGCATAAACAACGCATCGGCGTTGCGAACGCGAACGACCTCGTCACCTTCGCGCTTGCCGAACGGCGAATGGACGAAGAATTCAACACCATCATGAGCAAGGTTGAATTCTGGGCAAATTGTGCCTGCGTCACTGATTAGGTTGCGGCGTTTCGCCGGGTCGATATCCCGCTCGGTGAGGAAATCATCCAACTCCGAAGGGCGAGAGAATACCCGTACTCCTTCCCCCTGAAGGAAGCGGTGGCGCGCCTCAGAACGAAGCGTACGAGCTTGCCCTTCGACCCCCACCTCCAGGACGGCGTGTGCTGGTACCCAAAGAGTTTTGATCTTGATGCGATCGTCACCCTGATACTTGGCGGCATGATCCAGCCAAAAAATCTCTTTCGCGCGATTGCAATGGTCTTTATCGAGGTGGGTGAACGCGACTACGTCAATTGTCTTGTCGTCACCCAGGATGTCCCGCAGCTCCTTTTCCAAGTCGCAACGCTTGTCCTCAGGATCATCGGCTTTATGCATGTCAGCAAAGTCGAAGAGAATCCGACGTCCATTGGCCAGCTCGAGGAGACAGGTATCGGCGTTGCCGATGGGGAAAAACCGAACAATATGCATACTAGGTCCCTTAGAATGGGTAGTCGTTCGACTGGCCTTGGGCCATCATTCATCACAATTGGAAATTACTACATGCTGTGCCTGAAAATCAATTCAGGCACAATAAGCGACTTCCTCAGGAATTCTTGTCTCTTAGGGCTGGCGCAGACCACACAGCCCTTCCCTTATCCTAAAGGCGAACACGAGGTTGCTGTCGTACCTTCGCCCTAACCCCTAGCTTGGGGTATAGGCACTTGAGACGCGTCTCTGACGGCTAAAAAGGACACCGTCCTCCTCCAATGTGTTGAACGGACACCGCCCCAAAAATGGCTACCTAAGATCCAGCCCCCACCGCTATAGTGATGGCTAACAGGCATCACTCAATGGAATAGGCAGTGGAAGACCTAGCAACGAAGATTCTCCCTCTGGTGCAGATGCTGATACCGGGCTTCATCACTACGATGATTTTTTACTGGCTGGCAGACGTAAAAAAACCAGGTCAGTTCGAGCGGACGGTTCAGGCTCTGATTGGTACCGGCATCATCACCATTATCGTATCGGGAATCTCAAAAGCCCTCCTGTGGATGGGTGATCATTGGTTGGTGATTGGGTTATGGACCACCGATGTAGAGGCCACGTGGGGGATCGCGCTCGCGGTATGCCTGGGCCTAGGTTTGTCATACGCATCCAATCATGACTATCTATACGGAATCGCAAGGAAGCTTGGATTCACGTCGCGGGCCTCGTATCCAGAATGGGTATTTGCGTTCCGCAAGGGGTCAGGGCAAACCGTTGTATTGACGTTGCTTGATGGACGTCGGCTGTTCGGGTATCCCCAGGTGTGGCCAACAGATCCAGCATCAGGCCATTTCTTGATTACGCAGCCTTGCTGGATAGATGAGGAGGGCCAGTGGGCCGAGATGCCAGGGGTTGAGAGCTACTTGATCTCAAATTCTGACGTTTTGATGGTTGAGTTCCTTGAGCGACAGGAGACATCGAATGACCAGTAAAAGTGACCAGAGCAAGAAGCATGTGGCGGAGCGCGTCAGCAAAGATGGAATGAATGTTAGCCCTCCAGCGCCGATTAACGTGCGCCCCGCGACACCTCCACCCTCTCCACCTAAAGCGTCTAACAAGGATAGATAACTGATGTACGAAGAAAGAGGGATATCGCCCCAGCCCCGCCGCCCCAGCGGTAGCGATTCACGACGGCCTGCCCCGGTTAGCCAGCGTCCGCCGACGCCACCCAAAGCTCCGCCGTCACCACCGCGCCGAAACGGATAGCCTCAGGGCGCAGATATTAAGCATGCGTGGCTTAGCCAAATAACCAGTGTTGTTTGCCACCCCTCGCGACCTGGGGGGCCGCAGCCGACGACAGAATCAACAAAAGCAAGGATTTAGCATGTCCAATCCACCAAGAAGGCCATCTAGCTCCGTCAATGGCGGAGTCAGCAAAGAAACAACAAGCCAGCGCCCTGCCACTCCGCCCAAGGCACCGCCTCCCGCCCCCAAAAAGAAGTAGGGATGCTTCTTAGGCCGCGTTGGTACAAAGCTGAGTGATTAGTGTGAATCGAGCAGTTTTGCTCGATTCCGCAAGCATACGTCCTTACTCCCCCTACCCTGATGTCGTTCCTAACGTCGGTATAAGCGGGAAGCTGTTTACTATTTTGACAATCCCATCAACGATATTTTTAGCCAGCTTTTGAGAGACATCTACGTCCCCCCTAGAATGCACAATGCTGTTTCTAACGTGAATACACTCATGCAAGCTTGCGAGCCACTCAGGTTGGATCAAGCCACGTTTGACGGCACTTTTGATCATCCCAAGCAGTGCCGGGTGCACAGGCCTCGACGCAGTGTCCTCATCTCTAAACCGCATCACACCACGCAGCTCACCCTCGCTGACAGCTACCTGCCAACCGTTACCAGTATCGGTGAAGGTGGGACGGACGATCTATAATGGGTCGTTCTCTGCCGGTCGTGACCATCGAGCGCGGTCGATTCCATGCAAGTAGCTGGTGAGGTCGAATGCAAATGGTGGGCAATTGCATGCCACTCTCCTAGAGTTCACGCAAATTGAAGGCCCAGATTCATTGTGGGCTTTTTTACTATTTACCGGATCCAGATGGTAGGAGAGCGACCAGATCCGTATCACCTACATCGACACCTGCTTGTGAAAGCAAGGTCGTCACTTGTCCCCGATGGTGTGTCTGGTGGTTGAAAAAATGCATGATCAAGCCATAGAAGTTTTTGCTAGAGGGAACTTCCCTCATGCTTGTGTAATTGAGGGTATGGTCTAAATCGGCCTCTGTTAACGAGCCCGCCCATTCGACAATGATCCGATCGAGCCATACCCGGTACTCCGACAGCTCTCGGATGTTTTCCAACAAGAAGTGGTCGAGATTTTTAGCGGTGGGCAGTCGCAGGATTGGCGCCAGCATCAATGGGCAGACGGGATGCTCCGCAAATCGCTTCAGCCAGATAACATCTCCTACAGCCACATGGTTCAGCGTTCCGAGAATAGAACCAAAGAAAGCCTTCCTGTCCGCTGCGAGTTCTTCATCCGGCAGTTTTCTGGCCGCTTGATACACCTTTTCATTCATCCACTCGTTGTAGGTCGCCATGAGGCAAATATGACCGGTGCGGCTCATCGTCTTTACTCTTTGTTTTCTGGAGAGGGCGACCATCTCATCCCGCTGTCGTCAGTCTGTCGTAGCGCTACCAATCCATGGCTACCCAATCAAACAATCTGGGCAGTCTGGTTTTTTTTCTGAGATATCGCTCGATCCGTGCCACTGCTTCAGCCAGTCGCTCAATGCTTGTGGTGTATGAAAAGCGAACGTAGCGCTCCGGCTCATTCGCACCAAAATCCAGGCCCGGTGCAATGGCTACCGATGCCTGTTCAAGTAAGGTCATTGCGAAATCAAAGCTGTTGTCTGTGAATGCGGAACAGTCCGCGTAGATGTAGAACGCGCCTTCAGGCTTGGCCACGATCTGAAATCCTATCCTTGTCAGTTCGGCCGACAGGTAGTCCCGACGGCGCTTGAACTCCATCCGCCGCGTCTCGACTATATCCAGGGTTGCGGGCTCAAAAGCCGCCAGCGCGGCGTACTGAGCTGGTGCGGAGGGAGAAAGAAACAGGTTTTGGGCAAGCTTTTCAATATGCCGGGTGAATTCTTCCGGCACCACAAGCCAACCCAAACGCCAGCCTGTCATCTGAAAGTACTTGGAGAAGCTTTGTACGATCCATACATCGTCACAGCATTGCAGCGCAGTGGACGTCTCATGGTCGTAGGTCAACCCCTGGTAAATCTCGTCGAGTATGAAATGCCCGCCTTTCTCACGGATACAATCTGCGAACGTTTTGATCTGATCCAGACTGAGCATTGTGCCTGTCGGATTGGCCGGAGAAGCAAGTAGCACCCCGGCAGTGGCTTCGCTCCAGTTTTCTTCGATATCCCCAAGCGTCGGCTGGAAATTGCTTTCTTCGCCTACAGGGATCGACTTCGGTACGCCCTCAAAGATACGAACAAAATTGCGATTGCAAGGATAGCCAGGATCCGTCAACAGCCATTCTTTGCCCGGTTCTGCCAGGCAGGCCAATGCGAGCAGCAATCCGCCCGAAGCTCCAGCCGTCACAATAACGCGCGACGCAGGGACTGTTACGCCATATCGACTCTGGTAGTAATCAGCAATCGCCTCTCGCAGCTCAGGGATACCAAGTGCGGGAGTGTACGTAGTTTTGCCATTGGCAATGGCAGCCTGGGCCGCGCCGATGATAGCTGGCGGCGTAGGAAAGTCAGGCTCACCGACTTCCATGTGCACTATATCCCGCCCTTCAGCTTCGAGTCGTTTCGCTCGCGTCAGGATGTCAATGACGTGAAAGGGAGCGACATCGTTCATGCGCGTAGCAACGGACTGTTGATCGATAGTTGTTTTCACACTTTATCCTCCACTGAGATAGATAGGGCGCAAGGCAGACCCTTCAGTCTGAGCCTGCGCCCATTGGTCTCGCCCTCCACTTTCACCCAGCACGTTCTGCTCACCGACTTGATGGTCACCAAGCGTCAGCAGGCCCATCAGGAAAAAGTAGAAATGGCAGCATCACGACGTCGAGTCTTCAAGCCACTTTTTTCAGTGCGATCACACGGCCTCGCATGACATCCAACAACACAGCTTCGCGTTGTATCGCCAGCTCCATGGCCTTGGCCCTGACATGGCCGTATCCGCGGATCTGCTCAGGTAACGAAGCAAGTTCGACCATCGTGTCGTAATGAGAGGAACTCCTGCCCTCTTCCAGCACCGAAAGGATTTCCGCAATAACCGCTTCGTAACGCTGAATCAAAGCGCGTTCCTTGCGGCGCTCAGCGGTGTAACCGAATACATCCAGCGGCGTACCTCGCAACATCCGCAGTTTGGCAAGCACGCGGAAAACAGGAACAATCCATGGTCCAAATTCAGTTTTCTTCGGAAGGCCAGTGTCGGGGTCGCGCCGGGCCAGGAGCGGCGGTGCAAGGTTGAACACCAGCTTGTAGTCACCTTCAAACTGCTGGGAGACACGATCAAGGAAGCCGCTTTCGACATGCAGACGGGCGACCTCATACTCGTCTTTGATCGCCAACAATTTGAAGTAGTACTTGGCCACTGCTTGTGTCAGGTCAGTACGCCCCGCAAACAGCTTCTGCTCAATCTTGCGTACACGCTCCAACAAGTCGGTGTAGCGTTGCGCATAGGCGGTGTTTTGGTACTCCACCAGAAACTTGCGCCGTGTTTCGATCACTTCGTCATTGGACTTTACGGGGGCGGGCGAAACACCTGCGCGCTGCGTAGTTTCTTTTGCGGCGAGCAATTGCTCCACCGCTTTTGGATTCACAGCAGCCTGACGTCCCCAGCGGAACGCTTCCGTGTTCATCTGTTTGGCCGCACCATTAAGATCAATCGCTGATTCAATGGAGGTCGCGGAAAGCGGTATCAGTCCACGCTGATAGGCAAAGCCCAGCATGAACATGTTGGCCGCGATGCTGTCACCGAGCAAAGCGGTGGCAATACGCCCTGCATCGACAAACTCGGTGTGCTCCTGCCCTACCGCGTCGACGATATTGCGGCGAAGATCCTCTGCGGGGTATTCGAGATCTGCGTTGCGAGTAAACGCCCCAGGCATTGTTTCCTGTGTGTTGGCCAGGATGAAAGTACGGCCATGACGCGTCGCGCCCAGGGTTTTGGAGTTGCCCGCAACAATCAGGTCACAACCCAGAACCAGATCGGCGCCACCTGCCGCAATGCGAATGGTCTTGATCGATTGTGGATCAGGGCCGAAGCGCAAATGGCTCCATACCGAGCCCCCCTTCTGCGCCAGGCCGGCCATGTCGAGCAAACCGCAACCTCGACCCTCGAGGTGAGCCGCCATTCCCAGAATGGCACCAATGGTGACGACACCGGTGCCACCCATGCCAGCCACCAGAATGCTGTAGACGCGATCGTCGATGCTTGGGCGAACCGGTTCCGGCAGCAACGGTGCCGTCTGACCTTGCGTTGCGCGCTCGGGCTTGCTCAGGCTCCCCCCGACTACGCTGACAAAGCTGGGGCAGAAACCGTTGACGCATGAAAAGTCTTTGTTGCAGGAAGATTGGTCGATCGTCCGTTTGCGACCGAACTCCGTCTCCAGCGGCTGCACCGATACGCAATTGGACTTCACGCCGCAATCTCCGCACCCTTCGCACACCAGATCATTGATGACGATGCGCTTTGCTGGATCAGGAAAGGTTCCGCGCTTACGCCGGCGCCGTTTCTCAGCGGCGCAGGTTTGGTCGTAGATCAGAACCGAAGTCCCTTCCACTTCTCGTATTTCGCGCTGGACCTTGTCCAAGGTATCCCTGTGATGGAACGTCACACCCGCCGGCCAGGTAGTGTCCAGGGGATACTTGTGTGGCTCATCGCTCACCACAACAATCCGCTTCACGCCCTCAGCACTCACCTGGTGGGCAATGGCTGGAACATTCAGCGTACCGTCATGCTTTTGCCCTCCGGTCATCGCGACAGCATCGTTGAACAATATTTTGAAAGTAATGTTTGTGCCGGCTGCCACCGCGGCCCGAATGCCTAGATAGCCCGAATGGAAATAGGTGCCATCACCGATGTTCTGGAACATGTGTTTGCGCTTGGAGAAAGGCGCCTCCCCTACCCAAACCATTCCTTCGCCGCCCATGTGGGTATAACCCAACGTTGAGCGCTCCATAGACTGCGCCATCCAATGGCATCCGATGCCTGCGTACCCCTTGCTGCCCTCTGGTAGCACGGTAGAGGAGCTATGAGGGCAACCACTGCAAAAATAATAGGTACGCGCCAGAAGTGCGGTATCACCCTTGACCACCTGGTAAGAGCGCAACTCTTCAATACGATTGCGCAGACTGACATTGTCCCCCAGCTCAAGGAGGCGCTCGCCTAACGCAATGCCTATTTGGTTCGAATCCAGCGCCATTTCCGACTGGAACATCGTTTGGCCTACTTCGTCATGTTTACCGACAATGACCGGAGCATTGGCACGACCGTAAAACTGCTCTTTCAGCTGGAACTCGATCAGACTCCTTTTTTCCTCCACCACCAGAATCTTGTCGAGTCCCTCTGAAAAATGTGCTGCACCTTCAGGTTCGAGTGGCCAAACCATCCCGACTTTGTAGATACGCAAGCCCATCTCAGCGGCGGCTTTTTCGCTGAGGTTGAGATCATCCAAAGCCTGCAATACATCCAGATAGCTCTTGCCATGGGTAATGATCCCCAACTTGGCAGCCGGTGCACCAAGGACAATTCGATCAAGTGCGTTGTGACGGGCGAAAGCGCGAACCGCATTCAATTTGTAGCGGTGTAAACGGGCTTCTTGTGCGTGCGGGGTATCAGGCTGACGAATGCTGAGCCCATCTGGCGGCGGTGCGAAATCCTGAGGAATCTGAATTTTCACGCGATTGATGTCGACATCAATGGTGGCCGTAGCCTCCACCGTGTCCTTGACACACTTCATCCCGACCCAGCAGCCACTGTAACGAGACAATGCCCATCCGATCAGGCCAAAGTCGAGAATTTCCTGGACGCCCGCTGGGCTGAGCACCGGAATCATGGCGTCCACCATTGCGAACTCGCTTTGGTGACATGTGCTTGAGGACTCGCAGGTATGGTCATCGCCCATCAACACAAGAACCCCACCGAGATTTGCCGTACCGGCGAGATTGGCATGCCGAAACGCGTCACCGGTGCGATCAACGCCAGGACCTTTGCCGTACCACATGCCGAAAACGCCGTCGTATTTACCTTCGCCGCTCAGGTGCGCCTGCTGTGCGCCCCAGATTGTGGTCGCTGCGAGGTCTTCATTGACGCCAGGAACAAAAAGGGTGTGATGCTGCTCGAGGTGTTTTTTGGCTTTACCAAGCTGGTCATCAAGTCCGCCAAGGGGCGATCCGCGATAACCGGATATGTAGCCCGCGGTGTTGTGGCCAAGTTGTTGATCTCTCTGCCGCTGCGTCATGGACAGGCGGACAAGGGCTTGAGTCCCGGTAATGAAAATACGCCCTTGAGTGAGGGTGTATTTGTCGTCGAGCTGGACGGTCTTCAGGTTCATCATTCACTCCGCCCCTGTGGTGGGGATTTATTGTTCTACTTCTAAGCGGACTTACCCGTTATGAAAGTTACACTCTGTCAAGAGTGTTATTACGCAGCTTTATTAACGCGTAATCAGGCCATTCATTAGGATTGTCAATTCAAGTAACTTTTAAAGCGTGGGAGGCGAATGCACTACGCGCTTTTTTACGACTCATTCAAGTCAAGGGCGGACGGCAGAAACTTCTATTTCCACGAGAAACCCAGGGTTCGCCAGACCAGACACCTGGAAGACCGATCGGGTCGGCAGATTTTTTTGAGCTCCCGCACCGAAAAACTGTGTGTAGCCTTTCATGAAACCTGCATAGTCCATCTCGCCGTCATTACTTGCTGTGCCAACCAAATACACTTGCATCTTCACTACGTCGCCGAGTGAAAGACCTAGCCTTTTCAAAGTATTCTCGATACTTCTGAGCGTGCTGACAGTCTGTGCCTCGGTATCACCGTAGGCAGCAATGCTTTTTGGATCGGCCTTACTGTCAATTATGGATGGAACGGCTCCACTGAGATTAACAAGTGTCGCGCTAGCAGGAATTTCGACAGCCAAGGAAATAGGGAAGTCGGAGTTTGGAATTTTGTGGCGAATTACCGAGTCAGCGCTCGCATGGGTGGACAACAGCCCACTCAGCATCGAGACAAGGAATATAGTGCGTGCGTTTATTGTCGACATCAAATGATCCTTTTGCGTGTAAACAATTGGGGCGGCGTAGCTCACCCTCACTATGATCAGCGTTGGCTTACAGTTCGGACATCTTCAACCGTGACGGTGTCAGAATAGTTATTTCCAAAGTGAGTGCGTACATAGTCGACCACCCATGCTATTTGTTGGTCAGACATGTATTTTTTGAATCCTGGCATGCCGCCCTGCCCAGACGTCACCATGTAAATGGGGTATATCTTTGCTCCCAGCTTTACGTTTGATGCTAAAGCGGGATAAGCCCCTGCCCCGTGCGAACCCTGGGCTTCGGACATATGGCAGCCCTGACAAACTTGTTGAAACAGCGCTTCACCACTTGTCTGATCAAACGAACCTGAAGTTGAGACCTGAATGGTGTCAGCGGCCAAAGCGGATGCACTGGCCAGCAAGCTCAGCAACAAGCCCGTTGCAAGAAAGTTGTGCATGATGAACTCCGGTCTCAAGCAGCCTTCGGGCTGGCGACAATGTGGGTGTGCAGGCGTTTGATGGCATCCAGCGACGATAGGATTGCACCCTCCATCCACGCCGGGATGTAGGAGGCATGCTCGCCGGCCAGGACAATTCGGCCGTCAATCTGGCAGAGGTTTTTGTAGTGCTGCTGACGAGACTCCTCAGTCCACAAACCATAGCAGCCGTTGGTCCAGGGCACCCGGTGCCAACCAACTGCAATGCCATTCTCGAATTCGCTGGTGTACTGGGGGTGGACTTGGGCGCCGTACTCGACGGCTTTCTGCACGCGCATTTCCGGTTTCATCGCGGTGAATTCATAGGCATTCGGTCCGAACAGGTATCCTCCCAACAAAACACCCTTCCCCGGCTTGCCGTAGTCGGTACTTGGGTAGCTGATCCTACCGATAGGGGTATCGGTGTAGCTGATGCCACCATAGATATGCTCGTCCTGCTCCCAGAAGCGCCGCTTGAACTGGAGTCCAACTTTCACAGAGGCTTCGTAAGGCACAGCACGGATAGCGTTCATCATGGGTGGGCTGACATCGATCGGCAGTTGACCGAGGATCGACAAAGGTAGTGTGCAGACGCACCAGTCCGCGGTTTCCTGTAACGGACCGCCAGTGCCATCAGTATTCTGATAAGTCACTGTGACCCGTTTGTCACCCTGCTGAATTCGAGTGATTTTGGCGTTGTAACGAATGAGATCGCCTACCTGCTTTTCGAAGGCTCGAGCGATCATGTCCATCCCTCCCACAGGCTGGAAGATGCTGGTCTGAAATTCGTATTCCTGACCCGTTGCAATGCTTTTCCAGAGATTGGAATCGAGCAGGGCCTTACGATCCAGTGGCTCTGATGGCACCGCTTCAGGCATCAATCCGCCGCCTACGTCTACTGCGAATCCTCGACGCAGACTCGTCTCGAGCGACTTGCGATAGCTGCTGTTAGCGTCCAGTGCACCCCAACTACTCATAACCTCCAGCAAGCGCTCTCGATCTTCTCGAGTCAGGGCCTGATCCAGAGCATTCTGATTGACCGCCTTGCTCAGCAACTCAGCCACATGGCCTTGAAAGTCTGCCTGCACTTCACGATAACGTTGTGGTTTACCGCCGAACGCTTTAGTGGAGTGAACCATGGCGTTGTAGTTGACTTGAACAAATGGCTCAAGAGCGACGCCGAACTGATGGCAGTAATCAAGCACTGCGTGGTGGTGGTAGGGAATTCGCCATGGGCCAGGGTTCAGGTATAACCCTTTATCAAACTGGCAATGCTGAGTAGCCCCTCCCAACTCAGTGAATCGATCGCCTCCACGCAATGTCCAGCAACGACCACCAGGCTTTGCATTAAATTCAAGAACCTTGACTTTGTAACCCGCTTTACGAAGCTCGAAAGCTGCGGTCATTCCTGCAAGTCCTGCACCTAGAACCAATACATTGGTCCCCATAGGTGCACCGCTTAATGCAAATGTGCGGTCGTAGTTTGACTCTGCTGCGAAACTCAGCGAATTCATTGCCTGATACATGGCCGCAGCGCCTGCGGTTACACCGATCCAGTTCAGTACTTGGCGTCGAGTTAAAGCCATTCCGTGTTCTTGCATATCAATGCCTCATCAGGATAAAAACCAATGGCAATCGAAAATTTCGGCAATTAACGGGCATCGACGCTTTCTGTTTAATCTCCTTCAGCAGAAGTGGAAACGTCGTGCCAACACCGAGACTTTTGAAGACGAATGGCAGAGTGACCGCTTCTTGGGTGACCAAGTTGACAAGCGGACACTGGAAGTTATTTTTATTATCAGAAGGCGCTAAATTTTCCTCTTGCTCATATAGTTGAGCACGTAGCGCCTTCGTTATAGTCTTTTTTATTTAGAAAGCTTATATGATTTCAAGCCGGCGATCGCCACATGTAGTACAACACCATTGTTGAAAAAAAGCCGAAGGCTACGCCAGTTACAAGCGAGATTTTGTTCCCCATGACGCAACCGAAAGCACCACCTACAACAATGGATAAAAGTAAAAACAGTGTATCGCCACCCTTAAAATCAGGACGAATAACCAAGCTCGAAAAACGATGCACAACAGCCTCCTACATCAGTGACAATCAGGTAAAGATGTTCAGATTTAAGCTGACTGTATCGCTTGCCCTATCTGTTGGATTGTACGTTTGTAGGTGATGGTGTTTTTAATCAAATATCGGTGTACGTCGTGCAATTAGATCGGTGCGTTGCCCGGGCGCCTATACGCCCCTGGTGTACTGCCTGTCCAGCCACGAAACGCGCGGTGAAACACGGCGTTGGAGTCAAAACCCAAACCCAGCGCGATATGGCTGATAGAGAGATCGGTGTGAATGAGCTGCTGCACGGCGATATCCCGACGCAACGCATCCTTGACCAACTGGTAACTAGTGCCCTCCTCTTTGAGTCGACGCGTTAGCGTACGGGTGGACAGCAACAATGCATTGGCTGCGCTTTGGATGCTGTCGTCACGCTTGAGGTTCGTGAGCAAATACTGACGAACCTGCTGCGCCACCAGGCGCTCCTTCAAGGTGGTGAACAGCCAGTAGCGCGGAGCTGCCTGCAGGAACGGCAGCAGCTCCGCCTTGCTGCGGCGAAACTGCGTCTCTGCCCACTCCACACCAAAGCACAACGCCGTACAGGGCTGATCAAAGCTGATCGGCGCGGGAAATATATGCATGTATTCCGAGGCGTACACAGGCTTGGCAAAGGAGAACATCACACTATGAAGCGGAATTTCCTGGCCAGCCAACCACGAAGCGACTCCATGGGCCAGCTTCATCATCAGCTCATGCCCCCAGCGTTGTGCGTTGGCAGTGGTGTCGCGCGCCTCCAAGGAAATCACCACCTGCCCCGACTGTTCTCTGTAGTCGAGCTGATAGTCATCGAGCAGCAAGTTCCAGAATCGAGTGAAGCGGTACATGGCTTTACCCAAGGAGCTTGCATCAAGCAGGCTCGAGCACAGGTATTTCAGGGTGCCACTGCGAATACGACGGGAGAATTGCCCCATCACCTCGTCATCCGTACCCAATGCCACCTGCTGATACAAGCGCACGAACTGATCGTAAGTCACCCGTGCGCCTGGCGCCTCCAGCAAGTGGGTTGCAATGCCCGCTGCACTGACGAAAGTCTGAATGTCAGCAGCGCTGCTGATGTTCAACGCCCCTTGTAAAAGCCCCTGAACGAAGGTCATGGGCAGCGTGTTGTCCACTGAATGATCCACCTTCTTCGCTCCTCTGACCACAACTGAACTGGCGTGATATGCAAACTAATCGGCGGATCGGGTTATTTCAAGCCCGATGGTGCGCTGGCTAAGCTAGGCCCATATCGCGAATCAAAGCAACCTTGATCGAAAGACGGCTTGAACCAACCCTCAAAAAAAATGGCCGTTAATGCAAGTCAATGGAGGCCGCAGCGCCTTTGTTCAGCCTTCGTCAGATCAAGAAAAGCACTCAGATATTGCCACCCACCAGGCACCGGCAAACCGACCATCCCACCTGATAACAAGGGCCTCATCGCCCCGGAAGAGAAAACAATGGCTGATAATAGCGTCCCAACCGTAAAGCTCCTGATCAACGGCAAGCTGGTCGAATCCAAAACCACTCAATGGCGTGATGTGGTCAATCCGGCTACCCAGGAAGTGTTGGCCCGAGTGCCATTTGCCACCACCGACGAAATGAACGCCGCCGTGGCCAGCGCCAAGGAAGCGTTCAAGACATGGCGCAAAACGCCAATCGGAGCCCGCTCCCGAGTGTTCCTCAAGTATCAGCAGTTGATCCGCGAAAACATGAAGGAACTGGCGGCGATTCTCACGGCGGAACAAGGCAAAACACTGCCGGATGCAGAGGGGGATGTGTTCCGCGGCCTAGAAGTGGTCGAACATGCCGCCAGCATCGGCAACCTGCAGCTGGGTGAACTGGCCAATAACGTGGCCGGCGGTGTGGATACCTACACCTTGCTGCAACCGTTGGGCGTCTGCGCAGGTATTACCCCATTCAATTTCCCCGCGATGATCCCGCTGTGGATGTTCCCAATGGCCATCGCTACCGGTAATACCTTCGTCCTAAAACCGTCCGAGCAGGATCCAATGGTCACGATGCGCCTGGCAGAACTGGCGATCGAAGCCGGCGTTCCACCAGGCGTACTCAACGTGATTCACGGTGGTGTGGAAGCAGTCAATTTGATCTGCGATCACCCCGATATCAAGGCCGTTTCCTTTGTCGGTTCGACCAAGGTCGGTACACACGTTTACAACCGCGCCACGTTCAATGGCAAACGTGCACAGTGCATGATGGGCGCGAAGAACCACGCAATCGTCCTGCCTGATGCAAATAAGCAGCAGACGCTGAACAATTTGCTTGGCGCTGCATTTGGTGCGGCCGGCCAACGCTGCATGGCCTTGCCTGTTGTGATCCTGGTCGGCGAAGCACAGAGCTGGCTGCCAGATCTCATCGAAAAAACTAAAAGCCTGAAGGTCAGTGGCGGCGCCGAGCCTGGCACAGATATTGGCCCGGTAGTGTCCTGTTCGGCACTGGATCGAATCAGCAGCCTGATCGCCACTGGCGTTGAACAGGGCGCAACACTTGTGCTGGATGGCCGCAATCCAGAGGTTGCAGGCTATTCCCAAGGGAACTTTATCGGCCCGACCATCTTTTCCGACGTCACCACAGATATGGCCATCTACCGAGAGGAAATCTTCGGTCCGGTGCTCTGTGTATTGCATGCCGATACCCTAAATGACGCCATCGAGCTGATCAATGCCAACCCAAATGGTAACGGCACTGCACTCTTCACCCGCTCAGGCGCGGCTGCCCGACATTTCCAAGAAGAAATTGATGTCGGTCAGGTTGGGATCAACGTACCGATCCCGGTTCCAGTCCCACTGTTTTCCTTCAGTGGCTCACGTGCGTCCAAGCTCGGCGACTTGGGCCCGTACGGCAAGCAAGTGGTGCAGTTCTATACCCAGACCAAGACCATTACCGAACGCTGGTTCGATGAAGACGAGGTCAGCGGCCCAGTGAACACCACCATCACTCTGAAATGAAGCACTAGGCCGGCGCCCTTTCCGCGCCGGCCTGGTCGGGGAGCCTGCGTCATGCAATTCGAAACTCTGTTGTTGGAAATCCACGAGCGCGTGGGTCTGATCACCCTGAATCGGCCTAAATCACTTAATGCCATCAATAGTCAGGTGATCGCCGAGCTGAACCAAGCCTTGGACCATTTGGAAAAAGACCCGTCAATCGGCTGCATGGTCATTACAGGGTCCGCCAAAGCTTTCGCCGCGGGGGCGGATATTAAGGAGATGGTGGAATTCACCTATCCCCAGGTGTTCCTTGATGATTTCTTCTCTGCTGCCGACCGTATCGCCAGCCGACGCAAGCCGTTGATTGCTGCTGTCGCCGGTTATGCCTTGGGGGGCGGTTGCGAACTGGCACTGATGTGCGACTTCATCTACGCCGCCGACAACGTCCGGTTCGGTCTGCCGGAAATCACATTGGGTGTGCTTCCAGGAATCGGTGGCACTCAACGTCTTGCCCGCGCAGTGGGCAAGGCCAAAGCCATGGAAATGTGCATGAGCGGTCGCCAAATGGGCGCCGAAGAGGCCGAACGGTCTGGCCTAGTCGCCCGCATTATCCCAGTCGACAGCCTGCTGGACGAAACCCTCAAGACCGCCAGCGCGATTGCTGAGCGGTCGCTGCCGGCGACCATGCTGGTGAAGGAAAGCGTGAACCGGGCCTTCGAGTCCAGCTTGAGCGAAGGTGTGCGCTTTGAACGTCGGGTATTCCACTCAATTTTCGCCACAGCCGATCAGAAGGAAGGCATGGCAGCCTTCGTCGAAAAACGTCCAGCACAGTTCAAGCACTGCTGACATCCGCCTATTCACAAGGAATAACCATGAAAATTGGCTTCGTAGGACTCGGCAACATGGGCGGGCCAATGGCTCTGAACCTGATCAAAGCCGGTCATGTAGTAACCGTGTTCGACTTGTCGGCTGCCTCATTGGCGCGCCTGGTTGAGGCAGGGGCAACGGCCGCGGAATCGCCAGCTGCCATCGCCCAAGGCGACGTAGAGCTGATCATCACCATGCTGCCCGCTGCTGCACATGTGAAATCCGTTTACCTGGGCGCCGAAGGCATTTTGGCTCATGTCCGCCCCGAGGTTTATCTCGTCGATTGCTCGACTATAGATCCACGCACTGCTCGAGAAGTGGCCAAGCAGGCGTTGGAAAATGGCAATCCAATGGTCGACGCACCTGTCTCCGGCGGCACCGGGGGTGCCAGTGCCGGGACATTGACCTTTATGGTGGGTGGTTCAAACGCTGATTTCGACCGTACTTGGCCGATTCTGGCGGCGATGGGCAAGAACATTGTGCACTGCGGCGATTCCGGCAACGGCCAAGTCGCCAAGGTTGCCAACAACATGCTGCTCGGTATCTCGATGATTGCAGTTTCCGAGGCCATGGCGCTTGGCGTTTCTCTGGGGATGGACGCTGGTGTGTTGGCCGGCATCATCAATACCTCCAGCGGGCGTTGCTGGAGTTCGGACACCTACAACCCTTTCCCTGGTGTGCTTGAAAATGCACCTGCGTCTCGTGGATACACCGGCGGCTTTGGCACCGACCTGATGCTCAAAGACTTGGGGCTTGCAAGCGAAGCGGCACAACAAATAGGCCAGCCGGTCCTCCTTGGCGCGTTTGCCCAGCAGCTCTATCAAAGCTTCAGCGCACAAGGCAATGGCAGTCTGGACTTCTCCGCAATTATTAACACGTACCGCAAGGACGCCTGAACATGAGCGATGTCGAAGCGCCCGTTCTGGCTGCCGTACGCAACCGCATCGGCCACCTGACACTGAATCGTCCAAGCGGCCTCAATGCATTGACGCTTCCCATGGTTCGCCTGCTCCAGCAGCAGCTGCGGTCCTGGGATCAGGACCCTGAAGTAGTTGCCGTGGTACTGCGTGCAGCGGGAGAGAAAGCATTTTGCGCCGGCGGAGACATCCGCATGCTTTACGAAAGCCATAAGTCAGGCAACGGTCTGCATGAGCTTTTCCTCGAAGAGGAATATGCGCTCGACGAATACATCCATAACTACTCAAAGCCTCTTTTGGCCTTAATCGATGGTTTGGTTCTTGGAGGGGGCATGGGGTTGGTGCAGGGGGCAACCCTGCGGGTTATCACCGAACGCACGCGCATGGGCATGCCCGAGGTGGGTATTGGATTTTTCCCCGACGTCGCTGCCAGCTATTTTCTGCCACGTTTGCCTGGTGAGTTGGGGATTTATCTGGGGGTCACCGGAATCCAGATACGCGCCGCCGATGCCCTTTACGCAGGCCTGGCCGACTGGTGTATCACTAGTTCTCAAATACCCGAACTCGATCATTGTCTCAACAACATGAGTTGGACAGACAATCCACTACCGGCCTTACAAGCACTACTGGCTACATTGGGCGTCAACAAGTTCCCTGGCTCGGAGCTCAGGGCGATGCAGCCCGCCATCGATCGGCACTTCGCCGAGCCTGATGTTGCCTCGATTCGTGCGGCACTCCTGGCAGAAACCTCCCCCCAATACCTGGACTGGGCTGAGGAAACCGTTGATGTACTGGACAGTCGCTCTCCCCTGGCGATGGCCGTCACTCTAGAGCTGCTGCGTCGTGGTCGGCATTTGTCCCTTAGCGAATGTTTTGCCCAAGAACTCCATCTGGATTACCAGTGGTTCGACAAAGGCGATCTGATAGAAGGCGTTCGTGCCCTGATCATCGACAAGGACAAGAACCCGGTCTGGAATCCGCCGACCTTGGCCGAGCTTGATCCGGCACGGGTAGAAGCCTTTTTCAGTGACTTTAAGTCCACTACCTGCGCGCCACAGCGGCTTGTCACTGTTTAACCCCTTAATAAGAGAGATGCCCGATGCACGACCTCGAATTGACTGAAGAGCAGCGAATGATTCGCGACATGTCCCGCGACTTTGCCCGTCGTGAGATCGCGCCCAAAGCCGTACACATGGAGAAAGCCGGCTGGATCGACGACGCTCTGGTGAAGCAGATGGGCGAACTTGGTCTGCTGGGAATGGTGGTCCCTGAAGAATGGGGTGGCACTTACATCGACTACGTAGCCTATGCCCTGGCCGTGGAGGAGATTTCGGCCGGCGATGGTGCCGTCGGTGCACTGATGAGTATTCACAACTCTGTCGGTTGTGGTCCGATTCTGAAGTTCGGCACGCAGGCACAAAAGGATTTCTGGCTGGCGGATCTGGCTAGCGGGCAAGCAATCGGCTGCTTCTGTCTAACCGAACCGCAAGCAGGATCAGAAGCGCACAACCTGCGAACACGTGCAGAACTGCGCGACGGCCAATGGGTGCTCAACGGCGCAAAGCAGTTCGTGAGTAACGGTAAGCGCGCCAAGCTGGCCATCGTCTTTGCAGTGACCGATCCGGAGCTCGGCAAGAAAGGTTTGTCGGCGTTCCTGGTACCCACCGACACACCAGGCTTCACGGTCGACCGAAGTGAACACAAGATGGGCATTCGCGCTTCAGATACCTGCGCGGTCACCTTAAACGATTGTCGAATTTCCGAAGGCAACTTGTTGGGAGTACGTGGAAAAGGTCTATCGATCGCCCTCTCCAACCTCGAAGGGGGGCGCATTGGGATCGCAGCTCAGGCGCTCGGTATTGCACGTGCTGCGTTTGAAGCAGCATTGAATTATTCACGTGACCGGGTGCAGTTTGGTAAGCCGATATACGAACACCAAAGCATCGCCAACATGCTAGCTGACATGCACATGCAGCTTAACGCTGCACGCCTCATGACCCTGCATGCAGCACGACTGAAAAGCGCCGGCCACCCATGTTTGTCAGAGGCCTCGCAGGCAAAGTTGTTCGCATCAGAGATCGCTGAACGGGTGTGCTCAAACGCCGTACAGATTCATGGTGGCTATGGGTATCTGGAGGACTATCCGGTAGAGCGCTATTACCGGGATGCCCGCATTACCCAAATTTATGAAGGTTCTAGCGAAATTCAGCGGCTACTGATTGCTCGCGAACTGGCGCACTACACGATCTAAAAGTCTCGATGCACGCGGGAGCCGGCACACGGTTGAGCTCACTCGGATCTTCACCTAACAAGAACGGAGCCCACAATGGCCCTAGCAGAAGTTTTTTTCGTAGGTACGGCACGGACTGCCATCGGTAGCTTCGGCGGAGCCTTAAAGGATATTCCCCTGGGCGATCTGGCCACCGCTGCAGTCAAAGGAGCCCTCACCCACGCAGGCATCGACGGCCAACAGGTTGATCATGTGGTGATGGGTAACGTGATCCCAACAGCGCCTCGGGACGCCTACCTGTCAAGAGTTGCAGCAATCGGGGCAGGTATTCCGAAGGAAACGCCAGCGTTCAATGTTAACCGCTTGTGCGGCTCCGGCTTGCAAGCAATCGTTTCTGGCGCGCAGGGCATCCTGCTCGGCGATTTTGGGGTTGCCGTAGCGGGTGGCGCAGAATCCATGAGTCGCGGACCTTACCTCATTCCAGGGCTGCGCTGGGGTAGTCGGCTGGGTGACAGTCAGGCCGTGGATTACATGAATGGGATTCTTCACGACCCTTGGAAAAGATCCCACATGGGTATTACTGCTGAAAACATTGCCGAACGATATGGCATTTCACGCGAAATGCAGGATCAGTTGGCGCTTCAGAGCCAACATCGGGCTGCACACGCCATCGCAGAGGGCCGCTTCAAGACGCAAATCGTGCCAGTGGAAGTGCAGGTGAAGAGAAGGACTGTGCTGTTTGATACAGACGAAAACGTACGCCACGACATCGACATCGAACAACTGACCAGGATGCATCCAGTCTTCCAACAGGGTGGTACTGTGACCGCCGGCAACGCGTCCAGTCTCAACGATGGAGCAGCAGCCCTCGTTCTCGCTGATGCTAATGCAATCAAGCAACACAACCTTAAGCCGATTGCCCGTCTTGTAGCCTATGCGCATGCCGGCGTTGATCCGGATTACATGGGTATTGGTCCCGTACCTGCCACTCGCATGGTACTGAAGCGTGCTGGACTCAGCATTCAAGACATTGATGTCATAGAGTCAAACGAGGCTTTTGCAGCGCAGGCTTTGGCCGTGGCTCAACAGCTAGAGTTCGACCCAGCGAGGGTCAACCCCAATGGTTCCGGTATTTCACTCGGACATCCGGTTGGTGCCACGGGGACAATCATTACGATCAAGGCTATTCATGAGCTGCACCGCACAGGCGGACGGTATGCGCTGATAACGATGTGCATTGGCGGCGGACAAGGCATTGCAGCCATTATTGAACGGGTTTAAGTCGACCACGAACCAATAAATTTCTGCAAGGGGCGTAACTGGAAACCACCGGTCCGCTCCTCCACCTAAAATCGTCGTCCCCCCCCCTAATTTACAAACCACCAACCACAAACGTACAAGCCTCACATGACCGCGTTTGCTTATGCTCTGAATAATCTCTGCAGGCGACGTGTCGAGACGAAGGCCGCACTGCAAATACATCGCATGAGTCTCTTCCTGTAGCACTAATTTTCGGGTGTTTCCAAGGCCGAATTATTGCCGAAATCGACCATGCTATTCTGAATCGCGTTTTATATTGCAATCGCACTGGTGCGCCACTATGCAAGACGACCAATCGAAACGGGACTGGGTGATACATGCGCCTCTGACCTCGAAGGTCGAGCGGTTTGAGGCGTTCTTTGGCTCACATGCCTTCGACCCACATCGACATGATACTTATGCCATCGGGCGTACGATTTCTGGTGTCCACCGGTTTCATTACCGCGGTGAGTCGAAGCTGTGCTTGCCCGGTGAAACCATGATCATTCACCCGGATGAAGCACATGACGGTTGCGCTGGTTCCGAAGCAGGATTTCAGTATCGCGGCGTGTATGTTCCACCGTCCCTGGTCCAGGACATTGTGAAGGGCGCTCCCCTACCTTTTCTTGCCGCCGGCATCACACGTGACCCTCGCTTGGCCGCTGCCGCCGATGTGCTGCTCAATACCCTGGACGCCGATCTGGACTCGTTGGCGGAGGCTGATGCTCTCTACTGCTTCGTCAGTACTTTGGCAGAAGTCGCCGGGCATCCCATGACCAAAGCCTCCCATCATTTTGCGGCAGCCGCCCTCGCCCGCGAATACATTGATGACAACCTCGATCAGCCGATCACGCTCGACGACCTTGCTGACTGCGCGGGGCGAGATCGCTGGAATCTATCAAATGATTTTCGCGCGTTCTTCGGCACCAGCCCACACCGGTACCTCACACTTCGGCGCCTGGACCGTGTGAAAGCGCTCGTTCTGGCGGGGCAAGCGTTGTCGGACGCCTCAATAGAAGCGGGATTTTTTGATCAAAGCCATATGACCAGGCATTTCAAAAAGGCATTCGGACTTTCGCCTTCGCGCTGGTGCGGTCCTCGAAAGGATTAGTTAATCACTGACTCCGTCACAAGCTCGCCCTTGAAGCTCATGCCCACGCAAGTTTCGCTGAGGGGGCCTGCCCGCTCGTAACCGAAACGTACTCCCGCTTTCTCCCGCGGAACACTGTTACAAGGACTTTTTCAATGCCAGATATCACCCTCACCACTCTGCATGGCCTCAAAGCTCGCGGCGAAAAAATTGCCATGCTGACCTGCTACGACGCCACCTTCGCGCAAGCGGCAAGCTCTGCCGGTGTGGAAATGCTCTTAGTAGGTGACACGCTGGGCATGATTTTGCACGGACACGACAGCACGCTCCCTGTGCTGGTAGAGGACGTTGCCTACCATACCGAGTGCGTCAGACGTGGCAACGCCGGCGCCTTTATCGTCGCGGATCTTCCGTTCATGAGTTACGCCACCGTTGAGCAGGCTCTGCAAAGCGCCGGTCGTCTCATGAAGGCCGGCGCGCACATGGTCAAGCTGGAAGGAGATCGATGGTTGGCGGAATCGGTCAAACGACTTACCCAAAACGGTGTGCCGGTATGTGCACACCTCGGTCTGACGCCGCAATCGGTCAACGTTCTCGGCGGCTTCAAGGTCCAGGGGCGAGACCCGATTCGGGCACGTCACTTGATAGAAGACGCGATCACATTGGAAGAAGCTGGCGCTGCAATGTTGTTGGTCGAATGCCTGCCTAGCCCATTAGCCGAGCAACTCAGTCAAGCCGTAAGGATCCCGGTAATCGGCATCGGCGCGGGCGCCGGTACCGACGGCCAAGTGCTGGTACTTCACGACATGCTTGGTCTGTCCCTGACCGGGCGCACCCCAAAATTCGTGCGCAATTTCTTGGCGGGACAGGACAGTATCCAATCCGCGTTGCAGTCCTACGTGACTGCAGTTAAAAGCCGCGAATTTCCAGGCGCTGAGCACGGATATGCAATGTGACGACATTGTTCTCGAGCACCGTAAAAATCAGTGGGAGACGCAGACCGCCTGCGGGCTGGTTCTCATTACGGGGAGTGGCGTGATTTGCAAATTAATCGGCGGATCGGGTTATTTCAAGGCTAACGGGTCACTGGCTAAGCTAGTCCCAAGATCCAGTTAGCCTGATTGGTCCACCTTTTTGGGTAAACAACGCACGTTGGCCGCTAATGCAAATAATCTGAGGATTATAAAATCGGTAACCAGCCGCCAAGTGAGCGGTCAACCTAGAATAATAAACGGAAGCGCGGAATACCTAGACCCGATAACGCGGCACACTCTCTTCGACATTTCATCTTGAAGCTACATTCACGCACCACTTCAGTTGCCACGAGGTAATCAAGACCGGACACGACGTCCATAGCACCTGAGAGAGTTGGTTCATCGAGCAGTTTGCTGCGCACTTGAACTCTCTCGGGTTGCCCTGCAGCACCTGCCATTCAAGAGCATGGCAGACCCATAACAAAAAAACTCCAGCCAATAACAATTAAAGTTTAAGGAGCTCAAACATGTCATCGCACCCCGTCTATCAGGCCCTGCGGAGTCATCCACAGTATCAAACGCTGGTTCAACGCCGTAGTCGTCTCGCCTTTACCCTCAGCGCCATTGTGTTAGGACTTTACTCACTGTTTGTCGCTGCGGTCTCGTGGCATCCGCAGCTACTGCTGCATGTTCCTCTGGGAGGTGGTCTCACCACCGGCATTTGGTCCGCACTCATCCTTATCATCGGCTCCTGGTTACTGACTGGGCTGTATGTTTTTCGGGCGAATAATCTGTTCGACAAGCTGACCCAAACGCTGTTGTCGGAGGTGAAAGCATGAAATCGTTCACACGACTGTTGTTAGTACCGTTGCTCTGCTTCACCAGCATTGCGGCCATTGCACAAACAGTCCAACCAGGCACTCACGGGCCAAACATGACAGCGATCGCGATTTTCTTGGCGTTCGTGATCACGACCATCGGCATTACCTATTGGGCGGCCGGCCGAACACGCTCTGCCTCAGATTTCTACACCGCGGGTGGCGGTATCAGTGGTGTACAAAACGGCTTTGCCATCGCAGGAGACTACATGTCGGCAGCCGTATTGCTTGGCGTCTCCAGCATGGTATTCGCCACAGGATTCGATGGAATGATCTATTCGGTGAGCGCTATTCTTGGATGGCCACTGATCATGTTCTTGATGGCCGAACGCTTACGAAACCTTGGACGCTACACCCTCGCGGATATCATTGCCTATCGTCTTGATCCTGTGGGCACCCGCCTATTTTCGGCCTTCAGTTCCTTTGTCATCGTGTGCTTTTACCTGATTGTGCAGATGGTCGGAGCCGGGCAGTTGATCAATCTTCTGTTCGGTCTCGACTACGAAATTGCTGTTATTTGTGTTGGCGTGTTGATGGTGGTCTACGTAACGTTTGGCGGCATGGTCGCTACTACCTGGGTGCAAATCATCAAGGCAGTATTACTGCTCAGCGGGGGGATACTGTTAACGCTACTGGCCTTTGAGCACTTTGACTTTAGCATCGAGCAGATGATCGACAGTGCCGTAGCCAACCACCAAAGTGGCAAGCAAATTCTTGGCCCCTTGAAAATCGCCACCGACCCGCTCTCGATGATTTCGCTGTCTCTCGGCCTGGTCTTCGGTATCGCCGGCCTGCCACATATCATGATGCGCTTCTTTACCGTACCTGATGCCAAGGCCGCCCGTAAGTCTGTGCTCGTAGCCTACGGCCTAATTGGATTGTTCTTCATTCTGGTCTGCATTCTAGGCACCGCTGCGATCAGCATCGTGGGTCAAGATCCGCAGTACTTTGAACAAGGCGTTATTGGCGGCCCGCTTCTTGGCGGCGTCAACATGGCAATCATGCACTTGGCTCAAGCCTTGGGCGGCGATCTAATGTTCGGATTTCTTGCCGCTGTTGCATTCGCCACCATTCTCGCCGTGGTCTCAGGTCTGGCTCTGGCCGGCGCCTCCGCCATTTCCCATGACCTGTATGCCAATGTTTTGTGCAAAGGCAAACCCGACAGCAAAAGTGAAATGCGGGTTAGCCGCTGGGCAACCATCGGTTTAGGAATCGTCGCTGTCGCTCTGGGGATTCTCTTCAAAGGACAAAACGTCGCGTTCCTGGTCGCATTGGCCTTTGGGATTGCCGCCTCTTCCAACTTCCCGATCCTGCTGTTGGCCATGTATTGGAAAGGACTGACAAGTCGCGGCGCGATTTGGGGCGGGTTGAGCGGGCTGGTCAGCTCCTTGGCGTTGGTCTTGCTGTCTCCGGGTGTTTGGGTCAAAGTCCTGCATCACCCCGAGGCGCTTTTCCCCTACGACTACCCTGCGTTGTTCTCGATGCCATTGGCATTCGTTATTGCCTGGGCGGTCTCATGCCTTGATCACAGTCCGAGTGCCAATGCTGAGCGTGACGCATTCGAGCAACAAAGCGTACGTGCCGAAACTGGATGGGGCGCTGAAAAAGCCGCGCAGCACTAAATGGCTTAGTAGTTTAAGACTAGGGCGTGGCAATGGCCTTCACCACGCCCTTCCCGCAACGGTGTAAAAGGAGAACACCGTTAACTGATATGAGGATCATCAATGCAGGTTTCCATTACCCAGAAAGACCATTGGGTTAATACACCTTACGGACAGGTGTTCGCCCGCAGCTGGCATCCCCTCAATGATGAGCCAGCGCAAAACACAGCCCCTATCATCCTCTTCCATGATTCACTTGGCTGCGTTGAGCTATGGCGCGATTTCCCTACCCGTTTGGCGAAAGCAACCAAAAAATGCGTGGTTGCCTATGACCGATTGGGGTTTGGTCAGTCAGATCCACATCCGGGCGATTGGTCCTATCACTTCATTCGTGAAGAAGCGCAGCGTTATTTTCCCTTCGTACGTTTCAGTCTCGGCATTGATTGCTTCATCGCCTTCGGTCACAGCGTGGGGGGTGCGATGGCGACAAATTGCGCCGCGTTGTTTCCAGAACAATGTCAGGCGTTGATTACCGAATCTGCCCAAGCTTTCGTTGAGGAGCGAACAGTCTCGGGGGTGCGCAGTGCAAAAGAACAGTTTCAACAACCTGGTCAAATCGAGCGGTTGCAGAAGTACCACGGTGACAAGGCCCAATGGGTGTTGAACGCTTGGACCCAAACCTGGCTTTCGCCCTCTTACGCAGATTGGTCCATCGAGAAGGGGTTGCCGGCGATTCAGTGTCCGCTGTTGGTTATCCATGGCGCGCAAGACGAGTTCGGTTCAACGCTGCAAGCTCAGCGATTCGCCAACCTTGGCCACAAGGAAGTTGAGCTGCTCATACTTAGCGATTGCCAACACGTGCCCCACAGGGAAAAGCCGCAAAGTGTCATTGACGCCGTTGGACGCCTGTTATGAAGGCATGAGAGCAAGATTGGCGTTTGGCAGACGCCCATTAGCCGCAACTGGTTCACAAGGGCAGCGAACGATCTTGAATGACACGCTTCATCACCAGGGTTGTAGTCAGCCGCTGAACATTGGGTAGCGTCGACAGGCAATCATCATACAGCTGATGGAACGACGGTAGATCACGTGTAATAACGTGAAGTAGGTAATCAGGTTCGCCAAACAGCCGTTGAGCCTCGACGATCTCTGGTACCGCCAAGAGCGCGGCTTCGAACGCTTCAACCGCTAGATGATCTCCCTCGCGTAGAGTCGCAAAAACCATCGCTGAAAAATTCAAACCTAACGCGCTGGGCGAAAGCTGAGCGCGATAGCCCTCGATCACTCCGGATTCCTCAAGCGCACGCACCCTGCGATGGCAAGGGGACAGGCTCAGACCGACCCGCTCAGCCAACTCTGTGACCGACAAACGTCCGTCAGACTGGAGCTCCGCAAGTATTTTTCGATCGGTGCTATCCATATAGAAGAATCTACCTTAATTCAGTGATTAAGCCGCAATAATAGGGAAAACATTTTAACCGTTTTCAATTATTCTTTTTCAAACTTTATTACCACTGGTCATCCGTATTTGTCCGAGCCAGGACTGATATCGGTTGTATGTCTGTGAGAGAGAAAAATGCACCCCGTCATCAGTAGCGATCAATCCAACAAGGTGGAAGCCGTCATACATGGCTTTCGCCACCCAACCACAACATCATCCATCAATGCGAGGTTGGTATGAGTCTTAGTATTTTCGCCGCGTTCTGGGCTGTGTCTTTTTTATTCGTGATTACCCCTGGAGCAGATTGGGCGTACGCGATTTCGGCGGGATTGTTTGGTCGCGTCGTGATGCCCGCGGTGGCTGGTTTATTGATTGGCCATGTGTTGGCGACGCTGATTGTGGCTGCAGGAGTTGGTGGCCTGGTAGCTAGTAACCCCGTCGCACTTTCGGTGCTCACTGTTGGAGGCGCGGCTTACCTGATCTGGCTCGGAATCAACATGCTTTTACGCCCTTCGGTACCACAAGCCGGCGAGACGCAAACCACAGGCTCCTGGGCACGCTGGACTCTCAAGGGGGCCTGCGTGAGCGGCCTCAATCCCAAAGTTTTTTTGCTTTTTCTCGCTTTGCTGCCGCAGTTCACTGATCCAACGGCAGCATGGCCGGTGCCAATGCAGATCGTTGCACTGGGCCTGCTGCACGCCTTCAGTTGCGGCGTGATTTACCTGGCTGTGGGTTTTGGTTCTCGAGCGGTGCTGCAGGCTCGTCCGGTGGCAGCCAAAGCGGTGAGCCGGCTCTCGGGGGCTATCATGATTATTATCGCCGTGCTTTTGTTGATTGATCAGATCCTGCACTAACTACCATCTGCTTCAGAAATAGGCAAAAGTAAACCTATGTTGAGAAGCTCTGCAGGGATGTTCCGTTAGCTTCGTAAAGCTTTCGAGTGACTGCTTCGACCGCTTATTGCCCGTCACTGATACCAGCTTTCGCGGGCAGGCAAGCTGACGAAGCTTTTAACGGCCACTCTTGAATGAGATGAAAAAAAGGGGCCTCGAAGGTCCCTTTTGTACTCAAACCAAAATCACTTGGTCAGCCAAGATTCCACGGTCGTGGAGCCGTGTTCTGCTTTCCATTCTTTCAGTGTTTTGTGATTGCCGCCTTTGGTTTCGACGACTTCGCCCGTGTGAGGATTCTTGTAAACCTTCATTTGGCGTGGCTTACGGATGCCAGCTTTAGAATCGACGGCAGGAGCGCGACGGCTCGCTTGCGGATCTAACAGGTTGACTACGTTCGGTAGGCTGTAGCCGTACTCAGCCAGCAGTGCACGCAGTTTGGTCTCGAACTCGATTTCTTTCTTGAGGCCAACGTCCCCTTTCAAGGCTTCGAGAGCTTGGAGCTGTTCAGCCAAGTGCTTTTCAAGCTGACGAAATTCTGCGAGTTTTGACATTTTAATTCTCTACGTAGTTAGACGACTAACAGTACACCAAAAACCACAATTTTAATCTAGGCTCAGCGAGCACCGTGTCTGTGAGTCTAGGTTCGCGGCCTTGATTTATTCGTCCTCCGCCAAGAGCAGTGTGTTTTGAGGTCACATCAATCTGATCGACTAGCGTAATGAACCAAGCGACAAGACGCGTATCCGCAGGAAGCATTCTCCCCGGAGACCAGCGGCTAATAGTTCGAAAATTCTAAGCGCCCACCAAGCGTCTCTCCGAAAGCCGACATTAACCTTCTTTACAAAGCGGTAATCAAGGACGCCCAAGAAACTTTTAATGATATTAGCACTGAAGCAGAGTACAACGAAGAGGATAGCACTACCAGTCACCTTAACGGGAATGCCAGTTCCCTGACTCAATGTACCAAGCATCATTTAATCGAAATCGTGCATATAAGCGTTAGCAAAGAAGCCACTTGCGACTTACCCCTGTGGCAACCCTAACGTCAGATCTTCGAGACCAGCAGAATCGGCCGGCTGCCACTGCCAGTGAAGAATCTTTTCCACAGACTGCCAAAACGGCTCTGCTTCTAATGCCACATATGGCACGGAGAATCTGGACGCGTAGGTCTGGTATAGGGTGCGTAAGCGCCCCACGACACCAGGCACGCTCACACGGTCGTAGAACTTGGCAAGATCGAGCTTAACCACGAAAAGCCGCTCGTCCTGCAGCGTAGAAAGCGCTTCACGGCAAACCTCGGCGGGTCGCTCAAGGAAACGCTCATAGTCAACAAAGAACTGAGTGTAGGTTGTGGCGTTACCCCAACGAAACCTCGCCTGCTGGCGGCCGTCCGGGTCATTGAGCCAGTCACAGAAAAGCAGGTTTCCATAACTGCATACTTCCTGCCTGGATCTCGCCTTGCTTACATAGGTCGTAGGATCTGTATTTCCCTGCAGGGTTTCCACAGCATCCGCGACGCATAACATCACGGCAGATGCCATCACTTACTCACGAATGCTGACATGAGCGAGCGGACGTAGATCCGGCTGGGGCTGTAGCGATTTGTCGGTCTTAAGCGTGGGAGTGAATGTCCAGCCACCTCCGTCTTTTTTGGGAGGAAAATGCCACTTACCGTTTTTCGGGGCCGGAACTAATCGTAGGGGATTGGCAGCAGCATGCACGCCGAGCTTAATCTGCTCCTGCCAAACCCGTAGAGTCTGCGGAAGCAGTAGCGAAACTTGCTCCAAGTCTAGAATATCAGCGTACCAGTTATGTCGCCGAATATAGGCATCGGACTTTTTCCATGCTTGAGCGAAGACAGCCTCATCAGCGAGCAGGGAGAGCGATGGTCCCAGACGCTCGTAACGACGATCAACGATACTCACGCAGCTATCTCCAAGGCAGGTTGGGTGTAGGTTTACGGTTGTCTGAATTACAAAAATGAATCGAGGCGGAGGTAGCGAGGTAAGCGAGAACTGTCCCTCATAAGACCTGACCAAAAGCGACCCACATTCTAAAACCACGTATGTGAAATAGAAGCGCTACTTCGAACTTCCCACATGGTCATCACCGCAAAGCCGTGGTCGCATCGTAGGCGCCGCAGGCGTTGCGCGGGCACGCTGATTAATCAGTGTTTTCCTTCTCATCTCAACCTCCATTCGTACATCCCATGTTATGGCATGCGTAGCTGGATTAATGCTTTCGTCTTGACAATGCGGTGGCAGGGAAAGCACCGACCTCGCTTCGCACTCAACTCTATGGCGAAGCAGCTATCCATAAACAAAACCGATTCCGGTATCAACTTAACCGCCGCGACAGCATTGGGGCCAGGCGATAAGTTACTCCCGACAGTTAGGCCCCTCGAGGCCATATAAAAAAAAGCGGAGATTAGCCCCCATGCTGCAATCCACTCCTCGGCCAGCGCGCGCCCGCGGCCAGGCGATGGCCGACCATCGCACCCCTCTGATCAAGAACTGCTGGTATGTCGCCGGCCTCAGCCATGAGGTCGGTCGCCATCTATTAGAACGTCGGCTGTTGGATACCTCAGTGGTGATGTACCGCACTGAAGCAGGTGTTCCGGTTATCCTCAACAACCGCTGCGCACACCGCTCCTTCCCCCTGAGCAAGGGTCGTCTGGACGGTGACGACGTTATCTGTGGTTATCACGGCATGGTTTACGCTCCGTCCGGACAATGCGTCGGCATGCCCGCACTGCCAAACCCACCAAGTCATGCCTGCGTCGCCAGCTATCCGGTGATCGAGCGCGCTCCTTTCATCTGGGTGTGGATGGGTGACCGTGAAAAAGCGTCTCCAGATCTGGTGCCGGATACTCACTGGTTCGCCCATCCGGAATGGAAAACCCTCGGCGGCGATTTCCAGTTCCACACCAACTATGTGGCGATGCACGAGAACCTGCTGGACCAGACTCACTTCTCGATCCTGCATGCGAAAACCGGTATCGGCACCCCTGCCTATGTCCGTTCGGATCTCGACGTGCGTGCCGAAGGCGATAAGGTCATCATCCTACGAGCGCTAAAGAACTCTCCGCCGCCACCGGTTTACGCGGTTCCCATGAAGCTTGAAGGCCGTGCCGTTGACCGTTTCTCTGATGCCCGCTTCGAGTCACCGGCGATCCACATCGCACATGCCAAAATCGTGAATCTGGAACCACGCGAAGGTGAGGCCGAGGAGTACCTAGTCAACATCACGCACGCATTCACCCCAGAGACCCAGAACACCCTGCATTACTGGTGGTTCAACAGCCGTAACTTCCATCACGTTGATGACGATATCGACCAGTACGTCCTCGACAGCCATCGCGCGGCGTATCAGGAAGACGTGGAAGCTCTGACCTGGATTCAGGAGCTGCTCGACCGCGAGCCTGGCGCCGTAGAAGAGCTCAGCTTTGCACCCGACCGTCCGGGCATCATGTGCCGTCGGACCCTGCTGCGTCTTTCGCAGCTGGAAAACGGTATTCCGGTGAAAGAGCAGTGACGGGGAGTACAGCCATGATTGAAGTTATTGTGGGCCGTAAGCAAACAGAAGCCGAAGGCATCTGCAGCTTCGAACTCAGCCGTGAAGATGGCCAACCGCTGCCGGCATTCAGTGCCGGCTCGCATATCGATGTCTATCTGGGGGAGAAACTTATTCGACAGTACTCCCTCTGCAATAGCGTCAAAGAGACGCACCGTTATCAGATCGCAGTGCTGAAAGAGCCAGCATCTCGCGGCGGCTCCCTGCATATGCACGATGTCATCCAGGAGGGTCATCGCCTACAGATCAGCGAACCGCGCAATCTGTTCCCGCTGGAAGCCAGTGCACAGCACTCGTTACTGTTCGCTGGGGGTATCGGCATCACGCCAATCCTGTGCATGGCGGAGCGACTCAGCCTCGCAGGCGCACCTTTCGACTTGTTTTACTCGGTTAGAACCCGCAGCCGTGCTGCTTTTGTAGAGCGTTTGCATAGCAGCGAATTCTCAGACCAAGTCACCCTTTGTTTCGATGATGAACAGCCACTGGATGCCAAGGCAGTGCTGGCAAATCCTCAACCAGGTACTCACCTGTACGTCTGCGGTCCAGGTGGTTACATGGACTTCATCCTCAATACCGCGCGCGAGGCTGGCTGGCCTGAAGAGCAACTGCACCGCGAGTATTTCAGCGCCTCGGCGGAAGCGCTTGCGCCCGGTGACGCCTTCGAAATCGAAATTGCCAGCTCTGGGGAAGTGCTACGGGTCGAAGCCGATCAAACGGTCATTGACGTGCTCTACGACGCTGGCATCGAAGTCCCCGTTTCGTGCGAGCAAGGTGTTTGCGGAACCTGCGTAACCCACGTGCTCGGCGGTATTCCGGAACACCGAGATAGTTTTTTCACTGCCGCGCAACGTGCACTGAACGATCAATTCACGCCGTGTTGCTCCCGGGCGAAGACGCCCCGTCTCGTTCTAAATCTTTAAAGCCGGCCGGTTCGCCGGCCACTCACATCAGCCTGACAAAAACAAAAAGACAGGACTATGAACAAAAAAATAACTGCGCGTGCATTCGCAGCGGGCGTGTGCGCTTGGCTGTCCACTTACGGCTGCGCGTACGCGGACGATGTGTTGGCTCCCCCCGACGTTCAGAACGCAAGACCTCTACGTCCTGGCATAGGACGGCCAGCTGAAAATTACAGCTTTCTGCAAGATCCGACCAAGCGAACCGATCCTTTTGACCCCATTCGGTATGTGCCCTTTGGTGACGGCAACTGGGCTCAATTTGGTGGAGAGGTACGCTATCGTGCCGACAGCATTCAGGAACCATTTTTTGGCCTGCGTGGTGTGGACTCCAACAGCTACCTCCAGCAGCGTCTGCAGTTGCATTCAGACGTACACCTGTTTAATGACCAGTTGAGAGTTTTCACCCAGTTACAGGACACCCGTTCGTGGCGAAAAGCCATTTTCTCCCCGAACGACCAGAGCGAGACTGAAATCAGCCAGTTGTTCGTTGACTGGAACGCTGCCCTGCCAGGCGGCTACAAGCTAACAACTCGTGTCGGTCGCCAAGAATTGATCTATGGCAACCAAGTGCTGATCAGCGACCGCGATGCGCCCAACCTCCGGCTCAACCTCGACGGTTTCAAGCTGATGTTGAAAACGCCCAGTGGCTATCGCATCGACGCCTTCGCGCTTCGCCCAGTAGCCTACGGCCTCAAGTCGTTCGATGATGAGTCCAGCGATGACATCGTTTTTGCAGGCGTCTACAGCACGTTCAACTTCACCAAAACCTGGAATTTCGATGCGTACGCGCTGGATTTGGAAACCAAGAACCGCAGCCTTGCAGGCGTTAGCGGCGACGAAGTGCGCTATACCGCTGGCACACGCATATTCGGCAAGGCCGGTTACTTCGACTGGACGTGGGATGTAGCCGGTCAGTTCGGACACCTCGGGGACGCCGATATCCAAGCATGGGCCGTGGCCGGGAGTAGTGGATACACCTGGGACACTGCATGGAAGCCTCGGCTTGGCCTGCGGACTGACGTTGCCAGCGGCGACAGCGGACGGGGTGATAACCGGGTGGGAACGTTCGACCCTCTGTATGGCAAAAACGGCTACTACGGTGAAGCAGGTGTGACCACGCTTTCCAACCTGATCGTGGTTGGTCCTCAGTTCGCCTTTTCTCCCACACCGTCATTGCGTATTGAGCCCGCCGTGTACGGTGCATGGCGGCAGAGCACCAACGATGGCGTTTATTTCACCGGTATGGGACTGGCACCCGGCACCGCAGGCGCATCAGGGAGTCGCGTGGGCACAATTTACAAGACATACATTCGGTGGCTTCCCACTCGCAATCTGACCGTCGACTTGGACTGGGAATATTTCGACGTCAGCAGTGCCCTGACAGAGGTAGGTGGCAAGAGCATGCACTTCGTCAGCGTACGACCAACATTGCGCTTCTAATCAGTTCGCCTTTGAATAACAACAATAGAGAGTACCGCCATGACAACGCCAACCGTGGACATTCGCCAGTGGATCGACTCACGCCCTATGACGCGCTATCAGTGGGGCATATTGTTCATGTGCTTCTGCATCGTCGCCCTGGACGGATTTGACGCTGCCATCATGGGGTTCATTGCCCCGGCCATCCTGCAGGAATGGGCCATTTCCAAAGCCGCATTTGGACCGATCATGGCATCTGCCATGGTGGGACTTGCCGTCGGTGCATTGGTATCCGGGCCTTACTCGGATCGTATCGGTCGCCGTCGTGTACTGATCGCTTCAGTCGTGACATTCGGATTATTCAGCCTATTGAGCGGGTTCGCGCAGACGCCAGTGCAACTCGCTACGCTGCGCTTCCTCACTGGTCTGGGACTCGGCGCGGCTATGCCCAACTGCACCACACTACTGTCAGAGTTCATTCCTGCACGCTTGCGTGGCACGCTGGTCACCCTAATGTTCATGGGGTTCGGACTTGGTTCGGCGATGGGCGGATTCGTATCTGCGTGGATGTTGCCACACTGGGGCTGGACCTCACTGTTGACCCTAGGCGGCGTGATGCCATTGGTTCTCGTGCCAGTGCTGTGGCGCTCACTGCCAGAATCTGTGGAATTCATGGTCAGCAAGGGGGAGTCTTCAGAGCGCATTGCCCAGGCACTTCGTCCATTAGGCGCAGCGTTTGACGGTTCGACCCAATTCGTTCTCAACAGCCACGCACCTGAGCAGGCCGTAAAGAAAGGTGTTGCAGCGCTGTTCGGGTCAGGATTTCTGCGCATTACTCTGAGCCTGTGGAGCACCTACTTCATGGGGCTTCTGGTGATCTATCTGCTCACAGGCTGGCTGCCTACGCTGATCAAAGAGGCAGGTTTGCCAATCGAGCGCGCGGCCATGATCACTGCGCTTTTTCAACTCGGTGGTCTGGCTGGCATTCTGCTGGTGGGATACGCCATGGACCGTGTCAACCCCAAAAAAATCATTGCCTCAGCCTATATCGGCGGTGCTGCGTGCGTTTTCACCATCGGCTTGATGGCCGTGGATAGCAGCTTGCTTGGGGTGTTCGTGTTGCTGGCAGGTTTCTGTATCAATGGAGCGCAGACCGGCCTGAACGCTTATGCCCCGAGCCAGTATCCCACCGCATTCCGCGCAACTGGCGTGAGCTGGATGTTGGGGATGGGCCGGTTTGGCGGTATCGCAGGCTCGATGATCGGCGGTACGCTGCTTAGTCTTGGTCTGTCGATGAACCTGATCTTTGCAGTCTTGGGCGTGCCGGCGATCCTCGCTGCGATCGCCCTGGCTTCAGGCCCCAAGCCAGCAACCACTCGCGCTGCCCTCTCGATGGAACATTGATCGCTCACGGGATCTTCGCCGCTACCGCGCGTATCGATGCGATCAGCGCGGCAGCCGGCGGCGTATGCAGGCATTGACGTCGGGTCATCAGGCCAATCGCTCTTCTGGTCTGCTCAAGCCTGACATTAAGGGCGACAACCTCACCGCTCGCGATATCAGTCTCGAACTGATGGCTCGACACGATTGCCAGCATATCCGTACGTGCGAGAAGTCCTCGAATGATCGCCATATCACCCGATTCAACTGCCGGCGTTGGCACTGGCAAACCGACTTCTCGAAAGCACCGATCAATCAATAACCGCGCCGGGCTCATGGCTCTGGGCATTATCCATTGCTGATCGATCAATGATTCGAGATTGGATGAGTGCCCTATGAACGGATGACCTGATCTGACGAGCACAATTAAGTTTTCTTCAATCAGCGTCTCGCTGACCAGATCATTGCTGCCGCCCAGGCGCAACGCACCTAGTACAAAGTCCAGATCCCCGGACCGCAGGTCTGACTGAAGCTGCTCGAAACTGCCTTCTGACGTTTTTACCTGCACATGAGGATGTTGTGCCAACAGGTCGGCGATGGCTTCTGGAACGATGCGTGTACGACTTAATGGCAGCGCGCCGATACGAACCATGCCGCGAACCTCTCCTGCCAATGCTGCAAGATCCGGCTGTATATGTGTCAGTTCGTTCAACGCACGGCGGATCGCGGGCAGTATTGCCAGCGCGATATCGGTCGGATGTACCCCTCTGGAGCGACGCTCGAACAGCACCTTATTGGTGCCCGCCTCCAGCGCTTTGACCATGCTGCTGACAGCAGGCTGTGAGATGTCCATCGCTTTCGCAACCCGCCCCATGTTCTTCAGTCTACATAGCTCCACAAATGCCGACAGACGTCTGACATTGAGCAGGTACAACTGCTCGTGAACAGTCACTGGAGGTTGGTCAAGCATTGCCGGCAATACGGCGAGCTCCGCCAGTATTCGCCTAGCCCGGATTAACACGCACCTCCCCTCGACGGTGAGGGTGAATTTGTCGGGAGTGCGTTCGATCAAGCGCACTCCCAACTGCCGTTCGAGCTCACGGATGCCGTCATGGACGACAGACGCTGCCCGCAGCATTTTTTTTGCGGCGCTGGCCAACGTCCCGTAGTCGGCGACGCGGACAAGAGTGCGCAGATGCAAAAGGCTAGGCGGATCCGAGAGATCAGGTTTATGCATGAGCAACCGAGTTGGAGCAGTAGGTACAGGAGTATTTGAAAACCGGTTGCCTGCCATTTACACGAGGGCGATGGCAGGCCTACCTGCATGAGCAAACTGATTCTAGAACAGTATCAGCGTGTTCAGACCTAATACCAGTGCAGAACCTCGATCGGAACCACTGGGGTGGATGATCCACTGCAGATTCGGCCGCAGGTTTACGCCGGGCATTGGCGACCAATTGTAGAAAGCCTCGGTCTCATACTAGCCGTTGAAAACCCTTACCGGGGGCATCGGGATTCATTTCGTTGTAGTCGCGTTGGTACGCAGCAAAGCGAGGATTTCCGTGAGTTGCTCCGATACACAAACCGACGAAATCAGAGGGTCGATCGAACACGCCTTTGTATTGGATCGTGAAGGTCATCTGATGATCCATGTAGGACGTGTCCTTATCGGCGACGGCGACGTTGAAAGTTGCACTGAGTCCTTTTTCAGCCGTGCCTGGTCAGTTGCTGCTGCGCGGTGAAGTAAACGCCGTACCGCCCGCTGCGATGGAGAGGTTCGCCGCCCTGACTCCAGAAGCGCTTCTTTTTTGTTTTTCTGCTGAACACTGATCAGGCCATCAGCAAGCAGTTTTTTAACTACGTTGTTGATGGTGCCTTTCGACAGCGAGGTCTTGCGAGCCAGGTTAGCCTGGGAGCAGGCACCTTGAATGCGCAGAACTGCGAGCACTAATTCCACGCTCCCCGTTCGTGAAACAGGACTGGGATCTGAGGCGGAATCGTCGTTCATTCACAGGCTCATTCAGAAATTGGGGCGCGACTTATAGTAGGGATGACGAATGAGCGAAACAACGGGCGGCAATGCGAACCGCCCGCTAATGAAGCTTTCAGGCGGTGAAGGTTACGCCGCGCTGAACAGCTTGTGGGGGTCGATCACGAATTTCTTCGGAACGCCGGCATCGAACTCACCGTAGCCGCGTGGTGCGTCGTCCAGGCTGATGACCTGCACGCCCACCACTTCGGCGATATTGATGCGGTCCCACATGATGGCTTGCATCAGGGCACGGTTGTACTTCATCACCGGCGTCTGGCCGGTGTGGAAGCTGTGGGACTTGGCCCAGCCCAGGCCGAAGCGGATGCTCAGACTCCCAAGCTTGGCAGCAGCGTCGACAGCGCCCGGATCTTCGGTCACGTACAGTCCGGGAATACCGATCTTGCCAGCCACCCGCACCACTCCCATCAGCGAGTTGAGCACGGTGGCCGGCGCTTCGGCTTGGGCGCCAGCATGACCGTGCCCCCGGGCCTCGAAACCGACCGCGTCGACGGCGCAATCAACTTCCGGCTCGCCCAGCAGCGCAGCGATGTGCTCGTGCAACGGAGTGTCTTTCGACAGATCGGCGATTTCAAAGCCCTGTGCTTTGGCATGCGCCAGGCGTACGGGATTGACGTCCCCTACGATGACCACCGCGGCGCCTAGCAGACGTGCCGAAGCGGCTGCAGCCAGACCGACAGGGCCCGCACCGGCGATATAAACAGAACTGCCAGGTCCGACTCCGGCAGTTACCGCTCCGTGATAACCGGTTGGCAGAATATCGGAAAGACAGGTCAGGTCGCGAATCTTGGCCATGGCCTTGTCGCGATCCGGCAGTTTGAGCAGGTTGAAGTCCGCATATGGCACTAGCACGTACTCGGCCTGGCCACCGGTCCAGTCGCCCATGTCGACATAGCCGTAGGCACCACCGGCGCGGGCCGGGTTAACGGTCAGGCAGACGCCAGTGTGCTGCTCCTTGCAGGACCGGCAGCGACCGCAAGCAACGTTGAACGGAACAGAGACCAGATCACCAATCTTAAGGCTTTCAACGTCGCGGCCTTTTTCGATCACTTCACCGGTGATCTCATGACCCAGCACCAGGCCGACCTGAGCCGTGGTGCGGCCACGGACCATGTGCTGATCGGAGCCACAGATGTTGGTGGATACCACACGCAGAATCACACCATGCTCGATCTTGCGACCGCGCGGATCCTGCATTTTCGGATAGTCGATTTTCTGTACCTCGACCTTTCCCGAGCCAAGATAGACCACACCACGATTACCGGACATTTTTTACCTCACTGGTTTGTTTTATTCGCTCAATGACGCATAACTTTTTCGGCGATGCGCCGTATCGCTCTGGTCGCTTTCCGCTGAAAATCCTGAATGACAGGCACGACCGCCCCACAAGGTGGCGTAAACGTCAGATACTGTGCGGGCTTTGGATGCACACCATCCCGTCGAAGAGCAACCGAGCGGTTCGTAGAAGTCCACAGCCAACGATCGATCCCTGGCTGAGCTGCATTTCTACAGTGAACTCACCGGTCGGGTGCTCAACGGACAGCTCCAGCAAGTCCGAGGACGGGATGCGAGCCAAAGGCTGCGCGACTGATCCGTGGATCAGGCATGCTGTCGCAACGCTCACGGCTCCAAATACGCCAATTGAGGCGTGGCAGGTATGCGGGATAAAAGTGCGGCTATTGATGGAACCGTCTAAGGCAGGCGCAGAGATCAGGCTCATTTTGGGCACAGTCCGGTGTGTGACATCACCCAGATTCATCCTCGGACCGGCCTGCAGGCGAATGGATTCCAAGCGACGTCTCAGCTCAACGTTGTTGTTGAGCTCGTCTCGGGACTCCTGGCCACTGAGCCCAAAGTCCTCGGCCCGAAGCAAAACGACCGGCATGCCGTTATCGATGCAGGTCACCTCGACCCCGTCGAAACGGTCCAGCACGTTGCTCGTTGGCAGCAGCGAACCACAGCTGGATCCGGCGATATCATCAAACCGTACAATCACAGGCGCCGAGCTACCTGGCACACCATCAATCTGTGCATCACCGTCATAGCTAACCACGCCATCCGGTGTCTGCACCAAGGCAGTCGCCGTCTGACCTGTGTTCTCCATATAGATGCGCACAGATGTGACACCTGCTTGCACGGGGATCAGCTTACGTTCAAGCGCAAATGGCCCCACGCCAGCCAGAATGTTGCCGCAGTTCTGACCGTAATCCACCCGAGGCTCGTCAACCACCACCTGCGCGAACAGATAGTCCACATCGATACCCGGACGCGAGGAAGCGCGAATAATTGCGACTTTGCTCGTCAACGAAACGGCTCCGCCGATCCCATCGATTTGCCTAGCGTCGGGGGAGCCCATCGCCGCCAGGAGAACGCGGTCACGCGACACAGGATCATCAGGCAGGTCGTCTGCCAGGAAGTAGGCGCCTTTCGACGTTCCGCCGCGCATCATCATGCATGGAATACGGGTCTGCGGCATGCTCACCCCTCCAACTCGTCGAGACTGTCGTAGTACTTCAGGCCCTTCTCCACCAAACGCTCACGCATGCTGTAGATATCCAGCCCCAACTCGCCGGAGGCCAGGCGAAGACGTTTCTGCTCTTCGAGATCGGCACGCTTGCGGCTCGCGTCTACCACGCCAAGCAGCTCTGCACGACGCACAATGACGACTCCGTCATCATCCGCCAGCACCACGTCTCCCGGGTTAACCAACTGCCCGGCGCAGATGATCGGAATATTGACCGAGCCCAGGGTTTCCTTGATGGTGCCTTGCGCGTGAACAGCACGCGACCAGACAGCAAAGCCCATTTCGCGCAGCGTATGAGTATCGCGAACACCGGCGTCCAGTATCAGGCCATGAACGCCGCGTGCCTTGAGGGACGTAGCCAGCAGATCACCAAAAAAACCGTCGGTGCAAAGCGAACTCGGCGCGACCACAAGGATGTCGCCAGGTTGGCATTGCTCAACCGCCACATGAAACATCCAGTTGTCGCCCGGTGCGACTAGCACGGTCACCGCTGAACCGCTGAGTGCGAAATCCTGCTGGATCGGTCGAATGGAAGATGCGAGCAGGCCTTTTCGTCCTTGCGCTTCATGCACAGTAGCTACGCCGTACTGCTTAAGCTCGGCGATGAGTTCTGCATCTCCTCGCAGAATGTTTCGAACGACAACTCCATTTCTACCGATGAGGCTCATCCCAGGTTCTCCGTCACGCGTGGAAAGATACTTTGGTAGCCTTCCCCGTACACAATGTTCTTCTTCGACGTAATCCCGATGTTTCGCTTGGCCTGCACACCACGCTGCAGCGCTACACGTGTGTAGTATTCCCAGAGGTGCTCCTGGCCGGCCATGCACTGAATGGCGGCGTACTTCTTGTCCCAGACCTCGGTGATGTCCAGCAACACATCCGGCTTCCACTCGCATTGCTCGGGCTGATGGGGCTCGAAACTATAGACTGGTGGCGCGCCGACGATCTTCTCACCGGGCTTATAGCCCTCTGCCTGAGCGATGATGCGAGCTTCTTGGGTCAAATGGATCGCCAGCGGGTGATCGTAGTTGTAAGGGTCTTTTAGTGAGTGGCTGAGGACGAACTCCGGCTGCACCCGTCGGAAGACGTCGGCAAGGCGGAAAAGCGTTTCCTTGTCGGCACGCATCGGATAGTCGCCGATGTCGAAGAACTCAACGGTGGCACCAATAATGTCGGCAGCCGCTTGGGCTTCTTCGCGGCGTGCAGCCTTGACCTTGGACTCGGTCATTTCGGCGCCCTTGCGCCACAACTTGGCGGACTCTCCACGCTCGCCGAACGACAGGCAGACGATATGGACGCCATACCCCTGAGCCGCATGCAATGCGATGGCGCCGCCGGCGCGCCAGACGAAATCGGCAGAGTGAGCGCTGACTACCAATGCGTTTTTTGCTAGGGTGCTGTTCATGCAAAGACTCCTGCTTGACGTTGGAGCGATGCTGTCATGCGTGATCCCGCCGGAATAATACCTAGAGCTAAGGCTGGTATACTTTTTGTTTATCGAGCCACGCCAACGGCTCGTATTCAGGGAAATGTTCATGGAAGCACGCGCATTGCCAGCACTCATGCATATCCGCGCTTTTGTGCGTGTGGCCGAGCAAGGAAGCATTTCCAGAGCCTGCGAAGTATTACTGCGGGCGCAATCCGTGATCACTCGCTCGCTTCATGAGCTTGAAGATCGCCTGGGTGCTCCGCTGTTCGAGCGCCGCCCAAGCGGCATGCTCATGACTCCTCACGGCAAGGCCATTTTGCCTCGCGCCCAGAGAATCCTTGCTGAGCTTGACTCCATTCCAGCTCTCTTGGGGCGCACCGGGCACGAGCCTGTATACCTGCTGCAAAGCAAGCGTCTGGAGATTTTCGTCAAGCTGTGTGAGACCCACCATATGCAGACAGTTGCGAAAGCATTCGGTCTGACTCAACCCGCTATAAGTGCGGCGTTGAAAGTGCTGGAAAGCGGAGTAGGAAGAGCACTGTTCGAACGCTCCAGCCGAGGACTGCAGCCGACTCAGGCGAGCCAGGAAATCCTCTACCCGATTCGTCGGGCTTTGAATGATTTACGACGCCTGGATGCAGATGTCGCGGCCATCACTGGTGCGGTGCAGGGATCTGTAATGGTGGGAGCACTGCCACTCGGGCGTACGCGCATCCTGCCGCAGGCAATCATCAAGGTGCTCGCAAGACATCCCGGCATACGTGTTGCAACTAATGAAAGCCCCTTCAGTATGCTGGCAACTGAACTGCGTGCCGGGGATATCGACTTTGTGTTCGGAGCGCTTCGGGACAGCGACTACGCAACAGACCTTCAGAGTGAAGAGCTAGTCACTGAGGAAATGGTGGTCCTGGTTCGCAAAGGACACCCGTTGATGTCAGCTTTCGAGGGTATGGAAGATTTCGACGGGGCAAATTGGATTTTTCCCAGAGCCGACACACCAGCCCGGGTGTTGCTAGATACGCATTTCAGAGCGTTTGGATTCCCCTCACCAGTGCCTGTCGTAGAGACAGGTGATTTGGCGATTATCCGTGGCTTGCTGCTGCACTCTGACATGTTGGCTGTCGTGTCGGCGCACCAACTGGAACATGAGATTGCCAGCGGCGAATTACAAATTTTGCCACTTGGGCTAGAAGACACGTCACGCCCGATTGGTCTGATCTACCGAACCAACAGTTTGCCCTCACCGGCGGCTATCGCGGTGATGGAAGCCATCCGGTCAATCACGAAAAAGCCCCGTGAAAGGTGCTAGCACGATCGTGGCGTGCTGGCCCCCTTCACGGCTTCAACTTCAAAGTGCGAGCATTACTGCTTGCCGGCGACAGAATAGATAACTTGCTGGTTCCGCGTCTTCTGGAACTCCTCCAGCGTCATGCCCTTCATAGCTGAGTAGATATGAAGGTTGGACACACCAACCACCGCCCCGAGCTTCTCCAGCAAGAAGAAAATCGCGCCGTACTGAATGAGTCCTTGCCAGTTGCGATCGCTGACGAGCCGGCGCTCCTCAGCTGTCAACTTGTGCTCATCAAACAGCTCTTCGGGCGTTTCAAGGAAGCGCTTGCGCCAATCTGGTTGAATCAACTGATGAAGGAAACGATTCAATCGATAGCCCTTGTGGCTACGCTCAAGCGTGAATGGATACGTACCCTCTAGTAGCTCGATTCCTGCAAGTTGGTGGTGCATTTTCTGGCGATGGCGCTCTTGGGCGTCGACCGGGATCTCGCGAGATTGGTTCTCCAGCAACAGGGTTGCGATACCGGTCATCGAGGGCAGGTAGTAGTCCTGATGAAGCTTGGTCACGTTCGCTGACAACGCACCGCGCATGATCAGCCAAGTGATGACTTCGGAGCCTTCCATACCTCCAAGGGTCGCGTACTCGGCCAATGTGATTTCCGTGAGTCGCTCAGGATCATTCACGAACAGATCGAGAAACTGATGATCCCATTCGGGATTGTTGAAACCACAACGTTCACCATGAACCTGATGAGATACCCCACCGGTCGCAACAATCGCCACGCTCAGATCTTCCGGATAACTTTCAATGGCGCGACGCAGTGCTTTGCCAAGGTTGTAACAGCGACGAGCAGTCGGGATCGGGAACTGCAGAACACCCACTTGCAACGGCACAACCTCAACCGGCCAGCCATCTTTGAATGGCATCAAAGCCGACATGGGAGAAAACAGCCCATGGTCGATAGGCTTGTCACGGAAGAACGACATGTCGAACTCATCCGCCATAAGGCTTTGGCCGATGTGTCGAGAAAGCGCTGCATGACCGCCGATCGCCGGCAAATCTCGCTTACCTCCACCCTCATCCGCCACGTCGTAGTGATCATCAACACCGAGAGCAAATGCTGAATAGTGGTCAAAGAAGAACGATGTGACGTGGTCGTTGAAGATGTAGAAAAGCACGTCCGGCTTGTTATGCGCGAGCCAGGACTTGATCGGCTCGAAGCTGGCGAAGATCGGCGCCCAGGCCGCCTCGCTTTGCTTGTCATGATCCACTGCAAAGCCAATGGTCGGAGTATGGGAAACGGCGAGACCGCCGATGATGCGTGCCATTTATACGTCTCCAGGACGACAGAATGAATGGATGCCCGCAGGGCCACGCCCTACACAACACCATCGCCCCTTCACAGGGGGAATAGGCCGAGCATAGGTGAAGCCGGGCCGAAAATCGTCTGTCTAATCTTTAAAACGGTATCGGTTTTATTGATGGCACTGATTTTCAGACGGAGACTCCGTACCCATGGGGACAATCTGTTGTTCACCCCTTGGAAATAATGAATGTCAGTTTTGCGTCGACTTCTAGTCCCTTCAGATTGATGGCGGGCTCTTGAGGATCCCGTCCAGGAGACTCGTTCGAGTCCCGTTCTAGCTCTGCCTTCGACACCCATCGAGAGGCTGACTGGTTGACGGCGTTCAAATAACGTATTGAGCTAATGTCAGATGGAGTATTAAACATCTGACATAGCCTTCAAGTGAACCTATCGATGCCTTCCTTACCTGTAGCGATTCAGGAAAAAAGTCTGGCCGTCCCTGAAGGCCACGTCCTGAGCCCCAAGGAGTTTCTGCATTTGGGCAGCCGGGCCGCAGTGGATCAAGCATTTTCGCGTTTGGCCAACGCCGGAAGCCTCTTGCGCATCGCTCGTGGTATCTACGTTGCTCCCGCGCAAGGGAAAGCGGAAACGCAAACTTCGCGGACAGAGGCTATTGCACTTTCAATTGCGGCTAAGGGAAAGGTGGCGATTACAGCTAGTGGCGCTGTAGGTGCAAAATCGTTTGGACTGGTCTCGCGGGCTCCGGATGAAGTGATTTTTCTAACTACAGGCCGTAGCAAACTGCTGACCGTGGATGCGGTAAAAGCCTCCCTGCAACATGCACCTTATTGGATGTTGGCACTGGGAGGTACAAGGGCCGGCGACGCGGTTCGGGCATTGGCCTGGATGGGAGAAAATTGCGCTGAGCATACTGCGTCACTGCTTCATAGCCAGCTTTCAGACTCCCAATAGGAGGCTCTTTCTTCCGTTCGGGCTAGTCTACCCACCTGATGGCTGTTGCTGTCAGCAAGGCTGCCATCTACGGTGGAATACGCGAGGGAGGCGGCGCTACTGACCAACGGCCACGCATTTAAGGACGTATCTAAGGGTATCAACAGGTCTTAGCGATTAAACTAATTGGATGAAAAAGGTAGAAAAACATGGCTAGCGGCGAGCATCTAAAAGCGCTTTTTCGCTGACGCATCAAAGGAGATGACAGTCATTTCCTTGCCGTCGCCATGCAGATGGCTGCACATGAAGCCAAGCAAGGACATGGAAAGCTTGCTGAGGATTTACGCACCCTGATTGACTCTGCCCAGTCCAAACGAAAGCTAATGCCATCTGCCCTACCGGTTCCCATCGGTCAGCCCAGAGGTGAACTGAGCAATCTGCTATCTGTTGCTCTTCCGCAGACTCGTTTCTCAGAAATGATTCGGGGCGACGCCACCCATGGCCGGCTGGCACGAATAATCAGCGAACAACGCAACTTCGAAAAAATACGCGCCCACGGTCTCTCACCCCGCCGTAAGTTGCTTTTGGTCGGCCCACCTGGAACGGGTAAAACAATGACTGCTTCCGCCTTGGCTGGTGAGCTCGGCATCCCGTTGTACATCGTGCGCCTGGATAGCCTGATTACCAAGTTCATTGGTGAAACAGCGGCCAAGCTTCGGCAGGTTTTCGACGCCATTCGAGATACTCGAGGGATATACTTCTTCGACGAATTTGACGCAATTGGATCTCAGCGTGGCCTGGCCAATGACGTTGGTGAAATTCGTCGTGCACTCAGCAGCTTTTTGCAGATGATTGAGCAAGATCAGTCAAACAGCTTGATCATTGCAGCCACGAATCATCCGGAAATTCTCGACTATGCCTTGTTCCGGCGCTTTGATGATGCTATCGAATACGGGCTACCCAACCAGGAACAGATTTGCGCTGTTTTTAAAAATCGGCTCGTAAACTTTTCGAAATCGATTAAAAGCTGGAAGGAGCTCACTATTGTTGCGAGTGGCCTGAGCTACGCAGAGCTGGTTCGGGCAGCAGATGACGCTATTAAAGACGCGATCATTCATGATCGTGGCGAGGTCGACGCTAGGGACGTGGCAAAGCATCTCGAAGAACGGAAGGCTTTCCACGGAAGACAACGATTATAAGCCGGTAGAGCTTTTCGATGACGGAACCAAACGCAGGGCAGCGACGACACTTTCATTTACAACGCACAGGGCGACCGGAACGATACCAATCAACCTCGTCCCCCAACCCGAGATCCAATCTTCCCTCCACGTGATTGAAGAGGACATGGCGCAAGGTTGCTGAGCCAACCGGAGCAATTCCGAGGACGAATGGCAAAAGCTGTTCAGCTGCAGCGCTCTGAAGGTCAGGAAAGTGGCTTTGGCTTGCAACTTGAGTTTGTAAGTGAGCCAGGCTTTGAACTGGCATTTGAGGGGCTGGCCCGAGGTCAGCAGCGAATTGAGTTGTTGAATCTACGCTACGACGGAGCCACCCAGACTCATTTCGCGACTGTTTCCGTTCCAGACGGAAAGCTGAGCGCGTTTGAAGGACTGGTGACGCAATATCTGAACGTCAATCCGCACCGCAGGAATGATCCTAGACGTACCTTTGGAGGGGAAAGAGCCTATTTTCAGCCACGGACGATACGCCTCACGTTCGCCGCTACCGACGCCACTTTATTATCAGCTTGTCGAGGTACTCCCTAGTGACCAGCTTGCCTCGACGCGAATTGAACGCTGATGGAAGAGACGGGGGCTGATTGGGAGTCATTGCGGGATTGACCTTAGGGCATAAAACCGATTCGGATCAATGCTTACGCTACTGATGAGCCGACGCAAGCCGCTGATTTTACGCCCTGTACCCGGTTGTCATATACTTATTTTCGTTTGTCACCTGCTTTATTATGAATGTCACCCGCTTATTTACAAAACAACAACACTCATATATTCCGATGCTTGCACCGTGGATAGGCCTCTGCACTTAAAACACTCCATGCGTTTTAAGTGCTTTGGCTGGTAGCCCCATATAGGCAAGCAGAGTCCCATCGCCGTCGTGCGGTAGATAGTTTGGGTAGGAGCAACAATCGGACAACCCTCAGCAGAATTGGATTAGCTAAGCAATAGATGATTTGAGCGCGCCCACTCAGTTTTAGGCTGCGTAACGGGTTGGTAAGGTTACCTGAAATAAAATCCCAATCACGAGACAAAAAGGCACAACACGACACTGGTCTCCAGCGGGCTTTCACTAGGAATGGGAAACTACGCTGATTCTGCACCGAAACAGGGTCTAAATCCCCTTTTTCAAAATGTAAACGATGGAGATACAAAATAGCCCACCGTTTACATATTTGGCTCATCCTGGCTACAAACTCCCCCCGGCAGAATTATCAGAATTTGCCGTATGTCACATGATTTCAATACCTTAAACATGCTAAATAGCACGCTAACCATGCTGTTTACAGAGTTGACAAGTAGTCAGAACATTCCAACGGATCTGGTGGCCATCAGTGCTCAGCTCTCAACGGGTCATTCGTGCAAAAAACGCGGATATTAACATGCTCCCCGTAGGAGTTGCCGCAGGCTGCGATCTTTTGATCTTGAAAACAGAAGTCAAAAGATCGCAGCCTGAGGCAGCTCCTACAGAGTAAAAATCAAGTCTGCTTGTAACCGCGCACTTCATCCACGCCACGGTTGGCCAACTGGTCGGCGCGCTCGTTGCCATGATGGCCAATGTGCCCGCGTACCCATTTCCAGGTGACGTTGTGGCGGTTGACCTGCTCGTCCAACTGTTTCCACAGGTCGGCGTTTTTCACCGGTTCTTTCGCAGCGGTTTTCCAGCCGCGCTTTTTCCAGTTGGCCATCCACTCGTTGATGCCCTTCATGACGTACTGGGAGTCGGTTACCAGCAACACATCACACGAACGCTTGAGCTCTTCCAGGCCACGAATCGCGCCCATCAACTCCATACGGTTGTTGGTGGTGTTGGCTTCACCGCCCCAGAGTTCCTTTTCCACGCCTTTGCACACCAGCAATGCGCCCCAGCCACCGGGACCAGGGTTGCCTTTGCAGGCGCCATCAGTGAAAAGTTCTACGCTATCGCTCATGCAATCTATCCAGAAAATACGGTGGCTTGCCGATCATGGATCAACAACGCCCGAGACCGGGGCAACCCGGTCGGAAAATTAAAGGGGGTATTACGGTTCGATATTGCGGCGGTTGACCTTGGCCATCGGCAACGGAATCAGTTTGCCCATCGGTTCGCGACGTTCCTGACGGAGCGGCCGCAGGCCTACAACGATCTTGCGCGCGACCAATAAATAGAAGCCGCCGCCGGACAACTGCCAGTCACCGGCCTTGCGCTCCCAGCCGGCCAGACGCGTCTGCCAGGCAGGTGACGCAAGCGGCGGACGATAGCACCCGAAGCGGCGTTTCTCCAGCGCGAAGCCCAGCAGGTTCAACCAGTCGGCGACCCTCGACGGCGAAATGCAGCGGGCCTTGCCCAGTCCGTCGTGCGCAAATACGTGACGCAGGCCCCACGTGCTCCAGGGGTTGATGCCGATGATCAGCAGATGCCCACCGGGTCGCACACTGCTCGCGGCTTCGCGCAGCAAACCATGGGGCGACAGACAGAAGTCCAGCCCATGCTGCAACACCACCACATCGGCGGCGTGCTCGCTGAGCGGCCACGCCTGCTCCTCGCAAACTATCTCGACCCCCGGCAACGGCGCGCCCAAGCGCACGTTGCGCTGCACCTGAGGGGCTGAAGGTGGCGTCTGGGCCGACGGGCCGTAATGCACCAGGTAGCCGCCAAAGAACCGCCCGAGCTCGTCTTCGAGCATGCGCCGTTCTTCGTCCAGCAAAAATTGCCCGAGGGGTCCGGACAGCCATTCGCGAGCCGCGCTGATCAGCGCCAGCCAGTCAGGATCAGCTTGAGCGAACGCTTTATCGGTCATTGCATTCTCCAACGCGCCAGGAAGTTCTAAGATGCGCCATTGTTTTCAGCTTGGCGAATCCGACGATGATACAGATCACTGCCCTGCCCGCCTTCACCGACAACTACATCTGGTTGTTACAAGACACCGACACCCGCCACTGCGCCGTGGTCGATCCGGGCGATGCCGCCCCGGTGCAAGACTGGCTTGCGGCCAATCCTGGCTGGGTCCTGACTGATATTCTGATCACTCACCATCATCATGACCATGTCGGCGGCGTCGAGCAGTTGAAGAAAGCGACGGACGCGAAGGTCTATGGTCCTGCCAGCGAAAACATTCCGGCGCGGGACGTGGCGCTCCAGGACAATGATCGCGTTACCGTGCTTGGCCATGACTTTGATGTCATCGCCGTCCCCGGCCATACCCTGGGCCACATTGCCTATTATCACAGCGGCCTGCTGTTTTGCGGCGACACCCTGTTCGCCGCTGGTTGCGGGCGTTTGTTCGAAGGCACACCGCAACAAATGCACACCTCGCTGTCGCGCCTCGCGGCCCTTCCCGAGGCGACGCAAGTCTACTGCACCCACGAATACACCCTGAGCAATCTGCGCTTTGCCGCCGCCGTCGAACCGGGCAACCCGGACACCCTCGAACGCCTGGCCACCGTCACCCGACAACGGGAAGCCGGGGTCATCACGCTGCCTTCCACGGTGGCACTGGAGAAGCGCACAAATCCGTTTTTGCGTACCGGCGAAACATCCGTTAAAGAAAAAGCGGACGAACGGACCGGCACCGATAACTCTCGGCCCGATATGGTTTTTGCGGCGCTCAGGGCGTGGAAAGACACGTTCTAAAGACCTTGCACGATGGTCCAAAAATTCTGAATGGTTGACCGCAGGGGGTGCGCTTTCTAGAATCGCCCGACATTTTTGCCCGGAACTTACTTCCAGCCAATGTCGTCATCCATACGTAAGTCCATCAATTCAGACGCATTGACCCGCTTGGCTCAAGCCATAGCGGTGGCTGTGTCCGCCACATTGGCGGGCTGCTCCAGCCACGCTCCGCAGACTGAAGCGACACATACGCCGAACATTGCTGCCCGCGCCAAGCAGAAGCCCATCTGGCTCAGCGAAAAGCCGACCCCGCAGATCCCGCAGGACGTCTGGGAGCGCATGCGCCAGGGCTTCCAGTTGCAGGACAACGTGGGCGTCAACCCGCGCATCGAGCAACAGCGCCTGTGGTTCGCCAGCAATCCTTCTTTCCTGGAAAACGCCGGCGAACGCGGCAGCCTCTATATTCACTACATCGTCGAACGCCTCGAAGAACGCAACATGCCGCTGGAACTGGCGCTGTTGCCGGTGATTGAAAGCGCCTACAACCCGATGGCCTATTCCCGGGCCGATGCTGTGGGCTTGTGGCAGTTCATCCCGTCCACCGGGCGTTACTTCAACCTGCGCCAGACCCGCTTCTACGATGGCCGTCGCGACATCACCGCGTCGACCACCGCTGCGATGGATTACCTGACTCGCCTGCACGACATGTTCAACGGTGACTGGCTGTTGGCGCTCGCCGCCTACAATGCCGGTGAAGGTACGGTCAGCCGCGCGATTGAGCGCAACGAAAAGCTTGGCCTGCCGACCGACTACTGGAACCTGCCGCTGCCGGCCGAGACCCAAGCCTACGTGCCGAAGCTGCTGGCCCTGTCGCAAGTGGTACTGGCGCCGGAAGCCTACGGGGTGAACCTCAACCCGATTGCCAACGAACCGTACTTCCAGGTCGTCGAAATCAACCAGCGCATGGACCTGTCCAAGGTCGCTGCGGTAGCGAACATCGACGAAGACGAGTTGTTCCAGCTCAACCCGGCATTCAAGCAACGCACCACCATCGACGGCCCCCAGCATTTGCTGGTGCCGACGTCCAAGGCGCAACTGCTGACCACCAGCCTGCAGACCATGCGTCCAGACGAGCTGATCAGCAAGAAGCCGCTCAAGCCGGTCTTCGATGGCGCCGACAGCACGGCCGTGGCGAGTGCCAAACGCAATTATCGAGTCAAGCGCGGCGATAACCTGGGTTCCATTGCCAAGGCCAACAACGTCGACGTCAAGGACATCCAGCGCTGGAACAAGCTCTCGGGCAAGAACCTCAAGCCGGGCCAGACCCTGGTTTTGCAGGACACCAGCAAACGCAGTTCGGGTCGCGTCAACACCGTGGTGGCGGCCAATACCAAGACCAAAGCCAAGAAGACGCAATCGCAATACAAGGTTAAACAAGGTGATTCGCTGTACATCGTGGCCAAGCGTTTCAACGTTGAAATGCAGCATCTCAAGCGCTGGAACCCGCGTGTCGGCCAGGCCCTCAAGCCCGGCCAGATGTTGACGGTGTCCAATCCGCACTAAAATGATGCCGCGCTGAAAAGATCGCAGCCTTCGGCAGCTCCTACAGGATGAACATCATTCCATGTAGGAGCTGCCGAAGGCTGCGATCTTTTTTTATGCCCAGACAGTGCTTTCGAAGCCTGTCTTTTTCCTGTCCATACAAGCTGTTACTGTACGGGCCACAAAGCCCAAGCCGCCTGGATCGGATTTCTTATTTGAAGCGTCCCCTGCTCCCGCTCCTGATCAGCCTGGCCTTGAGCTCCACCGCAAGCGCGACGATCAGCGAAAGCCATGGTTATGCGCAGTTCGGCACGCTCAAGTATCCGGCCAGATTTACCCACTTCGATTGGGTCAACCCGCAAGCGCCCAAGGGCGGTACGTTGCGGGTGATGGCGTTTGGCACGTTCGATACGCTCAATCCCTACACCTTCAAGGGCACCAGTCCGGTCGCCACGCCGAACTACCTGCAATACGGCATCAACGAGCTGAACGAACCGCTGATGGTCGGCACTGGCCAGTACGCGCCGTCCGGTGACGAGCCCACTTCGAGCTACGGTCTGATCGCCCAGTCGGTCGAGTACAGCGAAGACCGCAGCTGGGTGGTATTCAATCTGCGCCCGGAAGCACGCTTCCACGATGGCACCCCCATCACGGCCTACGACGTGGCGTTCTCCTACCGCTTGCTGCTCAAGGAAGGTCATCCGCAATACCGCACCAATCTTCAGGAAGTGTTGCGGGTCGACATTCTCAACCCACAGCGCATCCGCTTCGTGTTCAAGCGGGCGGGCAATCCGTTGCTGATCCTGCGCCTGGGCGAGTTACCGGTGCTGCCGCAGCATTACTGGAAAGACCGCGACTTCAAGGCCACGACCTTCGAACCGCCGCTGGGCAGCGGCCCGTATCGCATCACTTCGGTGACGCCGGGGCGGCAACTCGTCTTCGAGCGGGTCAAGGATTACTGGGGCAAAGACCTGCCGGTCAACCGCGGCAAATACAACGTCGACCGCATGGAAGTCGAGTTCTACCGTGACAGCGACGTCGCGTTCGAAGCGTTCAAGGCCGGCGAGTTCGACATCTACATCGAACACCAGGCCAAGAACTGGGCCACCGGCTACAACTTTCCGGCGGTACGGCGTGGTCAGGTGATCAAAGCGCAGATCCCGCATCAGATCCCGACCCAGACCCAGGGCCTGTTCATGAACAGCCGTCGCCCGACGTTCGCCGAGGCCCGGGTTCGTGAAGCGCTGGGCTTGATGTTCGATTTCGAGTGGACCAACCGCACGCTGTTCAGCGACGCCTACAAACGAGCGATGAGCTACTACCCCAACAGCGAGTTCTCCGCCACCGGCCTCCCGGTCGGCCATGAATGGCTACTGCTCAAGCCTTATCGCGAACAGCTCCCGGCCCGTTTGCTCACCGAACCGTTCAGCCTGCCGCAAACCCAGGGCCAGGGCATTCCCCGGGAAACCCTGCGCAAGGCCCTTGGCCTGCTCGCCGAGTCGGGCTGGAAACTCAATGGCCAGCGTCTGCAGAATGCTGCCGGGCAACCGTTGCGCCTGGAGATCCTGCTGGTCAATCCGAACCTGGAACGCATCCTTCAGCCTTACGTCGAGAACCTCGCCAGCATCGGCATCGACGCCCGGCTGCGTACGGTCGACCGCGCCCAGTACAAACAGCGCCTCGACCAGTTCGACTTCGACATGATTTTGATGACCCTCAACCAGACCCTCAGCCCCGGCCTGGAACAGTGGCAGTACTTCCACTCCAGCCAGGTCGCGGTCAAGGGCAGCAAGAACTACGCCGGCATCGCCAACCCAGTGGTTGATCATTTACTCGACCAACTGCTCGCGGCCAAGACCCGCGATGAGCAAGTCGCCGCCGGCAAGGCCCTCGACCGGGTGCTGCTGTGGCAGCACTACATCATTCCCAACTGGTACCTCAATTATCACCGCCTGGCGTACCGCAACCGGTTCGCCTTTGTCACCACGCCGCCCTACACCCTGGGCCTGAGCGCGTGGTGGCTGAAATCTTCGGAGAAAGATCGATGAAGCCCATCAGCGCCCTGCTCTTGCAGGCCAGCGCCCTGTTGTTCGCCGGGCTGGCCAGTGCCGCCCCGCAACATGCCCTGACCCTGTACAACGAGCCGCCGAAATACCCGGCCGACTTCAAGCACTTCGACTACGTCAATCCGGACGCGCCCAAGGGCGGCAAATTCCGTCAGGCCGGGTTCGGCGGTTTCGACAGCCTCAACCCGTTCATCAGCAAGGGTGTATCGGCCAACGATATCGACCTGATCTACGACACTCTCGCCCGGCAGAGCCTGGACGAACCTTTTACCGAATACGGCCTGATCGCCGGCAAGATCGAAAAAGCCCCGAACAATGACTGGGTGCGTTTCTATCTGCGGCCCGAAGCGCGCTTCCATGACGGCCATCCAGTACGCGCCGAAGACGTGGTGTTCAGTTTCCAGACCCTGATCAAGGACGGCGCACCGATGTATCGCGGCTACTACAACGACGTCGCGGACGTGGTTGCCGAAGACCCGCTGACGGTGCTGTTCAAGTTCAAACACAGCAACAACCGCGAATTGCCGTTGATCCTCGGCCAGTTGCCGGTGCTGCCCAAGCACTGGTGGGCCACCCGCGACTTCAACAAGGGCAACCTCGAAGTGCCGCTGGGCAGCGGGCCGTACAAGGTCAGCGAAGTGAAAGCCGGGCGCTCGGTGCGCTATGAACGGGTCAAGGATTACTGGGGCAAGGACCTGCCGATCAATCGCGGCTTCTACAACTTCGATGTCATGACCACGGACTATTACCGCGACAACACCGTGGCGCTCGAAGCACTCAAGGCCGGGCAGTTCGATTACTGGCTGGAAATGACCGCGAAGAACTGGGCCAACGCCTACAACATTCCAGCCGTTACCGAAGGTCGCCTGATCAAGGAACAGATTCCCAACGGCAACCCCACCGGCATGCAAGGCTTCGTGTTCAACCTGCGTCGCCCGGTGTTTCAGGACGTGCGGGTGCGCCAGGCGATGACACTGTTGCTGGACTTCGAATGGACCAACAAGCAACTGTTCAACGGCGCCTACGCGCGTACCCGCAGTTACTTCGAAAACTCGGAAATGGCCGCCACCGGCCTGCCGGACGCTGATCAACTGGCGATCCTCGCCCCGTTCCGCGGCAAGATTCCCGAGCAGGTGTTCAGCGAGGCGTTCCAGAACCCGGTCACCGATGGCAGCGGCATGATCCGCACCCAGCAGCGCAAGGCTTACCAATTGCTGCAAGAAGCCGGTTGGCGAATCGTCGATGACAAAATGGTCGACGCCACCGGCAAACCGGTGAGCATCGAATTCCTGCTGGCGCAGACCGAATTCGAACGCGTGCTGTTGCCGTTCAAACGCAACCTGAGCGACCTGGGCATCGAACTGGTGATCCGTCGCGTCGACGTCTCGCAGTACGTCAACCGCGTGCGTTCGCGGGACTTCGACATGATCGTCGGCAGCTTCCCGCAGTCCAACTCGCCGGGCAACGAACAGCGCGAATTCTGGATGACCGCCGCCGCCGATAAACCCGGCAGCCGCAACTCCATGGGCCTGAAAGACCCGGTAGTCGACCAACTGGTGGAGCAACTGATCAACGCCGATTCGCGTGCCAGCCTGGTGGCCCACGCCCGTGCACTGGACCGCGTGCTGCAATGGGGCTATTACGTGATTCCCAACTGGCACATCAAAACCTGGCGCGTGGCGTACTGGAACCACATCGGCCACCCGAAGGTCTCGCCTAAATACGACATCGGCACGGCCACCTGGTGGATCAAGCCCGATGCCAAACCGGCCATAGAGATCGAAACCAAATTGCAAGCCGACCCTGCGGGCACGGAGTAATCAGATGCTGGCGTATATTTTTCGGCGACTGCTGCTGATCATCCCGACCCTGTTCGGCATTCTGCTGATCAACTTCGTGATCATCCAGGCTGCGCCCGGTGGCCCGGTAGAACAGATGATCGCCAAGCTCGAAGGCTTCGAAGGCGCCACCAGCCGGATTGCCGGCGGCGGTGCCGAGGTGTCGGTGGCCGGTTCCGCCTATCGCGGCGCCCAGGGCCTGGACCCAGCGCTGATCAAGGAAATCGAGCACATGTACGGCTTCGACAAATCGGCGCCGGAACGTTTGTGGATCATGGTCAAGAACTATGCCTCGCTGGATTTCGGCGACAGCTTTTTCCGCGACGCCAAAGTCATCGACCTGATCAAGGAAAAGATGCCGGTGTCGATCTCCCTCGGGCTGTGGAGCACCTTGATCATGTACCTGGTGTCGATCCCGCTCGGGATCGCCAAGGCCACGCGACATGGCAGCCACTTCGATGTCTGGACCAGTTCAGCGATCATTGTCGGCTATGCGATCCCGGCGTTCCTGTTCGCCATCCTGCTGATCGTGGTGTTCGCCGGGGGCAGTTACCTAGACTGGTTTCCCTTGCGCGGGCTGACCTCGAACAACTTCGATGAGCTGAGCACGGGGGGCAAGATCCTCGACTATTTCTGGCACTTGGCGCTACCCGTGACGGCGCTGGTGATCGGCAACTTCGCGACCATGACCCTGCTGACCAAAAACAGTTTTCTCGACGAGATCAACAAACAGTACGTGGTCACTGCCAAGGCCAAGGGCCTGACCAATCACCGCGTGCTGTACGGCCATGTGTTCCGCAACGCCATGCTGCTGGTGATCGCGGGGTTCCCGTCGGCATTCATCGGCATCTTCTTCACCGGTTCGTTGCTGGTGGAAGTGATCTTCTCCCTCGACGGTCTGGGCCTGATGAGCTTCGAAGCGGCGATCAACCGTGATTACCCGGTGGTCTTCGGCACCTTGTTCATTTTCACCCTGCTGGGGCTGGTGGTGAAACTGATCGGCGACCTGACCTACACCTTTGTCGATCCGCGCATCGACTTCGAAAGCCGGGAGCATTGAGATGAACCTGTCCCCTCTCAATCGCCGCCGCTTCGAACTGTTCAAGGCCAACAAACGCGGCTGGTGGTCGCTGTGGCTGTTCCTGATTCTGTTCGGCGCCAGCCTGGGCGCCGAGCTGATCGCCAACGACAAACCGCTGGTGGTGCATTACGACAACGGTTGGTACTTCCCGGCGCTCAAGCGCTATCCGGAGACCACTTTCGGCGGCGAATTCCCGCTGGAAGCCAACTACAAGAGCCCGTACATCCGCGAACTGCTCAAGGCCAAGGACGCCTGGGTCTTGTGGGCGCCGATCCCGTTCGGATACCAGAGCATCAACTACGACCTGAAAGTCCCGGCCCCTGCGCCGCCCTCGGCGGACAATCTGCTGGGTACCGACGATCAGGGTCGCGATGTGCTGGCCCGGGTGATCTATGGCTTTCGCGTCTCGGTGCTGTTCGCCCTGACGCTGACCTTGCTCAGTTCGCTGATCGGCGTGATTGCCGGTGCGTTGCAGGGCTTCTATGGCGGTTGGGTGGACTTGGCCGGGCAGCGTTTCCTGGAGATCTGGTCCGGATTGCCGGTGTTGTACCTGCTGATCATCCTCGCCAGTTTCGTCCAGCCGAATTTCTGGTGGCTGCTCGGCATCATGCTGCTGTTTTCCTGGATGAGCCTGGTGGACGTGGTGCGCGCCGAGTTCCTGCGCGGGCGTAATCTGGAATACGTGCGTGCGGCGCGGGCGCTGGGCATGCAGAATGGCGCGATCATGTTCCGCCATATCCTGCCCAATGCCATGGTCTCGACCATGACCTTCATGCCGTTCATTCTGACCGGTGCCATTGGCACCCTGACCGCGCTGGATTTCCTTGGCTTCGGCTTGCCGGCCGGCAGCCCGTCATTGGGTGAACTGGTGGCACAGGGCAAATCCAACCTGCAGGCGCCGTGGCTGGGCATGAGCGCGTTTGCGGTGCTGGCGTTGATGTTGAGTTTGCTGGTGTTCATCGGCGAGTCCGCTCGCGATGCCTTCGACCCGAGGAAGTGAAATGAATCAGGACAATCTGATTGAAGTGCGCGACCTCTCCGTCGAGTTCGTGGTCGGTGACCATGCTCAACGCGTGGTCGAGGGCGTCAGTTTCGACATCAAGCGTGGCGAAACACTGGCGTTGGTCGGCGAAAGCGGGTCGGGCAAGTCGGTGACCGCCCACTCGATCCTGCGCCTGCTGCCCTACCCGCTCGCCCGACACCCTTCCGGCACCATCGAATACGCCGGCCAGAATCTGTTGGACCTGAAGGAAAAGACCATCCGCCACATCCGCGGCAACCGGATCGCGATGATCTTCCAGGAGCCGATGACCTCGCTCAACCCGCTGCACTCGATCGAGAAGCAGATCAACGAGGTGCTGGGCATCCACAAGGGCCTGACCGGCAAGATCGCGACCAAGCGCACGCTGGAGCTCCTGGAGATGGTCGGCATCCCCGAGCCGCACAAGCGCCTCAAAGCCCTGCCCCACGAATTGTCCGGCGGCCAGCGCCAGCGCGTCATGATTGCCATGGCCTTGGCCAACGAGCCCGAACTGCTGATTGCCGACGAACCGACGACCGCACTGGACGTGACCGTTCAGCTGAAAATCCTCGAATTGCTCAAGGAATTGCAGGCGCGCCTGGGCATGGCATTGCTGCTGATCAGCCACGATTTGAACCTTGTGAAAAGAATTGCGCATCGCGTATGTGTCATGCAGCGAGGTTGCATCGTCGAACAGGCATCGTGCGAAGAGTTGTTCCGCGCGCCGCAGCATCCGTACACTCGGGTCCTGCTGGCAGCGGAGCCCAGCGGGACACCGGCAACCAATGAAATCGGCCCGCCGCTGCTGGCAGTCGAGGACTTGAAAGTCTGGTTCCCGATCAAGAAAGGCCTGCTCAAGCGCACGGTGGATTACATCAAAGCGGTGGACGGCATCAACTTCAGCCTGCCTCAAGGCCAAACCTTGGGGATTGTGGGTGAAAGCGGTTCCGGCAAGTCGACGTTGGGGCTGGCGATATTGCGGTTGATCGGCAGCAAAGGCGCGATCCGTTTTGAAGGCAAACAGCTAGACTGCCTGACGCAACAACAAGTCAGGCCGCTGCGTCGAGAGATGCAGGTGGTGTTTCAGGACCCGTTTGGCAGCCTGAGCCCACGGATGTGCGTCAGCCAGATTGTTGGCGAGGGTCTGCGGATCCACAAGATCGGCACCGAGGCCGAACAGGAACAAGCGATTATTGCAGCACTCAAGGAGGTAGGTCTGGACCCGGAAACCCGGAACCGCTACCCCCACGAATTTTCCGGCGGGCAGCGGCAGAGAATCGCCATTGCCCGGGCATTAGTGCTAAAACCGGCGTTGATTCTGCTGGACGAGCCGACTTCGGCCCTCGACCGCACCGTGCAACGCCAAGTGGTGGAGCTTTTGCGCTCCCTGCAAAGCAAGTACAACCTGACGTATCTGTTCATCAGCCATGACCTGGCTGTGGTGAAAGCGCTGAGCCACCAACTGATGGTGGTCAAGCATGGCCAAGTGGTCGAACAGGGAGACGCGCAAAGCATTTTTGCCGCCCCCCAACATCCGTATACACAGCAGTTGCTGGAAGCCGCTTTCTTGGCACCAGCCACTGCGCAATAACCTGAAAAGAGGAGCAACACATGGGTTTTCTCGCCGGTAAGCGCGTACTGATCGTC
>Ga0247818_10000027_pt1 | contig 80362 bp, 69 predicted proteins | sample 13C_Glucose_Day1_FD_192424 | JGI IMG/M metagenome (GOLD analysis project Ga0247818, IMG submission 192424) | Soil microbial communities from agricultural site in Penn Yan, New York, United States - 13C_Glucose_Day1 | ecosystem: Environmental > Terrestrial > Soil > Agricultural land | place...
TCAGCCAGCCGAGCCTGCCGTGGCAGCAGCTGGCATTTGGCGCGCTGATCATGGGCGCCGGCATCGCCTGCATGCACTACACCGGCATGGCCGCGCTGCGCATGCTGCCGGGCATCGACTATGACCCGACGCTGTTCGGTGCTTCGCTGCTGATTGCCGTGGGCGCCTCGGCAGCGGCCTTGTGGATCGCCTTCCGTCTGCGCGCGCATACCCCCTATGTGCGGCAGATTCGCGGCCTGGCGGCGGTGGTGATGGGTTTTGCGATCGTCGGCATGCACTACACCGGCATGGCCGCGGCGAACTTCCCCGAAGGCAGCTTCTGTGGTGCCCTGGCAGGGGGCGGCCTGCAAGGCGACGGCCTGGTCTACCTGGTGTTGATCACCACCCTGGCGGTATTGGCGGTGGCTCTGCTCACCTCGGTGCTGGACGCCCGCCTGGAGGCGCGCACCGCCGAGCTGGCCCGCTCGCTGACCCTGGCCAACCAGGAACTGACCCAACTGGCCCTGCACGATACCCTCACCGACCTGCCCAACCGTACCCTGCTGGCCGACCGCATCGAGCAGGCCATCGCCAAGGTAGCGGAGCAGGGCGGCTGCTTTGCCCTGATGTTCATCGACCTGGACGGCTTCAAGCCAGTCAACGATGCCTTTGGCCACCACGTCGGCGACTTGCTGCTCAAGGCCGTGGCGGCGCGTTTGCGCGGGCACCTGCACAGCCAGGACACCCTGGCGCGCATCGGCGGCGACGAGTTCGTGCTGCTGGTGCAGTTGCGCGAGCCGAACGATGCCATGGATGTGGCGGTCAAGCAGGTCAACCTGGTGTCACGGCCGTTCCGCGTGGCCGAGCATGATCTGCAACTGACGGCGAGCCTGGGCATCGTCCTGTATCCGGGCAACGGCCAGGACCAGCACGAGCTGCTGCGCAATGCCGACGCTGCCATGTACCACGCCAAGAGCGCCGGCAAGAACGGCTACAGCTTCTTCGACGTGTCGATGAACAGCAACGCCCGCCAGCAGTTGCAGCTGCTGCAGGACCTGCGCCAGGCCCTGGAGCAGCGCCAGTTCCGCCTGCACTACCAGCCCAAGTTCGACGCCCAGAATTGCCAACCGATCGGTGCCGAGGCGTTGTTGCGCTGGGAGCACCCGCAGCAGGGCCTGTTGCTGCCCGACCGTTTCATCGGCCTGGCAGAAAAGACCGGCCTGATCATTCCCATTGGCGAATGGGTGCTCATTGAGGCTTGCCGGCAGATGCGTCAGTGGCTGGACCAGGGGCACCACGGCTGGCGCATGGCGGTGAACCTGTCGGCCATCCAGTTCTGCCATGCCGGGCTGGTCGACAGCGTGGCCCGAGCCCTGCAGCAGAACAGCCTGCCGGCCAACTGCCTGACCCTGGAAATTACCGAAACAACCGCCATGCACGACGCCGATGCCAGCCTTACGGTGCTGCAGCGGCTGTCCGACATGGGCGTGGACCTGTCTATCGATGACTTCGGCACCGGCTATTCCAGCCTGATGTACCTCAAGCGCCTGCCGGCCAACGAGCTGAAGATCGACCGCGGTTTTGTGCGCGACCTGGAGCAGGACAGCGACGATGCGGCGATCGTTTCGGCAATCGTGGCGCTGGGCCAGGCGCTGGGGCTGCGCATCGTTGCCGAAGGGGTGGAGACTGACAGGCAGCAGGACTTCCTGACCCGCCTGGGCTGCGATTCGCTGCAAGGCTACCTGCTGGGCCAGCCGGTGCCGGCCGAGCAGTTCATGGGCAAGTTGCAGGCCATGCGCCAGGAAAGTACCGCAGCGGGCTAGACCGCGTCGCGCAGGGTGAAGGCGGGCATGAAAGTATCCATCTCCGCCTCGACGGCCTCGATGATGCGCTCTACGTCGGCGGCGGCCATGATTGCCGAGCAGGGGATGCCGGCAATCGCCAGCAGGGTTTCGCCGGTGGCGCGGTCGAACAGCCGCGCGACCATGCTGCGTGGCGCATCCATGCTGGCTTCGAAGCCCAGCGGGTGGAAATGCCAGCGCATCACCTGGCAGGCGTTGGGGAACGTCATCTTGTTCATGCCAGCCTCCTTGTCCGTACCTGGACGTGGTGAGCGGGTGGCCACATCGATGCGGCCGCCGGGAAGGTAACCATAGCACCTGTCACGGAGTATTCTCGGCTGCAAATACGACAAATGTGCTAATGCATGACAGCGGTCACATCCTTTGCAGGTTGGTATTTTGGGGACTGGCTACCTGGCAAACGTTTTCCTCGGTCGATAGCTGCATGCAGCCCGATGAAATGAACCGCTGTACTCGACATTCGATCCCCTCTCTTTTCGGACGAGCGGTCGAAGCGGTTCACGCTGCCTTACCAGTCAACGGGGCTTAAAGTGAATCTCGACGCAAGCCCAGAGCGGCTCTTTCAACATCGGTCGGGCCGTTAACCAGAATTCTAACGAAACCAACCGGTGTTACAGGTAAAAACGTGCTTGTTCTTATTGCGGCCAGAGCAGTTGTAGCTACTGGAGGAGCAAGGGCAATCAGCGCGGCGGCTGTCACCACTTCCTGGACCGGTTCTGGTAGCCTGTTCCATTGGTCTTTTATTACTCTCAGAGCGTTATTCACAGGTCTCAAATGATTTGCCACATCACTAGCTAGCCACTGTGTCAAGCCGACGGTGACTTCCCTAAGTTCATTCGGCTCTATTTCCAGCATGGTATCTGTGTTCAAAGAGCCTCTTCTGGAGGGTGGCGGTGTTTCGGGGGAAAGCCAGCGATTCAACCTTGATACGTTTCGTCTTAGCCACTGACGCAGTCGTCCACTGGGATCGTGGTGATTGATTGGGTCGTTCTGGCAATAGGTATAGGCGTTTATTCCGCCGTCAGAAAATGGCGACAGTGTATCCGCTCGAATGAAACGCTTGAGCACAGGTGAATAGAACCGATGCCCATTGCCCAAGGGGTAGCATCCGCTGAGCTTGTCCAGGTGCTGACCAGCAAGGCCAAGTTCGGATATTTGGGCATTCGTTTCTCGAAAACCATAAGGTGTATATCTATATTTCGCGGGCGTCGTCGAGAGGCCCAACACAGTCGTCGCTAAATCACATTGCAGCAGTTGAAATGCGGCAAGGTTGGAGCCACTTTCACCTAAGACCAACCCATGTGCACGCAGGTAATGTTTCGATGTGGTACCTGTTTCGTTGCAAAGCGTGTCTTTCATATAGAAAAAATTATGGGTACGCATGGTAGGACGGCCCTATGCGAGTACTTGGATTTTGTAACTCGCAAGAATGTAGTTCGGTTATCTCTTAGGGTCTACTGGTAGAAATATCAGTGTTCGGGGCGGGTAGGTAAACGCTCCGGTCTCAGCCGAGAAGTCCTGCTGCAATATTGATAGTGAACCCCAGGATCGCCGTATTGAATACGAACCCCACCAGCGAATGCGCCAGCACCACCCGCCGTAGGCCCCGCCCAGCGACGCCCACGTCGGAGGTTTGTACCGCCACGCTGATGGTGAACGAGAAATAGTGGAAGTCCCAGTAATCGGGGTTGCGTTCGCCATCGGCGAAGCGCAGCGGCGGTTCGTGGTTTTGTCCGGTATAGAACAGCCGCGCGTAGTGCAGGCTGAAAATGCAGCCGATTAATAGCCAGGAGCCGGCCACGGTCAGGCCGGTGTAGAGGTAGTGCACGACCAGCGCCGTGCCTTGCAGGCCACGGCTGGACACCAGTTGCAGGGTGACGGCGGCGAGGCTGGCGATGGCGGCGATGCACACGGTGAGCAGGACCAGGCCGGCGTTTTCGTCTTCGACGCGGGCGACCTTGCGTACCTTTTCCGCATTGGCGCTCAAGGTCAGGTAGAGCACCAGCAGCAGGTACAGCCATACGCCAAGATTCCAGCCGGCGAGGATGTGCTGCACGCTGTCGCTGGCGGGGATCAGCCAGGCGCCGAGCAGGCCGACCACAGTGGCGATGCTCAGGCGCGGGTGGGTGTGGGTCAGGCGGTGGAAAGCCATGGGGCCTCGTTTTCGGGGGTATGGCTACCACTCTAGCCGGTCATTACAGAGATGATGGACATGCTCGGGTCCATTGTGGGAGCGGGCGAGCCCGCGAAGCAGCCACCGCGGTGGCTGGCAAGTACCCTGTGGGAGCGGCTTTAGCCGCGAACACCGGCGCAGCCGGTGCCATGCACCGCGTTGGATTCTTCGCGGCTAAAGCCGCTCCCACAGGGTATGCGGTGTGCTCACTGATTCTTTGCCGCCGCCCATCGCGCGGCATTGCAACTCTCAGTACACTGCACGCTCCAACACCAACATCCGTTGAACTCGAGGTTACTGCATGACGCTCAGTCCTTTGGCAGGCAAGCCGGCTCCGGCCAGCGTGCTGGTCGATATTCCCCGACTGCTCACCGCCTACTACACCGGCCGCCCCGACGCTGCCGTGGCGGCCCAGCGGGTGGCCTTCGGCACCTCGGGGCACCGTGGCACTTCGCTTGAATTGAGCTTCAACGAGTACCACGTCCTGGCCATTACCCAGGCCATCTGCCTGTATCGCCAGGAGAAGGGCATCGATGGCCCGCTGTTCATCGGCGCCGACACCCACGCACTGTCGGCACCGGCTACCGCCAGCGCCCTGGAAGTGCTGGCTGCCAATGGCGTGCAGGTAATGCTGTCCAAGGACGACGAATACACGCCAACACCAGCGGTTTCCCATGCCATCCTCTGCCATAACCGTGGCCGCGAGCAGGGCCTGGCCGACGGCATCGTCATCACCCCGTCGCACAACCCGCCGCAAAGCGGTGGCTTCAAGTACAACCCGCCCAATGGCGGCCCGGCCGACAGCGACGTGACCAAGTGGATCGAGGCCAAGGCCAACGAACTGCTGGCTGCTGACCTGGCGGGCGTCAAGCGCATGGACCATGCCCAGGCGCTGCAGGCATCCACCACCCAGCGTCACGACTACGTGAGCAACTACGTGGCCGACCTGGAAAACGTCATCGACTTCGACGTCATCCGCGCTGCCAAGCTGCGCCTGGGCGTCGACCCGCTGGGCGGGGCAGGGGTGCGCTACTGGTCGGCGATTGCCGAGCATTACCAGCTGGACCTGGAAGTGGTGAACACCGAGGTCGACCCGACCTTCCGCTTCATGACCGTCGACTGGGACGGCCAGATCCGCATGGACCCTTCCTCGCCCTATGCCATGCAGGGCCTGATCGGCCTGCGCGAACGCTTTGACGTGGCCTTCGCCTGCGACCCGGACCACGATCGCCATGGCATCGTCACCCCCGATGGCCTGCTGCAGCCGAACAACTACCTGGCCGTGGCCATCGACTACCTGTACCGCCACCGCCCGCAATGGCGCAGCGATGCCGCCGTCGGCAAGACCGTGGTGTCCAGCGGCCTGATCGACCGCGTCACCCAGCGCCTGGGCCGTGAACTGTACGAAGTACCGGTGGGCTTCAAGTTCTTCGCCCAGGGCCTGTTCGACGGCACGCTGGGCTTTGGTGGCGAGGAAAGTGCGGGGGCTTCGTTCCTGCGCCGCGATGGCTCGGTCTGGGCCACCGACAAGGACGGGCTGATCCCGGCCTTGCTGGCTGCCGAGATGACCGCCCGCACCGGGCGCAACCCGAGCCAGGCCTACGCCGACCTGACCGAGGCGCTGGGCAAGCCGTTCGCCACCCGTGTCGAAGCCAAGGCCGATGCCCGGCAGAAGGCTTTGCTGAGCAAGCTGGCGCCGGAGCAGGTGAAGTCGACCGAGCTGGCGGGTGAGCCGATCGTGCAGATCCTCAGCCATGCACCGGGCAACGGCCAGGCGATCGGCGGGCTGAAGGTGATGACCGCCAATGGCTGGTTCGCCGCGCGCCCTTCGGGCACCGAGGATATCTACAAGATCTACGCCGAAAGCTTCATCGACGAGGCGCACCTGCAGCGCCTGGTGCAGGAAGCGCAAGTGCTGGTGGATGCGGCGATTGCCTGACTGGTAACAAACCGCTTGGTTCTGCGGCGTGGTGTAAATTAGAATTAATCTTATTTACACCACCGCAGGGCCTTTCCCATGATCGACGCCGCGCCGCCACCGGAGCATAGCCTGCCTGCCCTGTACCGGGCCCATCGCGGCTGGCTGGAAACCTGGCTGCGGCGGCGCATGGGCAATGCCTGGGATGCCGCCGACCTCAGCCAGGATACCTTCCTGCGTATCCTGGCCAGCGCGCAGCCGCTGGCAGAAATTCGCGAACCGCGTGCCTACCTGCTGACCGTGGGCAAGCGCCTGCTGAGCAACTTTCACCAGCGGCGCAGCCTGGAACAAGCCTACCTCGATGCACTGGCGCAGTTGCCCGAGCAGCATGTGCCCTCGCCAGAGCAGCGTTGGCTGCTGCTGGAAACCCTGCAAGCCCTCGACGAGTTGCTCGACGGCCTCAAGGCACCGGTACGCAAGGCCTTTCTCTGGAGCCAGCTGGAGGGCCTGGGCTATGCCGAGATCGGCAAGCGCCTGGGCGTTTGCGAGCGCTCGGTCAAACGCTACATGGCGCAGGCCTACGAGCATTGCCTGCTGGCCGAACTGTAATGACCACCCATTCCCCCGAAATCCGCGAGGCACTGCGGGCCGCCGCCCGCTGGCTGGCGCTGGTGGACTCTGGCGCTGCCAGCGCGGGTGACCTGCAGCGCCTGGAACAATGGCGTACCAGCAGCACCTTGCACGAACACGCCTGGCAAAAGGCACTGCTGTTGCGCCAGCGCTTTTCCGCACTACCCGGTGCAGTGGCCATGGCCACCCTGGACCGCCCGGATGCCGGCCGCCGGGCGCTGCTCAAGCAGGCCCTGGGCGTGGCGGCATTGTTGCCGGCGGCCTGGCTGGCAAGCCGCGAGCTGCCGTTGGAAGCCTGGACTGCCGACATGCATACGGCGGTCGGGGAGCGCCGACAAGTGCCGCTGAGCGATGGCACATTCGTGCAGTTGAACAGCGACAGTGCGGTGGATATCGACCTGGGTGCCCGTCGCCTGACATTGCTGCGTGGCGAAGTGGCAGTCAGGTTGCCCGGCAACCTGAGCCTGACGTTGCAGGTGCCCTATGGCCAGGTCGCGCTGGATGCTGGCGAGGTGTGCTTGCGCCTGGTCGATCAGGCTTGCCGGGTATCGGTGCTCAAGGGCACGGCCAACCTGCAGCCGCGGCAAGGCCCGGCGCTGCTGCTGCAGGCCGGGCAGCAGGCCAGCCTGCAAGTGGCTGGGGTTGGCCCTGTCACCGGCCTGGACGCATGGCTGCTGGGCTGGCGCGAAGGGGTGCTGCGCCTGGAGGACCGCCCCTTGGGCGAGCTGCTGCACGAGCTGCGCAGGTACCGCCCCGGCGTGCTGCGCTGGGCGCCCGAACTGGAGGCCCTGCGCGTGACCGGTACGTTCCGCCTCGACGACACCGACCGGGTGCTGGCCTTGCTCGCCGCCAGCCTGCCGTTGCAGGTGCACACGCGCACGCGTTACTGGGTGAGCCTGGCCGCGCGGGAAAATCGCGCATGAGGCTGTCCCCTTTTTTTCGCTCACCGGTCATTACCGGTAGGAGCAAATAAAGGGGAGCCTTGTTCAATGCCTGTTGTCATGTCCAGCCGCCTGCGCCCACTGGTGCGTGCGGCACATCCGTTGTTCGCCATGAGCCTGCTGTTGTGTGCACCGGCCTGGGCCGACGAACCCGCCCGGCGCAGCTATCAGGTGCCCGCCACAAGCCTGGGTGCGGCACTCACCCAGTTTGCCGACCAGGCCGGGGTCAGCCTGTCGCTGGACCCGGCGCTGGTCAACGGCCGGCAGAGCAATGGCCTGTCCGGCAGCTACAGTGTCGGCGAAGGCTTCACCCAGTTGCTGCGCGGCAGCGGCTTGCAGTTGTTGCCGGTGGGCGAGGGCGCTTTCACGTTGATGCCGGCCCCCCAGGCGAGTGGTGCGCTGGAAATCGCCCCGACCAGCATTGTCGGTGGCCTGGCCGCAGGCAACGAAACGCAACCTTATGCCGGTGGCCAGGTGGCACGTCAGGGTTCACAGGGCCTGCTGGGCACGCGTGACTTCATGGAAACCCCGTTCAGCATCACCAGCTACACCAGCGAACTGGTGAAGAACCAGCAGGCGCGGACCTTGGGCGAACTGATCGCCAGCGACCCCTCGGTGCGCGCCACCAACCCGGCGGGTGGGCGCTTCGAGCAGTTCACCATTCGCGGCTTCAGCCTGTTCAACAGCGATGTGGCCTACAACGGCCTGTACGGCATCCTGCCGACCTACTCGATCGACATGGAAATGGCCGACCGGGTCGACATCATCAAAGGCCCCAGCCAGTTGATCAACGGCATCTCGCCGCGAGGCAGTGTCGGCGGCGGCATCAATGTGCAGCCCAAGCGGGCCGGTGACCAGCCGCTAACCGAGTTTACCGGTAGCTATGCCTCTGCTGGCCAGGCAGGCGGCGCGGTGGACGTTGGCCGGCGCTTTGGCGAAGGCCAGCAGTTCGGCGTGCGCTTCAACGGCGTGAAACAGGCGGGCGACACCGAATGGGATCACCAGCGTGTCGAGCGCGAAATGGCGGTGCTGGGCCTGGATTTTCGTGGCGAGCGCCTGCGGCTTTCGGCAGACCTGGGCCATACCGAGCGCGACACCGATGCACCGCAGGAGCGGGTGCTGGTTGGTGCCAATGCCAAGGTGCCGGATGCCAGCGACGTGCGCCACAACTACGCCCAGGCCTGGAGCAAGGCGCGTACCAACGACACCTTCGGCGCGCTGCATGCCGAGTACGATATCAGCGAGTCGCTGCTGGCCTATGGCGCGGTCGGTGCGCGCAAGAGCAACCATGACTTCCTGCGCCACAACGTGTCCATCAGCAACGATGCCGGCGACTTCACCGTGCAGCCGCGCGACTTCACCCGGGATGAAACCGTGCGTACCGCCATGGCCGGCGTGCGCAACTGGTTCCATACCGGGCCGGTCAGCCACGAGCTTAACCTGGCCGCCAGCTACTTCTACATGGACTTCACCAACGGCGGCGCCCGCTATGCCTCGGCGCCCAGCAACCTCTACCATCCGATAGCCACGCCGATACCTGGCACGCCAACCCGCATCGACCCCGAGGTGTACACGGAAAACCGCTTTTCCGGCGTGGCCCTGGCCGACACCCTGGGTTTCTTCGACGACCGCCTGTTGCTGACCCTGGGGGCGCGCTGGCAGCGGGTGCAGGTGGATGACTGGAGCGACGGTATCAAGGGCGATACCGCCTACGATGAAGAGAAGGTGTCGCCCTCGGGCGGCGTGCTGCTCAAGGTTACCGACCAGCTGTCGTTGTATGCCAACTACATGGAGGGCCTGAGCCAGGGCAAGATTGCGCCGTCGACATCGGTCAACGAAGACCAGATCTTCCCGCCGTTCACCAGCCGCCAGGTCGAAGTGGGGGCCAAGTACGACCTGGGCCAGGTCGCCTTTACCGCCAGCGTCTTTCGCATCCGCCAGCCCGCCTACGAAACCAACCCCACATCGCGGGTGTTCGGCCCCAATGGCAAGCGCGACAACCGCGGTATCGAACTGAGCGTGTTCGGCGAACCCGTGCAAGGCGTGCGCGTGCTGGGCGGGGTGATGTACATCGACAGTGAACTGACCGACACCATCGGTGGTGCCTACGATGGCAACCGCGCGCCGGCCACGCCCGAGTACAACGTCAACCTCGGCGCGGAATGGGACGTGCCTGGAGTGAACGGCCTGACCCTGACGGCGCGAGGCATCCACTCGAGCTCGCAGTACCTGGACCAGAACAACAGCAAGCAGATCGACGGTTGGGAGCGTTACGACGTGGGTGCGCGTTATGCGTTCAAGGTGGATGCCACTCAGGTGACCTTGCGTGCCAGTGTCGAGAATGTGCTGGACGACCGCTACTGGAGCTCGGCCGGGGCCTCGGATGACAGCGAGCCGGGGCTGACGCTGTCTACGCCGCGTACCTACCTGCTGTCGGCCACAGTGGGTTTCTAGCCCATTTTAAAAGTTGGCGCGTTCCCTGTAGGAGCCGCCTTGTGTCGCGAAAGGGCTGCAAAGCAGCCCCAGCAATTTCAACTGCTGCGCATCAATCCTGGGGCCGCGTTGCGGCCCTTTCGCGACACAAGGCCGCTGCTACAGGGTGCCCTGTTCATGCAACTTACCGGGTCAGACCGAATCAGGCACCACGGCGATCACGTCGATTTCCATCAGCCACTCGGCCTGGGCCAACCCGGCCACCACCAGCCCGGTGGAAATCGGGAACACCCCCTTGAGCCACTTGCCTACCTCCTTGTACACCGGCTCGCGGAAACGCGGGTCGGTGATGTAGGTGGTGGTCTTGACGATGTGCGACAGGTCCGAGCCGGCCTCTTCGAGCAGTTGCTTGACGTTCTTCATCGCCTGCTCGGCCTGCGCCCGTGGGTCACCCAGGCCCACCAGGTTGCCTTCGAAGTCAGTACCGACCTGGCCGCGCACGTAGATGGTGTTGCCGGCGCGCACCGCCTGGCACAGGTCGTTGTCCAGGGTCTGGTTAGGGTAGGTGACCTTGGTGTTGAACATGCGGATGCGAGTATGGGTAGGCATCAGTGGGCTCCGAGGGTGCTGACGTTGCTGATCTTGGGTTGCTGCTGCTCATCCGCTGCGCGTTGTTCGCGGTCGCGGTAGGCGGTATAGGTGCGTTGCGTGGCGATATGGCCGGCGACGTGCTTGGCGTCGTGCCACACGCCCCAGATGAACGACGAGCCACGGCGCGACAGCCACGGCAGGCCAAGGAAGTACACACCCGGCTCGCGGGCTACACCGCGTTGGTGCTGGGGCTTGCCGTTGGCGTCGAAGGTGTCTACCTGCAGCCAGCTGAAGTCGACACCGTAACCGGTAGCCCAGATGATGCTGGTGACGCCGGCCTTGGCCAGGTCCAGTTGCTGTAGCGGGTTGCGCATGCACTCAGGGTCGGCCAGGCGCTTGCGGGCTTCGGGCTCTTCCGGCAGGTCCAGGCCGTTGCGTTCGATGTAGGCATCGGCGGCATCCAGCAGGGCCAGGTAGTTGTCATCGCCGCGGTTGATGTTCTCGACCAGGTTGTCCTGGAAGCGCGCCACGCCGTTCTCGAACGACTGGGTCAGGCCGACCAGGGTCATGCCCTGGTGGGCGAGGGCGCGGAAGTCCACGGTGTGGCCGCCACGGGCGCCACTGACGGCAATGGTCACGTGCTCGCGGCCAGGCTTGGCGATTTCCGCATCCCACTCACCCAGCACGCCCAGCCACCAGCAGAAGTCGCGGTTGCGGTAAGCGCGAGGCGGGCGATCGTGGGCGCCGACCGAGAGGTACACCTGGCGCCCGGCACGCATCAGTTCTTCGGCGATCTGCACCCCGGAGGAGCCGGCACCGACCACCAGCACAGCGCCTTCTGGCAACTGCTCGGGGTTGTAATAGGCGGCAGAGTGGATCTGGTGCAGGTTGCTGTCTTTCGGCGCGATGGCCGGAATCACCGGCTTCTGGAACGGGCCGGTGGCGGCGACCACGCGGTTGGCGCGAATCACCCCTTCATTGGTTTCGATGGTGAAACCGGGGCGGTCGCTGTTGCGCAGCACTTTCTTCACTTCGATGCCGGTGCGTACGGGCAGGTTGTACTTGCGTACGTACTGCTCGAAGTAGTCGGCCACCTGGTCCTTGCCGGCGAAGGCGTCGGCGTCGAGGTCGAATTCCAGCCCCGGGAAGCGGTCGTGCCAGGCCGGGCCGTTGGCCACCAGCGAGTCCCAGCGGCCGGTGCGCCAGGCCTCGGCGATACGCTTGCGCTCCAGCACCAGGTGCGGCACGCCAAGCTTGCTCAGGTGTTCGCTCATGGCCACGCCGGCCTGGCCGGCGCCGACGACGAGGGTGTCGATTTCGAGGTTGTTCAGTGTCATGTCCGAGCCCTTGTTCAGGCGGTTTTTGTCAGGTCGGTTTGGAGGACCGCCGTTGCCTGGGGCCAGACTAGGGATGCCGTGGAAATGGCGAAAATAGTATTTAGCTGGGGCTTGCCGATAAAACGGCGAAGGCCTTGATTCCTGCCGCCTGCAGCGGTTCCCACAGCAGCTTTTCCGGGTTTTTTTCCGAACGTTTCGTGGTCATAGTTTTTTCCTCTGCAAACCCTCGGAAAAAGGTCGTTTCGCCTGCCGCAAGGTCATCCCAGAATGCCGTGTATCGCACAGCACAACAGGAACCATGACATGACTTTTTCCATCATCGGTCGTTGCCAGGAAACCGGCCAGGTCGGTATCGCCATCAGCTCTTCGAGCATCGCCGTGGGCGCCCGCTGCCCGTGGGTGCGGGCCGGTGTGGGCGCGGTCGCCACCCAGAACATCACTCTGCCTGCACTGGGCCCGCAGATTCTCGATGCCCTGGAACAGGGCCAGTTGCCGCCTGCCGCTGCGCTGGACCGGGTGCTGAGCGCCAATGGCTGGAACGAGTACCGCCAGGTCACGGTGATCGACAGCCGTGGCCAGGTGGCGCTGTTCACCGGCAAGGAAGCCTTGGGCACGCACTGCGCCCTCGCCGGTGAGCAATGCGCGGCGGCAGGCAACCTGTTGGCTTCGACCCAGGTGATCGAGGCGATGGTGCAGGCCTTTGAGCAAGCCGGCGGGCATCTGGCCGACCGCCTGCTGGCCGCCATGCACGCGGCGATGGCCGCAGGCGGCGAGGCCGGGCCGGTGCATTCGGCGGCGTTGAAGATCGCCGGCGAGCTGACCTGGCCGCTAGTGGACCTGCGTGTGGACTGGGCCGAGGCTGACCCGATCGCTGTACTCGACGGCCTGTGGCAGGCGTATCGGCCGCAGATGCAGGATTACGTTACCCGCGCCCTCAACCCGACTGCCGCGCCAAGCTACGGGGTGCCGGGCGATGAGTGAATCTGCCAGTCGCGCGCTGCTGGCCAGGCTGATCGGCTTTGCCACGGTCAGCCGGGATTCCAACCTCGAACTGATCAGCTTCATCCGCGACTACCTGGCCGAGCTGGGGGTGGAAAGCGAACTGTTCCATAACCCGGAAGGCACCAAGGCCAACCTGTTCGCCACCATCGGCCCGCAGGGCGTTGGCGGCGTGGTGCTGTCCGGGCATACCGATGTGGTGCCGGTGGACGGCCAGGCCTGGACAGTCGAGCCGTTTGCCCTGAGTGAACGCGACGGGCGCCTGTATGGCCGTGGCACGGCTGACATGAAGGGCTTCATCGCATCGGTGCTGGCGACTGTGCCCGCGTTCCTCGCCCAGCCGTTGCGCATGCCGGTGCACCTGGCGTTCTCCTATGACGAGGAAGTCGGCTGCCTGGGGGTGCGCTCGATGCTGGCCGCGCTGGAGCAGCGTGCACACAAGCCACGGCTGTGCCTGATTGGGGAACCTACCGAACTCAAGCCGGTGCTGGGGCACAAGGGCAAGCTGGCGATGCGTTGCCAGGTGCATGGCGCGGCCTGCCACTCGGCGTACGCGCCGTATGGGGTGAATGCCATCGAGTATGCGGCGAAGCTGATCGGCAAGCTGGGTGATATCGGTGATGCCCTGGCGTTGCCGGAGCATCACGACGCGCGCTTCGACCCACCGTTCTCCACTGTGCAGACCGGTGTGATCAAGGGGGGCAGTGCGCTGAACATCGTGCCGGCGGAATGCGAATTCGATTTCGAAGTGCGGGCCTTGCCGGGGTTCGAGGCGCAGGCAGTGGCCGATCAGTTGCAGACCTATGCCGAGGCCGAATTGCTGCCGCGCATGCGCAAGGTCAATGCGGCCAGCGCCATTCGCCTGCAGCCGTTGAGTGCGTATCCGGGGCTGGCCACGCCAGCGGATAGCGAGGCGGCTCGCCTGGTGGCGTTGCTCAGTGGTTCGGATGAGTTCGGTACGGTGGCGTTTGGTACCGAAGGAGGGCTGTTCGACCAGGCGGGCATCCCGACTGTGGTGTGCGGGCCTGGGAGCATGGACCAGGGGCACAAGCCGGATGAGTTCGTCAGTGTCGAGCAGTTGCGGGGGTGTGATGCCATGTTGCTGAGGCTGGTGGATTACCTCAGGCAGGGTTGATTGCGCTGGCCTCTTCGCGGGTAAACCCGCTCCCACAGGATCTCGTCAGTCTCAAGGGCTGTGCAGTACCTGTGGGAGCGGGTTCACCCGCGAATGGGCCGCAGCGCGGCCCCGGGTATTCAGAAGGTAGCCTTGACCTGCAGGCCAACCACCAGCGCGTTGTCGATGTCCTTCCCGGAGAACGCGCCCGGCTCGATGATGTACTGCACATCCGGGCGCAGGTTCAGCCACGGTGTGGCCTGGTAGCCATAGCTCAGCTCGACCAGCTGCTCGGCGCTGTCGATATCGGGGAACTGCTGCCCGGCATCGAACGCGGCATCTTCCAGCACGTCGCGGCTACGCGGGTTGGGTACGGCACGGCCATAGCCCAGGGCCACAGTATCCTTCGGGCGGCCTGCGAACGGCTTGTACAGCACCACGCCGGCGCCATACCACTTGGTGAATGGCGATGCGGCCTTGCTCGACGCCGAGTACTGGCCGAAGGCATGCAGGCTGCGGCCCGGCAAGCCCTGGTCGTTCCACACCGCCTGGTCGACCAGCAGGTAGTGGCCGCCACGGCCGGACACTTCCTCGTCGCTGCCGATGCGCTTCACATCGGAGCTGTCGTAGTAGTAGCCCAGTTTATACTCGCCAGGCAGCTCGCCCTGCAGCTTGTAGACCAGCTCTACCGGTACCACGGTGCCGGTGGTGTGCTTGGGGCCCAGGTGCCAGGCGCGGCTGGAGTTGCCGTTGCTATCCGGATCGACGTTGAACGCCGCCACACGCAGTTGCCAGGACGGTGACAGGTCATACTTCACCCGCACGCCCAGGTGGGCATTGGGGTAATTGGTCCAGCCACTGCCACCAGACATGTTCAGCGGGTGACCGCAGAAGCCGGCGTTCATGAAGTTGCACAGGATGCCACTGTCCAGGCCGCCGAGGTCGTTGCCCATGGCCATGTAGCCGAGCTTGACGTTGAGCGCCGGGGTGAACAGGGTACGCTCGTAGCTCAGCTCGGTCAGGCGGGTGTACAGGCCACCGAAGTTTTCCTGGATCGGCAGGCGGTTGCCCACCAGGTCTTCCGAGGCGCTGTTGCCGCGGCGGTCGTTGATGGTCAGCTGGACCTTGCCGCCGTTGTCCAGGCCATACAGTTTCGACAGGTCGAACTGCACGCCCAGTTTCAGGTTTTGCGAGTAGCGCGCCGAGCGGTGCAGGCCACCGTGGGCGTTGTAGGCGGTTTCGCCGCTGTAGTCGCCGGTGAACCTGACGCCGTCTTCTTCCAGCTGGTGACGCAGGCCGCCCCAGTCACCGGTAAGGGTGCTGCGGGTCATCAGGTCGCCGTCGGCCAGGGCGGTGCTGCTGGCGAGGGCCAGCAACAGGGTGGGGGTGATGCGAATTGCGGATGGCATTGCTGAATCTCGGGTTGTCTTCTAAGGCCTCTTCGCGGGTGAACCCGCTCCCACAGGATTTTCACTGCCCTTGCAAACCGTGCAGTTCCTGTGGGAGCGGGTTTACCCGCGAAGGGGGCGACGCGGTGTTACGGCAAGGCGTAAGAAATCACGTAGTCGCCACGGTCAGTCGACTGGCGCGCGCCGCCAGCCGTGACCACCACGTACTGCTTGCCGGTTTTCGGCGAGACGTAGGTCATCGGGCCGCCCTGGCTGCCCACTGGCAGGCGAGCTTTCCAGATTTCCTTGCCGTTGCTGCTGTCGTAGGCGCGCAGGTAGAAGTCCTGGGTGCCGGCGATGAACACCAGGCCACCCTGGGTCGACAGGGTGCCGCCGAGGGTCGGCAGGCCGATCTTGATCGGCAGGTGCATGCGGATGCCGAGCGGGCCTGTGTCCTCGACGGTACCCACCGGTACCTGCCACGCCACCTGGCGAGTCTTCATGTCGATGGCGGTCAGGGTGCCGAAGGGGGGCGCCTGGCACGGAATGCCGGCCACCGACAGGAAGCGGTTCTTGTTCACCGCATACGGGGTGCCCTTGAGCGGTACTGCGCCCATGCCGGTGTTCAATGCTTCGCCACCGGAAGCGGCACCGCCCTTGTTTTGCGACGGGATCATCTGGATCCACAGGCCCAGGCGCATGTCGTTGACGAAGATGAAACCATGTACCGGGTCGGTGGAAATGCTGCCCCAGTTCATGCCACCCAACGAACCCGGGAAGCTCAGCGACAGGTCGGTGCCCGGCGCGGTGTACAGGCCGTCGTAGCGCATTTTCTTGAAGTCGATGCGGCACAGCAGCTGGTCGTACGGGGTTGCGCCCCACATGTCCGATTCGGTCAGGGTCTGCGCGCCGATCTGCGGCATGCCCACCGACTTCGGCTGGGTGGGCGAGTACGGCTCGTTGGGGATGTTGCTTGGCTTGACAGGTACTTCGTCGACCTGGGTCAGCGGCTTGCCGGTGGCGCGGTCGAGCACGTAGATCTGCCCGGCCTTGGTGCCGATTACCACTGCAGGTACCGACTGGCCGTCGTCCTTGGTGAAATCGATCAGGCTCGGCTGCATCGGCAGGTCGAAGTCCCAAAGGTCGTTGTGCACGGTCTGGAACACCCACTTCTGGTTGCCGGTGGTGGCGTCCAGGGCCAGTACCGAAGCGCCATAGGTATGGTCCAGCTTGCTGCGTTCGACACCGTAGATGTCGGTGGACGACGAGCCCATCGGCAGGAACACGGTATTCATCGCCGGGTCGTAGGACATCGGGGCCCAGCTGTTGGGGGTGCTGCGCACGTAGGTGCTGTCGCCCTGCGGCGCCTGGCGATCTTCCGGGTTGCCGGGGTCGAAGGCCCAGCGCATTTCACCCGAGATCACGTCGAAACCACGGATCACGCCGCCTGGCATGTCGGTCTGAACGTTGTCGGCGACGCGGCCGCCGACCACCACGGTGGTACCGGCCATCAGTGGGGCCGAGGAAAGCTGGTAGTAGGAGTCCGGCACATCGCCCAGGCCGGCCTTGAGGTCAACCTGGCCATTGTTGCCGAAGCCCTGGCAGAACTCGCCGGTGTCGGCGTCGACGGCAATCAGGCGGCCATCGATGGTATTGGTCAGCAGGCGACGCTGGCAGTTGGCACCGGCCGGTACGCTGGCGACAGTGATTGGCGAGCTGTTCGGCTGGGTGGGCTGGGCGATGGCGGCAGTGGCGTCGAAGTAGGCCATGCCACGGCAACGCTGCCAGACCTTGGACTGAGCGTTGATCGCGTTCTTCCACAGCTCCTTGCCGGTGTCGGCATCGAGGGCGATCAGGTTGTTGTGCGGGGTGCAGATGAACACCTTGTTGCCGACCTGCAGCGGGGTCAGCTGGTCTTCGGCACCGTTGCCGTCGCTGAGCGCCACGTCACCGGTGTGGTAGGTCCAGGCTACCTTCAGCTTGTTGACGTTGTCGCGGTTGATCTGGTCCAGCGCAGCGAAGCGGCTGCCACCTTCGGTGTTGCCATAATGGGCCCAGTCCTTCTGCGCCTTGTCGGCCTCTACCGGGGTCATGCCCGGGCCTTTGCCGGTGGGGGCGACGCTTGGGTGGGCGACGAACATGTTGCCGGCGGCGATCGCCAGCAGCACGGCCATCACCCCGGCAATGCCATAGGCACCGCGGCCGACGCTGGCACCATTGGCACGGGCCAGCAGCGGGTAGACCAGCGCCACCACCAAGCCGATTGCGCCGAACATGAACAGGCGCGAGAACAGCGGCCAGAACACCAGGCCAGCGTCGACCAGCGCCCAGATGGCAGTGCCGACCAGGAACGCCGCGTACAGCCAGGCGCCAGCCGGTTTGCGGCGAGCGATGAGGACGCCGGCAATGGCCATGGCCAGGCCGCCGACCAGGAAGTACCAGGAACCGCCCAGGCCGGCCAGCTTGACGCCGCCCGCAGCCAGGAGGAGGCCGAGCAGGGCGATGATCACGCCCAGGCCGACCAGGATGATGTTTGTGGCGCCAGAGGCGCGCGGTGTTTCTTTCATGCCAGGGATCTCAGCAGGTGGAATGCGCGCAGTGTAATCGCTTAGCTTGCTAATTAACAAGTTGGTACATAATTTTGTGGGGCGGATTGTCGCAGGGTTGAACTCTGCAAGATGTGGCTAAAAGTCTAGAAAATGCAGTTAAAATTACACTAAACAGGATGTTCATGTCGGCTGGGTAACCCACGTTCGATTTTCGATTGCCGGAATCACGCCGGCCAGGGAGTGCCGCTGCTGTAGAACACCGCGAGCCAGACGGTGGCAGTGCCGGGTGCGGTCCATTCCACGCGGTGGCGATGATGCGGTGGGATGTCCAGGCAATCGCCCGGTGCCAGCAGGCGGGTGTGGCTCTCGTGTTCGAAGCGCAGGCCGGCGGCGCCACTGAGCAGCACGATCCATTCACCTTCGGCCTGGTCGTACCAGAAACCGGGCGGGCTGGCCTGGCCACTGGAGACGATACGTTCAACACGCACGCCCGGGCGGCTGAGCAGTTGGTCGACCCGTTCGGTGCTGGCGGGGTCGCAAGGGGGCAGGGCAGTCAGCAGGTTGGTCGGGATCATGGAAAACCTCGTTTGGAAGGGGTTGGTTCCACTATGGACGCAATTGCCGTGCGCCGCGCTTCTTGACCGGCCCGGCTGTTTGTAAGAACTTTCCGGGATTTGGAAGACGGGCAACAAATGGACAAACTCCTGGCGATGAAGATGTTCGTGGCCACCGTCGATGCCCAGGGCTTTTCTGCCGCCGCACGCCGGCTCGGGCTGGCGACATCGTCGGTGACGCGCCTGGTCGATGCCCTGGAAGCGGCGTTGGGTGCCACCTTGCTCAACCGCTCCACCCGCCAGGTCAGCCTGACCGAGGCCGGCGCCCGTTATTACGAGCGCGCGCGGGGTATTTTCGAGGCCCTGGACGAAGCCGATGCCAGTGTCGCCGATCGGGGCGAGGAGCCTGTTGGTGTGCTGCGCCTGTGCTTGCCGGTGGAGTTCGGCAGGCGGGTCATCGCCCCGCACCTGGGGCCGTTTTTGGCGATACATCCGGCTCTGGAGCTGGACATCGACCTCAGCGACCGCCTGGATGACCTGCTTGACGGGCGCTATGACCTGTCGATCCGCCTGGGCGACCCCTCGCCCAATGACGAGCTGGTATGCCGCCAGCTGGGTCGCTTCCAGCGTTGGCTGGTGGCCAGCCCGGGCTACCTGGCCGGGCGTGAACCGCTGGAGCATCCGCGGCAGCTGATCGAGCACGCCTGCCTGCGCTTTCGCTACGGGCAGAAAGGGCGCCCCTGGCGCCTGGCCCGTGGGCAGGACAGTCTGGAACTGGACGTGAGCGGGCCGTTGCGCAGTGCCAATGCCGACATGTTGCGCGAAACCGCACTGGCGGGCAGCGGTATCGCGCTGTTGGCCGACTGGCTGGTGCAAGAGGATGTGGCGGCCGGGCGCCTGCAGCGGCTGTTCCCCGATTGGCAGGCCAGCCCTGGCGCGGCCAATGACAGCATCAACGCCCTGTACCTGCCCAACCATCGTGGTTCGCGGCGGGTGAATGCCTTTATCGACTTTTGCGAAAATTTGCTGCAGCGTAGCACCTAGTGTTGCGCAGTGCGCAAAGCCCTGTTGCGCCAGCGCTGGATTCTCGCCAAGAGTGCGTCTGGGTAAGGTGGCCGGCATATTCCAGCCATTGCCGAGGACACTCGCATGAATCCCTCCCTTGCCGCCGCGCAGCCTGCAGCCACCGGCCTCAGCCGGGCCCTGGTCGCCCTGCTGGCGTTCTGCTGCGGCGCGATCGTCGCCAATATCTACTATGCCCAGCCCATCGTCGGGCTGATCGCCCCGGACCTGGGGCTGTCCACCGAGCATGCCAGCCTCATCGTTTCGCTCACGCAGCTGGGCTATGCCTTGGGCCTGCTGTTGCTGGTACCGCTGGCCGACCTGTTGGAAAACCGCCGCTTGATGGTGGCTACTGCCGTGCTGGCCTGTGTCAGCCTGCTGCTGGCGGGGACCAGCAGCAGTGGCCAGGGCCAGCTGTTCCTTGGCTATGCACTGCTGATCGGTTTCAGTTCCGTGGCGGTACAGATGCTCATTCCGCTGGCGGCGCACCTGGCGCCGGAGCAGCAGCGTGGGCGGGTGGTCGGCAACATCATGGGCGGCCTGCTGCTGGGTATCCTGCTGGCGCGGCCGTTGTCCAGCCTGGTGGCCGACTACTTCGGCTGGCGTGCGGTGTTCATTGGCGCTGCCGGGGTGATGCTGGCGATCATCCTGTTGCTGGCCCTGACCTTGCCGCGGCGAGTGCCTGAGCACAAGGCCAGCTATGCGGGGCTGATGCTGTCGCTGCTCACGCTGCTGCGCCGTTATCCTTTGCTGCGCCAGCGCTCGCTGTACCAGGCATTGATGTTCGCGGCGTTCAGCCTCTACTGGACGGCGGTGCCGATGGCCCTGGCAACCCAGCATGGCCTGTCGCAGAGCCAGATCGCGGTATTCGCCCTGGTGGGCGCGGTGGGCGCCGTTGCCGCACCCATGGCCGGCCGCCTGGCCGATGCCGGGCATGCCCGGGCCGGTTCGCTGCTGGCGTTGTTGCTGGCACCGGCGGCACTGTTGCTGGGGCTGACGGCACCGGGCTACAGCGTGATCGGCCTGGGCGTGACCGGCGTGCTGCTGGATTTTGCGGTGCAGATGAACATGGTCATCGGCCAGCGTGAAGTGTACGCGCTGGACCCGGCCAGCCGCGGGCGGCTGAACGCGGTGTACATGACCAGCATCTTCCTGGGTGGGGCGCTCGGTTCGGCGGTTGCCAGTGCGGTGTTCGGCCAGTTTGGCTGGCAGGGTGTGGCGCTGGTGGGGGCGGGGTTGCCGGGTGTGGCCTTGCTCATCTTCCTGGCCAAAGCGCGCCGGGGTTGAATGCGAGCCCACAGGTTGTCGCGATCCCTGTAGGAGCGGCCTTGTGTCGCGATGGGGCGCGCAGCGGCCCCGGGATATCGGCTTCGCTGCTGATATTGCCGGGGCTGCTTTGCAGCCCTTTCGCGACACAAGGCCGCTCCTACAGGGATCGCGACAGCCTTTTCGTAGTGCTACCGCCCAAGCGGCAACGCCACACCTATCACGGCAAACAGGCTGCCGCAGCAGCGGTTGAAGCCCTTGCCGCCCTTGGCCAGCCATGGCCGGATGCGAAATGCCAGGCGTGCCAGCAGGTATTCGACCAGGAACTCGACACTGGCAAAGGTAGCCGCCATCACCACGAACTGCAGCAGCAACCCACGCTGCGGGTCGATGAATTGCGGCAGGAAAGCACCATAGAACAGCAACACCTTGGGGTTGGCCATGGCCGACAGCAGGCCTTGGCGGAACAGGCCGGCATTGCCCAGCCGCGCGCTTTGCGCGGTCAGTTCCAGGTGCAGGCCCGGGCTGCGCCACAGCTGGATACCCAGCCAGATCAGATAGGCACCACCCACCCACTTGAGCACGCTCAGCACCGACGCCGAAGCCTGTAGCAAAGCGCTGAGGCCGAACATGGCCAGGGCGATCAGGGCACTGAAGCCAAACACCCCGCCAACGATGGTGAACAATGTCCGGCGTGCGCCATACAAGGCACCGTGGGTCAGGGCCAGCAGGCTGTTGGGGCCCGGGGTCAGCGACAGGCCGATGCTCGCCAGCAGGTAGATGAGCCAAGTGTCGAGTGCCATGGGGGAAATGCCTTGTTGGTGTGGAGGGCGCCAGTCTATGGCGCCGGCCTTGGCCGGCAAGGGTATGATCCGGACATTGAATGGTCGTTTCTGGACGCGATGCCAATGCTCCCCGATATCCGCTTGCTGATCTTGCCATTACCGGATTTTGCCCTGCTGCCGTTCGGGGCCTTTCTCGACAAGTTGCGTTTCAGTGCCGACGACGAGGACTACAGCCAGCAGCGCTACTGCAGCTGGACCGTGGCGGGGCTGACCCTGGACCCGGTGCCGTCGAGCAGTGGCGCGGTGGTGCAGGTCGAGGCCGTCGCAGGCCAGCTCGAGCTGGCCGGTTTCGACTACCTTGTGGTGTTCGGCGGGCGCAACGCCATGGCCACTGCCGCGCTGGCGCCTCGCTACCGGGCCTTGCTAAGGCAGGCCGGCAAGGCTGGCGTCAAGCTGGTGGGGGTCGATAACGGCGCTTTCCTGTTGGCCGCCTGCGGGTTGTTGCAGGGGCACAAGGTAGTGGTGCACTGGCGCCACGAAGCCGAATTCCGTGCGGCCTTCCCGCATTTGCAGGTGCTGACCGAGCAGCTGTATTGCATCGACGGTAGCCGCATCACCTGCGCCGGCGGCACCGCCGCCATCGACCTGGCCGTCGCGCTGTTGTCACGTGCCTGCGGGCGGGCCCGGGCGCTCAAGGGCCTGGCCGACATGCTGGTGGATGAAACCCGCGATAGCCGCCATGCCTTGCGCTCGCTGGAACTGGGGGCCGGGCAGGGCAGGCAGGTGCAGCGTGCGCAAGCGTTGATGCGCCATCACCTGGGTACGCCGTTGACCGCGGAGCAGTTGGCGGCGGAGCTGGGCATCAGCCGGCGCCAGCTGGACCGGCAGTTTCACGCCAGCCATGGCATGAGCGCCAAGGCCTGGTGGCTGGAGATGCGCCTGCAACAGGCGCGCTGGCGCTTGCTCAATTCCAGCCACAGCCTGGCGCAGATTGCCGATGAAGTGGGCCTGGGCGATGCCAGTTACCTGGGCAAGTGCGTGCGGCGACGGTTTGGTTGCACGGCCCTGGAACTGCGCGCAGGCACCAACCCGCTTTGAAGCCGCGCACGGTTCCCTGTGGGAGCGGCTTCAGCCGCGAAGAATCCACCGCGGTGCATGGCACCGGCTGCGCCGGTGTTCGCGGCTAAAGCCGCTCCCACAGGGTTCCTGCTGATTCAATGAGTCATGTGCAGCCCTGTGAGAGCGGGCTTACTGCGGCGTCCCGAACAACCCCGTCCAATAAATCCCTGCGTCACTCTTCGGGTCCACTGCATACGCAGCGCCCAGCTCACGAAAGTCCGGGTTCATCAGCGTCGCGCAATGCCCCGGGCTATCCAGCCAGCCATCGACCACCTTGCGCGCGGTGTCACGCCCGGCGGCGATGTTTTCGCCAATCTGCTGATACAGGTAGCCGGCCAGTTCTGCCCGGTCACCGGGGGTGCGGCCGTCCTTGTCGATGTGGTCGAAGAAGTTCTGGTTGGCCATGGCCCGGGTGTGGTTGGCGGCAACCCCGGCCAGCACCGTGCTCCAGCTCAGCGCGGGGGCGGCGGCGAAGGGCTGGCCACCGCATTGGCGCGGTACCTTGCGCGCGGCATTGATTTCCTGCAGCACCTTCTGCCCCTCGGCCTGCCAGTCGCCCAGGCGACCACTGAGCAGCGGCCGGGCCAGCACGATGCGCCAGTCGCGGCCTTCCTGGCTGACGCCGATATCGACGAACTGCGGGTCGAGCACCACCTGGCAGAAACTCTCCTCGATGGCATGCATGGCCGCGCGCACATCACGTGGCCCCGACAGGCTGATGGCCTGCACGTTGACCATCGGGTAGGCGGCGCGGGTCATGGCCTGCTGCAGGTCGCGGGTACCCTCCGGCGACAGTGCCAGGCGGGTATCGCTGTTGAGCGGTGGCAGCTCCAACGACGCTTCACCACCGCAGGGCTGGGCCTTGCTGCGGTAGACATTGATCGAATCGATCAGTTGCGCCTCTTCGCCGGTGGCAGCCAGTGCCCCGGCCGAGACGACCAGACCCAACGACAAGGCGGCAACGGATGACAGGACGCGCATGTGGATCTCCCTATGACTGGCAGCGTCGTGGTTTGCGCTGCTCATCCTACACAAGCCCGGGGCTTTTGGCCCGGGATCGTGCAAAGCAATGAAAACGCCGGCATTCGTTGCTGGCGGCAAAAGAGGGAGTAGACCACTGATCATCGGAAAAGTGCGAACAGTTGGTAATCATTCTTATCGAACCAACGCTGTCAGCCCGTTTGCCGGCGCCCGGCGGGTATCAGCGCGCCACCGCCTGGTTCGGTTTGTAGAACAGAAAATGCCTGGTCTGCGCCGTCCGGCGATAGGCTTTGGCCCAGTCCGGGCGCACATTGCGGTCGTGGAAGTACAAGGCACCGCCGGTGCGGTCTTTCAACTGCTGGTTGAGCGCCTTGCGCGCGATTTCCTTGGCAATGCCGTAGCGTTGCGCTTCTTCGACCTGGTCCGGGCGCCCGTCGCACCACCAGGAGAACTGGCAGGCCTTGCTTTCCACACCCTGCTTGACCACGCCGCAGATTGTATCCGGGAAGCCATCGTGGCCCAGGCGGTTGAGCACGACGTTGGCCACGGCGGCCATGTCTTCGGCGTCGGCACCTTTGGCCTCCCAGTAGATGGTGCGGGCCAGGCAGGTGATGCTGTCATCCAGCGGCGCCTGGCCGGCCGGGTCCACTGCCTGCGCTTCGCCCGGTGTGAGAGTCTCGGCCTTTTTCGGGGGTGGTGTGTCATTCACCACTTTTTCCTCGAGCACCTCGGCCTTGTCCTCGGCGACGGCAGCCTTGGCCGGGTCGGCGGCGTGCAAGGGGCCTGCGAGCAGGGCCGAGGCCAGGCCGATCACCATCCACGAAAAGCGCATGATGCAAGCTCCCCGAACTGTGGGCTGGTTCACAGTCTAGCCAAGCGCGAGCATCAGTACCAAAGGCAGGGTGGCGGCGGCGACCACGGTCTGCAGGGCGATGATGGTCGCCATCAGCGGTGCGTTACCGCCCATTTGCCGGGCCATCACATAAGAAGACGAGGCGGTCGGCAGCGCCTGGAACAGCACCGCAACCACTGCTGCCTGGCCACCCAGGCCAAGCAGGCGGCACAAGCCCCATGTGGTCAGCGGCATGACCAGGAACTTGAATGCCGACGCTGCCATCAGCGGGCGCACCTGCTGGCCCAGGCGGGCGCCACCCAGGGCTGCGCCGACGCACAGCAGGCCTAGCGGCAGGGCGGCCTGGCCCAGGGCCTTGACCGTGGGTTCGATACCCGCTGGCAAGCCCAGCCCGCTGGCGCGCAGCAGCAACCCGCCGGCGCAACCGACGATCAAGGGGTTGGCGAAGATGGCCCGCAGCACCGTCGCTGGTGAGCTATGGCGGGCACTGAAGCGGGCGAACACCAGTACGCAAAGCAGGTTGACCAGGGGTACGATTGCAGCGTTGGCCACCGCCGCCAGGGCGATGCCGGCGCTGCCATAGATACCTGCTGCAAGGGTGGCGCCGATGTAGTTGTTGAAGCGGATGCCGCCCTGGAACACCGAAGTGAAGTCGGCACCGTCATGGTTCATTGCGCCCTGGTACAGCACCAGCAGCACGGCCCCGGCCAGGGTCGAGAGCATCAGCACGCCGACCATGCCCAGCACCGGCACGCCATCGAGGTTGGCGGTGGCCAGGCCATGGAGGAACAGTGACGGCAGCAGTACGTAATAGCTAAGGCGCTCTGCGCCGGGCCAGAAGTTGTCGGCGAGGAAGCCGCGCAGGCGCAGGAAAGTGCCCAGGGCAATCAGCAGGATGATCGGCAGCAGGGTAGTCAGCAGCAAGTGGAGCATGGGCGACGTTCCGTGGTCGGGTACGGGGCACAGCCTACTGGTACGGATCGATCTGTAAAAACGTTGTTTTCTGCACTGACTGTTGAGGAAAAATGCATGGTTGAAGTCGACACTGGCTCTTGTAGGAGCGGCCTTGTGTCGCGAAAGGGGTGCGAAGCGCCCCCAGGATATCGGCATCGCCACAAAATTGCCGGGGCCGCTTTGCGGCCCTTTCGCGACACAAGGCCGCTCCTACAAGGCCCTGCGAACCTTCACGCCTCCAGCGCAGTCTTCAGCACCGCACTCAAATGCCGCCGCTGGCTCTTCTCATGCTCCAGCAACACCACCCGCCGGGTCAGCTGCGGTTCGCCAAATGGCAGGCAGGTGGCCGGAGGCAAGCGTTGCAGGTCGTCATCGGCCATGGGGATGATTGCCACGCCCAGGCCCATCACCGCCATGCGCGCCAGCGCTTCCTGGCTGTCCAGTTCCATCTGTTCGCTCACCTGCAAATGCTGGCGGCGCAGCTCCTGCTCGATCTGTCGGCCGGCCCAGGCACGCTTGTCGAAGCGCAGGAACGGCTGGCTGGCCAGCAACTGGGGCACGCTTTGCCCGGCGAGGTCGGGGCTGGCGATTGCCCAGAAGCGGTCTTCGAACAACGGCGTGAAGTCCAGGCTTTGTGGGTAGGGGCTGACCGGTTCGGTGGTGATCGCCGCATCGAGCTCGCCGTCTTCCACCCGCCGTGCCAGTTCCGCCGACATGCCGGAGGCCACGCTGACATGCAACTGCGGATGGTGCGCCTTGATCCACACCAGCGCCTTGGGCAGGCGCCGCGCCAGCACCGTGTGGATCGCCCCCAGGCGCAGGCGGCCGCGCTGGCTCGGGCCGCTGGCCAGGGCGTCGGCCAGTTCGTCATAGGCAGCCAGGATGGTTTCGGCCCGGGCCACCGCCAACTGGCCGGCTTCGGTCAGCGACACTTGCCTGCGGCTGCGGTCGAACAAGGTCACCTGCAGTTCGTCTTCGAGGGTCTTGATGTGCAGGCTGACCGCCGAAGGGGTGAGGCTGAGCAGGTCGGCGGCACGGGCGAAGGTGCCGTGACGGGCGATGGTCACCAGGGTGCGCAGGGCTTTGAGGGACATGCGGGTGGGTCCGGTTTCAGGCTGACAGGGTTGCATTGTCAGGCCCGGCCCTTTCGCAGCACAAGGCTGCTCCTACAGGTATTGCGCATGCTTGAACCATGGCGCTAACCCTGTAGGCGCAGCCTTGTGCTGCTCAGCGCTGGTTACGCCCATAGGCCTGGCTGATCCGGTCGATCACCATGGCCAGGGCGACGATCGCCAGCCCGGCCTCGACGCCTTGGCCGACATTCAAGGTCTGGATCCCCGACAGCACATCCTCGCCCAGCCCGCGGGCGCCAATCATCGAAGCCACCACCACCATCGACAGGGCCATCATCACCGACTGGTTGAGCCCGGCCATGATGCTGGGCAGCGCCAGCGGCAGGGCGATGCGCCGCAACCGCTGCCAGCGGCTGGCCCCAAGGCCATGGGCGGCCTGCAGCAACGAAGGGTCGATCTGGCTCAGCCCCAGTTCGGTCAGCCGCACCAGCGGTGGCAGGGCATAGATCAGCGTGGCGAACACGGCGGGCACCTTGCCCAGGCCGAACAGCATCAGCACCGGGATCAGGTAAACGAAGGCCGGCAATGTCTGCATCACATCCAGTACCGGCAACAGCACCCGCTTCGCCAGCGGCCGGGCAGCCAGCAGGATGCCCAGCGGCACACCCACCAACACGCAGAGGCCTGTACTGACCAGCACCAACGCCATGGTCTGCAGCAGTTTGTCCCACAACCCGAGCATACCGATCAGGGCCAGCAGCGCCACCAGTACCGCGCTGCGCAGCACGCTGCGGCTGGCATGCCAGGCGAGCAGGCCGATCAGCAACAGCAGCAGCCACCACGGCAGCAGGCGCAGCAGGGTTTCCAGGCCGACCAGCAGTTGCAGCAACTGGTCCGAGACGCTGCGCAGGTGATCGCCGTAATGCAGCACCAGCCAGTCGACCAGGCGGTTGACGCTGTCGGCAAAGGAGAATTGCAGGGTTTCAGGGAAGCCGCCGCTCACAGGCTGCCCTCGACCTTGCTGGCAATGTCCGCAGGCAACCAGGCTTTCCACACTTCGCGGTTATTGCGCAGGAAGGTGAGGGCAGCGTCACGGGGCGGCGTGCGCTTTTCGCTCATCTCGGCCAGTGCGCTGTTCAGTCGGTCGATGGGCAGGTCGACCCGCTCGAACACGCTCACCAGCTCCGGATAGCCCTCGCGAAAGGCCCTGGACACGCCAATCGACAATTTGGCCGGCAGCGAGCTGCTGCCCTTGGGCTCGGGGTTGCCGGCATCGGTGAGGGTGGCCCAGGCCTGGGCATCGAACGGCGGCTCTTGCAGGCGTATGAGTTTGTAACGCCCCATCAAAGGGGTTGGGTTCCAGTAGTAGAACAGCACCGGTTGGCCACGGCGGATGGCCGAGCCGATTTCGGCATCCATTGCAGCCCCGGAGCCGCTGCGGAAGTTGGTATAGAGATCATTCAGCCCGTAGGCCTTGAGTTTCTGGCTGTTGACGGTCTCGGATGTCCAGCCGCTGGGGCTGTTGAGAAAGCGCCCTTTGCCGGGCGACTCGGGGTCGCGGAACACCTGCGGGTAGCGCTTGAGGTCCTCGACGCTGCGCAATTCCGGCGCCACGGGTTTCAGCTTGCGTGCCGCATCGCCCTCGATCACGTAGGCCGGCACCCACCAGCCTTCTTCGGCATTCTTGACCGTATCGCCCAACGCGAACACCTGCCCGGCGGCTTCTGCCTTGACCCAGGCAGGGCTGCGCCCGGCCCATTCCTCGGCAATTACTTGCAGGTCGTTGCGCGCCAGCGCCACTTCCATGCTGACGGTGCTGCCGGGCAGGGTGTCGGTGGGGTAGCCATACCCGCGCTCCACGATCAGCCGCAGGATCTCGGTGGTGAGGGCGCCGCTTTCCCAGCCGATGGCGCCAAAGTGAATGGGCGTGGTCCGTTCCGCCGAAGCGGCGCTATCGGTGCTGGCCATGCCCACCGCCAGCAGCAGACCGGCCAGTAGCGTTGGAATTTTCTTCATCGGGGCCTTCGTCGATTGCCGTGGGGTAGGTGCGGGCAAGTGTAGACGACCCCTCCCAGGCGTTGCCGACAGCAGCATGGAACGGGCTCCTGCTGCGAGTGGGAGCAGCGGTTTGCAAAGGTGCGCAGTGCCGTTTGGCAAGCACATTCTGCGAGGCATTCCTGATGACGCTGGACTTGAATTTTATTTATTACCGCAACTTCCGATTCGATGGAAAGCTGCATGTTCGTTGCATTGGCACAGACCTGCACAAGGTCAACCGCATTCGCTACGAACTGGAGCGGGCCGGCCCGGATGGCCCGGTGTCGTTCCGAGGGGTTTCGGCCTATTCCCAGGCACACACCGGCAAAACGAGTGACCACGGCTGCCCAGCCACTTTGTTCGCCGAGGAGGAGGCGGGGATCTACACCATCCGGCCAAGGGTGGTGCTGCGAGATGAACATGCCCGGGCGATGAATCGGCCTGTGGGGGCGGCCGGTGTCATCGACATGCCGCCGCTGGTACTCGATATCGCGGTCGAGGAGATCAACCGCAGCGTGCTCGACAAGGTCCCGTTGCCTTCTGCCGCCAAGCGTCGCAAGCGGGCGGCAGGCCCCGCGGACGTGGCTGATCACGCTCAGCAAACGCTTCCCACGTTGGCGCCAGGTACCTCGTACCCGACACTGGTCATCGAGTTCGCTAGCGGTGGGTATGAGCACTTCCTTGACGACCTGGAGCCAGGCTCGGGCTCGACGCTGGTTCGCTATTGGCCGAACCTGAAGTCGGTGATCGCGCTCAGGCCGGTGCTGGACGAGCATGAAGTGGACGATGACAGGCTCCTGGCACTACGTCAGCACTATTACCTCGACCAGCCTGCCGGCATGCTCAATGACACCTATCTGGCATTGCTCAAGTCGTTGGCCGCGCTGGACTATGTCGTATCCATGCAGATGTCGCCGCCACCTTCGGAACCACACCCTGTCGCGTTCGTGCTGGCGGGGGTGCTGGCAACCTTGCTGACAGGTACTGCAGTGGTGGCAGGCAACAGGGCTTATGAGAATGCTCAGCCCACGCCCGACTTCGAATCACGCCAGAACTACCTCGACGAACCCGGCCCCCGGTGGAAGGGCCTGAATGTGCGCAAGGCCTGGGCCAACAAGGTGACGGGCAAGGGGGCGCGTATCCACTTCAGCGATGGTGGGTTGTACCCGCAGCATGAAGACCTGCGCGGCAACCCCGCCCTGCAAGTCATCTCGCTTGAGCCCAACCATGACCCCAGCCATGGCACGGCTTCGGCAGGGGTGATTCTGGCCGCGCGCAACGGCATGGGGGTTACCGGAATCAGCCATGACAGCGAGCTGTACCTGTACAACAACCGCGCGCAAGACGCCCAGGGCAATTTCCAGGCGCTCAAGGATCTGCTGCGCAATGTGGAGCCTGGGGATATTGTCGGCATCAATCGCCAGACTGCAAATATCGATGTGTTGAGCACGATGCTGCCGTCCTTGCACGACAAGGCCTGGTGGACCGTCATGCTTCAGCTGAGTCAGCGCGGTGCGGTGGTGGTCAATGCCGCAGCCAATGGCAGCAGCAAGACCCTTGCGGAACGAGGTACCCAGGCGGGGCAAGGCGTAGACCTGGCCAATTGGCGTTACTTCGATGACCATGGCGATTCAGGTACCATTCTGGTGGGCGCCAGCCACTCGTATGACGGCAAGCCCCACGCCTACTCCAACCACCATTACCCTTACCGCATGCTCAATGCCTGGGGTGACAGCGTAGTCACGCTTTCCTATGGCAGCTTGCAGGACCTGTCCGGCGATGATCGGGACTACACAGACAACTACGGCGGCACGTCCAGTGCGACGCCGATGGTGTGCGGCACACTGAGCCTGATCCAGTCCTATGCCATGGAGCACCACCACATCTACCTCAATGGCAACCAGATGCACCAGTTGGTCATGGCGTCCGGGTATCACGATGCCACGTTGCCCGGCACCGACGTGTTGCCGATGGGCGCCAGGCCCAATGTGCATGGCGCGTTGGTGCTGCTGGACCGCATTCTCGGCGGGGGCAGGTTCGAGGCCTGAGCCAGGGCCGGCAGGGCCGGCCCTGATCCAGTCACACGCGGAACTGGTCCATCAGCGCCTGCTGCTGGTTGGCCAGACTGTTCAGTGACTGGCTGACCCGTGCCGACTCGTTGGCCTGCCCGGACAGCGACTCGGTGACGTCGCGGATGGTCGCCACGTTGCTGTTGATTTCCTCGGCCACCGCGCTCTGCTCCTCGGCGGCCGAGGCGATCTGCAGGTTCATGTCGGTGATCACCGTCACGGCCTGGCCGATGCGCTGCAGCGCGGTGACGGCCTGGCCAACCTGCTGCACGCCGCCCTGGGCCTGGCGGTGGCTGTTGTCCATGGCCCCGACCACTTCGCGAGTACCGTTCTGCAAAGCCTCGATCACCTGGCGGGTTTCTTCCACCGATTCCTGGGTACGCTGGGCCAGGTTGCGCACCTCGTCCGCGACCACGGCAAAGCCCCGGCCGGCTTCACCGGCGCGGGCCGCCTCGATGGCGGCGTTGAGCGCCAGCAGGTTGGTCTGTTCGGCGATCGAACGGATCACCTCCAGTACCGAACCGATCTTCTCGCTGTTCTGCGCCAGGCCCTCGACTTCGGCCATGGCGTTGCTCATGTCGGCGGCCAGGGCATCGATGCTGTGGGTGGTGCGGTCGATCACTGCCAGGCCTTCGCGGGTGGCCTGGTCGGCGTCGCGGGCGGCCTGCGCGGCCTGGGCGGCGCTGCGGGCGACGTCCTGGGCGGTGGCACTCATCTCGTGGGAGGCAGTGGCCACCTGGTCGACCTGGCGGTACTGCTGCTCCATGCCGGCGCTGGTCTGGGTGGCAATTGCCGAAGACTGGTCGGCGGTGCCACGGGCGGCTTGCACCGAGCGTTTGACCTCGGCGATGGTCGGCTGCAGCTTGTCGAGGAAGCGGTTGAACCAGCCGGCCAGTTCACCCAGTTCGTCCTGCTTCTGGTAAGTCAGGCGGCGGGTCAGGTCACCTTCGCCGCTGGCGATGTCCTTGAGCATGCTTGCCACGCCGAGGATCGGCCGGGTAACGCCGCGGGCCATCAGCCACACCATCAGCAGGCCGGCAATCGCCGCCGCCAGGCCCAGGCCAAGTTCCAGAAGGGTGCCGCTGGTGTTCAGCGCGTCCAGTTCCTGTTTAAGCGCTTCGGCCGGGCCGGTCAGGGCGTTTTCCGGCACATCCAGCAGCACGCCCCAAGGCTGGGCATCCGGAATCGGCCGGAATGCGGCCAGCACCTTCAGGCGCTGCTGGTCGTGGACGATGGTCATCTTGCCGTCGGCCAGCTTGCGCACCAGTTCGGCGCCCTTGGCGGTGTCGACCTGGTCGAAGCGCTGGGCCAGCTTGCTGGCGTCGGCGCTGTAGCCGGCCAGCAGGCCGACCGGGCTGAGGATGCCGACCGTGGTGCGGCCTTCGTACAGGCCGCGGCTGGCCTCCTGGCTCAGTGCCTGCAGGCTGTTGAGGTTGATGTCGATGGACAGGGTGGCGATCACCTTGCCGTCTACCGCCAGCGGGAAGACGATGCTGGTCATCAGCACCTGCTGGCCATCGATGTCGTAGAAGTAGGGTTCCACCACGCACACTTTGCCGGACGTGCGTGGGCACACCCACCAGGTGTTGGCTGGCTGGCCGCTGGGGCCGATCTCGGTGTTGGCCATATCCTGTTCGGGCAGGGCCATGGCCGTCAGCTGGCCGACACGCGGTTGCGACCAGTACAGGGCGAAGCGCCCGGTTTCGTTGCTGCCCAGTTCCGCCTTGCCGGCGAACAGGCTGTCCTTGTTGTCCAGGGCGTTGGGCTCGAACACCAGCGACAGGCCGAGCAGCTCAGGGTTGGCCTGCAGGGCGGCGCGCACCTGGCGGGTCATGTCCTCGCGCAGGTCGAAGGCATCGAGAAAGCGCTTTTCCGCCTGCTCGCGCAGGAACAGCACCTGGCGGGCGAAACCGGCGCCGTACTGGTAGGCGTCCATGAACTGGCGGCGGATGTTCAGCGCCTGCACCTCGCCCTGCGACTCTATGCGCGACTGCGCCGACTCGGTCAGCATCTGCATGCTGCTGGCCTTGACCAGGTCCGAGCTGTGGTCCATGCGGTACAGCGACAGGCCGACGAGCAGGGTGACGATGCCGGCCAGGCAGAGACCGGCGAGCAGGGTGATCTTCCACTGGATGGAAAGTTGGCGCAAAGGCATGGGGGCGGATCCCTTGTAATAAGAGTGTGGCTGACGATTGTGTCGGCCATCGCGGGCTTTTCTTTATTCAAACGTTCAATTTAACCGCCGGGCCGCACCAGGCATTGGTAATGCGCCGCAACATGGCGTTTTTGACATCCGCCGCCCACTGCTGCACAGTGCGCGCTTTTTTTCTGTCGCAATGAGGTAAGCCAACCATGAATGCAGTGATCGCCGCGGTCGGCATCATGCTGATACTCAGCCTGTCCCGCGTGCACGTGGTCATCGCCCTGATCATCGGGGCCCTGGCCGGTGGGCTGGTGGGTGGCCTGGGTATCGAGGGTACGCTCAAGGCCTTCAACGGCGGCCTCGGCGGCGGGGCTACGGTAGCCCTGTCCTATGCACTGCTGGGCGCCTTTGCCGTGGCCATCGCCAAGTCCGGCCTGGCCCATGCCCTGGCCGACCGCGCCCTGGCCATGATCGACCGCCAGGGCCATGCCAATGGCGGCAAGGTCAAATGGCTGCTGGTGGGCCTGATGCTGGTGGTGGCGGTGTCGTCGCAGAACATCCTGCCTATCCACATTGCCTTCATCCCCTTGCTGGTGCCGCCGCTGCTGTACGTGCTGACCCGCCTGCGCATCGACCGCCGGCTGATCGCCTGTGTGATCACCTTCGGCCTGATCACCCCGTACATGTTCCTGCCGGTGGGCTTTGGCAACATCTTCCTCAACGAAATCCTGCTGGCCAACGTTGCCCGCGCGGGTGTCGACGTAAGTGGCGTGAATGTCACCCACGCCATGGCCATCCCAGCCGCCGGCATGCTGGCTGGCCTGTTGCTGGCAGTATTCATCAGCTACCGCAAGAAGCGTGACTACGACCTGGCACGCATCGAGCAGGTGGAGCAGGTGAGCGTGCAGTACAACCCGCTGACCCTGCTGGTGGCCGGGCTGGCGATTGCCTCGGCGTTCATCGTCCAGTTGTGGCTGGACTCGATGATCATCGGCGCCATGGTCGGCTTCCTGATCTTCTCGCTGTCGGGCATCGTGCGCTGGAAGGACACTGACGACCTGTTCACCGAAGGCATGAAGATGATGGCCATGATCGGCTTCATCATGATTGCCGCCTCAGGCTTCGCCGATGTGATGAAGGCCACCGGCGAAGTGCAGAGCCTGGTGGAAACCTCGGCACAGTGGATCGACCACAGCAAGGGCATTGGTGCCTTGCTGATGTTGCTGGTGGGCCTGCTGGTGACCATGGGCATCGGCTCGTCGTTCTCCACCGTGCCGATCCTGGCCGCGATCTTCGTGCCGCTGTGCGTGCAGCTGGGCTTCGACCCGCTGGCCACGGTGTGCATCGTCGGTACCGCCGGTGCCCTGGGTGATGCGGGCTCGCCTGCCTCGGACTCGACCCTGGGCCCAACCTCGGGGTTGAACGTGGATGGCCAGCACCACCATATCTGGGACACCGTGGTGCCTACCTTCATCCACTACAACCTGCCACTGCTGGCGTTCGGCTGGTTGGCGGCGATGACGCTGTAAGACGGGGAGGGCGTCAGCCCTTGTCGGGCGGCGGCGAGATGCGGTTGAGCACGGTGCTGCCGTCCTTGCTGCGGGTCAGGTAGACCGGCAGCACCTTGGGCAGGTTGTTGACCAGGCGCCCCACTTCGCGGGTGTTGTAGATGCCGCTGATGCGGATGCGGCCGGTGCTGGCGTCGGCCAGCAGCAGCGGTGCGTCGAGGTAGCGGTTGATCACCGGCAGGGCCTCTTCCAGGCTCAGGTTGTCGAGCACCAGCTTGCCGTCGCGCCAGGCCAGGCTGTTGCCGTAGTCGTCGCTCTGCTCCAGTTGCGGCTCGAAGTCGCCCTTGTGGTAGCTGGCCTGCATCCCCGGGCCCAGGCGGTAGCCGCTGGCGCTGCCGTCGCTGGATACCAGTACCGAACCTTCCACCAGGGTGACCTTGACCTGGTCCTGGTACTTCCACACGTTGAACTGGGTGCCGGTGACGCGGGTCTGGCCACGACCGGCATGCACGATGAACGGGTGGCTGCTGTCGTGCTGTACCTTGAAGAACGCCTCGCCACGCTTGAGCAAGACCTGGCGCTGGTCCTTGTAGTTGAGGTAGGTGAGCTCGGTGTTGAGGTTGAGCTGCACCGTGCTGCCATCGCTCAGCTGCACGGTCTGCATGTGCTCGTCGGCTTCGAAGTGCTGGTAGTGATTGGGCAGCCAGCCTTGTTCCCAGCCCACCCAACCGGCCAGCGGCAGCACCGCCAGGGCGATCGCGGCGGCGGATGCCAGCGGCCGCCAGTTGCCCGGGCGCGCAGCCTTTTGCACGGGCGGGTTGAAGTCGATGACAGTGGCATTGCGCGGCAGCAGGTCGGCGGTTTGCCAGATTTCCAGCATTGCCCGGTATTCCTCGGCGTGCCGCGGGTCGGCCGCCAGCCAGCGGGCGAACGCCTCGCGCTCGGCCACCGTGCAATCTTCGGCGTGCAGGCGCATGCACCAGTTCGCGGCGGCGTCGGTGATGGCATCGTCTGGGCTGGGATTGAGGCGGTCGTGGTTCATTGCGGCTCCGGGTTTTGCGCATTCTACCCTTGCTGGAGGGCTCCCGAGAACCGAGGTAATGGCGAATGACTATCAGTTGTGCCGGTTTTCGTCGGATTGATGATGGTTTTCCGGCGTTTGAGAACCCTTCGCGCATGTAAGAAATTGCTGAGATCCTTGGGGCTGCCTTGCAGCCCATCGCCGGCAAGCCAGGCTCCCACAGGGACTGCACAAGGCCTTGGGCTTGCGCGATCCCTGTGGGAGCCCGGCTTGCCGGCGATGAGGCCGGAGCAGGAAGATCAGAATTGTTCGGCTGTCATCCCATAAAGGCTGCCACTTCCCGCCCGAATGCTCGCCTCCAGCCCCAACCCCCGCGGCAACACCCGCTGGAAGAAGAACTCCGCACACGCAAGCTTGGCCCCATGAAACGCCGCATCCTTGTCACGCCTGGCCAACGCCACCGCCGCCATCCGCGCCCACATGTAGGCATACGCCGTCAGCCCGAACAGCTGCAGGTATTCCACCGCCACCGCGCTGACCAGGTTGGCATCTTCGCCGGCCCGCGCCTGCAGCCAGGCGCTGGTGGCCTCCAGCCGCGCCAGGCTCGCTTGCAGGGCTTCACGGTGCAGCGGCGCATCCACGCTGAAGGCCCGCACCTCGGCGGCAAAGCTGGCCAGCGCCTGGCCACCGTCGGCCAGTACCTTGCGCCCGAGCAGGTCGAGGGCCTGGATGCCGTTGGTGCCTTCGTAAATCTGCGCGATGCGCACGTCGCGCACCCGCTGCTCCTGGCCCCATTCGCGAATGTAGCCATGGCCGCCATACACCTGCTGGCCAAGCACGCAGCTTTCCAGGCCGTTGTCGGTGAAGAACGCCTTGGCCACCGGCGTCAGCAGCGCCACCAGGCGCTGCGCATGCTCGCGCTCGGCGGCGTCTTCGGCGTAGCGTGCAAGGTCCAGTTGCTGGCCGACGTAGGCGGCAAACGCCCGGCCACCTTCGGTGAGGGTACGCATGGTCAGCAGCATGCGCCGCACATCGCCGTGGTGGATGATCGGGTCGGCAGCCTTGTCCTGTGCCTGTGGGCCGCTGGCGGCGCGGCTTTGCAGGCGTTCGTTGGCGTAGCGGGCGGCGCTCTGGTAGGACGCCTCGGCACAACCGATGCCCTGGATGCCGATGGACAGGCGCTCGTAGTTCATCATGGTGAACATCGCCGCCAGGCCCTTGTTCGGCTCGCCCACCAGGTAGCCGACGGCACCATCGAAGTTCATCACGCAGGTGGCCGAGGCCTTGATGCCCATCTTGTGTTCGATCGAGCCGCAATGGGCGGCATTGCGCGCTCCCAGGCGGCCATCGGCCTCGACCAGGTACTTGGGCACCAGAAACAGCGAGATGCCCTTGGCGCCCGCTGGCGCATCCGGCAGCTTGGCCAGCACCAGGTGGACGATGTTTTCGGTCAGGTCCTGTTCGCCGCCGGTGATGAAGATCTTGCTGCCGCTGATGCGATAGCTGCCGTCGGCCTGGGGCTCGGCGCGGCTGCGGATCAGCCCCAGGTCGGTGCCGGCATGGGGTTCGGTGAGGCACATGGTGCCGGCCCAGCGGCCTTCGTACAGGGGCGGCAGGTAGGTGGCCTTGAGCGTTTCGCTGGCATGGGCATCGATGGCCAGGCAGCTGCCGGCACTCAACGCCGAATACAGGCTGAAGCTGCAGTCGGCGGCGTAGAGCATTTCTTCGAACAGCACACCGAGCATCTTCGGCATGCCCATGCCGCCATGTTCGGGGTTGCCGCCCAGGCCGACCCAACCGCCTTCGCGGTAGGTTTGCCAGGCCTCGCGGAAGCCGTCAGGGGTGGTGACTTCGCCTGCGGCAAAGCGCACGCCTTGCTCGTCGCCGTTGCGGCTGAGCGGGGCAATCAGCTGGCTGGTGACCTTGGCTGCTTCTTCGAGGATGGCATCGGCGGTATCGGCGTCGATGCGCTCGGCCAGGGCAGGCAGGCGGGCCCACAGGGCCGGGGCGTCGAACACATCATGCAGGACGAAGCGCATGTCGCGCAGGGGGGCTGTGTAGGTGGTCATTGGGGGCTCTTGAAAAAGTGGGAAATCTGGGCGGGCCTCTTCGCGGGTGAACCCGCTCCCACAGGTACAGTGCAGGGTTCAGGTCTGGTGCGATCCCTGTGGGAGCGGGCATGCCCGCGAAGAGGCCGCTACGGGTTCAGAGGGCTTTGGCCCGGTCGCGCAGCACGTACTTCTGGATCTTGCCGGTAGAGGTCTTGGGCAATTCGCCGAACACCACGGTCTTCGGCACCTTGAACCCGGCCAGGTGCTCGCGGCACCAGCTGGTGAGGTCGGCTTCGCGGGTGTCTTCGCGGCCCGGCTTGAGGGCGACGAAGGCACACGGGGTTTCCCCCCATTTTTCATCCGGGCGCGCCACTACTGCGGCTTCCAGCACCGCCGGGTGCTTGTACAGGGCGTTCTCGACCTCGATGGTGGAGATGTTCTCGCCACCGGAAATGATGATGTCCTTGAGCCGGTCCTTGATCTCGACATAGCCGTCGGCATGCCACACGGCCAGGTCACCGGTGTGGAACCAGCCGCCACGGAAGGCTTCGACAGTGGCCTCGGGGTTCTTCAGGTAGCCCTTCATCACCGTGTTGCCACGCATGAAGATCTCGCCCAGGGTGTTGCCGTCGCGCGGCACCGGTTCGAGGGTTTGCGGGTCGGCAACCATCAGGCCGTCGAGTGTCGGGTAGCGCACACCCTGACGGGACTTGATCCGCGCGCGTTCTTCCAGCGACAGTTCATCCCATTCGTCATGCCAGGCGCACACGGTGACCGGGCCGTAGACTTCGGTCAGGCCGTAGGTGTGGGTAACCTGGATGCCCATCTCTTCCACGGCGCCGATGACCTTGGCAGGTGGCGCGGCGCCAGCGACCATGGCCTGCACCGGGTGCTCGATGGCCGCCTTGGCTGCCTCGGGCATGTTGACCAGGGCGTTGAGCACGATCGGCGCGCCGCACAGGTGGCTGACCCGGTGCTCGCGGATCAGGGTCAGGATCTTCTGCGGGTCGACCCGGCGCAGGAACACATGGGTGCCGGCCAGCGCGGTGATGGTCCACGGGTAGCACCAGCCGTTGCAGTGGAACATCGGCAAGGTCCACAGGTACACCGGGCGGTGGCCCATCGCCCAGACCATCTGGTTGCCCAGCGCGTTCAGGTAAGCGCCACGGTGGTGGTAGACCACACCCTTGGGGTTGCCGGTAGTGCCGGAAGTGTAGTTGAGCGAGATTGCCTGCCACTCGTCATCGGGCCATTCCCAGGCAAAGTCCGGGTCGCCTTCGGCGAGGAACGCTTCATAATCCAGTTCGCTGACCGCACGGCCTTCGCCGTACTCCGGGTCATCCACATCCACCACCAATGGCGGGTGCTCGAGCAAGGCCAGGGCCGCTTCGATGACGGTATGGAACTCGCGGTCGGTGATCAGCACCTTGGCCTCGCCATGCTGCAGCATGAAGGCGATGGCCTCGGCGTCCAGGCGTACGTTCAGGGTATTGAGCACGGCACCGGTCATGGGCACGCCAAAATGGGCTTCGAGCATGGCCGGAATGTTGGGCAACATCACCGCCACGGTGTCGCCACGGCCGATACCCCGGCCCACCAGGGCGCTGGCCAGGCGCCGGCAGCGTTGGTAGGTCTGCTGCCAGTTGCGGCGGATGGCACCGTGGATCACCGCCGGGTAATTGCCGTATACGGCAGCGGTGCGTTCGATGAAACTGAGCGGGGTGAGAGCGACGTGGTTGACGGCAGCGGGCATCAGGCCCTGGGCATAGATCGACATGCGGTGATCCTGTAAGGGAGGCAGGCACAACCTGTGCGCTTGGCCCCCGGTGGCTGATTGTTAGCTCTGTTCAGGGTGCAGGGAGGCGGATGTTGGATCGCCCCCTTGTCGCAGTTTTACGCGAGTCGCTATGGTATTAGGAATATCGACTATAGCAATATAGTAAAACTACTATAACAACGAGCCGCCTACCGTGGACAACACAGCCTATCCCTTGCTCGCCAAGGACCCGCAACCCAGCCTGATGCTGGCCAGCGACGCCAGGCCACTGGCACTCAACCCGGCGCTGCAGGCCTGGGTCGATGAAGGCCCGGCACTGGCCAGCTGGCTGCCGGGCAACTGCGCCGCCCTGGTGCGCGCATGCCTGCGCCAGCGCCGGGCGATCGCCGACGTCGAAGTGCAGGTCGGTGAACGCATCGTACTGTGGAGTTTCATCCCTGACGACCAGGGCCAACGGGTGCTGGCGCGTTGCCGAGACGCCAGCGACGAGCGCCATGGCGCACGGGAGGCCAGCCGCGCCCGGCGGCTGTACCGGCTGATCATCGAAAACACCACCGACCTGATCTCCCGGCACAGCCCCGACGGCCGTTTCCTCGATGCCTCGCCGGCGGCATTCCGCCTGCTTGGCCTGTGGCCCGAGCAGCTGCGCGGCATGGCCGTGCGTAACTTGCTGCACCCGCGTGAGCGCCGCCAGGTGCTGCGCCAGGCCGCCGCCGCCCTGGACCAGGACGGCTACCACACCATGACCTGCCGGGTGCGCCAGGCCACAGGCGGCTACCGCTGGTTCGAAATCGCCAGCCGGGCCATCCGCGAAACGTATACCGGCGCGGTGGTGGAGGTGGTCAGCGTGTCACGCGACATCACCCTGCGCATCGAGGCCCAGGAAAGCCTGGCGCACAGTGCCCGGTTGGCCACCCTGGGCGAGCTGGCATCGGGTATTGCCCACGAAATCAACCAGCCGTTGGCCGCAGTGGTCAACTACGCCAACGCCAGCCAGCGCTACCTGCAGGGCCTGGAGCGCGACCCGCAGGCCCGCGAGCGGGTGGGGCAGGGCTTGCAGCGCATCAGCGAACAGGCCACCCATGCCGCCGAGGTGATCCGCCGCCTGCGCGCATTCCTGCGCAAGGGGCCGCGCCGTCTGCAGGCGCTGGACATGGCCGAGGTGGCCGGCGAAGCCATGCGCCTGTGCGCATGGGAGGCCGCGCGTGACCAGGTGGTGGTCGAGTTGCGCATGAGCGCGCAACTGCCCTTGGTGTATGCCGACCGGGTACTGCTGGAGCAGGTACTGGTAAACCTGCTGCGCAACGCCATCGATGCCAACCGCGAGCAGCATGGCGAGCGGCCGTCACGTATCCTGCTCGGCGCCGCGCGCGATGGCGACGGCGTGCTGGTCGAGGTGGCCGACCAGGGCCCGGGCGTTGCGCCCGAGCGCCTGGATGAAATCTTCACGCCGTTCACCACCAGCAAGGCCGACGGCCTGGGGCTGGGCCTGAGCATGAGCCGCAGCCTGATCGAAGGCTTTGGCGGCAGCCTGTGGGCGCGAGCCGGTGACAATGGCGGTCTGGTACTGTGCTGCCGCCTGGCGGTCAGCAGGGGATAAGGGGAGAGGGCGGTGCAAGCGAAAGTGTATGTGGTCGATGACGACCAGGGCATGCGGGACTCGACGGTGTGGCTGCTGCAGTCGGTAGGTTTGCAGGCCTTGCCGTTCGCCAGCGGGCAGGCGTTTCTCGACGCCTGCGTCGACGATGGCCCGGCCTGCGTGCTGCTGGATGTGCGCATGCCAGGGTTGGGCGGGTTGGCGGTGCAGCAGGCGATGCGCGAGCGTGGCCTGGGTTTGCCGGTGATCTTCGTCAGCGGCCATGCCGATGTGCCGATCGTGGTGCGGGCTTTCAAGGCCGGCGCTTGCGACTTCATCGAAAAACCCTACAACGATCAGTTGCTGCTCGACAGCGTACAGGCCGCGCTGGAAAGCGTCGGGCGGGCACGCCGGGACGACCAGGCGCTGGCCCGGGTGCAGGCGCGCATCGATGGCCTGACCCCGCGCGAGCGTGATGTGTTCGTGCCGTTGGCCCAGGGGTTGAGCAACCGCGAGATTGCCGAGCGGCTGGGCGTCAGCGTGAAGACGGTGGACTTGTACCGGGGGCGAGTGATGAAACGGTTGCAGGCCGATAGCCTGGCGGAGCTGGTGGGCATGGCCATTGCCTGCGGGGCGGTGGAGGCACTGGGCCTGCGCACACTGTAGCAGGGGCTGGCGCAAAGCCCTGTAGGAGCGGCCTTGTGTCGCGATGGGGCGCGAAGCGGCCCCGGCAATTTATGCTGTGGCACAGAACCTGGGGCCGCTTCGCGCCCCATCGCGACACAAGGCCGCTCCTACAGGGGCCGTGCAAGGGGGTATCATGAAATATTCCATAGCAACCTAATCAAAGCTTTGACATTCACTGCCTAGGCAGTAATATTTTCACACAATTACCCGAGCAGTTGCCGATGGCCCATTTTTCCCCCGAAAACTTCCAGACCTGTGCCATCGGCATGCTGCTTGGCCGCGCAGCGATCCTGAAGGACCGCATTCTCGACTGGCACCTCGAATCCGAAGGCGTCACCGCCGCGCAGTTCAAGGTGCTGATCATCGTCACCCAGTACCAGGTCGACACCCCGGCCGAGCTGTGCCGCTACCTGGGCCTGGACAGCGGGTCGATGACCCGCATGCTCGACCGCCTCGAGCAGAAGGAACTGATCGTGCGCAACCGTTGCGCCGACGACCGTCGCCAGGTGCGCCTGGCCCTTACCGCCGACGGCCAGCGCCTGGCTGACCGCCTGCCGGAAATCGGCGCGGCAGCCATGAACGAGTTGTGCGGCGCGCTGGCAGCCGAAGAGCTCCAGGCCCTGGAAGGCCTGTTGGCCAAGGTCCTGCTTGCTGCTGGCGACCCGTTGACGATACGCCGCTTCGGCGATCGTTGATCCCTGTCACGAATTATCCAAGGTATTGTCATGGCCACTCCCGCAGACACCCCGACTCCCTCCGCCGCGCCCGAACCGTCGCGCAAGCGCAAGGCCTGGCTGCTCGGCCTGCTGTTGCTGCTGATCGTTGCCGGCGCCGGCGCCTGGGCCTGGTACAGCCTGGTCGGGCGCTGGCACGAAAGCACCGACGACGCCTACGTCAACGGCAACGTGGTGGAGATCACGCCGCTGATCACCGGCACCGTCACCAGTATCGGTGCCGATGATGGCGACCTGGTCCACGCCGGCCAGGTATTGCTGCAATTCGACCCGGCCGACAGCCAGGTGGCCCTGCAGTCTGCCGAAGCCAGGCTGGCGCGCAGCGTGCGCCAGGTGCGCGGGTTGTACAGCAACGTCGACGCGCTCAAGGCCCAGCTGGAAACCCGCCAGGCAGAGCTGCGCAAGGCCCGGCAGGACTTCAACCGGCGCAAGGTGCTGGCCGACAGCGGCGCGATTGCAGCGGAGGAATTGTCCCACGCCCGCGATGACCTGAGCGTGGCCGAGGCCGCGGTCAACAGTGCACGCCAGCAGCTCAGCACCAGCAGCGCCCTGGTCGACGACACCGTGGTGTCCTCGCACCCCGAGGTGATGGCCGCCGCCGCCGACCTGCGCCAGGCCTACCTCGACCATGCCCGCACCACCCTGGTGGCACCGGTTACCGGCTACGTCGCCAAGCGTACCGTGCAGCTGGGCCAGCGCCTGCAACCGGGTACCGCGACCATGGCAGTGATCCCGCTGGACCAAGTGTGGATCGACGCCAACTTCAAGGAAACCCAGCTGCGCGACATGCGTATCGGCCAGCCGGTGCAGATCAGCGCCGACCTGTACGGCAGCGAGGTCAGGTACAGCGGCACGGTCGACAGCCTTGGCGCCGGCACCGGCAGCGCCTTCGCCCTGTTGCCGGCGCAGAATGCCACCGGTAACTGGATCAAGATCGTCCAGCGCGTGCCGGTGCGCATCCACCTCAGCCCCGACCAGCTCAAGGACCACCCGCTGCGTATCGGCCTGTCCACCGTGGTCGAGGTCGACCTGCACGACCAGAGCGGCCCGACCCTGGCCCAGCAGCCACCGCAGCAGGCCAGCTACACCACCCAGGTGTATGACCGCCAGTTGGTCGAAGCCGACAACCTGATCGCGCGGCTGATCCACGAAAACAGCGCAACCGGCAAGACGGCGCAGCGATGAGCAACAACGCCGCTGCCCAGTTCACGCCGCCGAGCCTGCTGCTGACCACCATCGGCCTGTCGCTGGCGACGTTCATGCAGGTGCTCGACACCACCATCGCCAACGTGGCCTTGCCGACCATTTCCGGCAACCTGGGGGTGAGTTACGAGCAGGGCACCTGGGTCATCACCTCGTTCGCGGTGAGCAATGCCATCGCGCTGCCGCTGACCGGCTGGCTCAGCCGACGGTTTGGCGAGGTGAAGCTGTTCATCTGGGCCACGCTGCTGTTTGTGCTGGCCTCGTTCCTGTGCGGTATCGCCCAGTCGATGCCGGAGCTGGTCGGTTTTCGCGTGTTGCAAGGCGTGGTAGCCGGGCCGTTGTACCCGATGACCCAGACCTTGCTGATCGCCGTCTACCCGCCGGCCAAGCGCGGCATGGCCCTGGCGCTGCTGGCGATGGTCACGGTAGTGGCGCCGATTGCCGGGCCGATTCTCGGGGGCTGGATCACCGACAGCTACAGCTGGCCGTGGATCTTCTTCATCAACGTGCCCATCGGCCTGTTCGCCGCCGCTGTGGTGCGCCAGCAGATGCGCACCCGGCCAGTGGTCACCAGTCGCCAGCCGATGGACTACATCGGCCTGCTGACGCTGATCATCGGCGTCGGCGCCTTGCAGGTGGTGCTGGACAAAGGCAATGACCTGGACTGGTTCGAGTCGTCGTTCATCATTGTCGGCAGCCTGATCTCGCTGGTGTTCCTGGCAGTGTTCGTGATCTGGGAACTGACCGACCGTCACCCGGTGGTCAACCTGCGCCTGTTCGCGCACCGCAACTTCCGCGTCGGCACCATCGTGCTGGTGGGGGGCTACGCCGGGTTCTTCGGCATCAACCTGATCCTGCCGCAGTGGCTGCAGACGCAGATGGGCTACACCGCTACCTGGGCCGGCCTGGCGGTGGCGCCGATCGGCCTGTTGCCGGTGCTCATGTCGCCGTTCGTGGGCAAGTACGCGCACCGCTTCGACCTGCGTGTGCTGGCCGGGCTGGCGTTCCTGGCGATCGGCAGCAGCTGCTACATGCGTGCCGGGTTCACCAGCGAGGTGGACTTCCAGCATGTGGCGCTGGTGCAGCTGTTCATGGGCATTGGCGTGGCGCTGTTCTTCATGCCGACCTTGAGCATCCTGCTGTCCGACCTGCCACCGCAGCAGATTGCCGATGGCTCGGGCCTGGCGACCTTCCTGCGTACCTTGGGCGGCAGTTTCGCGGCGTCGCTGACCACCTGGATCTGGATTCGCCGGGCGGACCAGCACCATGCCTACCTGAGCGAGCACATCAGCCAGTTCGACCCGGCCACGCGGCATACCCTGGAGCAGTTGGGCGGGGCCAGCCCGCAGAGCCATGCGCAGCTGGAGCAGATACTCAACGGGCAGGCGTACATGATGTCGACGGTGGACTACTTCACCCTGATGACCTGGGTGTTCGCCGGGTTGATCCTGCTGGTGTGGTTTGCCAAACCGCCCTTTACCGCCAAGGCGGGGCCGGCGTCGGCAGGGCATTGAGCCGGGCCAGAACAGGGCCCAGGCTCTGGCCCTTGGCAAATGCCATGTCAGGCACTGGCTGCTGCGTACCAGGGCCGCTGCATGCGCAGCACCAACCGGTCGATTTGTGGCACCAGCAGGTTGCCGGCCAGCACTGCGAAGCAGAGGCCATCGGCATACAGCCCGAATTCGCGAATCAGCTCGGTCAGCGTGCCGACGGTCACGCCGAAGAGGATGCGACCGGCGCGGGTATTGGGGCTGGTGACCGGATCGGTGGCGATGAAGAAGGCGGTGAAGAGGTAGCCGCCGAGGCTGAGGTTGTACACGGCTTCCTGCAGGCTGTGGCCGGCGGCCATGCACAGCAATACTGTGCTGGCGAGCATCGCCAGCGGAATCTCGATGCGGATCACCCGCAGCAAAGCCAGCAGCAAACCGCCGGCAATGTAGCCAAACCCCGACAGGTTGTGGGTGACATGGGTGAACTCGTTCTGCGCCAGTTGAGTGGCGCCGGCGAACGCATCGAGATCCAGGCGTGGCACCAACTGTAACTGTTGGAGCAGAACCGCCTTGGCGTCCAGGGTTGCGGTCCAGGGGGCATGGTTCGATGGCGCAGGGTACAACTGCTGGTAGAAGCAGATGGCAACGATCCCCAGCCCTACCATGGCCGGGTTGAGACGGTTGCGGCCAAGGCCGCCACTGGCGTGCTTGCATAGGGCGAGCGCCGCAAAGCTGGCCAGGGCCATCATCCACAACGGCACCATCAGCGGCAATGCCCGCGCCAGTATCAGGCCCAGCACCAGCCAGCTGAGGTCGCTCAAACCCCCGCGTACGTCCTGCCCGCGCAGGCGCAGCAGGGCGGCTTCGAAGCCCAGGGCGAACAGCACGCACCAGAACACTTGCAACCAGACCACGACGCCAAATTGCCAGGCATACAGGGCGGTGCCCGGCAGCAGGCACAACACGACCAGCAGCATCACCGTGCGCAGTCGTTGCGGGATGGGGTGGCGTATCAGGCTCATGCGCGGACCTCCGTCTTGCTCTGGCGGAAGCGTTCGCGCAGCGGGATACTGCTTGGGCAGATGCTGCTGCAGCTGCCGCATTCGATGCAGGCATCCAGGCGCAGTTCCTGCAGGCTGGCCTTGTCCAGGCGCTCGGCGGCAGCATAGAGGTCCAGCGGCCTGAGCGACATCGGGCAGACATCCACGCAGCGCGTACAGCGAATGCAATTGCCGGCGGGGCGAGCAGCCGGCAGGTAGCGCTCGGCGCCGAATATCAGGCAACTGCTGGTCTTGCTGACGAAGGCGTTGGCGTCCGGTAGCGGCAGCCCCATCATCGGGCCGCCAACCTGGGTCAACTGCCCCGTGGCGGACGCGCCAGCAATCGCGCGCAGTTCGCTGACCGGGTAACCCACCGGCACCCGCACATTGCCCGGGCGTTCGCAGTCACCGGTCAGCGTCAGCACGCGGCTGGTCAGTGGTTCGCCCTGGAACACGGCCCGGCCCAGCGCGTAGAGCGTTGCGACATTCAGCGCCAGCACGCCGATATCGGCGGGCCGGCTCCCCGGGGCCAGGTTGCGGCCACTGAGGCTCTTGATCATCAGCGGCTGCCCACCTGCCGGGTAACGCTCCGGTAGCGGACATATCTCGACCCGGGTGCGCGCCTGGCGAGCGGCGGCACGTAACGTGGCCATTGCCTCCGGTTTGTTGGTTTCGATGCCGAAACGGGTTGTCGTTATTCCCAGCAGCGCGGCGACATGATCGGCGGCCTCGATCAACGCTTCGGCATTCTCGCGCATGAGGCGGTCATCGCAGGTAAGGAAGGGCTCGCATTCGGCACCGTTGATCAGCAGCAGATCGGGCTGCCGTGCGCCGGCCAGTTTTAGGGCCGTCGGGAAGCCCGCCCCACCAAGGCCGACTATGCCCATTTGCAATGCGCGTTCGACCAGCGCCTCTGGCGTCTGTGGCAGGCCCGGCACCGGGCGTTCGATCCACTCATCCAGGCCATCTGCGTTCAGGATGACGGCCATGACTGGCTCGGCCGAGTCGGCCGCGAAGACATGATCGATCCGTTCCACGACGCCAGAAGTACTGGCGTGCACCCAGGCGGTGGTGTTGTCGCCAATACCGATCACTTCGCCCTTGCGCACATGCTGACCCGGCTGCACGCAAGGCTGGACAAACCGCCGACCCCGCCCGAGCGGAATCGCCAGCTGGATTTTTCCGACCGCGACCGGGGCAATCGGCGTGGCGTTGGACAGTTCCTTGTATCCCCTGAGCTCGATCCCTCCGTGCCAACTACGCTGAGAAAAGGAGGCGATGGCCAGCAGGCGCTGCCAGAAAGGTTTGTGTTGCGGCAGGCGCTGGGCGCGAATGCGGCTCTGCAGGCGTTCGACGCTCTGCAACGAATGGCTAGACATGTACTGTCCTCCAATTTTTGGGCAAAGAACGCCCCTATGCGCTTATGCACATGATGGTTTTATTGCGTCCGGGACGTTAAGCGGAAAGGGAGGGGGATGATTGATCACCCGCGCAGATCAGAGTGTTCAATGATGATTTTGTTCGATTTTTGACCAGGTTTGCTGATGAACGGTAGGCCAATTGCCATCTCGCAATTCTGGTGAAATAGCCTGCGCCGCGAAAGGGCGGCCAGAGTCTGCGAGGTGTCGAATGATGCGCGCAAGCCTGCTGGTGATGCTGGTGACGGTGCTGTATGGCTGCGGCGAAAGGATCGAACGCTTTGGCGGGCCGACCATGGGCAGCACGTATTCGATCCAGTACGTACCCAATGCGCAGACGCCTGATGCGCGGCAGGTAAAGGCCGAAGTCGAGTTGATACTGGAGGCGCTCGACAAGCAGTTTTCCAACTGGCGCGCTGATTCCGTGGTTTCCCGCTTCAACGCTCTGCCGGCCGGCGCCTGTCAGGCGGTGCCGGAAGAGATGCAGCACTTGCTGGTGTACGGTGTGTCTCTGTTCCGTGAGAGTGGCGGGGCTTTCGACCTGACGGTTTTGCCACTGATGAACCTCTGGGGCTTCGGCCCGCAGTCACGCGGCAGGCAGGTGCCGGACGCCAGCACGCTGGCACGGGAGCAGGCACGGGTAGGCCTGCAGCATTTGCACCTGGATGGCGAAACGCTGTGCAAGGATGTGGCGGCGCAGCTGGATTTCGACAGCATGCTCGCCGGTCATGCGGTGGATCGGGTGGGTGACCGGCTTGCGGCCCTGGGTATCCAGGCCTATCTGGTCGAGATCACCGGCGAACTCAAGGGCGTCGGCCGCAAGCCGGATGGCTCGCCCTGGCGCATCGCCCTCGAAGTACCGAGTGGCGAGGGCGAGCAGCAAGTGGAGCGCGCCATCGCCCTGGATGGCTACGGCGTTGCCACCGCCGGCGATTACCGCAACTATTTCGAGGAAGGTGGCCAGCGTTATTCGCACACCTTCGATCCGCGTGTCGGCAGGCCGGTCAAGCACGCGCTGGCGGCAGTGTCGGTGGTCGACCCTTCGGTGCTGCGTGCCGATGCCCTGGATACACTGTTGATGGTGCTCGGCCCGGAGGAAGGCTATGCCTTCGCCGAGCGGCATGAAATCGCCGCCTATTTCATCATGCACCAGGGGCTGGGTTTCGCCGCGCGGGCCACGTCGCGGTTCGAGACGTTGTTCCCCACGCAGGGCACGCCAAGGCCGTAGCTGAAGGAAGGTCATTCCCACGCGCAGGCTTTTCCCCTATTGTCGATGCTCCCTTTCCAAACGATTGGCAGATCCATGGAGAAAGTCATCGTCATCACCGGTGCCAGCCGCGGCATCGGCGCCGCCACGGCGCTGCTGGCCGCCCGTGAGGGCTACCGCATCTGCATCAACTACCACGCCGACGACCAGGCCGCCGAGACCGTCCTCGGCCAGGTCCGCGAGCTGGGCGCCAAGGCCATCGCCGTGCGCGCCGACGCCAGTGTCGAGGATGAGGTCATCCAGCTGTTCCAGCGCGTGGACGAAGAACTCGGCCCGGTGACCGCGCTGGTCAATAATGCCGGCACCATCGGCCAGCAAAGCCGGGTCGAGGACATGTCCGAATTCCGTCTGCTCAAGATCATGAAGACCAACGTCGTCGGCCCCATGCTCTGCGCCAAGCACGCCCTGCTGCGCATGGCACGCCGGCACGGAGGGCAGGGCGGGGCCATCGTCAACGTGTCGTCGGTTGCCGCACGCCTGGGGTCGCCCAACGAATACGTGGATTATGCCGCTTCCAAGGGCGCTCTCGACACCTTCACCATTGGCCTGGCAAAGGAAGTGGCAGGCGAGGGTGTGCGTGTAAACGGCGTGCGGCCAGGCTACATCCACACCGGGTTCCATGCGCTGTCGGGCGACCCCGACCGGGTCAGCAAGCTCGAACCCGGCTTGCCGATGGGGCGCGGCGGGCACCCCGAAGAAGTGGCCGAGGCCATCCTCTGGCTGCTCTCGAACAAAGCCTCGTACTCTACCGGCAGCTTCATCGACCTGGGCGGCGGGCGCTGAACGCGCCGGTCAATCCTCCAGCAGCATGCCTACCCGTTCGGCCAGCACTTGCAGCTCGAACGGCTTGGTCAGCACCCAAGTACCTTGCAACAACTGGCCGTCACTGAGCGCCGCGCTTTCGTCGTAGCCGGTGATGAACAGCACCTTCAGGTCGGGGTGGCGCTCGCGGCAGCGTTCAGCCAACTGGCGGCCGTTCAGGCCGCCGGGCAGGCCGATATCGCTCAGCAGCAGGTCTGGCCGCTCGCCAGCTTGTAGATGGGCGAGGGCGGCCGGGCCGTTTTCGAATGCATCAACCCGATAACCCAGTTCTTCCAGCACCTCGCAGACGACCACGCGCAAGGCAGCCTGGTCTTCGACCAGCAGGATACGCTGAGTGGTTGTGCTGCTTTTTTCCGGCGATGTGCGCGGTGGCATGGGTGCCGGGGCTTCGGGGTGCTCGTGGTGGCGGGGAAGCAGCAGCTCGATGCGGGTGCCTTCGCCAAGCGTCGACAATACCTGTAGCTGCCCGCCCGACTGGCGCACGAAACCGTAGGTCATCGACAAGCCCAGGCCAGTGCCCTGGCCCATCGGTTTGGTGGTGAAGAACGGGTCGACGGCGCGCTCGGCCACCTCCGTCGACATGCCGTTGCCGTTGTCGATGATGCTCAGCCGTACGTATTCGCCAGCTGGCAGTTCCAGTGCGCGGGCTTGCTCGTCGTCGAGCAGCAGGTTGTCACCGTGGATATCGATCACGCCGCCGGCAGGCATGGCATCGCGGGCATTGATGCACACGTTGAGCAGGGCGCTTTCCAGTTGTGGCGGGTCGATGAAGGTCGGCCACAGCTGGCGGGGGAAATGGCTGGCCAGGGTGATGGCGGGGCCGATGGTGCGGCGCAGCAGCTCTTCCATGCCGCACACCAGCGCGGCCACTTGCGTGGAGCAGGGCTGCAGGGTCTGCTGACGGGAGAATGCCAGCAGCCGGTGGACCAGCGAGGAGGCCCGCTGCGCCGAACCGCTGGACAGTTCCAGCAAGGGTTCCAGGCTGTCGAAACGCGACTGGGCCAGGCGCTGGCGCATCAGCTCCTGAGCTCCCAGAATACCGCCCAGCAGGTTGTTGAAGTCGTGGGCGATGCCGCCAGTGAGCTGGCCCACGGCTTCCATCTTCTGTGCCTGGCGCAGGGCCTCCTCGGCCTTGGCCCGTTCTGCCAATGCCGCATTCACCCGTTCTTCCAGCTCCTCGTTCAGGCGCTGCAGGGCAAGCTCGGCCCGCCGTCGTTCGGTAACATCCTTGAACAGTACCGCCACCTGGCGCTTTTCGGCAGGCTCTACCCGGAAGGTGGTCACCGACAACACGCGACCGGTGGCGACCAGCTCCTGCTCGAAATGCAGTGGCTCGCCCGTGCGCAGCACCGCGCCATAACGAGCGACCCAGTCGTCGGCCTCATCGGGCACCATCTCGCGCAGTTTCTGCCCCACCACGTTTGGGATGCCGGCGTGTTTGGCATAGGCCGCATTGGCCAGCACATGTACATAGTCGCTCAGCGGGCCGTGCGGGCCGTCGAAGAACTCGATGATGCAGAAGCCTTCGTCCATGGTGTCGAACAACGAGCGATAGAAGTTTTGGTCGTGTTGCTGATGGCTTGCCAGGCGGGCCTGCAGCAACGCGTTCTGCTGCTGCAGGGCTTCGACTTGTTGGCGCAGTGAAAGCAGGTCGCGGGAGGGCATGCCGAAGTCCGACAAAGATGAAGCCCAGACTTTAGCCTGTTCGGTAACTGGCGAATAGCCAGTCAACGCGGGGGGTAGCGGATCGGGCAACGATAGTCGTTCACCCGGCGCCCGCCATCAGAACGAACGGATGATCCGCCCCAGGGTTTCCATGGCCCGTTCGGCATCCTCATGCCAGGGGCTGCCGTAGTTCAGGCGGATGCAGTTGCCGAAGCGCCGGGTGGGCGAGAAGATCGGGCCGGGTGCGATGCTGATGCCTTGGGCCAAGGCCATGTGGAACAGCTTGAGGGCGTCCATCCGTTCGGGCAGCTCCAACCACAGGAAGTAGCCGCCGGACGGTTGGCTGACTCGCGTTTGCGCCGGAAAGTGCCGGGCGATGGCTGCCAGCATGTTGGCCTGCTGGCCTTCCAGGGCATAGCGCAGCTTGCGCAGGTGGCGGTCGTAGCCGCCGTGCTGCAGGTAATCGGCGATGGCCGCCTGGGCCGGCATCGAGGCACACAGCGAGGTCATCAGCTTGAGCCGCTCGATCTTCTGCGCAAAGCGCCCGGCCGCCACCCAGCCGATGCGGTAGCCAGGCGCCAGGCTTTTGGCGAACGAGCCGCAGTGCATCACCAGCCCCTGGGTGTCGAAGGCCTTGGCCGGTTTGGGGGCCTGTTGCGCGTAGTACAGTTCGGCGTACACGTCGTCTTCGATCAATGGCACCTGATGGCGCGCCAATAGCTCTACCAGTGCCTGCTTTTTCGCTTCCGGCATGCTGGCGCCCACTGGGTTCTGGAAATTGGTCATGCACCACACGGCCTTTACCGGGTGCTTTTCCAGCGTTTGCGCCAGCACGCCCAAGTCCATGCCTTCGCGCGGGTGCACCGGGATTTCCACGGCCTTGAGCTTGAGCCGCTCCAGTACCTGCAGGCAGGCATAGAAGGCCGGGGCTTCGATGGCCACCAGGTCACCGGGCTGGGTGACGGCCTGCAGGCACAGGTTCAGGGCTTCCAGCGCGCCGTTGGTGATCAGCAGCTCCTCCATGGGCAGCATCAACCCGCCGACCATGTAGCGCAGGGCAATCTGCCGACGCAGCTGCGGGTTGCCGGGTGACAGGTCGGTCACCACCATGCGCGGGTCCATGCTGCGGCTGGCGCTGGCCAGCGAGCGCGACAGGCGTTGCAGCGGAAACAGCTCGGGGCTGGGGAAGGCCGAGCCGAACGGCACGGTGTTGGGGTCCTTGATCGAGTCGAGGATCGAGAACACCAGCGCGCTGACGTCCACGTCGGTGGACTCGCTGACCGGTTGCAATGCCTGCGGCTCGCTGAACTGGCGCGGGGCATGGGCGTTGACGAAGTAGCCCGAGCGCGGCCTTGCACGGATCAGCCCGCGCCGCTCCAGCAAGTAGTAGGCCTGGAACACGGTGGACGGGCTGACCCCGTGGGTCTGGCTGGCATAGCGCACCGAGGGCACGCGCTGGCCGGGGCCCAGCACCCCGGAGCGGATCAGTTCGGCGATGTCGTCGGCAAAGCGTTCGTAGCGTTTCATTCTGGCCTTCTGTCGAAGCCTGGCAGGCAAGGTGGAGTCAGTGTAAGGGATCACCGGTTCATCGGTGCGACGAAGCGGCTGTGGGCCACGCTGCGGATGGCGGGGTCGTCGCGCTCGCTGATCTCGAAGCTCAGCGCCTGCGAGCTGCTGGCCGGGCGCTCGGCGAGCATCGCCACCGACACCGGCAGTTCGCTCATTTCACCGGCAGGGATCATGAATGAAGTCTTGCCCTGCAGGCTGAAGCCGTCGGCGTCGAGCAGGCGCAGCTCGTAGTGCCGGGTGCTTTCGGTCTTGTTGATGACCTTGAGCAGGTAGATGTTCTCGATCTGGCCCTGAGCGTTCTCGCGGAACAGGCCGCGGTCCTTGATCACGTCCAGCGACACCATCGGACGCATTTGCAAGGCCACCACCAGCGCCGCGATCATCACCGCCAGCGCGGCAGCGTAGCCCAGCAGGCGCGGGCGCAGCCAATGGGTGGTGCCACCTTGCAGGCTGCGTTCGGACTTGTAGCCGATCAGGCCACGTGCATAGCCCATCTTGTCCATTACCCCGTCGCAGGCATCGATGCACGCCGCACAACCGATGCAGGCCATTTGCAGGCCATCGCGAATATCGATGCCGGTCGGGCACACCTGCACGCACAAGGTGCAGTCGATGCAGTCGCCCAGGCCCTGGGCTCGGAGGTCGGTGCCTTTCTTGCGCGGGCCACGGGCTTCGCCGCGACGCGGGTCATAGGCGACCGCCAGGGTGTCCTTGTCGAACATCACGCTCTGGAAGCGTGCATAGGGGCACATGTGCAGGCACACCGCTTCGCGCAGCAGGCCGGCATTGATGTAGGTGGCGGCGGTGAAGAACAGCACCCAGAACAGCGCCACGCCGCCCAGTTGCAAGGTGAACAGTTCCGCGGCCAGTGGGCGGATCGGGGTGAAGTAGCCGACGAAGGTCAGCCCGGTGAGCACACCAATGGCCAGCCACAGGCTGTGCTTCAGCGTGCGCCGGGCCAGTTTGTTCAGGCTCCAGGGCGCGGCGGCCAGCTTGATGCGCTGGTTGCGGTCGCCCTCGGTGAGCTTTTCGCACCACATGAACAGCCAGGTCCAGGTGCTCTGCGGGCAGCTGTAGCCGCACCACACGCGGCCGGCATACACGGTGATGGCGAACAGGCCGAAGGCGCAGATGATCAGCAGCGCCGACAGCAGGATGAAGTCCTGCGGCCAGAAGGTGGCGCCGAAGATGTGGAATTTACTGTTGCCCAGGTCCCACAGTACGGCCTGGCGGCCGTTCCAGTTCAGCCAGGCGGTGCCGAAGAACAGCACGAACAGGGCGCCGGCAAAGCCGATGCGCAGGTTGCGGTACAGCCCGGTGAAGCTGCGGGTATGGATGCCATTGTCGGCGCGGTGCAGCTGGGGGCTGGCTGGGGCAGTGGCGATCTCTGTGAAAGGGATTCTATCGTTCATGGCTCGGTGCTCATCAGGCCTCGATCAGGCATGAGCACTATGGCCCTGAGGCTGTTATCAGCACAGGCTCAGATTTTGCGATAAAAACCGTATCAGATTTGCGGGCAAGCCCCGCCAGGCCTCAGATTACCGAGCCTGGCGTGCTGGCCTTCAGATGCCTGCGGCTATCCACCGCACCCGCGACGGTCAGTGCATCGGCCTCTGCTTCGGTAATGGGCACGCGCTGGCCGGCGAGCAGGGCCACTGACATGCGCAGCTGTTCGTCGGTGACGATTTCGATGTCCGGGCCATCACCCTCGATGCGCAGGTCTTCACCGATGAGGGTGCAGCGGCGGGTTGATTCGTCGATTTCAACGGGCATGGGGTGGTCCTCCTGGGAGTGGTTACAGGGTGGGACCACAGGGGGAGGGCGGTTGCTGCATCAGGAAGCTGAGCGGCACTTTGCGCTGTGTTCATAGGTCAGTCTTTGTAGATGCCAGGCACGGGAACAACCGCAATGGACCTCATCTGGCAAGCGATCCAGGCCGAATTCGCCGATATCACCGACGCTCGCGAAGTCACGCAAATCCTCGTCCGCCTGTTGATGGCAGCCCTGCTCGGCGCCGTGTTGGGCTTCGAGCGCGAGCACAAGGGCAAGGCCGCCGGGGTGCGCACGCATATGCTGGTTTCGCTGGGCGCCGCGCTGTTCGTGCTGGCGCCGAGCATGGCTGGGGCCAATGAGCAGGCGCTGAGCCGGGTGATCCAGGGCATTGTCGCCGGTATCGGTTTTCTTGGTGCGGGCACCATTCTCAAGGGGAACGGCCAGGACGCAAGCCATGTGAAGGGCCTGACCACTGCCGCCGGGTTGTGGATGACCGCCGCCATCGGTACGGCAGCCGGCATGGGCCGCGAAGCCACGGCATTGATCAGCACGATACTGGCCCTGCTGGTGCTGGGCACGATGCCGTTGCTGGTGGACAAGCTCGAAGGGCAGGACGAGGGAAAGCAGGAGGAGGAAGAGGGCAGGAAGCACTGAGGGGAGCCGAAGCTCCCCTCAAAGCGTTGTTGCCTGCTCTTTTTTTATTATTGGGACCGGCCTGTTGTTGTTTTTGTCAGCCTGTCCTGGTGTTGCGGGCGACCCCCATGCGGGGTCAAGAGCAAACGTATTTTTTTGAGCGCTGACCTGCCTTCATCATTGCTGATCCGAACCTGGCTGCCGCTACCTTGAGGTAGTTTTATTGTTCTGTGCCAGACCGCGGGGCGTACCCCTGAAAAGCGTGTCTACTCCAAAAAAATCTGCTTGCTACGCCTCTGCCGTGTTGTTCTTGTTATGTCAGAGCCGTTACCTGTTGTTTTTATTGGGTGTCACATTCTTTTTGTTGTTGTGCCAGAGATATAGCAGGGTGCGTGCCAACTTTTTCAATCCCTTTGAAATCAAGCACTTAGCGATTTTGGTCGAGATCGATCGGCCTGAAATTTTGCCGATTTGTTTCCCTGTTACCCGATTTTTTGCTGCAAAACGTGGGGGCGGTAACACTCCACCCACACCAATGTGACACCTGTATGACCTATTGCGCGCTGCGCGCCCGCGCTACCCGCGACCCGTTGTCGCGGCCCAGCACGCTGCTGATGCGGCGGCCGGCGGCGATCAGCCGGTCCAGGTCGATGCCGGTTTCAATGCCCAGCCCCTGCAGCAGGTACACCACGTCTTCACTGGCGATATTGCCGGTAGCGCCTTTGGCATAGGGGCAGCCGCCCAGCCCGGCCACGGAGCTGTCGAACACGCTGATGCCTTCGAGCAGGCTGGCATACACGTTGGCCAGGGCCTGGCCATAGGTATCGTGGAAGTGCCCGGCCAGTTGCTCGCGCGGTACCTGTGCCGCGACCACCTCGAACAGGCGCCGGGTTTCGCCGGCGGTACCGGTGCCGATGGTGTCGCCCAGCGATACTTCGTAGCAGCCCATGTCGTGCAGGGCGCGGGCCACCGGGGCGACCTGCTCGGCGCTGACCTTGCCCTCATAGGGGCAGCCGAGTACGCACGACACATAGCCGCGCACGCGCACACCGTGGTTGCGCGCGGCTTCCATGATCGGCTCGAAGCGCTTGAGGCTGTCGCTGATCGAGCAGTTGATGTTGCGTTGCGAGAAGGCTTCGGAGGCGGCCGCGAACACCGCCACTTCCTTCACGCCTGCGGCCAGGGCGTCCTCGAAGCCGCGCAGGTTGGGGGCCAGCGCCGCATAGGTGACACCTGGGCGCTGGTGGATGCCGGCGAACACTTCGGCGGAGCCGGCCATCTGCGGCACCCACTTGGGCGAGACGAAGCTGCCCACTTCGATATAGGCCAGGCCCGCTTCGGTGAGGTCGTCCACCAGGCGCACCTTGTCGGCAACGCTGATGGGTTGGGCTTCGTTCTGCAGGCCGTCGCGGGGGCCAACTTCGACCAGGCGGACGTGTTTGGGCAAGGGCATGGCGGGTTTCCTGTGGCGTTCAGCGGTTGTCTTTGTTGTTCAGGGTGGCAGCCAGCGCCTGTTCGCAGCGCTCCTGGGCGGTGTCCAGCTCCAGCTGCATCTGGTGGATGTCGAGCATCTGCTGTTCCAGCTGGGCGCGGCGCTCGGCGATTTTTGCCAGCATGCTGTTGAGCTGCTTGAGGTTGCCGCTGGAGGGGTCGTACAGCTCGATCAGCTCGCGGCATTCGGCCAGCGAAAAGCCGATGCGCTTGCCGCGCAGGATGAGCTTCAGACTGACCTTGTCACGCGCCGAGTAGATACGCTCCAGGCCACGGCGCTCGGGGCTCAACAGGCCCTGTTCCTCATAGAAGCGGATGGCGCGGGTGGTGATGTCCAGCTCGCGGGACAGGTCGGAAATACTGTAGGTCTGGGTGCTCATGCTGGGGCTCGGCGTGGGGTATGCGGGTATCCTGAGGGCAGGTTGACGTATACGTCAAGCAGGGGCGCGAGATGAGTGTTGCCAGTACTGGCCTCTTCGCGGGTAAACCCGCTCCCACAGGAAGTGCACAGGTCTTGAGGATGTGGGAGCGGGTTTACCCGCGAAGAGGCCAGCACAGGCGAAAAATTACTCAGACAACCCCGACCTGCGATACCCATTCGGCGTCTGCCCACTCAACCGCTTGAACCACCGGGCAAAATACGTCGGGTCGGTAAACCCCAGGCTATCCGACAACTGCCCGATGCTCATCCGCGTATAGATCAGGTTGCGCCGCGCCTCCAGCAGCAACCGCTGGTGCACCACCTGCAGCGCGGTCTGCCCACTCAGCGCCCGGCACAGCTGGTTCAGCTGCAAACTCGGAATATTCAACTGCGCGGCAAAATCCTCCACCGACAAGTGCTCACGGTAATGCGCCTCGACCAGGCGCAGGTACTGCCCCAACAACTGGCGGTCCCGTTCATCGCGGTTGCGCGGCGCCTGCCCCAGTTGCTGGCGGCGGCTGATCCACACCATCAGCGCCATCACCAATGCTTCGAGCAAGGCTGCCCGCGCCGGGGCGTTGCCCTGGTACTCCTGCTGCAGGGTGTCGATCAGGCTGCGCAGGCGAACCCGGTCGCGGCCCAGCGGGTAACAGGCCGCCTTTGCCAGCACTGCCAGCGGCGCACCCAGGCGCTGCTCCAGGTTGGCCACCAGTGCCGTGCCAAAGGTCAACACATGCCCCTGAATGTCGGCGCTGAAGCGAAAGCCGTGCACGGTCATTGGCGGCACCACCTGGATCGCCGCTTCGCTGATGGCGCTGCGCACCCCCTCGATCTCCACCTCGGCCCGGCCGCGCTGCACATACAGCAACTGGAACAGCTCGGCATGCTGGTGCGGCTTGATCTCCCAGTGGTGCAAACGGCTACGCGCCGGGATCGACTCGCAGTGCAGCAGATCGGTGCCGGGCCAGGCCTGGTTTTCGCCATAGAGCTTGAACAGGGGGACGCCGGGGAGGGTGGATTTCATGCGTACAGGCCTGTCCGTTAATCGAACGTTTTTTGTAAAAGTGCAGGTTATACATGGAATAGCACACTTCCATGGCTGTTTTTGCCAGTAAAAATGCAAAGGCAAACCCTAACAGCAGATGCCGCCCCACTGCCAGTCCAGGGCCGGCATCGTCCGCACAGAGACAAAAACAATGAAAACTCAGGTCGCAATTATTGGTGCAGGTCCGTCTGGCCTGCTGCTCGGCCAACTGCTGCACAAGGCCGGTATCGATACGCTCATCGTCGAACGCCAGACGCCCGAATACGTGCTCGGTCGCATCCGTGCCGGGGTACTGGAGCAAGGCACGGTCGACCTGCTGCGTGAAGCCGGGGTGGCCGAGCGCATGGACCGTGAGGGCCTGGTACACGAGGGTGTCGAGTTGCTGGTCGGCGGGCGCCGCCAACGCCTGGACCTCAAGGCCCTGACCGGTGGCAAGACGGTAATGGTGTACGGCCAGACCGAAGTCACCCGTGACCTGATGCAGGCACGTGAAGCCAGCGGCGCGCCGATCGTCTATTCGGCAAGCAACGTCCAGCCGCACGAACTGAAGGGCGAACGGCCCTACCTGACCTATGAAAAAGACGGCCAGGTGCACCGGGTGGACTGCGACTACATCGCCGGCTGTGACGGCTTCCATGGTGTCTCCCGCCAGAGCATCCCCGAGGGCATCCTCAAGCTGTACGAGCGGGTCTACCCGTTTGGCTGGCTGGGCATGCTGTCAGACACGCCGCCGGTCAACCACGAACTGATCTATGCCCACCACGAACGGGGTTTCGTGCTGTGCAGCCAGCGTTCGCACACCCGTAGCCGCTACTATCTGCAGGTGCCGCTGGAAGAGCAGGTGGAGGCATGGTCCGACGAGCGTTTCTGGCAGGAGCTCAAGGCACGCTTGCCCGAAGACGTGGCTGCACGCCTGGTCACCGGCCCGGCCCTGGAAAAGAGCATCGCGCCGCTGCGCAGCCTGGTGGTCGAGCCGATGCAGTATGGCCACCTGTTCCTGGTCGGTGACGCCGCGCACATCGTCCCGCCGACCGGTGCCAAGGGCCTGAACCTGGCGGCATCGGACGTCAACTACCTGTACCGCATCCTGCTAAAGGTGTACCGCGAAGGGCGCACCGACCTGTTGCAGCAGTATTCGCCGCTGGCCCTGCGCCGGGTTTGGAAAGGCGAGCGCTTCAGCTGGTTCATGACCCAGCTGCTGCATGACTTCGGCAGCCACAAGGACGCCTGGGACCAGAAGATGCAGGAGGCCGACCGCGAGTATTTCCTGACCTCGCCGGCGGGGCTGGTGAACATTGCCGAGAACTATGTAGGGCTGCCGTTCGAAGAAGTGGCCTGACCTGCAGGTGAAAGCCTGGCCAACGCGCAATTCCTGTAGGAGCGGCCTTGTGTCGCGAAAGGGGGGCGAAGCGCCCCCGGGATCTTCGCATTCCTGCAAAATTGCCGGGGCCGCTTTGCGGCCCTTTCGCGACACAAGGCCGCTCCTACAAGGGCATTGCCTGGCTTGAAATCAGCGGGCGAGTAAAGCCTCCATCTCCCGATACCCCCGCTGCCGCGCATGCTCCAGCACAGTCACTCCATCCTTGTCGGCAATCTGCCGATCTGCCCCGGCCGCCAGCAGCCGGCGCACGGTCTCTACATGCCGCGGCCCACCGTCGCCGAGGATCACCGCCTCCAGCAAGCTCCTCGGTGTCCTGCCCGCATCCTAGAAAAAACACGCCAGGGCTTGAAGTCAAGTTTGTGCATGACCCACAGTGCGTTGCTGAATAGGTAATGGCAGGAAGCTTAACGATGACATTCCCCACCCCCCTGATGGGCGCCTTGTGCTTGGTAGCCGCCAGTGGCTGGGCCTGCGCCGATCAGGTGCTGCCGGCGCCACCGGAACTGGCCTCCGGCTACCGCACTGGCCTGCAACCAGTGCATGCCAGCCGGCACATGGCCGCAGCTGCCAACCCGCTGGCCAGCGAAGCGGGGCGGGCGATGCTGCTTGCCGGTGGCAGTGCCATCGACGCGGCCATCGCCATGCAGATGGTGCTGACCCTCGTCGAACCGCAATCCAGCGGCATCGGCGGCGGAGCGTTCATCCTTTACTGGGATGGCCAGCGCGTGCAGGCCTTCGATGGCCGCGAGGCAGCCCCGGCGGCGGTGACGGAAAACCTGTTCCTGCAAGCCGATGGTTCACCGATGCCATTCAGGGCTGCGCAGATCGGCGGGCGTTCGGTGGGTGTACCGGGAATTCTGCGTGCCCTGAAGCTGGCCCATGAGCAGCACGGCAAGCTGCCCTGGCGCGACCTGTTCGCCCCGGCCATTGCCCTGGCACGCAACGGTTTCGCGGTTTCCGAACGCCTTCACGCCCTGGTGGCGGGCGACCCGTTCATCGCCCGGTCACCGGCCATGGCCCGCTACTTCCTGGATGAACAGGGCAAGCCGCTGGCGGTCGGGACTACCTTGCGCAACCCCGAGCTTGCGCAAACCTTCGAGCAGATTGCCGAGCAGGGCGCTGATGCGTTCTACACCGGTGAAATCGCCGAAGCCATGGTGGCCAAGGTCCGTGGCCACGCCAATGCCGGTTATCTGTCGTTACAGGACCTGCAGCAATACCAGGCCAAGGAACGCGAGCCGGTATGCGGGCCTTACAAGGCCTGGCGCATCTGCGGCATGCCGCCACCATCATCGGGTGGGGTGACGGTGCTACAGACTCTGGGAATTCTCGAAGCCGTGCAGCGCGCCTCGCCACAACGCGATCTGTCGGCGCTGCGGCCTGTAGCGACTTCGTCCCCGGCTGGCCTGGAGGCGCCGCCGTTGGCGGTGCACCTGGTTGCCGAGGCCGAACGCCTGGCCTACGCCGACCGCGCCCAATACCTGGCTGATAGCGATTACGTGCCGGTCCCGCTCAAGGCCTTGACCGACCCTGCTTATCTGGCCAGCCGCGCAGCGCTGGTTGGCGAGTACAGCATGAAGCGCGCCCGCCCGGGCCAGCCGCAGGGCGCCGACCTGGCCTTGGCGCCCGACCGCTCGCCACTGCGCATTTCCACCTCCCACCTCAGCGCGGTGGACGATAGCGGCCAGGCCCTGGCCATGACCACTTCGGTGGAAGCGGCGTTCGGCTCGCACCTGATGGTCAAGGGTTTTTTGCTCAACAACCACCTGACCGACTTCTCGTTCATCCCCCGGGAACAAGGCAAGCCCGTGGCCAACCGGGTGCAACCGGGCAAGCGACCGCTGTCGGCCATGGCGCCGACCCTGGTGTTCTCGCAAGCCTCCGGCGAGCTGGTGGCCAGCCTGGGCTCGCCTGGCGGCTCGCAGATCATCGGCTACGTGAACAAGGCGCTGATCGGCCTGCTGGATTGGCAGCTCGACCCGCAGCAGGCCGCCGGCCTGCCCAACTTCGGCAGCCGCAATGCCGGCACCGAAGTGGAGGCGGGGTTGGCCAGCCCGGCGCTGATCCGGCAGTTGGCAGCCTGGGGGCATGAGGTGACGCCGATGACCATGACCAGCGGTATGCAGATCATCCAGCGCAGTGGCAAGGGCTGGTTGGGCGGTGCCGACCCTCGGCGCGAAGGGGTAGCGGTCGGCGACTAGCAGTGCGCGTTGCGGTGCAGCAGGTGGCGTGATAGAAGTCAGTCTTGCCATTCAGAAGTTGAATATCAAGATGTCAATCAGCTTGAAATCGAATAGGGCCCTGTTCGACCTCGACCTGCTGCGCGCCATTGTCGTGGTGGCCGATTGCGGCAGCTTCACCACGGCTGCTGCCCGCCTGCACTCCACCCAATCGACCATCAGCCAGAAGGTGCGCCGCCTGGAGGATATGGTTGGCCACCGCCTGCTGGTGCGCGGCAATCGCGATGTGCTGCCGACCGATGCCGGGCAGACCCTGCTCGGCTACGCCCGGCACATGCTGGCGCTCAACGACCAGATGCTCGAAGCCCTGGCCGGGGCGATGGTTGGCGTGACTGTGCGCCTTGGCGTGCCAGAGGACTTCGTGGGCGGGCGTACCACCAATGCGCTGTCGGCCTTCAGCCGGCTGCACCCGCAGGTGAAGCTGGAAGTGACCAGCGGCCTGTGCCGCGACCTCAGCCAGGCCTATGACAACGGCGAGCTCGACCTGGTGTTGCTCAAGCAGCGGCGTAACAGCCGCGAAGGCGTGGCCTGCTGGCCCGAGCGCCTGCAGTGGATCGACAGCGCGCGCACACCGGCCTTCGAACTGGACCCGATCCCGCTGGTGACTTTCCCGCCCCGCGGCCTGTACCGCGACGACATGATCACCGCCATCGAAGGCATGGGCCGGCGATGGCGCATCAGCTTCACCAGCTCCAGCCTCAGCGGCATCCAGGCCGCGGTCGCCGATGGCATGGGCATCAGCCTGCTGCCGCCACGGGCGGCGACTGGCGAGCACCGGGTGCTGGGGGCAGGGCAAGGGCTGCCGGAGGTCGACAGCTATGAAATTGTCATCGTCCACCGGCCGACGGCGGATGTGATGGTCAAGGCGTTGGCCGAAGTGATGACGCAATTGTTGGCGGGTGGCGGCATCTGAGCGCTGCAAATGCGGTAGCGGGGTTCGGTGACGCGTCGATTGCCTTGGGACTATGACTGTTGCCTCGATCGTTCCCACAAGGCAGGGGCGGGTTTCTGATTGATTTGCGGGGACTCTGGCTAAAGCCATCCAGACTGGGCCGAGCATAGGATCTGCTCCGCCCCCCCTTTGATCTCATTCCGGAGACCCTATGAAAAAGATTGCATTCATAACCTTGCTGGCCGCCGCGGGCCTGGTTCAGGTAGCCCATGGCAACGAGCCTGAAGATGCGGATACTGCTGTCAGCGAAACGACTGCAGCGTCTACCGAGCAGCCTGAAGCCCGGCGCCGGACCATCCGCAGCATTGGCGTGCCAAGCACACCCTGCCCCGACGGCACCTACCCGACTGAAGTCGGTCATTGCAACCCGTCCTTCGAGTTTGACTGAAGCCCGGGCATTCTGGCGGGCGGCTCTCCGGCAAGCATTTGCCGGGGCGCTTGACTACCGCGAAGTGGGCCTCATGGCTGACGCTCGGCTACGGCCCTCAGGGTTCTGAGGGTTACCACCGGCGCATCCACCACGAACCGATTGGCCAGCCAACCCGGCACATCCCCTGCCGGGTCGGCTTGCAACTGGTAGATCACCTCGGTCTTGCGCTTGCCCAGCGGCTTCATGATCCATTCGCCCGACAAGTGCTGCACGCGGATCAGCCCGGGCTCTTCGGGCAAACGGCCCGGATCGGCGCTGAGGTGCCGCACCAAGGTACCGTCGTCAAGCCGCTCGGTGGTCACCTTCAGTACGATGTCGCGCGGCATCGTCGGCCACGGCAGGTTGGTGGTCAGGTATATCCAGGTGTTTTCGCCCTGTACATCCAGCAAGCGCATCTCGGCGCAGGCGTACAGCCACTTGCAGGCCACCCGCAGGTTCTCCTGCAGGTCGGTGAGTGTACGAACGCTGGCATTCATGGTGCTGATGCCACGGAATTGCTGGTAGGGCGAGTCGGGGGCGGCGCTCAGATACACGCGGATGCCTTCGCGGTCGTAGGCCAGGTTCCAGTCATCGGCGGCCGGGGCGGGCGTGCACAGCAGCAGGGCGGCGAGCAGCAGGCAGCGGTTCATGGCTGGTACCGCGCGGGGATGGGTGTTTCAGTATGCGCGGCAAACAGAAAGCCCGCCAGGTTGGCGGGCTTTCGGGCATCAGCCTGGGCTTAACGCTTAGGGTTCAGCGTCAGGTGCACATGACGGTTCACGTCCTTGTACAGCAGGTAGCTGAACTTGCCTGGGCCGCCGGCGTAGCAGGCTTGCGGGCAGAAGGCGCGCAGCCACATGAAGTCGCCGGCTTCCACTTCGACCCAGTCCTGGTTCAGGCGGTACACCGCCTTGCCTTCCAGCACGTACAGGCCGTGTTCCATCACGTGGGTCTCGGCGAACGGAATCACGCCGCCCGGCTGGAAGGTGACGATGTTCACGTGCATGTCGTGGCGCATGTCGGCCATGTCGACGAAGCGGGTGGTGACCCAGCGGCCTTCGGTGCCCGGCATTTCGATGACGGTGGCGTTGTCACGGTGGGTAACGAACGACTCGGGAACGTCCAGGCCTTCGACCTTCTGGTAGTGCTTGCGCAGCCAGTGGAAGGTGACGTTGGACTTGCTGTTGTTGCGCAGGCTCCACTCGGCGCCTGGGGCCAGGAAGGCGTAGCCGCCCGGTACCAGGGTGTGGTGCTTGCCTTCGACGGTGATGTCCAGTTCGCCTTCGACGATGAACACCACGGCTTCGGCGTTCGGGTCCAGCTCAGGGCGTTCGCTACCGCCTTCCGGGGCCACTTCGACGATGTACTGGGAGAAGGTTTCGGCAAAACCGGTCAGCGGGCGAGCGATGACCCACATGCGCATCTTGTCCCAGAACGGCAGGTGGCTGGTGACGATGTCACGCATCACGCCCTTGGGGATGACGGCATAGGCTTCGGTGAACATGGCACGGTCAGTCAGCAGCTCGGTCTGAGCCGGGTGCCCACCGTGGGGGGCGAAGTAGGAATGGTTCGACATGGACGATCTCGACTTGTTGTTCTCTCCCCATGCCGTGAACCGCACCGGCCGGTGCGGCGCAGGGGATGTGGCGACAGAATAGGGTCGAGTGTGTGCCATCCACAAATTAAATGTTGGAATACCCGGTATTTGCCGGTTGAATGCGTACTTGTCGGCCTGCGTGCTCTTCCGGCAAGCGGTCGCCTTGGCCGAAAAGCTTGTGGCGCAAGGTGCCTTCGGCATAGCTCAGCGGGTAGCGGCCACGGCGTTGCAGCTCGGGCACCAGCAACTCGACCACATGGGCCAGGTCGTCCGGTTGCACTGCGTAGGTCAGGTTGAAGCCATCGATGCCGGTCTGGTCCAGCCAGCTTTCCAGCTGGTCGGCCACCTCGCTGGCAGCACCCACCAGCACCGGCCCACGGCCACCCAGGCCAATGAATTCGGCAGCCTCGCGCACGGTCCAGCGGCGGTTCGGGTCGGCGGCGGTGAAGGCGGCCAGGGCTGCGCGGCCGGCATCGTTCTCGACGTATTCGATCGGCGCATCGGGGTCGAGGCCGGCAAAGTCGATGCCGGTCCAGCCCGACAGCAGCGCCAGGGCAGCATCCAGGTCTACATGGCTGCGGTACTCGGCGAAGCGCGCCTCGGCCTCCTCACGGGTGGGGGCAACGATCAACAGCGCCTGGGCGTAGATCAGCACCTCGTCCCGGCCACGCCCGGCCACCTCGCTGGCCTGGCGGATACCGTCGGCGTAGCGGCGCAGTACCGTGGGCGTCGGCCCGCTGATGAACACGCACTCGGCGTGCCGCGCCGCGAACTGCTGGCCGCGTGCCGAAGCACCGGCCTGGAACAGTACTGGCGTGCGTTGCGGCGAAGGTTGGCACAGGTGCATGCCTGGCACCTGGAAGTGTTCACCCACATGGTTGATGGGGTGCACTCGGGCAGGTTCGATATAGCGTCCGCTGTCACGCTCCAGCAGCACCGCGTCTTCCTCCCAGCTTTTTTCCCATAGTTTGTACAGCACCTGCAGGTATTCCTCGGCAAGGTCATAGCGCTGGTCGTGGCCCAGCTGGCGCGCCAGGCCCAGGTTGCGCGCGGCGCTGTCGAGGTAGCCGGTGACGATGTTCCAGCCGACCCGGCCATTGCTCAGGTGGTCGAGCGTGGACATGCGCCGGGCGAAGGGGTAGGGGTGTTCGTAGGTGAGCGAGAAGGTGACGCCGAAGCCCAGGTGCTCGGTAACCCCGGCCATGGCCGGCACCAGCAGCAGCGGGTCGTTGACCGGCACCTGCACGCCACCGCGCAGGGCGGCTTCGGGGCCGCCCTGGTAGACGTCGTAGATGCCCAGCACATCGGCGATGAACAGGGCGTCGAACAGGCCGCGTTCAAGCAGGCGGGCCAGGTCGGTCCAGTAGTCCAGGCGGTTGAAGGCCACGCTGGTGTTACGTGGGTGGCGCCACAGGCCGGGGGACTGGTGGCTGGCGGCATTCATGCTGAAGGCGTTGAAGCGGATCGGGCGGGGCATGGTGGGCGTGCTCCGCTCAAGGCAACACGGAAGCCGGGTAGACCGCGTCGGCTACCTGCAGCTTGCGTGGAATCAGGCCCAGGCCCTGGAAGGTATCGGCCAGCTTCTGTTGCTCGGCAACGATCTGCGGGGTAATGGCCACGGCGTTGTAGTTGCGCCGCTCACTGGCCACTTGCAGCACGCTGGCGTTGATCCCCAGTTGCGGAGCCAGCAGCGCGGCGACTTCGGCAGGCTTGGCATTGGCCCACTGGCTGACCTTTCCCAGCTCGGCGAAGAAGGTCTTCAGCAAGGCGCGATGCTGGTCGGCGAAGCCGGCGGTGGACAGGTAGAAGGTGCGGTTGTTGGACAGACCGCTGCCATCGCGCAGGTTCTTCAGGCCCGGTTGGCTTTCTGCCGCGGCAAGGAACGGGTCCCACAGGGTCACGGCCTGGACGCTGCCCGATTGCAGGGCGGCCACGGCATCGGCGGCGTTGTTGACATAGGCCGGGGTGATGTCCTGATAGCTGAGGCCGGCCTGTTGCAGGGCAACGGCCAGCAGGTACTGGGCGTTCCAGCCGCGGCCAGTGGCCACGCGCTTGCCCTTGAGGTCTTGCACGCTGGCCAGGTGGTCCTGCTCGCGTACCACCAGGCCGATGCCGCGTGGGTAGGGTTGCTCGGCGGCCAGGTACACCACTGGCTTGCCTGCGGCCTGGGCGAACACCGAGGGTGCGTCGGCGGCATGGCCGAGGTCGATGGCGCCAGTGCTCAAGGCTTCGAGCAACTGCGGGCCGGCGGCGAACTCGTGCCAGCTGACTTTCACCCCTTGTGGCGCCAGGGCCTTCTCCAGGGCGCCGCTGCCCTTGAGGATGTTGATGCTGTTGAACTTCTGGTAACCGATGCGCAGAGTGCTGGTTTCGTCAGCCAGGGCTTGGGACCAGGGCAACAGGGTACTGGCGACACTGGCCAGCAAGCCGCCGATCAACAGGCGGCGCAGGGGGGAGAAGGCACGGGCGGGCATGGGCATTGCTCCTTGAGCTGGAAGGGAAACGATGTGCCCAGACTAAGGAGGTGGCGTTTGGCTTTCAATTTTTATATTCCTGTTGGTTAGATTGTTTTGTTATTTTTATATCCTTTTGTTTTGTAACGATTGGTCCGTTTCGACATTTTTTTCACATTCGCTTGCTAGGCTCCCCGGCATTCCCGAGGAGCCCTACATGTTGCACATCCTGCGCAAGCGCAGCACTCCTATTGCCTTGGCCGCAACCGCCGGCCTGCTCACCGCCACCCTGGGCTTCTTTGCCTGGCAGAGTTTCTACCCGGTCCAGGCTGCCTCCGGCTGGGACGTCGAGGTGCTGCACCGCGATGTGACCAAGGCCGCGTCGCTGCTGCCGCAAGCCGATGGCAGCCTGCTGGTCAGCCGTGAACTGGATGATGGCCGTGGCAGCATCCTCAGGATTACCGCTGAAGGCGACCGGGTGGTAGTCATCGACAACTTGTCCAAGCCAGACGGCATGGTGGCAGCGCAGGGTGGCTGGGTGTTCAGCCAGGAAGGCGGGCTTGCCCCGGTCAGCCTGGCCCGCGATGGCCAGGTCACGCGGCTGTTCGACGGCGAGAGCGTGCAGGGCCTGTGGAACGACGGTGAGCACCTGTACGCCATCGAGGACCGTAAGGGCAATGGCCGTTTGATGCGTTATGACTGGCGCAGCGGCCAGCTCGATGTGCTGCGCTCCGGCCTGACCGAAACCGAAGGCCTGACCCGCTGCAGCGATGGGCGTTTGCTGTATACCGAAAAGGCCTACGGCAAGGTCCGCGCGCTGTCCCACGATGGCCGGGACCCGGTGGTGGTCGATGGCCTGCGCAACCCGACGTTCCTGTTCTGCGACCAGCGCGGCCTGTGGATCAGCGAAGACAACACCCACCGAGCCCGGCTGCTGCGCATCGATGCCGACGGCTCGAGACAGACCGTGCTGTCGTTCCTCAAGGCGCCCCAGTCGATCGTCGCCGATGGCAAGGGGGGCTACCTGCTGGCCGAAGGCGGGCGCAACCGCGTGCTGCACCTGACGCCGCCGCTGGAGCGCAATACCGCCCAGCGCGACTGACCCGGCGCCTGGCTGGGCAGGCGCCGTTTGCAGATGGCCAGTAGCCGTGGCTGGTGGCCACCCGACCAACAGCGCGCTTCCCTGCATGGCTGCGCTCACGGATAATCCCCCCATTCCAATAAACAGCCTGTGAGTGGGTATGAGTGATTCCGTAGTCAGCCTCGGCCAGCCTGAAACCGAAGGGGGGCGCAAGACGCGCAAGAACAACCCCGAGAAAACGCGCGAGGACATCCTCCAGGCCGCCATCAACGAGTTCGTCCAGCAAGGGCTGGCCGGTGCCCGCGTCGACGCCATTGCCGAGCGCACCGCCACTTCCAAGCGCATGATCTACTACTACTTCGGCAGCAAGGAGCAGCTGTACTGCGAGTGCCTGATCAAGCTGTACGGCGATATCCGCAAGACCGAGCAAAGCCTGGACCTGGAGTCGCTGCCGGCCGAGCAGGCGATCCGCCGGCTGGTGGAGTTCACCTTCGATCACCACGACCGCAACGTCGATTTCGTGCGGATCATCTGCACCGAAAACATCCACTACGGCGAGTACGTCAAGCAGTCGCCGGCGATTCGCGAAATGAGCAGCCTGGTGCTCGAGGCCTTGGGCAATACCTTGCGCCGTGGGGTGCAGGAAGGTGTGTTCCGCGCCGGCATCGAGGTCATCGACCTGCACATGCTGATGAGCTCGTTCTGTTTCTATCGGGTTTCGAACCGCCACACCTTTGGCGAGATCTTCCAGATCGACCTGTCCGATGAGCAGGTCAAGGCGCGTCACAAAGCGATGATTTGTGATGCGGTGTTGCGGTATATCCAGATCGAGCGCCGCCCCTGAAGGTTTTCCAGTGCCTGGGCTGGCCTCTTCGCGGGTAAACCCGCTCCCACAGGATCACCGCTGTCCCAAAGATTTGCACAGTACCTGTGGGAGCGGGTTTACCCGCGAAAGGGCCGGCCCAGGCGACACATGAATGAAGCCTTGATGCTCACTCGCCCAACCGCTGCTCACGCGACGGCGGGTAGCCAAAGTAGGCCGCATAGCACTTGCTGAAGTGCGACACCGAAACAAACCCGCAGGCCACTGCCACCTCCATCACCGACAGGTCGGAATACTGCAACAGCCGGCGGCTCTTGGTGATGCGCAGCTCCATGTAGTAACGCCGTGGCGAGGTGCCCAGCTGGGCCTGGAACAGGCGGTCGATCTGCCGGCGCGAGCGCCCGCTGTAGGCGGCCAGCTGGTCGAGGCTGAGGGTTTCCTCGAGGTTGTTCTCCATCAGTTCGACGATGGTGCGCAAGTGCAGGCTCATGGACTTCTTCGCGCCCGGGCCGACCTGGCGGTAGCGGGCACCAGAGAACGACAGGATTTCCTCGACGCCTTCGGCCAGGCCGTCGCCATACAACCGGCGCACAAGGCCAAGCATCAGCTCCATGGCACCATTGGGGCTGGCAGCGCTGAGGCGGTCGCGGTCGAGGGTGAAGCTGGCCGGGGTAATCCGCGTCTGCGGGCTGCGCTCGGACAGGCTGGCACGCTGTTCGGGGTGGATACTGCAGCCATAGTCGTCCAGCACCCCGGCGCGGCCGAGGAACCACGCGCCGTTCCACAACCCGCCCAGGGCCATGCCGTGGGCCGCGCAATCGCCCAGCAGGCGGTCGAGCTCGGGGTACTTCAATGGCGTGCGCAGGCCGCCGCAGATCACCAGCAGGTCCAGCTCCTTCAGCGCCTCGGCAGACAACTCGGTGGCCACCAGCTCCAGCCCCAGGTCGCTGAGCACGCGGTCGCCATCCAGCGACAGCGGGGTGAACCGGAAGCTGTCGGCGCGCAGCAGGTTGGCTGTGACCAGCACGTCCATGGCCACCGTGAAGCTGGCCATCGAAAAGTGTTCGAGCAATACGAAATCGACCCGATAGGGGGCTTGGGCATTGGCGCTGGTGGACTTCAGCCGCAGCATGTTGCTGGTACTGGTCTTCTTGCTGAACTGGCGTGGCGTGGGCACTCTGGACTCCGCTTGCTGGCTGGCCTCGAGAGTGTGGCGGGTGGCCGGGGGAAAGACAATCTCCCGGGTGGCCGTGTCGTGTTCCAGGTCGTGTTCAGACAACCTGTCTGGCCTGGCCCGTTGCCGCTATGCTGATGCTCCCGTCACTGAGGATGCCCTTGATGAAGTACGCCACTGCCCTGTTGCTTTGCCTGATGCCATTGCTGGCCAATGCCCTGGAACCGGGCGACAGGCTCGCGCCGTGGACGCTGCTCGACCAGCACGACCAGGCCTGCAGCCTCGACGCCGGTACGCAAATCTTGCTGGTGGCGCGCGACATGGATGGTGCCAAGCTGGTGAAGGCGGCGCTGGCCGACCAGCCCGAGGGGTATCTGGAAGCGCGCAATGCGGTGTTCGTTGCCGACATCCAGCGCATGCCGGCGCTGATCAGCAAGCTGTTCGCCATCCCCGCCATGCGCGATTACAACTACCGGGTGCTGCTCGACCGCGACGGGCGGGTGGCCAGCCGTTATCCCGGGCAGGATGGCCAGGTGCAGTGGTTGCAACTGGAACAGGGCAAGCTGGTGAGCCAGCGGGCATTTGCCGACGCGCCGGCGTTGAAGGCGGCGCTGGAGACTGCACCACGGCATTGAGAGCGGTTACTGCACCCTGAGCGGCCTTGTGTCGCGATGGGCTGCGCAGCAGCCCCCTGCGGTCCTTTGTAGGGCAAAAATCCTGGGGCTGCTGCGCAGCCCATCGCGACACAAGGCCGCTCCTACAAAGGGCCGCGGTGCCATGCCGCCAGGCAAATCAATCTGAACCCTCGGCAGCCTCTGCAACCCAACCCATTACATGCCAAATGGGAGAGCGCTCATGGAAATCGGAACGATCTGGATCATCATCGCGGCCTTTGTGATTCTGCTGGAAATCTGGGCCATCTGGCACATCATCGGCAGTGACCGGCGCGCCGAGCGCAAGATGCTGTGGATCGTCTTCGTGGTCTACGCGCCATTCCCTGGCTTGCTGTTCTGGGCCTGGCGTGGCCCCCGGGCGGTGAAGGGCAGGGCGGTGCTGGAGGAAAAATGACCGTGCGCGGCATCAGGCGCGGGGGCGCCTGATGCCGGCCCTTGCGCTAGACGATGCTGAAACGGATCGCCGACCCCAGGCCGTCGACCATCAGGCAGCCATAGAATTTTACACTCGTCAGCACACGCAGGCGCTTGAGCTCCGCGTGGATTAGATCGCGGATCCACCGTTCGGCCTCGTTGGCCCGGCCAACAGGTGTGACGCTGTCTAGCTGAACCTGCCCCAAAAGGGTGGTTTCGATGTGTTCGACGGTATCCAGCCCGATGTTCTCGCGCAAATGCTGGCGTGCCTGTGCCGCATCATATTCATCCGCATCCGGATCGCGTGGCTTGATGGTGTAGGCGAGTAGAAATTGATGTTTGCTCATGGTGTTTTCCTTGTTGCATGCAGGCCTCCATGCCGGGGCCTTGCAATCTAGCGCCTGGCGGCCACTGCGCATACAGACGCGTGGTTCAAGGAAGCCAGCGCGCTGTGCGAAACGTCTTACACCTGGCGCCTGCTTCGCGGGCAAGCCTGTTCCTGAAAGCCGCGCTTGACCTCAAGTTGACTCAAGGTTCGATACTCCGTCCCTCCTCCAACTGATCGAGGGCTTATCGTGAGCCATTCAACCGCGTTCCAGCTGAGCAATCCCGAGGGCCTGTACGACCCCAGCGGCAATGCCTATTCCCATGTCGCCGAGGTTCGTGCCGACAGCCGCCTGCTGTTCATCGCCGGCCAGGGCGGGGAGGATCGCAACGGGCGGCTGTCACCGCTGTTCGCCGAGCAGGCGCGTCAGGCGCTGGCCAACCTGGAGATTGCCCTGGCGTCGAAAGGCGCCAGCCTGGCCCAGGTGTTCAAGCTGACCCTGCTGATCGTCGAGCATTCCGAAACGCGCCTGCATGAGTGGGTAGCCGAGGCTGACAAGGCCTGGGGCCCAGGCATGAAACCGACCTGTACGCTGATACCGGTACCCCGGCTGGCGCTGGACGGCATGCTGGTGGAGATCGAGGCGTTGGCAGCGATATAGGCCCGGGCGATTCGGTGCTGGCGTCAGATAAACACTATGTTGTATATCGGTGCTCGCCCTACCAGCATGGCAACCATTGATCTCAGAGGTGACCACACCATGAGCACCGGCACCACAACGCTCACCGGCCGCAAGGCCCGGGCCTGGGTCTGGCCTGCACTTTTCAGCCTGGCGGCCTTCGCTGCCAACTCGGTGTTCTGCCGGCTCGCGCTGAAGGATGGGGCCATCGACCCGGCGTCCTTCACCGTGGTGCGGCTGGCCAGTGGTGCACTGTTCCTGCTGCTGTTGATCCGCCTGCGCAAACCCGCGCTTGCCATGGGGGGCAGCTGGCGTGGCGGCCTGGCGCTGTTCCTCTATGCATTCCTGTTTTCTGCGGCGTACCTGCAGTTGGGCGCAGGCGCGGGTGCCTTGCTGCTGTTCGGCGCGGTGCAGATCACCATGTTCGGCTTCGCCTGGTACAAAGGCGAACCTGTCACCGCGCGGATGCTGCTGGGCATGCTGATCGCCTTTGCCGGCCTGCTGGTGCTGCTGCTGCCCGGTACCGCGGCGCCCCCCTTCGCCAGCGCCTTGTTGATGGCTCTGTCCGGCGTGGCCTGGGGCGTGTACACGCTGCTGGGCAAAGGCTCACCCCGGCCGCTGGCCGACACCGCTGGCAATTTCGCCCGGAGCCTGCCGTGCCTGGTATTGCTGTCGCCGATGTTGTTAATGGGTGCCGGCTGGCACCTGAGCCCGCTTGGCTTGCTGTATGCGCTGGGTTCCGGGATGCTGGCCTCGGGTGCGGGCTATGCCGTGTGGTACAGCGTGGTCAGGCAAATCAGCGCGCAGCAGGCGGCGACCATGCAGCTTGGCGTCCCGGTGATTGCAGCGTTGGGCGGGGTTGGCCTGATCGGCGAGCCATTGTCGTTGCGCTTGCTGGTGGCGTGCGTGGTGGTGTTGGGCGGTATTGCCCTGGCGCTGGCATCGCGGCGTTAAAAGAAACTGCGTTGCGCCTTGAGCGTGACCATGCTGTCGCAATAGGTGTTGATGCCCGAATACGCATCACACCCGCCACCACTGAGGTTGGAGTTGCTGTAGATCAGGTTCAGGTCGATGCCGAGCCAGGGTCGGGAGAGCTCCAGCGACCAATCGGAAAAGGCATGCACCTGGCTGCCACCATCAATGGTGAATGGCGTACCCAGGCGGTGATGGGCTAGCTTGACGCTCAGGTCGACCTCAAACAGCGGCAGTTGGCCGAAGTCGGCGAACAGCGTGCCGGTGCGGTTATCGGGGTTGTCGCGTAGCGCCCCACCGAAACGGCTGCCCAGCACCGAAACGCCACCGTACAGGGCATAGCTGTCGGGGCCAGCGATGTTTGGCTGACTATAGTGGATCAACCCCACCTCGTAGCCCAGGCTGCTGTCGAACTGGTGCTTGTAGCCCAGGTAACTGTCCAGCCTCAAGGTGGAGTCGGGCGTCACGCCCATGCTCGGGGCGTACTGGCCGAGGTACCAACCGTTGGGGTGGCTGAAGTCGAGGCCGCCGTGGAACGCACCGATGGCGCTGGGAGATATCAGCCCTTGGGCCATGCTGCGTGAGGGTGTGGTGCCGAGCGTGAAGTCGAAGCCGCCCAGTTCGCGTTTGATCTGTTGGGCCAGTAGCACGGGGCTGAACAGCAGTGCAGCACTCAGCAACAGAAGGGGCCTGGTCATGGTCTCCGTCCTGGAAGGCTTGCGATTGAGCGGTAGAGCATACCTGTGCAGGTAACGGGAGGGAACCGCTGGCTGGCCCACTCAGCCTTTGGTCGAACGGTCGGCGTCGGCAGCTTCGGTCACCACAGGCAGGTTGCCGGCACGCTGGATTACCCGCCGTTGCTGCTCGTAGTCGTCAAGCGACAGGCCACGGCGTTGCAAGGATTCCAGTTGCAGTTGAAGGGTTTCTTCGGCGGTGTAGGGGCGCAGTTCGGGGTGGCTGGCACAGCCGCTGATGATGGCGATGGCAATAACGGCAAGGGTGGCGGACAGCAGGCGGGCCAAGGTGTTCATCAGGTAGCTCCAAGGGGCCGGGGTGGTGGGCGGCGAGTCGATGGAGCTAGGTTATTCGGCCATGTCGTTCGGCAGAAATTGCCATTCTCGATAGTGACTATCGATGGGTTCAACACGGGTTTGAATATTGTGGAGTACCTGTGGGAGCGGGCGTGCCCGCGAAAGGACCGGTACAGTCAATTACAGATCTCAGCCCAGCCTTGTCATGGATTCAAAGGCAGCAACCACTCCCACCCTTGGAACACGAAAATTTCGCGCACTCGCATCTGGTCAAAAGCAGCGCCATTGCTACCCTTAACCCACGCGGTCTGATCTCATGGAGAGAAGCGATGCGCATCCCATTGACAGCGGTCCTGTTGGTAATCCTGTATCTGAATGCCGCGCCTGCTCCGGTGCAGGCAGAGGATGTACCCGCCCCGGACCCGGCACCACAAGCCGACACGGTCGCGGCCAAGGACCCGGTGTTCACCCAGGAGCAACTGGACCAGATGCTTGCGCCCATCGCGCTGTACCCCGATGCGCTGCTGGCACAGGTATTGATGGCCTCCACTTATCCGGGGCAAGTGAGCGAAGCGGTGACCTGGTCCAAGGCCAACCCCAAGGCCACCGGCGACGATGCCGTCAAGAAGGTGGCGAACCAGCCATGGGACCCAAGCGTACAAGCGCTGGTGGCCTTCCCGCAGGTGCTGGCAACCCTGGGGCAGGACCCGGTCTGGGTGCAGCGCCTGGGCGACGCCTTCCTCGCGCAGCCTGACGATGTCATGGGCGGCGTGCAGCGCCTGCGTCACCAGGCCCAGGCCGCCGGCAACCTGCAAAGCAACCAGTACCAGAACGTGACCGTGCAGGCCGCCCCGGCACCGGCACCGGCCTCCAGCGGTAGCAGCGCCCAGGTGGTTACAGCCAGCAGCCCGCCCACCACCATCATCATCGAGCCGGCCGACCCCCAAGTGGTGTATGTGCCCAGCTATAACCCGACCACCACTTACGGCACCTGGGCCTACCCGGCTTCGCCGCCGGCATACTACCCGCCACCACCCATGTACTACCCCGGTTCCGCGCTGGTGGCAGGCCTGGCCTTCGGTACCGGCGTGGCGATCGTTGCCTCGCTGTGGGGTGACTGTGACTGGGGCAACAACGATATCGACATCGACGTCAACCGCTACAACAACATCAACGCCAACAACCGCATCACCAACAACCAGAACAAATGGCAACACAACGCCGCCAACCGCGACGGCGTACCGTACCGCGACTCCCGCAGCCGCCAGCAGTACGGTCGCCAACTGGACGGCGCTACCCAGCGTACTGCCTTCCGCGGTGACGACGCCCAGCGCGCCCAGGCGCGGGACAAGGCCAGGGCGTCGATGGACCGGGCTGGCATCGAACGGCCAGCCACCAGCAACCGCCAGGCACGCCAGCAGATGCGCGAGGCGCAGGCGGGCAATTCTATCGGCAACCGCATGCAGCCCCGTAGCGACAACCCGAGGGCAACCGACCGCCGGCAGGAAACCCGCAACACCCAGGCTCGGCAGCAGAGCAACCAGGTGAACCAGCGCAGGCAGGGCGAAGGCCAGGGGCGGCAGCTTGCGCAAAACCGGCCTTCCAATACCGCCGGCCGGGCGCGTAACAATGCTTTTGACGGCGTGCGTTCACCCTCACGCACCAGTGCGCAGGCCAATCGTGGTCGCACCAGCCAGTCGTTCGCCCAGCGCCCGAGCGCATCGCGTGCCGCCGGGCACCAGATTTCCCGGCCCAGTGCGCCCGCACGCCGCGGGGGAGGGGGCCGCCGATGAACCGTCAATCGATAGCGGCGCTGGTGATCGCAGCCGGCCTGGCCTGGTCAACCCAGACGGCTGCGCAAGAGGCCTTCCCGACACCGGAAAAGGCCGTGGAATCCTTTGTTGCGGCGCTGGGCGAGGAGAAACCTGATGAAGCCCGCCTGGCCCGATTGCTGGGCGATGACTGGCGTACCTACATACCGCGCGGCGGTGTGCAACGCAGTGATGTTGACACCTTCCTGGCGCAGTATCGCGCGCAGCACAGCATCGACATGTCGGGGGCAAACAAGGCCATCCTCGCGGTGGGCAGTGATCACTGGACGTTGCCCATACCTTTGACCAAAGGCGGCGAGGGTTGGCGTTTCGACCTCAAGGCCGGCAGCGCCGAAATCCGTGCCCGGCGTATTGGCCGTAATGAACTGGGTGCCATGCAATCGATGCTGGCCTACCACGATGCGCAGATGGACTACGCCACCCAGGACCACAACGGCAACGGTGCGCTGGAGTACGCGCAGAAGATATTCAGCGAGCCCGGCAAGCATGACGGGCTGTACTGGGACGACGACGGCGATGGCCAGGTCAGCCCGCTGGGCCCGCTGTTCGGCCAGGACATGGTCGGCGACGCCTGGTATGGCTACCACTTCCGCATCCTCGACGCACAAGGCCCATCCGCTCCAGGCGGTGCCTATAGCTACCTGATCGGTAACCAGATGAGCCGCGGCTTCGCCATGGTTGCCTGGCCGGCCAAGTACGACGATACCGGGGTGATGAGCTTCATGATCAGCCATGACGGCGAGGTATTCGAGAAAGATCTCGGGCCGCACGGCGACAAACTGGCCAAAGAGATGAAACGCTTCGATCCGGATGACAGCTGGAAGGTGGTAGACGTGCCGACGGGGGATTGAGCCGCTCGGATTACCCCGCCACGCTTCATGGGGCTGTTCTCGATTCCAGATCCATCTCGGACGGCCAGTTTACCTTCGGTGCCAAACGCAGGGCGAACTCACACCACAGCACATCGTTGTGGTCTTTGGGTTCGCCTGGTGGCGGCAGGGCTGAGGGGCCTTCCTGCATGTAGGTGCAGATGTAGGCCCAGGCATGCTCATTGGCGCCCATCGTGACCAGAGGAAAACGGTCGATGACATTGTTTGTGCCTGGGGCAACGATGGAGAGTGTGACACCCCATTTGAAAATTAATCCACCGTTTGGCAGTGCGCCGGTCTGGGACCAGCGCTCGGCGCGGACTTGGAACCAGTCGTAACTGACCGGTACGACTTTGCCCTTGTCGAAGGGGTTCCACCACTGATGCTTGAAGTTGTAGGCGTAGATTTTATTACGGGCCCGGTTGAATCGAATGGGCAGGTCTCGGGGCGCTGAGAGATCTGCCCGGAACAGGACAACAGTGCACCATGCTGACAATGAGAGCATGATGATTTCCTGAAGAACACTCTCGATGTCCGTTGGGTTTGTATGCCTGATCACCCAAGGAAGGTCAACCAGGATCGAAATCAGAAAGATAAGTGCCAATATCGAAACGATCCCACGATACGCCATTGCTGAGCGACAAATCTCGAGGTAAATATCATCTTGAAAGTTCGGCGTATGGGGAGCCAAGCCAGGTTCTAAAGTCGGTGCATCGAAGGGCGATGGCAAGTCCTCTTGCCAGCCAGTGCAGGGTGGGGTCAGTCTTGGGCGGCTCATTGTTTGTCATTCCTGCTGGTACGTAGATTGTTTTCTTTTTGCAATAAATTGGGCGCATCCGGTGGCCTGAATCGTGTGGTGGTCGGACAGTGGCAATGATCCTTGGATGCTGGAGCTCCCGTCGCGGATGACACCCATTACCTGCGGATCGTGGTCGGGCATCTGCGACAGTAGCTGGGGGACGACCCCACGGCGCCGACCATATAACCCCTGTGGGAGCGGGCGTGCCCGCAAAGAATCCAGCGCGATGCATGGCACCGGCTGCGCCGGTGTTCGCGGGCATGCCCGCTCCCACATTGACCGCATTGTCTTCAAGTCACGCGTAGTACCGGTGGAAGCTGGCCTACCTGGGTTTGGGCCGGAGCGAGCAGCGCAAGACAGTAAGCTCAGGGGGCGGTTCTCGACTCCAGATCCATTTCCGCTGGCCACACTACTCGGGGTGCTAGGCGCAGCGCGAACTCACACCAGAGCACATCGTTGTGATCCTTGGGTTCCCCGGGTGGTGGCAGGGCTGAGGGGCCTTCCTGCATGTAGGTGCAGATGTAGGCCCAGGCATGTTGGTCGGCACCCATGGTGCTCAGGTGAAAACGGTCGATGACGTTGTTCGTGCCTGGCGCAACGATGGACAGCATGACACCCCATTTGAAAATGATCCCGCCGTTTGGCAGGGCGCCGGCTTGTGACCAGCGCTCGGCACGGACTTGGGACCAGTCGTAACTGACCGGCACGACCTGGCCTTTGTCGAGGGGGTTCCACCATTGGCGTTTGAAGTTGTAGGCGTAGATTTTCTGGCGCGCACGGTTGAACCTGATGGGTAGGTCGCGAGGGGGACATATATCAACTTGGAATCCAAAAAACGTACACCAAACGCCAAGGAGCAGCACAAAAACTCCAATAATGACTAGCTCAATGCTGCCAATACTCCAGCTTTTGAAGATCATATGAGGAACCTGCAGCGTAAATATGGCCGCAGGTAGAGAGAGCGCCGAGAGGATACCTCTAGGTGAAATAGGGTGGCGAGGCACTTCAAGGTAAATCGTATCTTGATGGTTTGGTATCTGCCTGCCCAAATTCCTGTCAACGACTGGAGGAGTGGCTGGGCCAGGCAGATCCTCCTTCCAGCCCGCGCAAGGAGGGATTAGTAATGGGGAGGCCAATTGAGGTGCTCCAAAGATCTGATGCTGTTCTCTGTCATTGTTATCTGTGCACGAGCCGACTCGTCATCAGGATCAGGCCAATAAATCAGGCTCAACTCCAGAGAGGTAACGTTGTGGTGATCTGTCAAGGGGAATGCCCCTTGGATGTTCAGGATCCTGCTTTCTGTGTCGACGCTTTTGTGTAGGCTGTTTAGTATGTCGTCTGCAAAAACACCGGCAACACTCAGTGCTGAGCTTGATGGCAATACTAATCTAGTGCTGTCTCCTGATAGGGTGATGGTTCCTTTGCTTCCCCCGGTTCGATGCAAGTCCAGCTTCCATTGATAACGTGAAGTACCCACCGTGAAATTTGGCATGCTCAAATACGCGTTCAGTACAAAGCCTGCTGCCACCGTACTGCTATCACTGGTTACTGATTCACTTCCCCCCTGTTTGAAGCCAATTTTTATCGAGGCCTCTGCTCTCATGCCAAGAGCTGCGGCATTCAAAGCGCCAATAGCCAAATCAATACTTTTTGCCTCACACCAATACCGATGTTCGGGTGGTAACCCCCATCTGCTACGTCGAGCCCATAGTTCTGTCGCGGAGGATTCTTTTTGCTTCGCCCTGGTCGCCAATGCGTATGCTGTCAAGCCCAAGATTATCGCGATCCCCAGCGGCCCTAGCAATGTGCCTGGGACAAGGGCGGCATAGCCCGCCGGGAAGATCGTGGCAAAGGCAATGGCGCTTGCATAACCATAGGTTTGGGCGGACGCAACGTCCCCCTGGTCAGCTGATCTTCGCGCAGCGAAGGCATATTGTGCTGCGTCAGATACCCCCGCGAGTGCTGCTATGACGCCACCGAACTTAGCGATGCGCTCACCTAAATTCACAGTGCTAATAGCGCTTGGCCATAGCTTTTCCGGGCGAAGTAACTGTGCGGTAAGTCCCACACTCTCTACGCTTGTTCCCAGCACACCAAGGGAAGAAGACCATATTGCGGCGATCGCTTCCGAGTCTACGTTGGAAGTTTTAAGTAGCGCCTGATAATTTTTGCGCAGGCTATCTTGATGGAACCATATTCCGCCTAGCCCAAGCATCAGGCTGGCGCTTGTCGTGTTTGTTACAGCACTCCGCAAACTATTAGTCGTATCGCTTGCCAAACTACGAGCCGCCTCTGCACTTAGCCGAAAAGTGTTTGTACCGACAGTAATTGTACGCGCCAGCATAGTGGCTCTCGATACGGCACTTGCCCGCAATTGAACTAGCCGCGCCTGCAAACTCTCGGCGCTTTCCAGCGTCCAGAGCATCACCTCGATCATCTGGCTACGGTTACCCGCTGCCGCAATATTGATCGCGCCACTCAGCACCATGGCCCGCACCTTGCGGCCCAGGGGATCACGGAACTGCTTGTCTACCTGCTGCAGAAACGCGTCGGTCCGCGCCTCCAGGGCTTCATTGAGCAGGCTCATGTACTCGCCCACTGTCAGCGACACGCGCAACGGCGTTACCTGCTGCCCGGCGAACAGGGCAAACGCCGA
>Ga0247818_10000032_pt1 | contig 78446 bp, 66 predicted proteins | sample 13C_Glucose_Day1_FD_192424 | JGI IMG/M metagenome (GOLD analysis project Ga0247818, IMG submission 192424) | Soil microbial communities from agricultural site in Penn Yan, New York, United States - 13C_Glucose_Day1 | ecosystem: Environmental > Terrestrial > Soil > Agricultural land | place...
AGGTCTGCCTGGATGATCGGCCGCAGGAAGTTGACCGGCACGGCTGGGCCGGTCTTGGCATTCGAGGTAGGGTCGACAGTGGGCTTGCTCATAGGATCCTTGAACGTACAAGTGCGTGGCCGTAATGCAGGCCGGACAAAACAAAGCCGCTATCATAGCCGATGCCGTCAAGTGCCTGACAGAGCGCACCTGCAAACGGTCGCATTTAATAGACCGTAAATGAAAAACAGCCTCGAAATTCGCGCCTGTCACGCTAAACTGCGCACCTTGGCCGAGCCAGGCTGAACCGGTTGCGGGACGGAATGTCCCAACACCACGAATTCCTCTTGATGAGTAACGATCATGACCCAAGTCAAACTGACTACCAACTTCGGCGACATCGTCCTCGAACTGAACGCCGACAAAGCCCCGATCACCGTGGCCAACTTCGTCGAGTACGTTAAAGCCGGTCACTACGAAAACACCGTTTTCCACCGTGTGATCGGTAACTTCATGATCCAGGGCGGCGGTTTCGAGCCAGGCATGAAAGAAAAGAAAGACAAGCGCCCAAGCATCCAGAACGAAGCTGACAACGGTCTTTCCAACGAAAAATACACCGTCGCCATGGCCCGCACCATGGAGCCGCATTCGGCTTCCGCACAGTTCTTCATCAACGTGGCCGACAACAGCTTCCTGAACCACAGCGGCAAGAACGTTCAAGGCTGGGGCTATGCCGTATTCGGTAAAGTGACCGCCGGCCAGGACGTTGTCGACAAGATCAAAGGCGTGGCCACCACGTCCAAGTCTGGCCACCAGGACGTACCAGCAGACGACGTGATCATCGAGAAAGCCGAGATCATTGAGTGATATTGCTGATTTCAGACTTGCATCTGGAAGAGGAGCGCCCGGACATTACCCGGGCGTTTCTGGATTTGCTCGCCGGACGCGCCCGCTCGGCGAGTGCGTTGTACATTCTGGGCGACTTTTTCGAGGCGTGGATTGGCGACGACGCCATGACCCCTTTCCAGCGTTCCATCTGCCAGGCCCTGCGTGAATTGAGCGACAGCGGCACGGCCATCTTTCTGATGCACGGCAATCGTGACTTCATGCTCGGCAAGGCCTTTTGCAAACAGGCCGGCTGCACATTGTTGAAAGATCCGAGTGTCGTGCAGATCAACGGCGAGCCGGTGCTGCTGATGCACGGCGACAGCCTCTGCACCCGCGATGAAGCCTATATGAAGCTGCGTCGCTACCTGCGCAACCCGATCACCCTGTTCATCCTGCGGCATCTGCCGTTAAGCACCCGGCATAAACTGGCGCGCAAGCTGCGCAGTGAAAGCCGTACGCAAACGCGGATGAAGGCTAATGACATCGTCGACGTCACGCCCTTGGAGATTCCGCGGATCATGCAGCAGTACGGCGTGAAGACGCTGATCCATGGCCATACCCATCGCCCGGCGATTCACAAGTTGCAGCTGGGCGAACAAGCAGCACGGCGCATTGTGCTGGGGGATTGGGACAAGCAGGGTTGGGCGTTGCAGGTGGATGAAAACGGGTTTGCATTGGCACCGTTCGATTTCGCGACACAGTAGAGACCAAAAGATCGCAGCCTTCGGCAGCTCCTACAGGTTGAACACATCTCCTGTGTAGGAGCTGCCGAAGGCTGCGATCTTTAGCAGGCACTGCTATATCAATGTCCCGCTGAAGCCGCAGGCCCTGCCTTCGCCGTAAACGGTGGCTTGGCCAGCCAGACGATCAGAATCAGCCCCATGAACATCCAGCCCAACAGGGTGAAGTAATCCACCGTGGACATGATGTATGCCTGGCTGATCACCATCTGATCCAGCTGCGTATAAGCCTTGGCCCCTGCCCCGCCCAGTTGCGTCAGCGTCTCGCGGGTTGCCGGGTCGAACTGGGTGATGCTTTCGGTCAGATACGCGTGGTCCTGGTCGGCGCGGCGTATCCAGATCCAGGTGGTCAGCGATGCTGCAAAACTACCGCCCAGGGTTCGCAAAAACGTCGCCAGCCCCGAACCGTCGGCAATCTGGCTGGGTGGCAAATCCGACAGCAGGATGGTCAGGGTCGGCATGAAGAACAGTGCCACGCCGATCCCCATGAACAGCTGCACCATGGCGATGTGCTGGAAATCCACTTCATTGGTAAACCCGGCGCGCATGAAACAGCTCAGGCCGATGGCCAGGAACGCCAGCCCCGCCAGCAAGCGCATATCGAACCTCGGTGCGTACTTGCCGACAAAAGGTGACAGCAGCACCGGCAGGATCCCCAGCGGCGCCACGGCAAAACCGGCCCAGGTCGCGGTGTAGCCCAGTCGCGTTTGCAACCATTGCGGCAGGATCAGGTTGATCCCGAAGAATCCGGCGTAGCCCAGGATCAACACGATGGTGCCGTAGCGGAAGTTGCGATGAGCAAACAGGCGCAGGTTTACTACCGGATGCTCGTCAGTCATTTCCCAGATCACGAAGAACGCCAGGGCGACCACCGAAATCACCGAGCCGATCACGATGAAGCTCGATTCGAACCAATCGGCATCGTTGCCCTTGTCGAGCACGATCTGCAAGGCGCCGACGCCGATGATCAGCGCGATCAGCCCGACGTAATCCATCGGCTGGCGGCTGGTGACTACCGGACGTTTTTTCATCTGTTGGGTCACCACCCACGCGGCGAACAGGCCAATCGGCACGTTGATGAAGAAAATCCACGGCCAGCTGTAGCTGTCAGTGATCCAGCCGCCGAGGATCGGCCCGGCAATCGGTGCGACCACCGTGACCATCGCCAACAGCGCCAAAGCCATCCCCCGTTTCGCCGGGGGGTAGACCGCAATCAGCAGCGTTTGGGTCATCGGGTACAACGGCCCCGCCACCACGCCTTGCAGAACCCGAAAACCCACCAGCTCCGGCATCGATGTCGCAATCCCGCAGAGGAAAGAAGCCAGCACGAACAGCAACGTAGCCCAGACAAACAGCTTCACCTCGCCGAAGCGGCGGCTGAGCCAGCCGGTCAGCGGCAGTGCAATCGCGTTACTCACCGCGAACGACGTGATAACCCAGGTGCCCTGCTCCGCGCTCACACCGAGGTTGCCGGAAATAGTCGGCAAGGCAACGTTGGCGATGGTGGTGTCGAGCACCTGCATGAAGGTCGCCAGCGACAGGCCAATGGTGCTGAGCAGCAGGCTGGGCGGCGTGAAAGACGCGTTATTGCTCATCGCGAATCCTTTGAAACTCAGGTTGCGTTGCGCCCATTACAGGCGCAGCTGACCTTGTGGGAGCGAGCCTGCTCGCGAAGGCGCAATGACATTCAACACCAACGTTGACTGATCGGACGCTATCGCGAGCAGGCTCGCTCCCACAGGGGTCGGTGTGAATCAGCGACGCGCGGTCTTGCTGACCGCGGCGCTGTTGTCGTGGATCAGTTGCGTGATCATGGCGTCGGCTTCGGCCAATTGGCGGTCATAGATGCCGGTGCTGAACGATGCTTTTTGCGGCGGCTGTTGCGCCAGTACCGGGCCGCTCTGGTCGCGCAGGTTCACATCCACCACGGTCGACAGGCCGACGCGTAGCGGGTGTTTGGCCAGTTCTTCGGGGTTGACGTGAATCCGCACCGGCACCCGCTGCACGATCTTGATCCAGTTACCGGTGGCGTTCTGCGCGGGCAACAAGGCAAATGCACTGCCGGTACCGGCGCCGAGGCTGTCGATGGTGCCGCTGAATTTGACGTCGCTGCCGTATAGGTCAGTTTCAATGTCCACGGGCTGGCCAATACGCATATCGCGCAGTTGGGTTTCCTTGAAGTTGGCGTCGATCCACAGTTGATTCAGCGGGATCACCGCCATCAGCGCTTCACCCGGTTGTACCCGCTGGCCGAGCTGAACGGTGCGCTTGGCGACATAGCCGGTAACCGGCGCGATCAGGGTGCTTCGGGCATTGTTCAGGTAGGCCTGACGCAACTGCGCGGCGGCGGCCATCACGTCCGGGTGCGAGGACACCACGGTGTCATCGACCAGAGCGCTGGTGGTCTTGAGCTTCTGTTGTGCGTTGGCCAGGGCGTTTTGCGCCGAGGTCAGGTCGTCGCGAGCGTGGGACAGTTCTTCTTGGGAAATCGCCCCGCCGACCGCGAGGTTTTTGCGGCGATTAAAGTTGTCCTGGGCTTTTTGCACCTCGGCCTGCTGGGCGTTGACCTGGGCTTTCATGCCGTCGACATCGCTGTACAAGCCACGAACCTGACGCACCGTGCGCGCCAGATTGGCCTGGGCACTTTGCAGCCCGACTTCGGCGTCGTTCGGGTCGAAGTTCACCAACACCTGGCCTTCCTGCACCAGATCGCCGTCATCAGCGCCGATGCTTACAACGGTGCCGGTGACCAGCGGCGTGATTTCCACCACGTTGCCATTCACATAGGCGTCGTCGGTGCTTTCGTTCCAGCGTCCGTAGAACTCGTGATAAGCCCAGACGCCCGCGCCGCCCAGGATGACGACCACGGCAAGCACCAGCAGCATGAACTTACGCTTGCCCGCGTTGGGATTGGCCGGGGTGTTTTGCGGGGTTTGAGTTGTATCGGCAGTGGCCATGACAAGTACCTTGAATTAGTGAGTCAGCGTGGCGGGAGCGGCTTTAGCAGAAGAGCTACTGGCCGAGGCAACGGCCTCAGGCTGGAAGCCGCCACCCAGCGCCTGTATCAGTCGGATCGACAGGTCGATCTGCTCGGCATTCAGGTTGGCCAGCTGACGCTGGGCCTGGAGCAATTGCTGTTCGATGCTGAGCACGTCCAGGTAGTTGCCGATGCCGGAACCGTAGCGCTGGACCACGGTGTTGTAAGAATCCTGGGCGATATCCGTTGCGTGCTGCTGGGCAGCAATTTGCCGACCGACATCGCGTAACTGGTTGATGCTGTCGCTGACATCCCCCAGCGCTTTGACCAGGCTCTTGTTGTACTGCGCCACCGCCAGGTCGTAGTCGGCGTCGCGCGAATCGAGGTCGGCGCGCAGCCGGCCGCCGTCGAAAATCGGTACGGAAATAGTCGGCGCGACATTGAAAAAACGGCTCGCCGAACCAAACATGGCATCACCCAACAACGATTCGGCACCGGCCGCTGCGCTGAGATTCAAGTTCGGATAGAACTGCGTTTTGCCGGCGTCGATGTTCTTGCTCGCCGCCTCGACCCGCCAGCGCGCGGCCACCAGGTCCGGACGGCGCCCGAGCAACTCTGCCGGCAGCACCGACGGCAACGCCACGGCGCCGGGTTTGAGCACGGTCGGCCGAGTGATTTCATTGCCACGGTCCGGCCCTTTGCCGAGCAGCACCGCCAACGCGATTTTGGCGCTTTGCAGGCGTTTTTCGGCGTCGATCAGATTGGCTTCGGAGGTCGCTTCCAGGCTTTCGGTTTGCTGGAATTGATACTGGCTGTCGATCCCGGAACTCAGGCGGCGCTGGCTCAAGTCGAGCATTTGCCGGGTGCGCTTGAGGTCTTCGGCGGACAGGTCATAAACGATGTGCGCCTGCCCCAGGTCGCTGTAAGCGCGGGCGACGTCGGCGGACAAGGTCAACTGCGCGGCCTGTTGGTCGACTTCAGCAGCGCGGGCCTGACCGAGCGCGGCTTCCCAGGCGTCACGCTGACCGCCCCAGAGATCGAAGTTGTAATTGAAGCTGGCACCGATGTTACGCACGGTGGCGTAATTGCCGCCCTGCCCGAGCGGGTCCTGGTCCCGGGCCAGACGCGAGCGACTGACACCGGCGCTGGCATCGAGGGTCGGCATCCGCGCGGCATCGGCGGCGTAGGCAGCGGCGCTGGCCTGATGGGCACGCGCGTCGGCAATCTGCATGTCCGGGCTGTCGCGCAGGGCTTCACGGATCAAGCCGTCGAGTTGCGGATCGCCAAGGCTTTTCCACCAGTCGCTTTTCGGCCAGGCGGCGGGCGACAGCGTCACGCCGCTGAGGGATTGCCCGGCCTTGAGGTTTTTCGCGTCGAGGCTGACGCCTTCGGTGTTCAAGCCGCTGTAGCTGGCGCAACCGGCCAGGCTCACGGCCAACAGCACCAGGCTCAAACCGGTGCGCAGGGTTTTACTGTTCATTATTGCCACCTAAGCGCAGCAGGGTGATCGAGTCACCCGCTGCCAACAGAATTTTCTTCAGGATCAACTCCAGGGTTTTCAACTCATCCGGAGTGATGGCGCCGGCCAGCTCATTCATGGCTTCGGTACCGATGTGCGGCAGGCGATCAGCCAGCCTCTGCCCTTCCTCCGTGAGCACCAGCTGTACCTGCCGGCGATCAGCCTCGGAGCGTTGGCGAGCGAGAAAACCTTTCTGTTCCAGACGATCGAGCATGCGGGTCATCGAGCCGCTGTCGAGCGACAAGTGCCGACACAGCTCGCCCGGCGAATCGACGCCGTACTGGGCCATGATGATCAACACCTTGAACTGCGCGGCGGTGATGCCGTGGGGTTCCATGTGCGTGTCGATGATCCGGTCTTTTAGCAGCGCAGCGCGCCCGAGCAGGAGACCGAGATGGCAATTGTGGAAATCGTCTGGCGCGAAATGTTTCATCAGGACACCAATTAGCTGCCTAGGCAGTGAATGTATGTCGAGATATTACTGCCTAGGCAGCCAATGTCAACGTAATAGTTAGGAAGCTTGGTAAATAGTTGACCGATGGTGGGTTTTGGATTTTTGTGCATATTCGTGGCTGCGGTCGGCGACTTAAGGTTCCGGCCTCACGAAGAGACGAATACCACCACAGCACCAAGAGGCGGCCTACCGGCCGGCCTGGTCGTTAGTTCGACGCTTCACCCTGTAGGAGCTGTCGAGTGCAACGAGGCTGCGATCTTTTGATTTGTGTTTTAAGGGCAAGGTCAAAAGATCGCAGCCTTCGGCAGCTCCTACAGGGGGAATGCGTTTGGTCGAAAGAGATTGGTCGGCTGGCAGGCCGTCATCGCTGGCAAGCCAGCTCCCACAGAAGAGCAAAAGCAGAGCAGCCCACACCGCGCCGCTCCTCACCACTCAACAGGCCGAGCGTTAGCTCGCCTGCCGCTCTTGATCCACCCGCCCCCTCGGCAGGCTGAGTGGAGGCGTTTATCCGGGGGTGGGCGCGCAGCGCCGTGCGGCGAAGCCGCACACATCGAGAGGAGGTCGTCGCGAAGCAGACCGGAGGCGATGCCCCCGGATGAATGCCGGAGCGAAGGAACACCGAGCTCTAGCGAGGTGCCGTACGTAAGGGGCGAGCGTTTTTTTGCTTACTTTTTTGAGGCGTTTGTCAAAAAAGTGAGTCGCCGTAAGGGCGAAACCCTAAGTCGCCGTTACCGAAGAAACGGATATGTACTCAAAGCCCTCTAAAAATCCCGCTTGTAAAAAATATCCAGCGAACTGGCCACACCACCCGCCGCCTCGAGATAAACCTTTTTGCTCAGCTTGTAACGCAACGCAATGGTATTGGCCGGCTCAAACACCCCAACGCCATAGCGCAAACTGAGCTTCTCCGAAAGATTACCGCTGGCCACCACACTGGTCGCGTTACCACTGCCCTGAGTATCAAGCTGAAAATCCTCAATCCCCAGATTCTTCGCCAGACTCCCCGTAACCCCCGAACTGCCCATCAGCCCCAAACCAAGCGCCGCCTGGGCGAGCATATTGTTGTCCTCGCCGTTGGTACTCAGCGGACGCCCCAACACCAGATAAGAAAGCGCCTGCTCCTGACTCATGGCCGGCTCGGAGAAAATCTGCGTAGTCGGCTGCTCCGCGCTGCCGCTCAAGCGAATACCGGCGATCACGTCGTCAGTCTGACGAATCGCCTCAATATCCAGATACGGCTGATCGATAGGACCGGCGAACAGCAACCGCGCCCGGCGCACCGACAGGCGCTGGCCATAGGCGCGGTAACGCCCATCGTTGAGCCACAATTCACCTCGGGTGTCCATGTTGTCGCCGATGTGCACATGCCCCTGCACATTCGCGGTCAGGCCAAACCCGGCAAAACTGAGTTTCTCCTCGCCGACCACCACATCGATGTCCATTTTCATCGCCAGTGGCGGCTTGCCCTCCTCGGTTTGCTGACCAACGATCACCGTGTCATCCGACACTTTGACCGTCGATTGGGGCAACTCGCGGATGGTGATGTCGCCCTTGGGCACCTGCACTTTGCCGGAGATGGCCAGCTCATCGCCCTTCATCGAAATCTTCAAGTCCGGCGCCACTTCGACCTTGGCGTACGGTTCGACACTGACCGGCAACTGCGAGCCCTTGAGTGCCAGGTCCACCACCAGCGCCTGTCCCCAGGCAATGTCGCCGTTCAAACTGCCCTGCCCGGTCTTGCCGCTTTTCCAGCCGCCGTCGAGTTGAACGGTTTCCCCGGCAATCACAGCCTGCAAGCGCAAACCCTGAATTTCCATCGGCAACTCTGGGCCGGAAACCTCGCCATCGCTGAGCAACAAACTGCCGTTGACCAGCGGCGCCAGCAGACCACCGGAAATCGTGCCGCTGCCATTCAAGCGCCCGGTGATTTTTTCGACCATGGGCACGAAGGGACGCGCCACCGACAAGTCCAGACCACTCAAGCGGAATGATCCGCTTAGCGGCTTGTTCTTCAGCAGCGGGTTGATCTGCGCCTGAACCATCAGTTCGCCGAGCTTGCCGCCGACAAAATTAAGGTCGGTGTCGATGCGCTTGGGCGTGAGTTTGCTGGTGAGTTTGAGAGTCTGGTACGGGAAGTCCAGCCACTGATCTTTTTCCTTCACACGTAACGTGCCGCCGCTGGCATCGACGCTGATCACGCCGTTCGGACCGCTGGCCGGCAGATCCAGTTGCACGTCGGCGTTGAGCCGCCCCTGCCAGGCAAAGTCTTTCGGTAGCCACTGCGCCAGGCTTTCAATCGGGAATTGCTTGAGGTGATAACGCAGCTTCGGCTCAGGCATCAGACGCTGGTCTTCGCCGCACAAACTGGCCGGGCCGGACGCCCAGCAATGGGCGCCAAAGTTGATTTTGCCGTCCGCCAGTCGCTCCAGCTTCGCCGGACCTTGCAGCCTCCAGTCCTGGCCACCGGCCTGGATATCGCCACTGGCGAGCCGTCCACGCCAGTTGCCTTTGTCCAGCGCACCGTCCAGGCCGAGGGCCAGTTTCAGCTTCGGCCCTTGCAGGTCGAGGCTCAGTTTCTGGTTCTTGATGTCGCCCTGACCGCTGGCGGTCAGGGTACCCAACGAAGTATCGCCCGCCTGGATGCCGCTGCCCTTGAGGTCGATTTTCGCCCGTTGCGCGCTGTCGAGCGTGGCGTCCAGGTTCAGGCTTTGCAGGCGATTGTCCTGGAAAGCCAACTGCGTGCCTTGCAACCCGAGCTTGCCCTGCGGCGCCTTCAGCGTGCCGGCGACGTCGACCCGGCCATTGATCTGCCCGCGCAATTGCGGCCAGAGCTGGGCCAGGCGCTGCAACTTGATATCGATCTGGCCGGTGAGTTTCTGCTGCAGGCTGCCCTTACCGTTGATGCTGTTGTCACCCAGGCGAATCTGCAGGGCGTTGAGGTTCCATTGCTCACCGGCGCCGTCAGCCTTGGCTTGCAGGATCGCCGGTTGGCCACGCAGTTTGCCTTTCAGGTCGAGGTCGGCGCTGAGGCTGAGCTGGTCATTTTTCATCTCGCCTTTACTGCGCAACGGTCCGGCGAGGGTGCCCGGTAATTCCGCGACCCAATACGCCGGGTTGATCGCCGACAGGTCCAGCGCAGTGTCCCAGGCAATGCCATCGGCAAATTGCAGGTTCAGGTGCCCTTCAGCCTTGCCCTGCCCGGCGATGAGCTGGAGTTGCTGCAGATAGATTTTCGTCAGGTCGCCCGCGAACGGGCTGGTCAGGCTGAACGCACCGGCCGGGCCATCGAGTGCAGCCTTGAAGTTGCCGAGGTATTTACCGTCGGTGTAGGAGACTTCACCGTTGAAGCTGCGCAGGGCTACTTGCGGTTCGTCGATCAGCGGATAGAGGCTGTGCCACGGGAAGTCCAGCCAATCGATTTTCGCTTCGGCGCTCAGGCCTTGGCTCCAGTCCACCTGCCCGTTGAGCTTGAGGTTCTGTTTGTCGTTGGCGGTCAGGTCCAGCGCGGCGATTTGCGCGCCCTTGGCGTCTACCTTGCCTTGCAGCGCCAACGCGACCGGGCCTTTTTCCCCAGGCAGCGTGGCTTTGCCGAGTAACTGATAACCGTTTTTCAGGTCACCGGCGCCGCTGAGTTCCAGTTGATTGAGTTGCAGGGTGTCCGGCAGATCGGCGCTCGGTTTGAAACCATCGGCGGTGATGCGCACTTTGGCCGGCAGGTTTTCCACCAACGGTTGCAGCTCGCCAGTCAATTGGCCGATGAGGTAACCGCTGCTGTCGGCTTTCAGGTTCAGGGTTTTCAGCAGGTCGCCATCGATCTTCAACGCCAGCGTCCAAGGCGCGGGGGTCGACAGGGTCAACTGGCCTTCAGCGCTGAGCGGCCAGTTTCCACCGGGTTGCAGTCTCCCTGACAGGTTCAGGCTCAGGTCGTCACGCTGCAGTTTCACCGAGTCGATCTGCATGCCCTTTTCGGTCCAGTGCGCTGCCAGTTGCAGCCCCTTGAGTTGCTCGTTGCCGTTGAACAGCAGGCTGCCGACCCGAATGTCACCCAGTTCCAGTGCCACCGGCAGCTTCAAATCCGGAAGGCTGATCGGCCCGCCGCTTTGCGCGTCCTCACCCGGCGGCAATTGCAGGCTGACCTGTTCCGCCTGCAATTGATCAATGCACAAAGTCATGCGCGTCAGGCACAGCGGCGACCAGGCGAAGATGACTTTGCTTAGCTCAACGCGGCTGGTGTCTTGCTGCCACAGCACACGGTCGGCACTCCACTGTCCACCGAGGCGCCCATGAAAGTTGTCCAGAGTCAGCCCCGGCACAAAGCCCAACGCCCATCGGCTGCCGGCCGCCGTTCCCAGCACCGTGGCCAGCGTCAACAGCAGCAACATCAACAGTGCCGCAATCGCCAGCAGCGTTACCTTCAAACCACGTTTCACAGCTCAGGCCCCATGGAAAAGTGCAATCGAATGCCGCCATCGTCGTCCAGCGCATGGGCCAGGTCGAGGCGGATCGGCCCCACCGGAGACACCCAGCGCACGCCGATACCGACCCCGGTCTTGAGGTTCGGCAGTTCGAGTGTATTAAAGGAGTTGCCCTGATCGACGAAGGTCGCGACCCGCCACTTTTCAGCGACGGAGTATTGGTACTCGGCGCTGGCCGAGACCATGTACCGGCCGCCGATGCGGTCACCCTCGTTGTTTTCCGGGGACAGGCTCTGATAGTCGTAGCCACGCACGCTCTGGTCGCCACCGGCGAAGAAGCGCAGTGACGGCGGTATGGACTTGTACCCGTTGGTGGCGCTGCCGCCGACCTGCACCCGACCGAGCAAACGGTGCTTGTCGAACACCGTGGTCAGGCCTTTGACCAGCGCGGTGCCGTACAGCAAGTTGTTGTCCGAGCCCAAGCCTTCCTTCGCCACCTTGCTTTCGAATTGCAGGCGATAGCCGTTGTGCGGGTCGATGCGGTTGTCGCTCTTGAGGTACGAATAGCTCACGCCGGGCATCAACAAGGTACTCAGTCCGGAGTCGTCGCCGAGCCGGTATTCCTCACGTTGCCACTTGAGCGAAACCACCCGCTGCCAACCGCTGGGCAACTTGCTGTGCCACTCGGGACCGACGGTCAGCAGCTTGCTGAGGCTGTCTTTGTCAGCGATTTCTTCATTCTGGTAACCGCCGGCAAAACGCAGCTTGTCGGTCAGTGGCGGGTCCAGCGGAATATCGTAGAACAGGCCGACGTTTTGCCGTGGCGCCGACACTTCGGTTTCCCACCCGTAACTGTGGCCCTGCGGGTTGACCCAGTGCCGGGTCCAGTTGGCCTTCACCCGCGGACCGACGTCCGTGGAGTACCCCAGGCCCAAGCCCATGGTTCGCGGTTTACGGGTGTCGAGTTTGACGTCTACCGGGATCACGTCGTTCTTTGACGCAGTGGGCGCCGCATCGACCCGCACGGCTTCGAAGTAACCGCTCGATTGCAGCGCCTGGTTGAGCTCGGCGATCAGTTCGGAGTCGTACGGCGTGCCCGCTTTGAACGGCACCATGCGTTGCAGCAGGTCTTCATCGAACGGCGTGTCGCCTTCAAATTTGACCTTGCCCAGCGAGTAGCGCGGGCCGCTGTCATAGATCAATTCGATGTCAGCCACGCCGGCGCGCGGATCGACCGAGAGTTTTGAGCGGGTGAAATGACCGCTGAAGTAGCCGTAACGCGAAGCCTGATTCTGGATCAGCCGCTTGGCGTCTTCGTACTGCCCATGATTGAGCACTGCGCCGGTTTGCAGCGAATGGTTCTTGGGCACACGAAAGGATTTCAGCGAGGCCGCCGGGCCGTCGATGCGAATAGTGACGTTGCGCAGATGCACCGGTTCACCGGGGTCGATGTTGAGTATCAGGCGCGGCTTTTCGCCACCCTTCACGTCGCTTTCGATTTGCGGCTGGTAATAACCCAAGGCCTGGGCGGCCTTGCGCGCCTGCTCCTCGGCGCCACGGCTGAAGCGCAACAAGGCTTCTTCGTCCCGATCGCCGAGGCTGCCGATATAGCCCTCTATATTGGCCTTGAGTTCATCGTTGGACGGTTTGATCCGCACATCCAATTCACTTTGCGCCAGTGCCGCGCAGCTGGTAATCAGCAGGAGCACGCCACTGGTAATTCTTCCTGGAAACTTCATAGGCGCGGATGCTATCACGAGCTTGGGAGCGTGATAGAGCCTGGGGGGCGCGGAAAGTTCGACCTTACGCGGTCGCGCTCTGCACCACCTGCGGGTTGGCGTGAAAAAACACGTGCTCGCGAATCGGTCCTACTGCCACCTCGCCGATTTCTTCGTAACCCTGGCGTTTGTAGAACTCCAGATAGCGCGGATTGCCGGTATCGAGGATCACACCCTGGGAGTTTTCATCCACCGCGCACCAGTTATGCACCGCTTGCAGCAGTTGCTCGCCAAAGTGTTTGCCCTGGAACTGCGGGTGAATCCCCAGCAACGGCAACACATGCACCGCATCACTTGGCGCGCAGGCGGCCACGGCATCGTGATATTCGAGGTAGCGTCGCGTGCAGCGAAACCCGGTGCTGAGCACCATGCGCAAGCGCCACGCCCAGCTTTCGGTGATCCCCAGTCGACGCTGCGGCGGCGCGATCAGGGCGATGCCGATCAAACGGTCATTGACCAACAGGCCAATGGCCGGTAAATCCTGCAAAAAGTGTTGCTTGACCAGTTCGCGCACGGTGGCGCGCACCCGCTGTTCGTAGCCTGCGCGTTCGGCCTCGAACAGGTAGCCGAAGGTCGGCTCGTGCCGATAAGCCTGATACAACAACGAACGTGCTTCGCGGGAATAGCCGCTGTCGAGCATGTGGATATCGGCGATGGCGGTGGAAGTTTCGGGCATGTCGGTTGATCTCCCCGGCACAGCTCGGGTGGCTGCGCTCTTATTGGTACGAACTCATGTGGGCTGCCACAGTTCCTGTTGATCGGGAATCAGTGTAGGCAATGAAATGGTAATCGTCCCACCCGGCACTGGCCCGATTCCTACAGGTCAGCTAGCATCGCCCTTTTGCCAGGACTGCCGACCATGAAGATTGTCTCCTTCAACATCAACGGGCTGCGCGCCCGTCCCCATCAGCTGGCGGCGCTGATCGAAAAGCATCAGCCTGATGTAATCGGGTTGCAGGAAACCAAGGTCCACGACGACCAATTCCCGCTTGAGGAAGTCAAAGCCCTGGGCTACCACGTGTATTTCCACGGGCAAAAGGGACATTACGGGGTCGCCCTGCTCTCGCGCCAGGAACCGCTGGCCCTGAACAAAGGGTTCGCCACCGATGAAGAAGACGCGCAGCGACGCTTCATCTGGGGCACCTTCGCCGACGCCAACGGCGTGCCGGTGACCATCATGAACGGTTATTTCCCACAAGGTGAAAGCCGCGACCACCCGACCAAATTCCCGGCCAAGCAGCGTTTCTACAGCGATTTGCAGCAACTGCTGGAAAGCCAGTTCAAGAATGACCAGCCCGTGGTGGTCATGGGCGACGTGAACATTTCCCCCGAAGACTGCGACATCGGCATCGGCCCGGACAACATGAAACGCTGGCTGAAAACCGGTAAATGCAGCTTCCTGCCGGAAGAGCGCGAGTGGATGGCCCGCCTGAAAAACTGGGGCCTGACTGACAGCTTCCGTCACTTGAACCCGGAAGTGGCGGACGTCTTCAGTTGGTTCGATTACCGCAGCCGTGGTTTTGAGGACCAGCCCAAGCGTGGCCTGCGCATTGACGTGATCCTGGCGTCCCACGGCCTGTTGCCACGGGTCAAGGCGACCGGCGTCGACTACGAACTGCGCGGCATGGAAAAACCTTCGGACCATGCGCCGATCTGGCTTGAACTGAGCTAAAAAGCAAAAGATCGCAGCCTGCGGCAGCTCCTACAGAATCAGCAGACATCTTCTGTAGGAGCTGCCGCAGGCTGCGATCTTTTGACTGTCATCTTTTAGAAACCTTACTAACTTAATCTCCCGACACCTCCTTTGCTATGTAAGGTGCCGGCATGACGCTGCGCGTATTGTTCCTGTTGATGCTGTGCCTGCCGCAAATGGCAACGGCCGCCACGTTGCCGATCCCCGAACACGGCCCGGCGCTGCGCATCCAGGGTTCCAACACCATCGGCGCGGCGTTGGGACCGGCGCTGGTCGAAGGGCTGCTGCGCGAGCAGGGTTTGCTCAAGGTGCACAGCGAAGCCCCGGACAAGGCCAATGAACTGCGGATCGTCGGCGAAACCGCCCAAGGCCGCCGCGTAGAAGTGGAACTGGCGGCCCATGGTTCCAGCACCGGTTTCAGTGCGTTGAAAAACGCCAGCGCCGATCTCGCCGCTTCGTCACGTCCGATCAAGGACAGCGAGTTGCTGAGCCTTGAATCTTTCGGTGACCTGAAAAGCTCCGCCGCCGAGCAAGTCATTGCCATCGACGGCCTGGCGATCATCCTTCACCCGCAAAATCCGCTGAATCAACTGGACACCGTGCAACTGGCGCGCATTTTCAGTGGCGAGGTCAAAACCTGGGAGGAACTCGGCGGCAGCGGCGGGATGATTCATTTATATGCGCGCGATGATCAGTCCGGCACGTTCGACACCTTCAAGGAATTGCTCCTCAGCAGTCGTGGGAAAAGTCTCAGCAGTAGCGCGAAACGCTTCGAATCCAGCGAGCAGCTGTCCGACGCGGTCAGCGCGGACCCGCACGGCATCGGTTTTATTGGCTTGCCCTACGTGCGCCAGGCCAAGGCCGTGGCGATTGTCGATGGCCCGTCCCAGGCCATGTTGCCGCTCAGCAGTCTGATCGCCACGGAAGATTATCCTCTGTCGCGCCGCTTGTTCTTTTACTTGCCGCCCACCGGGGAAAATCCCTGGGCGCAGGCGTTGGTGGCGTTCGCCCAAAGTCGCAAAGGCCAGGCGATTGTCGCCGCCAATGGTTTTATCGCCCAGACCGTACAGGCCATGGCCGTGACACCGAATGCCTTGATGCCCGAGGGTTATCAGGCACTCAGTCGCCACGCCCAGCGGCTGTCGGTGAATTTTCGCTTCGACGAGGGCAGCGCCAACCTTGACAGCAAGGCGCGCCAGGACCTGTCCCGGGTACTCGACTATATAGAGCAGCACGACAAGACTGATCGGCAGGTAACACTCGTAGGATTTGGCGATGCCAAGGACGACCCGGCGCGCGCCGATCTGTTGTCGAAACTGCGGGCCATGGCGGTAAGGCGGGAGCTAGTGAAAAGCGGCGTGGTGTTGCGCGAGATTCGCGGCTTTGGCGCCGAGATGCCGGTGGCGGCCAATAGCGCGGATGAGGGGCGGATCAAGAATCGGCGGGTTGAGGTTTGGGTGTATTGAAAAAGATCGCAGCCTTCGGCAGCTCCTACAGGTGCGTGCATAACCTGTAGGAGCTGCCGAAGGCTGCGATCTTTTTTGCTGGGTCAGTGCCCGCTACGCATCATCTCTTTCGGCACATACTTGCCGATCTCGAACTTGCCGATCGCCGCGCGGTGCACTTCGTCCGGGCCGTCGGCCAGGCGCAGGGTGCGCTGCATCGCATACATGTAGGCCAGCGGGAAATCATTGGAAACCCCTGCCCCGCCATGCATCTGGATCGCCCGGTCGATCACCCGCAGCGCAACGTTCGGCGCGACGACCTTGATTTGCGCGATTTCGCTTTTCGCCACTTTGTTACCGACGGTGTCCATCATGTACGCCGCTTTCAAGGTCAGCAGGCGCGCCATGTCGATTTCCATCCGCGAGTCGGCGATCTTGTCGATGTTGCCGCCCAGGCGTGCCAATGGCTTGCCGAACGCGGTGCGGTTCACCGAGCGTTTGCACATCAGTTCCAGCGCGCGCTCGGCCATGCCGATCGAACGCATGCAGTGGTGAATTCGGCCAGGACCAAGGCGACCTTGAGCGATTTCAAAGCCGCGTCCTTCACCCAACAGGACATTTTCATACGGCACCCGCACGTTTTCGAAATGCACTTCGGCGTGCCCGTGAGGCGCATCGTCGTAACCAAACACCGGCAGCGGGCGCACGATCTTCACGCCGGGGGCATCCACCGGCACCAGGATCATCGAGTGCTGGGCATGGCGCGGCGCATCGGGATTGCTCAGGCCCATGAAGATCAGGATTTTGCAGCGCGGGTCGCACGCACCTGACGTCCACCATTTTTTACCGTTGATCACCCACTGGTCGCCATCGCGCACGGCACGGGCGGCCATGTTGGTGGCGTCGGAGGACGCAACGTCTGGTTCAGTCATGGCGAACGCCGAGCGGATTTCGCCGCGAAGCAGCGGTTCGAGCCAGCGCTGTTTTTGCTCTTCGTTGGCATAACGCACCAACACTTCCATGTTGCCGGTGTCCGGCGCCGAGCAGTTGAACGGCTCCGGCCCCAGCAGCGAACGACCCATGATTTCCGCCAATGGCGCGTATTCGAGGTTGGTCAGGCCAGCGCCGAGCTCCGACTCAGGCAGAAACAAATTCCACAGCCCTTCAGCCTTGGCCTTGAGTTTGAGTTCTTCCATGATCGCCGTCGGCTGCCAGCGATCACCTTCGGCGACCTGGCGCTCAAACACGGCTTCGGCGGGATAGACGTAGGTGTCCATGAACGCTGTTACGCGCTCACGCAGTTCCTGAACCTTGGGCGAATAAGCGAAATCCATGAGCGAGATACCTTCTTGGGGGAGGTTGTTTAGGTCATGTATCGATGCTAGAACAGCGTTGATAATTTACCTAGCCTATTCTCGGCGTGTATAAACATTCATCACCGATATATGATCGGCTGATCTTCAAGGTCAGTCCGTCCACACAATAAGAGAGCCGCGTAATGAATCTGAGCAAGGTCGATCTCAACCTTTTCATCGTCTTCGACGCGATCTATACCGAGGCCAACCTGACCCGTGCCGGGCAGATTGTGGGCATTACCCAGCCGGCGGTGTCGAACGCTCTGGCTCGGTTGCGCGAGACCTTCAACGACCCGCTGTTCGTGCGCACTGCCCAAGGCATGGTGCCCACGCCGATGGCGCAGAACATCATCGGCCCGGTGCGCAATGCGCTCTCGCTGCTGCGCATTTCCGTGCAGGAAAGCCGCATTTTCAACCCGCAACAGGCGAACAAAACCTACCGCATCAGCATGACCGACCTCACCGAAGCGGTGATCCTGCCGCCGCTGTTCCAGCGCCTGCGCCGCCTCGCGCCGACGGTGATCATCGAGAGTTTCCTGTCCAAACGCCGCGAAACCACCAAGGAACTGGCGGCCGGTCGCCTCGATTTCGCCGTGGATGCACCGCTCAACACCGACCCGCAGGTGCGCCACGTCAAGTTGATGGAAGACCGCTACGTGTGTGCCATGCGCAAGGGGCATCCGCTGGCGGGCAAGGAAAAACTCACCCTCGACGAGTACCTGAGCCTGACCCACATCCATATTTCCAGCCGTCGCAGTGGTTTGGGCTATGTCGACCTGGCGCTGGGCAAAATGGGCATCCAGCGCAAGATCGCCCTGCGTTCCCAGCACTACCTGATGGCTTCACAGGTGATGCAACAGACCGACATGGTCATGACGGTGCCGGAACGTTTTGCCCGTCGTAACGATTTGCACGCGTTCAATCTGCCGGTCAACGATGTGCCGCCGGTGGAAACCCACCTCTACTGGCACGAAAGCACTGACCAGGACCCGGCCAACCGCTGGATGCGCGAGCAGATGATCGAGTTGTGCCAGCAGGTGACGGCGCATGAGAAGAAGCTCGACGCTAAAATGGCGTGAAGCCATTCAAAAGATCGCAGCCTGCGGCAGCTCCGACACGGATGTGTATTTTCCTGTAGGAGCTGCCGCAGGCTGTGATCCTTTGTCGCCCCTTGACGTAAACGTCAACCTACCTTTAGCTTAGCGCCATGACCTTTCGTGAGCGCTTCCATGAGCAGCCAGACTTACAGCATCTCCGACCTCGCCCGCGAGCTCGACATCACCACCCGCGCCATTCGCTTTTATGAAGAGCAAGGCTTGCTCAGCCCCGAGCGCCGCGGTCAGGAACGCATCTATTCCCCCCGTGACAAGGTCAGCCTGAAGCTGATCCTGCGGGGCAAGCGCATCGGCTTTTCCCTGGCCGAATGCCGCGAGCTGATCGAGCTTTACGACCCCTCCAGCGGTAACACCAAGCAACTGCACAGCATGCTGGCGAAAATCAGCGAACGCCGGGAACAGTTGGAGCAGCAGTTGCTGGACATCGAACAGATGAAACTGGAGCTGGATACGGCCGAAGAGCGCTGTGTGCAGGCGCTGGAGCAGACGCTTAAGAGCCAGGAATCGGTTCAATAGATCTACACAAATCCCCCTGTGGGAGCGAGCCTGCTCGCGATAGCGCCGGGTCTGTCGACCTCAGTATTGAATGTGCTAAGGGCCCTCGCGAGCAGGCTCGCTCCCACAATTGATCACCGCTCACCCATTACTTCAGGTGAATCCCATGTCCCTCCCCACCCACGTACGCATTGTCGAAGTCGGCCCCCGCGACGGCCTGCAAAACGAAGCCCAACCCATCAGTGTTACCGACAAGGTGCAACTGGTCGACGCACTCACCGCTGCAGGCCTGGGCTATATAGAAGTCGGCAGTTTCGTTTCGCCCAAGTGGGTGCCGCAAATGGCCGGTTCCGCCGAGGTGTTCGCGCAGATCCAGCGCAAACCGGGCGTCACCTACGGCGCCCTCGCCCCCAACCTGCGCGGTTTTGAAGACGCCCTGGCCAGCGGCGTAAAAGAAGTCGCGGTATTTGCAGCAGCCTCCGAAGCCTTTTCCCAGCGCAACATCAATTGCTCGATCAGCGAAAGCCTGGAGCGTTTCGTACCGATCATGGACGCAGCCAAGCAACACGGCGTGAGCGTGCGCGGTTACGTGTCCTGCGTGCTGGGCTGCCCTTATGAAGGCCACGTCGCGCCGGAGCAGGTCGCACGGGTCGCCCGCGAGCTCTATGCCATGGGCTGCTATGAAGTTTCGCTGGGCGACACCATCGGCACCGGCACCGCTGGCGCAACGCGCAAGATGTTCGAAGTGGTCTCGGCTGACGTGCCGCGAGAAAAACTGGCCGGGCATTTCCACGACACCTACGGCCAGGCCATGGCCAACATCTATGCCAGCCTGCTGGAGGGCATTTCGGTGTTCGACAGCTCTATTGCCGGGCTCGGCGGCTGCCCCTACGCCAAGGGCGCCAGCGGTAACGTCGCCACGGAAGACGTGGTTTACCTGCTCAACGGCCTGGGTATCGAAACCGGTATCGACCTGGACGCACTGATTTTGGCGGGCCAGCAGATTTGCGACGTATTGGGCCGCCCGACAGGTTCCCGCGTGGCCAAAGCTCGCCGTGCGCAATAAGTGAGGGGGGATGTGTCCGGGTGTTACCGCTAACACTGAAACGTGGGCGGATTCGAGTAACACGGAAACAAATTGTAGGGTTTAGCCTGAGACGAAAAACCTTACAAAATTTTAAAGCCTTGATTTTAAAGGACTTTAAAAAGTTGGCACGCCTCCTGCTATCTCTATCGCATAACAAGAATAAAAAAATTGCGGCAACCCTAATAAAAACAAGACGTAACGACTCTGACATAACAAAAACAACACGGCAGAGACGCAGCTAACAGATTTTTTTGGAGAAGATGTGCTTTTCAGGGTGCTTTTCGAAGTGACCCGCGGCCAGACAGAGAATAATAAAACTACCTTCAGGTAGCTCCCGTACTGGTTGGATCGCTCAGCGAAAAAGCAGATCAGCGCTCAAAAAAATACGTTTGCTCTTGATCCCGGATGGGGATCGCCAAAAACAGCGGTAAAGGGCAACGGTTGCCAAAAACAAAAACAGACCGACCCTCAATAATAAAAAAAGAGCACGCGCAACGAAATTAAAGGGGAGCTTCGGCTCCCCTTTGTGCTGTCTGGCGTTTGAGTTTCCAAGAGAACCACAACCTTGCAGGAGCTGGCGCAGCCTGCGATCTTTTGATCTTGACCTTCGCCAACCCTAAAAGATCGCAGCCTTCGGCAGCTCCTACGGTATTGCTTTGAGCTCCTCGATAACGAAATAAAAAGGGGAGCTTCGCTCCCCTTTGTGCTGTCTGGCGTTTGAGTTTTCCAAGAGAACCACAACCTTGCAGGAGCTGGCGCAGCCTGCGATCTTTTGATCTTGACCTTCGCCAACCCTAAAAGATCGCAGCCTTCGGCAGCTCCTACGGTATCGCTTTGAGCTCCTCGATACTGATCTCGCGCATGCGGAATTTCTGGATCTTGCCGGTCACCGTCATCGGAAACTCTTCGACAAATTTGAAGTGACGCGGCGTCTTGAAGTGCGCAATGCGCTCCTTGCACCAGGTTTGCAGCTCTTGCTCGGTGGCACTGTGGCCGGGGTGGAACTTGATCCAGGCAACGATCTCTTCACCGTAGCGCGAGCAAGGAATGCCGATCACCTGCACGTCGGCAACGGCCGGGTGAGTGAAGAAAAATTCTTCCAGCTCTCGCGGATAAATGTTTTCGCCGCCGCGGATGATCATGTCCTTGTTACGCCCGGCAATGCACACGTAACCCTCGTCATTCATGCTCGCCAGGTCGCCGGTGTGCATCCAGCCTGCCTGATCGATCGCTTCTGCGGTGCCTTCGGGATTGTTCCAATAACCGAGCATCACGCTGTAACCGCGAGTGCACAGCTCACCGATGGTGCCGCGCGGGACCAGGTTGCCCGCTTCGTCGATGATCTTGCTTTCCAGTTGCGGCTGAGTGCGGCCGACCGTGGTCACGCGCAATTCCAATTCGTCCGATGGACCGGTCTGCAGCGACACCGGGCTGGTTTCCGTCATGCCGTAGGCAATCTGCACTTCGCTCATGTGCATTTCGCTGATGACCCGGCGCATCACTTCGATAGGGCACGTCGCCCCCGCCATGATCCCGGTGCGCAGGCTCGACAGATCGAATTCGGCACGCTGCGGTTGATCGAGCATGGCGATGAACATGGTCGGCACACCGTACAACGCGGTGGCTTTCTCGTCGGCGACGGTGCTGAGGGTCAGCAACGGATCAAATGCATCATTGGGGTAAATCATCGTGCTGCCGTGAGTGATGCAGCCGAGGTTGCCCATGACCATGCCGAAGCAGTGATACAGCGGCACCGGGATCACCAGGCGATCTGCGGCGGTCAGGCCGAGGCTTTCGCCGACCATGTAACCGTTGTTGAGAATGTTGTAGTGACTGAGGGTCGCGCCCTTGGGAAAACCGGTGGTGCCCGAGGTGTATTGAATGTTTACCGCCTGATCGAAATGCAGGCTGTCCTGACGTTCGCGCAGTTGTTCACCCGATACGCTGCCAGCCAGATCGGTCAATTGCGACCACGGCAGGAAGCCGCTGGGCGGCTGTGCATCCAGGCTGATGACGCCGCGCAGTTCCGGCAGGCGTTCGCTCTGGAGTTTGCCGATCGATTGCTCGGCCAGTTCCGGCACCAGGCCTTGCAACATGGCGTGGTAGTTGGAGCTCTTGAAAGCCCCCGCGCACACCAGCCATTGGCAGCCGGACTGCTTCAGCACGTATTCGAGTTCGGAACTGCGATAGGCGGGGTTGATGTTGACCAGGATCACACCGATTTTCGCCGTGGCGATCTGTGTGATGCACCATTGCGCGCAGTTCGGCGCCCAGATGCCAAGGCGGTCACCGGCTTGCAGCCCCAATGCCAGCAGCGCCCTGGCGTGCAGGTTCGCGGCGTCCGCCAGTTGTTGCCAGGTGTAGCGCAGCTGTTGATGGCGCACGACCAGCGCCTCCCCGGCCGAATACTGCGCCACCGTGTTATCGAACGCCTGGCCGATGGTCATCGCCAGCAAGGCTTTGTCCTGGGAACCACGGGTGTAACTGCGTTGCGGGCTTGCACTGGGTTGATCCATGACGACCCCTATTGTCTTTATTAATGGGCTACCGGCGGCCCCACCATGCAGGTCCGCGTTCTATCTTGAACTGGCACTACTCTCGCTCAAGTTGACGTTAACGTAAAGGGTGATTGACAGCCTTTCGTCACAGGCTTACGTTAACGTAAAGGTGAGAACCAAAGCACGGCCTCCCCGCCCTACAAAAAAGCCAAAAAGGTGACCCATGAGCTACCCATCCCTGAACTTCGCCCTCGGTGAAACCATCGACATGCTGCGCGATCAGGTTCAGTCCTTCGTCGCCAAAGAGATCGCCCCGCGCGCCGCTCAGATCGACATCGACAACCTGTTCCCCGCTGACCTGTGGCGCAAATTCGGCGACATGGGCCTGCTAGGCATTACCGTGCCGGAAGAGTACGGCGGCGCCGGCCTGGGCTACCTGGCGCACGTGGTAGCCATGGAAGAAATCAGCCGCGGCTCGGCCTCGGTGGCGTTGTCCTACGGCGCGCACTCCAACCTGTGCGTCAACCAGATCAACCGCAACGGCAACCACGAACAGAAAGCCAAATACCTGCCGAAGCTGATCAGCGGCGAGCACATCGGCGCCTTGGCCATGAGCGAGCCGAATGCCGGTTCTGACGTGGTGTCGATGAAACTGCGCGCCGACAAACGCGGCGACAAGTACGTGCTCAATGGCAGCAAGACCTGGATCACCAATGGCCCGGACGCCAACACCTACGTGATCTACGCCAAGACCGACCTGGAAAAAGGCCCGCACGGCATCACCGCGTTCATCGTCGAGCGCGACTGGAAAGGCTTCAGCCGCAGCAACAAGTTCGACAAGCTCGGCATGCGCGGTTCGAATACTTGCGAGCTGTTTTTCGATGACGTCGAAGTGCCGGAAGAAAATATCCTTGGCGTGCTAAACGGCGGCGTGAAGGTATTGATGAGCGGTCTCGACTACGAACGCGTCGTCCTCTCCGGCGGCCCGACCGGGATCATGCAAGCGTGCATGGACCTGATCGTGCCGTACATCCACGATCGCAAGCAGTTCGGCCAAAGCATCGGCGAGTTCCAGCTGATCCAGGGCAAAGTCGCCGACATGTACACCCAACTCAACGCCAGCCGCGCCTATCTGTATGCCGTGGCCCAGGCCTGCGAACGCGGCGAAACCACACGCAAGGACGCCGCGGGCGTGATCCTCTACAGCGCCGAACGCGCCACGCAAATGGCCCTCGACGCGATCCAGATTCTTGGCGGCAACGGCTACATCAACGAATTCCCGGCAGGACGTCTGTTGCGAGACGCCAAACTGTACGAAATCGGCGCGGGCACCAGTGAGATCCGTCGCATGCTGATCGGTCGCGAACTGTTCAACGAAACCCGCTAATCGGAGCTGTCCATGGCTATCTTGCATACCCAGCTCAACCCTCGTTCAGCGGAGTTCGCCAGCAACAGTGCGGCGATGCTCAAGCAGGTCGACGCGTTGCACACCCTTCTCGCCCAAGTGGCGCAAGGTGGCGGCCCGAAGGCTCAGGAACGCCACACCTCGCGAGGCAAACTGCTGCCGCGCGAGCGCATCAACCGCCTGCTCGATCCGGGTTCGCCGTTTCTGGAGATCAGCCAACTGGCGGCCTACGAGGTTTACGGCGAAGACGTTCCCGCCGCTGGCGTGATTGCCGGGATCGGTCGGGTGGAAGGCGTCGAATGCATGATCGTCGCCAACGATGCCACGGTAAAAGGTGGCTCGTACTACCCGCTGACCGTGAAAAAACACCTGCGCGCCCAGACCATCGCCCAGCAGAACCGTCTGCCGTGCATTTATCTGGTGGACTCCGGCGGCGCCAACCTGCCGCGCCAGGATGAAGTGTTCCCGGATCGTGAGCACTTCGGGCGGATCTTCTTCAACCAGGCCAACATGAGCGCCATGGGCATCCCGCAGATTGCCGTGGTCATGGGTTCCTGCACCGCTGGCGGCGCGTATGTGCCGGCGATGGCTGACGAAGCGATCATGGTCCGCGAACAAGCAACGATCTTCCTCGCCGGCCCGCCGCTGGTGAAGGCTGCGACCGGTGAAGTGGTCAGTGCCGAAGACCTCGGCGGTGCCGATGTGCACTGCAAGATCTCCGGTGTGGCCGACCATTACGCCGAGAGCGATGAACATGCCCTCGCCATCGCGCGCCGCAGCATCGCCAACCTCAACTGGCGCAAACTCGGTGACGTGCAACAGCGTGCACCGATCGCGCCGCTGTACAGCAGCGACGAGTTGTACGGCGTGGTCCCGGCCGACGCGAAGCAACCGTTTGACGTGCGCGAAGTGATTGCGCGCTTGGTGGACGGTTCGGTGTTCGACGAGTTCAAGGCCTTGTTCGGGACCACCCTGGTCTGCGGTTTTGCCTACCTGCACGGTTACCCGATCGCGATCCTTGCCAACAACGGCATCCTGTTCGCTGAAGCGGCGCAGAAAGGCGCGCACTTTATTGAGCTTGCCTGCCAGCGTGGTATTCCGCTGCTGTTCCTGCAAAACATCACCGGTTTCATGGTCGGCCAGAAGTACGAGGCCGGCGGCATCGCCAAGCATGGCGCAAAACTGGTGACGGCGGTGGCCTGCGCCAAGGTGCCGAAGTTCACCGTGATCATCGGCGGCAGCTTCGGTGCCGGCAACTACGGCATGTGCGGTCGCGCCTACGATCCGCGCTTCTTGTGGATGTGGCCGAATGCGCGCATCGGCGTGATGGGTGCCGAGCAGGCAGCCGGCGTGCTGGTGCAGGTCAAGCGTGAACAGGCCGAACGCAGTGGCCAGGGTTTCAGCGCCGAGCAGGAAGCGGAGATCAAGCAACCGATCCTCGACCAATACGAAGAACAGGGACACCCCTACTATTCCAGCGCTCGCTTGTGGGACGACGGTGTCATCGACCCGGCCCAGACCCGCGATGTACTGGCCCTGGCTTTGTCCGCGTCGTTGAACGCGCCAATCGAACCGAGCCGCTTCGGCGTGTTCCGGATGTGATCGGGAGAAGAACATGAGCGACTTCAACACCCTCGAACTGCTGACCGACCCCCGTGGTTTCGCCACGCTATGGCTCAGCCGTGAAGAAAAGAACAACGCCTTCAACGCCGAGATGATCCGCGAACTGATCCTCGCCCTCGACAAAGTCGCGAGCGACGCCAGCCTGCGGTTCCTGATCGTGCGCGGTCGCGGCAAGCATTTCAGCGCCGGCGCCGACCTGGCGTGGATGCAGCAATCGGCCGAACTCGATTACCACACCAACCTCGACGACGCCCGGGAACTGGCGGAATTGATGTACAACCTGGCCAAACTGAAAGTGCCAACCCTGGCCGTGGTGCAAGGTGCAGCCTTTGGTGGCGCGTTGGGCCTGATCAGTTGCTGCGACATGGCCATCGGTGCCGATGACGCGCAATTCTGCCTGTCGGAAGTACGCATTGGCCTGGCGCCAGCCGTGATCAGTCCGTTCGTGGTGCAAGCCATTGGCGAACGCGCTACCCGTCGCTATGCCTTGACCGCCGAACGCTTTGGCGGGCAACGGGCGCGGGAGCTGGGCTTGTTGTCGGAGAGTTATCCGACGGCCGAGCTGGAGCAAAAAATCGAGCAATGGATTGACAACTTGCTGCTCAACAGCCCGGCCGCCATGCGCGCCAGCAAAGACTTGCTGCGTGAAGTCGGCGACGGCTCGCTGAACCCGGCCCTGCGCCGCTACACCGAAAACGCCATCGCCCGCATCCGCGTCAGCCCCGAAGGCCAGGAAGGCTTGCGCGCCTTTCTGCAAAAACGTGCGCCGAGCTGGCAAGCCGAAATCACCACCAAGGAGCCGCGTTGATGAGCGCACCTGTTATTACGTCCCTGCTGGTGGCCAACCGTGGCGAAATCGCCTGCCGCGTGATGCGCACCGCCAAGGCCTTGGGCCTGACCACCGTGGCCGTGCACAGCGCCACCGACCGTGACGCCCGCCACAGTCGCGAAGCGGATATCCGCGTCGATCTGGGTGGCAGCAAAGCCGCGGACAGCTATCTGCAAATCGACAAACTGATCGCCGCCGCCAAAGCCAGCGGCGCGCAGGCGATTCATCCTGGCTATGGCTTTTTGTCGGAGAACGCCGGTTTCGCCCGCGCCATCGAAGCGGCCGGGCTGATTTTCCTCGGTCCGCCCGCCTCGGCCATCGATGCCATGGGCAGTAAATCCGCGGCCAAAGCGCTGATGGAAACCGCTGGCGTGCCGTTGGTGCCGGGTTATCACGGCGAAGCTCAAGACCTCGATACATTCCGCGATGCTTGCGAACGCATCGGCTACCCGGTGCTGCTCAAGGCCACGGCTGGCGGCGGCGGCAAGGGCATGAAAGTGGTCGAGGACGTCAGCCAACTGGCCGAAGCCCTCGCCTCCGCCCAGCGTGAAGCGCAATCGTCGTTTGGCGACTCGCGGATGCTGGTGGAAAAATACCTGCTCAAACCGCGTCATGTGGAAATCCAGGTGTTCGCCGATCAGCACGGCAACTGCCTGTACCTAAACGAACGCGACTGCTCGATTCAGCGTCGACACCAGAAAGTCGTCGAAGAAGCCCCGGCACCAGGCCTGAGCCCGGAACTGCGCCGCGCCATGGGCGAAGCCGCCGTGCGTTCGGCGCAGGCCATCGGTTACGTCGGTGCCGGCACCGTGGAGTTTTTGCTCGATGCGCGCGGCGAGTTCTTCTTCATGGAGATGAACACACGCCTGCAAGTGGAGCACCCGGTCACTGAAGCCATCACCGGCCTCGATCTGGTGGCGTGGCAAATCCGCGTGGCACGCGGCGAGGCGTTGCCGATGACCCAGGATCAGGTGCCCCTGATCGGCCATGCGATCGAAGTGCGGTTGTATGCCGAAGACCCGGCCAATGATTTTCTACCAGCGACGGGTCGCCTGGAGCTGTATCGCGAATCCGCACCCGGCGCAGGCCGTCGCGTGGACAGCGGTGTCGAAGAAGGCGACGAAATTTCGCCCTTCTATGACCCGATGCTGGGCAAGTTGATTGCCTGGGGCGAGGACCGCGAGCAGGCCCGGTTGCGCCTGCTGAGCATGCTGGATGAATTCGCCATTGGCGGGCTCAAGACCAACATCAACTTCCTGCGGCAGATCATCGGTCACCCGGCGTTCGCCGCAGCTGAGCTGGATACCGGGTTCATCCCGCGTTATCAGGAGCAGTTGCTACCGCAAGCAGCAACGCTTAGTGACGCTTTTTGGCAAGCCGCCGCCCAGGCGTTTGCTCTGAGCCAGGCAAGTACCTCGCGAGCCGACGACCCAAGCTCACCGTGGGCCAACAGCAATGGCTTGCGTGCCGGCCTGCCCCGGGAAACCGCCCTGCACCTGAACTGCGAAGGCCAGGACCGTGCGCTGACATTGGGCACCATCAATGCCCAACTCAAGGGCGAGTACTTGCTCACCGAACACGACGGCGTGCGTCGTCAGCATCGGGCGATTCGTCGCGCTAATGTTGTCTACCTGCAATGGGACGGTGAGCTGCACCGCATCGAGCCGTACGACCCGATCAGCGCCGTTGAAGCCAGTCATAGCCATCAGGGTGGCCTGACCGCGCCCATGAACGGCAGCATCGTACGGGTGCTGGTAGAGGCCGGGCAAACGGTCGAAGCCGGCGCGCAATTGGTGGTGCTGGAAGCGATGAAGATGGAGCACAGCATCCGTGCACCCCACGCCGGTGTGATCAAGGCGCTGTATTGCCAGGAAGGCGAGATGGTCAGCGAAGGCAGTGCCCTGGTCGAACTGGAAGAAGCGTGAAATGAAGATCGGTCCTACGCATTGCGAGGACCGATCTGATCAAAACCTGGCGGTTGCCTGAACCACCACGCCGATGATTCGGCAATCTTCAGTGTAAAGAGCTTTCGGATACGTCGGATTGAGCGGGACCAGGTAACGCTGCCCGCCCTCTTCGATCAGCTTGCGAAAAATCGCCTCCTTACTGCCCTGCCACTGGGCAATGACCAGTTTGCCCGGCACCGCTTCCACGTCCGGGTCCACCAGGATCAGCATGCCTTCGGCGATGCTCAGGCCACTCGGCGCGGTCATCGCATCACCCGCGACGGTCAACCAGAAAGCCGCACCTTGCGCGTGGTAATCGGACAATTCGAAACGGTACTGCGCCGGCTCGCCATCGCGCACTTCACTGGTTTCCCGCCAGTCGCTGACCGGGTAACGGAAGTACGGGTTGTACTTTTGCGTCAGGCACACCTCGTCGTCCTGCGACTCACCCGGCTCCCTGATCACCAGTGCCACTTCGAGAAACCCCAGGCCCAGCGCGTGCAAGACCCGGTTCATGTCGTCGATGCCCGGCTGACGGCGTTTTGTCAGCCAATGCCCGACGCCACCCTGGGACATCCCGAGGCGCTCGGCGAGTATCTCTTGAGTGACTTTGAGTTCACTCATCTTGGCCTTGACCAATTCAATCCATTTATCCATGTGCGGCACGATACGTGGCAGGCTCCAGCCGTCAAAACACAAATTGTAGTATTTAAATTATGGTCACAAATACAGATCGTACTAGTATGAATTCACGGATCTGAATCTATCACGGAGCTTGCCATCACCATGAACCAACCCGCCAACGACCTGCCCGACTTGCAAATCGACACCTCGCTCACTTCAGCAAAAGGCTCTGCCGCCGCACAACGGGCGCTTGACTATTACTTGAAACCAGCTGTTTCAGAGGAACAGAACGAGGAGCGCTTTTTTGACGTGAACCGCAACATCAAGAGTGAAGAGGCGCTGGTACATGCGTCGGACCTGTTGCGCTGCGCGGCCGCGACGGCGTACGAATCCGCCAGCCATTTGCTGGGTTCAAACAGGGATTTGGCGTTTTCCGCGGTGCACATGATCGACATGGCCAGGGCCATGGTGGATCGATCGCTGGAGTGTCATCAGCACAGTTGAAGCGAAGGCAAAGAGAGAGGACGGGAAAGATTTTTCCAATCGCATAGATAAAAACGCTTGACTTGCAAACGAGAATGATTATTATTGCATCAACTGATCGCGAGATCAGTCGATGGACCAGGGACCTTAGGTCGGTCTCCTGGACTATCTCCTCATCAGGCTAATCACGGTTTTTGACCCGGCTTTTTGCCGGGTCTTTTTTTTGCCAGTTTTCTGGCTTATGGCTTCAGGCTAATGAAGTCTTTAGGTGCCGCAAATTCGATGGCGCGGATGATATCAAAAGAATATTTGTTGGCAAGAGAAGCCTGTGATCATTAGGGCAAACTAATGCCAAATAGCACTTGAGAATCAATCGCACAGTCTCTAAGCTGCGTCGGCGTCAAGGAGGACGCCCCCCTTGATGCCCCCACCAGGCCTTTCAATACACCGCGATATGCGAATCCGTTCGTGGCTCGGTGCCCCCGCATAACACCCCTGTTTCAGGATCACGCAAGATGATCTGCCCACGTCCGTAACTGGTCAGATCGCAGGCCACTTCCACCGTGTGCCCCCGACGCGCCAGCGCCGCCGCCATGTCTCGCGACGCGTCCTGTTCGATACCAACCTTCAGGCCACCCAGCCATTGCCAGCGCGGAGCATCCAGCGCCGCTTGCGGGTTGAGTCCGAAATCCACCAGGTTCATTACCATTTGCACGTGCCCTTGCGGCTGCATGTAGCCTCCCATCACGCCAAACGGCCCCATTGCCTCACCGTCCTTGCTGAGGAATCCGGGAATGATGGTATGGAAGGTCTTCTTGCCCGGGGCCAGGCAATTGGCGTGTTCCGGGTCGAGACTGAATTCTTCACCACGGTTTTGCAGGGCAATCCCGCTGTCAGGCAGCACCACCCCGGAACCGAACCCGTGGTAGTTGCTCTGGATGAAAGAAACCATGTTGCCTTCGGCGTCGGCCGTGGCCAGGTAGACGGTGCCGCTGGCGTGGGGATCGCCCGGCTGCGGGGCGATGGCCTGTTCGCCAATCTGCGCCCGGCGATGGTTTGCATAGTGATCACTCAACAAATCATCGACCGCGACCCGCATGTGCTCGGGATCCGTGATGTAGTGCAAGCCATCGCTGTAGGCGAGTTTCATGGCTTCCAGTTGACGATGCCAGGTCTGTTGACTGTCTCGATGATCGAAGTCGAAGCCCTCGAGTATCTTCAATGTCATCAACGCCACCAGCCCCTGCCCGCTCGGTGGAATCTCCCAGACGTCGACCCCGCGATAATTGACCTTGATCGGCTCGACCCATTGCGCTCGGTAGTCCTGCAAGTCGCTGGCGCGCAAGTAACCACCCGTGGTCCGGGAGTGTGCGTCCAGCCGTTGCGCCAGCGCCCCCCGATATAGACTTTCACAGCCGCTGGCCGCCAGTTCGCTGAGGGTGCGAGCCTGGGCCGGGTTGCGGAACATTTCACCGGCACGGGGCGCGCGGCCCTCAATCAGAAACGTCTCGAACCAACTCTCCAGCACTTCGTTGCGGTCCGGGGTGAAGTCTTCCAGCGCGGTTTGCCATTGCAGCGCAACCACCGGCGACACCGGAAAGCCATCGCGCGCCAGACTGATCGCCGGTTGCAGCAAGTCAGCAAACGGCAGTCGACCGAAACGCGTGGACAACTCCGCCCAGGCAGATGGACAACCCGGAACCGTCACCGGCGTCCAGCCATGCAAAGGCATCTTTTCATGGCCGGCGGCTTTCACCGCCTCGATGCTCAAGGCTTGCGGGGCAGCGCCATTGGCGTTCAGACCGTGCAGTTTGTTTTGCGTCCAGACCAACGCAAACGCGTCGCCACCAATACCGCAACCGGTGGGCTCGACCACTGTCAATGCCGCGGCCGTGGCGATCGCCGCATCGATGGCATTGCCACCGCGACGCATGATTTCAATACCGGCTTCAGCAGCCAGCGGTTGCGAGGCGGCGACCATGCCGCGTTTGGCGAAGACACTTTGACGTTGCGAGGCGTAGGGATACTCATGGGCAGAAAATTTGAACATGGCAGGACTCACACAGATTGGTTTGATGGGCTCACAACACTCGACTGAGAAAGGCGCGGGTACGGGCGTGCTTCGGCTGGCTGAAGATCTGCTCGGGCGGCCCCTGTTCGATCAGTTCGCCCTGATCGAGCACCACGACCCGGTCGGCCACTTCACGGGCAAAGCCCATTTCATGGGTGACCACGACCATGGTCATGCCCTCCTCGGCCAGCTCCTTCATCACTTGCAGCACTTCGCCTACCGTCTCGGGGTCGAGGGCGCTGGTGGGTTCGTCGAACAGCATCGCCTGGGGTTTCATCGCCAATGCCCGGGCGATGGCCACCCGCTGTTGCTGGCCACCAGACAACATCGACGGGTAATGGTCGGCCTTCTCGGCCAGCCCGACCCGCTTGAGCAGCGCCCGCGCCTGCTCCAGTGCCGCCACACGCGATACGCCCAACACCTGAATGGGCGCCTCAATGATGTTTTCCAGGGCGGTCATGTGCGGGAACAGATTGAAGCGCTGAAACACCATGCCGATGTCCCGGCGCTGACGCGCAATGTTGCGCTCCGAATCCCGCACCAGGCTGCCGTCGGCCCGAGTGCGATAACCCATTGGCTGACCCGCCACACGGATCTGCCCCGACTGAATGTCTTCGAGCAAATTGATGCAGCGGATAAACGTGGTTTTGCCGGAGCCGGACGCCCCGATCAGCACCACCACTTCACCGCGCTTCACTTGCAGGGAAATGCCCTTGAGGATTTCCAGGTCGCCAAACGACTTGTGGATATCCAGCGCTTCGATGACCAGTTCTTCACTCATGTGCGCCATCTCAACGCCCCCTCAACAGTTTCATGGTGTTGCGACCGAACATCCGGCTGGCGGCCGGTGCCGGGCGATCGGACTGACCGAAGCGCGCCTCGAGCCAGCGCTGGAAGAAGCCCCAGAGTGTGGTCAATGCCAGGAAGTAAATGGCCACGACCAGATACAACTCGAACACGCGGAAGGTCGCCGAGGTCACCATTTGCGTGCTGAGCAGCAATTCCTGCACGCCGATCACGCTGACCAGCGTGGTGTTTTTCAGCATCACGTTGAACTCGTTACCCAGCGGCGGCACGATCACCCGGAATGCCTGTGGCAGCACGATGCGGCGCATCAATTTGGGGAACGTCATGCCCAGGGACCGCCCGGCTTCGTATTGGCCCTTGTCCACGGCACCGATGCCGGCCCGGATGATTTCGGCCATGTAGGCGCCTTCATTGAGGCCTAGCGCGATGATCGCAGCCTGAATGTTGCCCGGCACGATGAACCAGCCGAGGTCGAGGTCTTCAAAGCGGAAAATCCCGCCCGCCGCCAACGCCGTGTACAGAAACACGATCTGCACCAGCAGCGGCGTGCCACGCATCAACCAGACATAAAAGCGCACCGGGTATTGCAACAACGGGTTACTCGACAGTTTCATCAACGCCGCGATCAACCCCAGCACACAGCCGAGCAGCATCGCCGAAACGCTGATCAGGCAAGTCAGCCACAGCCCCGTCAGGTACACATCGCTGGGCTGCAACAGGTATTGCCAGAACACATCCCAATTGAAGTTCATCAGGTTTTCCCTCAGTCCAGTTTGTCGCTGTCGACATGCCATTTACTGAGGAGCGCGGCGTAACTGCCGTCGGCGCGCATGCCTTGGAGGACCTCGGTCAGCGCCACGGTCAGCTGCGGATCACTTTTGCGTACACCGAAGCCGGTGAGGATGCGGTTGAAGGCCGGCACCGCTGACTGGAACAGATCCGGGGCCAGTTGCTGATAATGGCCGGCAGATTCGACTGTGGTGCCGAAGGCGTCCACCTGATTAATGCGCAGGGCCTGGAAGGCATCGGCGTCGACGTTGTAAACCACCAATTTCATCGGCGCCTTGCCGGCTGCTTCGAGTTTTTCGTTCTCTTTGCCCAGCAGCACGCGGATGGTCGAGCCGTTACTGACCGCGACCTTGAGCCCTGACAAATCCTCCAGCGTGTTCACCGATTTCGGATTGCCTTTGGGCACCACGATCGACTGGCTGGAATACATGAAGTTGACGATGTCGATCACTTCACGGCGTTCGGGTTTGTCGAACAACTGATCGACGATCATGTCGCACTGCTGCGCCAGCAATGCCGGGATCAACCCGGCAAAGGGCGAGATGCGCCATTCGACTTTCTTGTCACCCAAGCGTTGAGCGATCGCTTCGCCCATGTCCACCTGAAGGCCGACCGGTTTTTGCTTCAGGTCAAACGACACCAGCGGCGGCGAATCCATGCCGGAGCAATAGACGATTTTCTCGCTTTTGCTTAATCGCTCGGGAAGCTCGGGGGCGGCAAACGCCCATTGGGAACACAGACTCAAGGTGAACACCGCAACTAACGCGCAAGGCTTTTGCATGACATGACTCCAGGTGGCTGCAACGAATGTCCCCTGCAGGAGCTGCCGCAGCCTGCGATCTTTTGATCTTTCAGAAGCAACGTCAAAAGATCGCAGCCTGCGGCAGCTCCTACGGGAAGTGTGTTTGTTCTTCTACTGGTGAGCCTCAAGAAACTGAATCAGGCGCGGAATCGTGCCTTCGATGTGCTCGCACACCACCGCCGCCGCTTTATCGGGATCGCCGGAACGCAACGCGGTCACGATCGAGGCGTGTTCGTCGCGGGCACTGCGCGGCTTGTCGGCGTGTTGCAGCCACAAGCGCATGTGCGGTTCGATCACCGAATACAGCGCCGAGATTTGCCGCATCAGGCGCGGGCGTTCGCTCAGGCTGCACAGGTATTCATGGAAGGCACGATGGCGGCTGACCCACTCGGCACCGTCCTCGCGGTAGTCGTCCATCTCGTCGAGCAGACGCTCCAGATGGCTGAAATGGCGCTCGGTCATCTTGCCGACCGCCACCCGGATGGCGAGCCCTTCCAGGGCACTGCGCATCTCGAACACCTCGCGCATTTCGTCGATGTTCAGACCTCGCACGATGGCGCCGCGATTGGGCCGCAACGTCACCAGGCCATCAGCATCCAAACGACGAAACGCTTCGCGCACTGGCATGCGGCTCATGCCGATTTCACCGGCGATGTCCTCGGCGATCAGCCGTTCGCCGGTGCGGTAACGTCCTTTGCAAATAGCTTCCAGAAGAAAGTTGTAAGCCTCCTCCTCGGCAGTCACGGGCTGGCGCTCGGAATAGACAGGGGCAAATTTCATGGGGTGCACCTTTTGTATTTTTGTATCCAATTATCCATAAAGCCAACTAAGCACAGGACGTGCCAAATTCGATCTATGGCATGCACGTGATTGATTGGATTGATGAATCCGCGCAAAGGTTGGTCGGGGCAGCGTACGAATGCTTGGCTACATCGAGTTAAAACGCCCCATCCTGTAACCGGTGGGCCCCAAAAGAGTGCTGGTGGTAACACGGATGATCGCTAAGCTGGAAAGAGCGCTTCATGTCGAGGTGGTCCGATTTGGCTGCGCTCCTAACACCCTCCTCTTGCGTGTAAAGTAGCCGCCATAAAATCTCAAACAGGAACCCAACCGTGGCTAATCTCGATATCACTGCCAACTTCGACAGCGGCAACATTCAAGTCATCGACCTCAGCGATCCGCTCAAGCCACTGCTGGCCATCCGCCCCGATACCAAAAGCCACCACTTCCAATGGTTCCACTTCAAGGCCAGCGGCCTGCACGTCGGGCAGGAACACTGGTTTCGCCTGAACAATGCCAGCCAGTCTTCCTACAATAAGGCCTGGGACGGTTATCAAGCCGTCGCCTCTTACGATCATGTGAACTGGTTTCGCGTACCGACCATCTTCGAAGGCGACTGCCTGCGCTTTTGCCTGGAAGCCACCCAGACCCACGCCTGGTTCGCCTACTTCGAACCCTACAGCCGTGGCCGTCACGACTGGCTGATCGAACAAGCGCTGACCAAGGCCGGCACTGAATTGCTGGCCACCGGCAAGAGTGTCGAAGGGCGCGACATCCAGTTACTGCGCAAAGGCACCGGCGCCGAAGGCCAGCGCAAAGTGTGGATCATTGCCCAACAACATCCGGGCGAGCACATGGCCGAATGGTTCATGGAAGGCGTGATCGAACGCCTGGAACACCACGACGACCCGGTGCTGAACAAACTGCTGGCCAGTGCCGACCTGTACCTGGTGCCGAACATGAACCCGGACGGTGCCTTCCACGGCCACCTGCGCACCAACGCCATGGGCCAGGATCTGAACCGCGCCTGGCAGAACGCCAGCCCGGAAATCAGCCCGGAAGTCTTTTTCGTACAGCAGCAGATGGAAAAGTACGGCGTCGACATGTTCATCGACGCACACGGTGACGAGGAAATCCCACACGTCTTCACCGCCGCGTGCGAAGGCAACCCGGGTTACACACCGCGCATCGAAAAACTCGAAGAACACTTCCGCAGCCACCTCAAGCGCACCACAAAGGACTTCCAGACCAAATACGGCTACACCCGCGATGAGCCAGGCCAGGCCAACATGACGCTGGCCTGCAACAGCGTGGGTCAGAAGTTTGATTGCCTGTCGCTGACCCTGGAAATGCCATTCAAGGATCACGACGATCATCCGAACCCGTTGACGGGGTGGTCGGGCAAGCGGTCGAAGCAGTTGGGGAAAGATGTTTTGACGACGGTGGCGGATATGGTTGATACGCTGCGTTGAGTACAACAAAACCCACATGAACTGTTAATGGCTCATGTGGGTTTTAACTATTTAATTACTTCGGTTTAGTCCAGACAAGATTACTTGGTGGTGATTTGGTGCCATCGAAATACACGGCAACGACGTAATAGCGCTGTAGGCCTGCGGTCACATTGGTGGTGGTGATTTCAGTAGATTCGGTATCTTCGACAAGTACGATGCCCCGCCATATTTGATATCGGACTGCACGCGGCTCCAGGTCCCATGCAAAGGTTACAGCCGTGGAGCTGTAAGGTGTGGCGCGGAAATTTTGAGGAGCTTGTGGTATCACAGTTGGTGCATACGACGATAATCGAACAGTATTGTTACGCCATACACGAGCCATATTCGCTGTAAGAACATTTCCCAAAGGTAGATCGTTGGCGTCCTTAACTAACGGATTTGAGTAAAACGGACTTTCATTCCCGCATTGAATAGTTGTTGTTTTACCGTTGTTATAGCCATAAGCGTAAGTGGAAATTGCTCCACCATCTGCGTAGCAATGCGCGCCTCCCGCGTTGTGACCAACTTCGTGACGAAAAGCCTCTCCGATGGCGTGTGAAATTGCTTTTCTTCCCCTATATTCCCCCCATCCTCCTGAGGTGTCATCTGGGTGATTTGAGAAAACACCCTGGATAAGGTCTGGCTGACTTGTTTCAATACCCTTACTAAATATTGTTGGTAGGTCTCTAAGCGTTTCACCTGTCATCGGGTAGTTTCGATCAATCACCTGCACCCCAACCAGTTTTAAAGAAACATTTGTCACCAGCGAATTTCGCAACCCGAGGTTGACACTTTCCACTTTCGCCAGAGCATCCGCTATGACGTCCCCCCCTACAGCATCGACAGCAGTACGTGAGTAACCGATAAATACATCAACAGTATAGGGTTCTTCTGTAACGGACTCTGGTTGGTCTGTTGGCGTCACCGCGCCAATATTTACAGTGTCAGGACGAGAAAAATCCAGAGTCGGACTCGGCGTAAAATCACCTTGCCCCTTACTGTTGATGGTCAACAAACCACTTTTACCTTTCTCCTCAATCATGGCGGTGAGGCTGCCGTTGGCATGGCGTACAGTCACCAGCGAGCCAATCGACTTATCGGGCCCGATCAAGTTACCGCTTTCAACTGTATAGTCGCCTATCACTTTCGAACCCGAACGCTTATAAACAGCAGCTGCGATCCAATCCGCATACAACTCCTGCGTCGTCTTACTCGCAACATTCTCCACAACCCAACTTTTCGGCCCACCAGGATCGGGTGGTGACGAATGCGTACAAGCCCCTAGTAACCCCGCTAACGACGCAATTGAAATCGAGTAAAAAACACTCCGGACAAAGCGCACACCTGCAGTCTTGAACATGACTCGTCTCCCTGAATGACACGATCAACGCTGTTCGACTGGCCCCGTTCGAGGCCACTGCAGTCTTCGAGCATTGAACGCGCATTTTCGAGAGGACGTAACTGTCAAAGTTGACAGGTGGGAGCCGTACCTACCTGTAGGAGCTGCCGCAGGCTGCGATCTTTTGACTTTGCTTTTTTAAGGCAAGATCAAAAGATCGCAGCCTTCGGCAGCGCCTACCTTGGTCATATGTATCGCGGAGTTCAGGGGTGATCCTTACCCCGCAACATGCTGTCCAGCACCTCATCGCGCCGCACCCAGCCGTGAAATAACGCGGCCGCCAAATGCAGCAACACCGTCAGAAACAGCAGATACGCCAGATACCCGTGCGCCTTGCGCAAAAACGCAAACAGCTGCGCGTTGGCGGAAACAATCGACGGTAATTGCAACGAACTGCTGAGCATCACCGGTTCGCCCGACGCCGAAATCATCGCCCAACCCAGCAACGGCAAGACCAGCATCAAGACATACAGCAACGCATGCGAGGCTTTGGCCGCCAGCACTTGCCAGCCCGGCAGATCCGCGGGTAACGAAGGCTGCGTGGTGGAAAATCGCACCACCAGACGCACGATGACCAACAGCAGAATCGCAACGCCCAAGGGTTTGTGCAGATTGATCAGCCATTCATGACGCTCGGACACCGAGGCGACCATGCCCGCGCCGATAAACAGCATGGCGATGATCATCAGCGCCATCAGCCAGTGCAGCAAACGCGCGAGTGGCGCGAAGTGGTTGGGTTGAGTGCTCATTGCTGGGCCTCCTGTTTGGCGGCGGGCAATTGGCTGACTTCGCTGGTGCGACGCAGGTAGGAATTGGCGTAACCCGCTGAGCGAGCGGCGAGCAACGGGTCGTCGGAACCTTCGATGCCGGCGGGCAGTACCAGCGGGTCGTAGTTGATGTCGCGGCATTCGCCGCTGAGTTGCGGCTGAGTGCTTTCCAGCACCAGCGTGCCGGCGTTCAACACTTTGCGTCCTACCGGCCAGGCTTTGCTGGCGTCGTTCACTGGATCGCCAGGGTTGGCCAGGATGAGGTTCAACTGCCAACGCAACGGCCCTGCGGCGATACGCTCAACCAGGTCTTTCTCCAGGAAATCACTGCCCTCCGGCGCCGTAGCACCCGGTGCATCCTGCGCCACCGGCGCCATGCTCCAGCGCACGGCCTGACGTTTTCCCGCAGCGTTCACCAGGTAAAACGCGTTGACGCTGTTGTAGGTTTCGGTGACGTAACTCGCTGACGGCTTGGCGGTCTTGATCCAGGCCAGGAACGGCGCAGCTTCCGGATGAGCAGCGAAGAATGCCGGCACCGCGCCAGGGTCAGGCTTGCCGGTGGCGGGCAGTGGCGACTGCGCCTGCTGCAATTGATAGAAGGCCTCGGGCGTGGCCACCGGGAATACCGGCATGCTGTTCATCCCGGTACGCCATTGCTGGCCGTTGGCCTGGGTGAAGCGCAAGGCCAGGCTGCGGATCGGCACGGCGCTGTCCGGCGCGTAGGGATTGCCGGCCGGCAAAGCAAAACGACCGACCACCGGGGTGCGCGCCTCATTGAACACTTGCGCCGTGGAATAACTACGGGCCTCGCCGCTGCTCTCGAAATGCCCGATCACGCACACCCCTTTGGAGTGGTTGCGACGGAATCCGGGGTGCACGCCGTTGTTGGTTTCCAGCACATTGATCAGCTTCTTCGGCGTCAGGCGCTGTGGGTCAAAGGTGCCGTTGACGTAGGCAAACGCTCCGGCCAGTGCAGCGACAACGACGGCAATGCCGGTCAGGCGCAATGTCAGGCTCGCGGTACTCAAGGGTGGCCGGCTGGGCGGTGATGATCGATCTACCATGAATTTACTCCAGGGCCATCGGCCATGAGTGAGAAGAGTCAGGCAGACGAACCGCACAACGGTTTATTCCCTTGCGCGGTATTTATTTTTTCGGGGGTGGAATAACCTCGAAGCCCGGGCGTCTCCCTAGTCCACAGCGTAGTGACTAGCCAGAACTTCATGAACGATATCGACGAACAACTGCGAGAAATCATTCCCAGATTGCGGCGATTTGCGCTGTCGTTGACGCGTAACTCCAGCAGCGCCGACGACCTGGTGCAGGCCAGCCTTGAGCGTGCGCTGTCGAGTTGGGGCGACAAACGTGCCGACGGGGATTTGCGCGCGTGGCTGTTTTCGATTCTGTATCGCCAGTTTCTCGATGCGCACCGGCGTTCCCGGCGCTATGCGCGAATGCTCGAATTTTTTACCGGACGTGACGATGCGCAGCCTTCCGTGGAGCGCACCGTGATCGCCCAATCCACCCTCGCCGCCTTCGACCGACTGCCCACCGAACAGCGCGCACTGCTGCTTTGGGTCTCGGTCGAGGGCCTGAGTTACAAAGAGGTCGCCGAGATTCTCGACGTACCCACCGGCACCGTGATGTCCCGCCTGTCCCGGGCCCGCCAGGCCCTGCGCCAACTCAGCGATGGTGAAATCACCCGCCCTGCCCTGCGGAGACTCAAATGATCAGCATGCCCCCGAGCGAGCGTGACCTGCACGCGTACGTCGACCACCAACTCAGCGAGGACGACCGACGTCTGGTGGAGACTTTTCTCGCCAGCCATACGGACATTGCCGCGCAGGTACGCGCCTGGCAGCAAGATGCCCAGCAACTGCGCGCCGCCCTGAGCGGCGCCTTGCAGCAACCGGCCAACCCGGCACTCGACCCGGCCATGATTCGCCAGCGCCTAAAACGCCAATCGCGGCGCCATCTGGCCAGTGCAGCGGTGTTGTTGATCGCCGTGAGCGTCGGCGGTTTCAGCGGCTGGCAGGCCCGGGAAATGACCTTCGTCAGCACTCAACTGCCGATGACCGATGCCTTGCAGGCTTATCGCCTGATCGCTCAGCAGGGGATCTTGCCGGCTGATTACAAGGCTGGCGATGACGGCGATATGCAGGGCTGGCTCGACCGTTATTTCACCCAGGCCAATCGCTTGCCGGACTTGTCGGGTGCTGGTTTCAAACCGGCCAGCGGACGCTTGCTCAGCACCGAACAAGGGCCGGCGGCGATGGTGGTGTATGAAAACCAGGGCGGGCAGAAAATCAGTTTCTACGTACGCCCGCCTGGGCCGAAAAACTTCATGCTGCCCAGAGGCAGTCGCAGCGACGGCGGCTTGCAGGCCGAGTATTGGTCCGGAGGTGGTTACAACTACGCGATGGTCAGCCCGACCGATACGCCGGCGGCGCAGATGCTGAGGCAGACCGTGCAGTTTTAGACAATCAAAAGATCGCAGCCTGCGGCAGCTCCTACATTGGAATACATTTGCCTGTAGGAGCTGCCGCAGGCTGCGATCTTTTCACCCCTGCCCAAACACCTGCGAAGGTCGTCGCAACAATGGATCGAACGGGTTGATCCGCGGCCCGATCAGCGCCGCTTCGCGCTTGAGCATGTCCACCACCGTCGGCAAGCGATCCGGCCCGAGGCGATCACTCACCGTCGCCACGCTCAGCGCCGCCACAGCCCGGCCATCACGATCAAGAATCGGCACCGCCACCCCGGCCATGCCTTGCAGCACGCCCGTGTTGCGCCCGGCATAACCAAGCTTGCGCACGTTCTCGACTTCCGAGCGCAGGAACACTTCGTCGTACAAATGGAAATCCTTCAACCGCGGCAAGTTGTAGTGGATCACCGTGTCGCGCTCTTCCTCCGGCAGAAACGCGAGGATCGCCAAACTGCCCTGGCCCACCCCGAGCGCCACACGCCCACCGATGTCTCCGGTGAACGTGCGGATCGGAAACGGCCCTTCACTGCGGTCCAGACAAATCGCATCAAAACCGCTGCGCGCCAGTAGAAACAACGAATCCCCCAGCGATGCCGAGAGCCGCAACAGCGACGGACGCACCAGTTCGCGCAGGTTGCCACTGTTGCCCGCACGGGCGGCCAGGGCGAAAAAATCCAGGCTCAGGCGATAGCGCTTGCTGCGCGCGTCCTGCTCGACCATGCCCTCGTCCATCAGGCTGCGCAGCAAGCGGTGAGTGGTCGGTTGCGACAACCCGATGTGTTGGGCCAGTTGCGTCACCCGCTCACCGCCCTCAATCGTATCGCCCAACGCGCGCAGCACCGCAAACAGCCTTGAGACGGCACCCACACCGACCTCATTTTTGTGATCATTCCGCTCACTGGAATCTGACATGTCAATTCTCGACAATTAATTTACTGATCGAATAAAACTGAAAATAGTTATCGCCTCAGTGAAATAGGCCATTGAGCCCATCCTAGTCTTCGTCCTAATCTGCGTCCAGACAGGGGCGATTCGAACAACAGCGGCAGCCGACTGAAGTCGAGCGCCAACGCACCCCGCAACACCCTTTCGTATCTGCCCATACAAAAAAGCGCGCCTACGGGCGACGCATAACAATCTCAGGTGGAGGCGCAGTCATGGCTTTTGTGCAACTTGAAAAACTCGGCAAACGCTACGGTGAAATCGACGCCGTGGTCGCCACCGACCTTTCGGTGGAGAAAGGCGAATTCGTCTCCCTGCTCGGCCCTTCCGGCTGCGGCAAAACCACCACCCTGCAAATGATCGCCGGCTTCGTCGAAGTCACCAGTGGGCGCATCGTGCTTGATGGCCGCGACATCACCCACGCCAAACCCGCCAGCCGTGGGCTGGGCGTGGTGTTCCAGAGTTACGCGCTGTTCCCGCACATGACCGTCAAAGACAACGTCGCCTTCGGCCTGCGCATGCGCAAAGTGCCCAACGCTGAAATGCAGCAACGGGTCGACCGAGTATTGAAACTGGTGCGCCTGCACCAGCACGCTGAGCGCTACCCGCGAGAGCTATCCGGTGGCCAGCGTCAGCGAGTGGCCCTGGCCCGTGCGCTGGTGATCCAGCCGCCGGTGCTGCTGCTCGACGAGCCGCTGTCCAACCTCGACGCCAACCTGCGCGAAGAGATGCAATTCGAGATTCGCCGCATCCAGCGCGAAGTCGGGATCACCACGCTGATGGTCACTCACGACCAGTCCGAAGCGCTGTCGATCAGTGACCGCGTGGTGGTGATGCAGGCCGGGCGCATCACCCAGATCGACGCGCCCTACACCCTCTACGAACATCCGCGCACCGAGTTCATTTCCGGCTTCGTCGGCAAGGCCAATTTGCTGCCCGGCGAACGCGACACCAGCGGTGCGGTTCAAGTGTGCAACCGTGGCGATGGTGACCTGACGCTGAGCCTGCGCCCGGAGAAAATCGATCTGCGTGACGCCGGTCATGGCCGTTTGCAAGGCAAGATCGCCAGCCGCTTTTTTCTTGGCAGCCAATGGCTCTACGGCGTGTCGACGACACTCGGTGAACTCTGCGTGGTACGCCGCAACGACGGCTCGGCACCGCTGAACGAAGGCACGGCCGTCGGCCTCGATTGGGACGCCACGCTGTTACGCGTGCTGACTGTCGACGAGGTGACCGCATGAGTGCGCTCGCCGACATTCGCCAGGGGCGTCAGGGCTATTTGCTGTCGGCGCCGGCCCTGGCCTTGTACCTCGGCCTGCTGTTGATACCGCTGGGGTTGACGCTGGTGCTGTCGTTCAACGTCTTCGACTACAGCTCGGGAATCGACGGCAACGCCTTCACCGTCGAGCACTACAGCAGCCTGCTGGGTGATCCGTACTTCTATGAAATATTCCTGCGGACCCTGTGGATTAGCGCTCTGACCACCCTGCTCTGTGTGCTGATCGGCGTCCCCGAGGCCTACATCCTCAGCCGCATGGGCGCTCCCTGGCGCTCGATTTTCCTGATTCTGATCCTCACGCCGTTGCTGATTTCGGTGGTGGTGCGCGCCTTTGGCTGGAGCCTGTTGCTCGGCGCCGATGGCCTGGTCAACCAGACGCTGCAAGCGTTCGGTGGATCGCCGATGAAACTGCTCTACACGCCGTTCGCGGTGGTGATCGCACTGGTCCACGTGATGCTGCCGTTCATGATCATTCCGGTCTGGACCTCGCTGCAAAAACTCGACCCGGCGGCCGAGCAAGCGGCTCTGTCGCTGGGTGCCAGCCAGTTCACGGTGATTCGCCAAGTCGTCCTGCCGCAAATCATGCCCGGCGTGTTGTCCGGCACTTTGATCGTGTTCGGTCTCGCCGCCAGCTCTTTCGCGATTCCCGGCCTGCTCGGCGGACGTCGCCTGAAAATGGTCGCCACGCTGATCTACGACCAATACCTGTCGGAGCTCAACTGGCCCATGGGCGCGGCCATTGCCGTGGCCCTGCTGCTCATCAACCTGCTGATCATGCTGTCGTGGAACCGCATGATCGAAGGCCGCTACAAGAAGTCATTGGGATAATTCGTCATGTCCAGGAACGGTCCTTTCGCCCTGCTGTTTCATACCCTGGTGGTGCTGTTCATGCTCGCGCCGCTGGTGGTGGTGTGCCTCGTGGCCTTCACTCCGGAAAACACCCTGAGCCTGCCGACCACGGAGTTCTCCCTGCGTTGGTTCCGCGCCGTGTTCGAGCGCGCCGACTTTGTCGATGCGTTCTACAACAGCCTGATTCTGGCGTTCTGCGCCGCCTCGCTGGCGACGATGATTGCCGTGCCGGCCGCGCTGGCGATTACCCGTTTCGAGTTTCCCGGCCGGGACTTTCTCAACGGGTTGTTTCTGTCGCCGATCATCATTCCGCACCTGGTGCTGGGGGTGGCGTTGCTGCGTCTGTTCGCGCTGATGGGGGTCAACGGCAGCTTCACCTGGCTGATCTTCGCCCATGTGCTGGTGATCACGCCGTATGTACTGCGGCTGGTGCTGGCTTCGGCCATCGGCCTGGACCGCAGTGCCGAACACGCCGCGCAATCATTGGGTGCCGGGCGCTTCACGCTGTTCCGACAGATCACCTTACCGATGATTTTGCCCGGCGTGGCCGGTGGCTGGCTGCTGGCGTTCATCAACAGTTTTGACGAGGTCACGTTGTCGATCTTCGTCACCTCGCCGGCCACGCAAACCTTGCCGGTGCGCATGTACGTGTATGCCACCGAATCCATCGATCCGATGATGGCGGCGGTGTCGGCCTTGGTCATCGCGCTGACGGCGCTGACCATGATTTTGCTGGATCGGGTCTATGGCCTGGATCGGGTTCTGGTAGGGAAACAATGAGGACGCCATGGCGCTGCTGAAACGACTGGCCGAAGGCGACCGCCCGGCCCTGGACTTTACCCTCGACGGCCAACCGGCCAGCGGCCTGCTCGGTGACACCGTGCTGACGGCGGTGCTGACCTGCGGCGAACACTTGCGCGGCAGCGATTTCAGCGCCGAACCCCGCGCCGGTTTCTGCCTGATGGGCGCCTGCCAGGACTGCTGGGTGCGCCTGGGCGACGGCCGCCGCGTGCGCGCCTGCTCAACCCCGCTTGAAGCCGGACAACACATCAGCCGCGAACCGGGGCGCTGCGTATGAACACACTCATCACCTGCAGACTCCCCTGTGGGAGCGAGCCTGCTCGCGATAGCACTCTGTCAGGCTCCTCCTCTGTTGGCCGTGCCGCCGTCATCGCGAGCAGGCTCACTCCCACAGAGGGACGGTCATGAAGTCGGTAGTCATCATCGGCGCCGGTCCGGCGGGTATTCGTGCCGCGCAAACACTGGTCGAACACGGTGTGCGCCCAGTACTACTGGACGAAGCAGCGCGCGGCGGCGGGCAGATTTATCGGCGTCAGCCGGCCAATTTCAAGCGTTCAGCGGTCAAGCTGTACGGCTTCGAAGCGCGTAAGGCCAATGCGCTGCACCAGACAATCGACACCCTGCGCGAACAGCTCGATTACCGTCCGGAAACGCTGGTGTGGAACGCCGAAGACGGCACCCTCGATACCTTGCACGACGGCCACGCCGCACGGCTGGCGTTCTCAAAAGTGATCGTCGCCACTGGCGCCACCGACCGGATTCTGCCGGTGCCGGGCTGGACCTTGCCCGGGGTCTACAGCCTCGGCGCGGCACAAATCGCCTTGAAATTCCAGGGCTGCGCCATCGGTGAGCGTGTGGTGTTCGCCGGCAGCGGACCGTTGCTGTACCTGGTCGCCTACCAATACGCCAAGGCGGGTGCGAAAGTCGTCGCCGTGCTCGACAGTTCGCCGTTCAGCGCCCAGGCCCGCGCCCTGCCCGGCCTGCTGTCACAACCGGCCACGCTGGCCAAAGGCATTTATTACCGCGGCTGGCTGACCGCTCACGGCATCGCGGTGCATCAGGGCGCAACGCTGAATCGCATCGACGGTGAACAACGCGTGCAGTCGCTGAAATGGTCCGACTCAAATGGCCAACATCAGCTGGACTGCGACGCCGTCGCCTTCGCCCACGGCCTGCGCAGCGAAACGCAACTGGCCGACCTGCTTGGCTGTGAGTTCGCCTGGAACCCGCTCAATCGCGCCTGGCTGCCCACCCGTGACAATGCCGGGCGCAGCAGCATCGCCCAGGTGTACCTGGCCGGTGACGGCGCCGGGATCATGGGCGCCGACGCGGCGGAAATGGCCGGAGAGCGCGCCGCGCTGGCGTTGCTGGAAGACATCGGCTACCTGATTCCGCCGCAACGCCCCGCGCAACTGGAACAATCCCTCAAACGCATCGGCGACTTCCGTCAGGGGCTGGAGCGGGCTTTCGCCTTCCCCGAACACTGGGCCGCCGAAGTCGCCGATGATGTGATGGTCTGCCGCTGCGAAGAAGTTCGCGCCGGCGATATTCGTGAAGTCGTGCGCGAAGGTCACTGGGAGATCAACCGGGTCAAGGCGCACTGCCGGGTCGGCATGGGTCGCTGCCAGGGCCGCATGTGTGGCGCCGCCGCGGCGGAAATCATCGCCCGCGAGAGTCAACGCCCGGTCTCGGAGATCGGTCGGCTGCGAGCACAGGCGCCGATCAAACCGTTGCCTTTTGGCCTGGAGATCGAAGCATGATCGAAGTCGACGCAGTGATCATTGGCGGCGGCATTGTCGGTGCCTCCGCAGCGCTGTTTCTCGGCAAGACCGGTCGCCGTGTGGCGTTGCTGGAACGCGATTTTTGTGGCTCGCATTCCAGCGGTGTGAACTACGGCGGCGTGCGTCGCCAGGGCCGCCCGCTGTCGCAGCTGCCTTTGTCGCAAAAGGCGCACGCGATCTGGGCGCAACTGCCGCAGTTGATTGGCATCGACGGTGAATATCAACGCAGCGGTCACCTGAAACTCGCCCGCAGCCTCAACGATCTGCTCGCCCTGCAAGACTATGCCGACAGCAGCCAAGGGTTTGGCCTCGATCTGCAAGTGCTCGACCGCGCGCAATTGCGTGCGCGTTTCCCGTGGGTCGGCGACGTCGCGGTTGGCGCGTCGTATTGCCCCGATGACGGCCACGCCAACCCACGGCTGGTGTCCCCGGCGTTTGCCCAGGCCGCACGGCGACATGGCGCGCAGGTGCATGAGCAATGCGCAGTGACCTCAGTTGAACATGACGGTCAGCGCTTTCGCGTACGCACACAAACCGGTCTGGAGTTGCACGCGCCGTGGCTGCTGAACTGCGCCGGTGCCTGGGCCGGCAACCTGGCCGCGCAATTTGGCGAGCCGGTGCCGATGCATTCCGGGCACCCGGCCATGCTGGTGACCGAACCGTTGCCGCTGGTGATGAACGCCAGCACCGGCGTCGAGGGTGGCGGCATCTATGCCCGCCAGGTCGCACGCGGCAATTGCGTGTTGGGCGGCGGCCAGGGTTTTGCCCTCGACAACGCCCGCGCCCGCCCCGGCCAAAGCGCGGTGCTGGAAATCCTCCGTCAGGCCGTCGAGCTCTACCCGTTTCTTGAAGGTGCCCAGGCGATTCGTACCTGGAGCGGTACCGAAGGTTACCTGCCCGATCGCCAACCGGTGATCGGCCACAGCCGTACCCAACCCGGTCTGTTGCATGCGTTCGGCTTTGCCGGCGCCGGCTTCCAGATCGGCCCGGCAGTGGGCCAGGCACTCACCGAAATCATCTGTAGCGGCGCGTCAAAGACGTCGCTGGATGCGTTTTCCATCACCCGTTTTCACTCCATTTCCGTAGCTTGATAGAGGAAGGTCGCGCCAATGAAAAACTTCAAACGCACTGCTCTGCTCGGTTTGTCCTGCATGAGCGCCCTGCTCACCGTTACCCAGGCCCACGCCGAACCGACGCTTTACCTGGGCATGAACGGCGGGACCATGGAGCGGCTCTACGCCGACAAAGTGCTGCCGGCCTTCGAGAAGGCCAACAACGTCAAAGTGGTGATCGTGCCGGGCACCTCCGCCGACATCCTGGCCAAGGTCCAGGCCAGCAAGGGCAACCCGCAGATGCACGTGATGTTCCTCGATGACGGCATCATGTACCGCGCGATCGCCATGGGCCTGTGCGACAAACTCCAGGACAGCCCGACGCTGGAACAGATTCCGGCCAAGGGACGGATCAAGGAAGAAGCCGTGGCCGTCAGCCTTGGCGTCACGGGGCTGGCGTACAACACGCGCCTGTTCAAGGAAAAAGGCTGGAGCGCGCCGACCTCTTGGATGGACATGGCCGACCCGCGCTTCAAGGACAAACTGGTGTTCCAGTCGATGGCGTCTTCGACGTTCGGGTTGCATGGATTCCTGATGTTCAACCGGATACAGGGCGGTAGCGAAACCAACGTCGACCCTGGCTTCAAAGCCTGGCCGAACAGCGTTGGGCGCAACGTGCTGGAGTACATCCCGAGTTCGGCGAAGATCTCCGAAATGCTGCAAACCGACGAAGCCGCGCTGTTCCCATTGACGCCAACCCAGGTCACCGCGCTGAAGCTCAAGGGCATGCCCGTGGAATACGCGCAACCGAAGGAAGGCGCTGTGGTGCTCAACGTTGCTGAATGTACGATCGCCAACAACACGCAACCGGAACTGGCGCAGAAACTGGCTGCGTTCCTGCTCACGCCTGAAGCCCAGGCCGCCGCGCTTGAAGATGGAGACCAGATTCCTTCTAACCCGAATACTCCGACCACCGACCGCACCCGTGGACAGGTCGAAGCGATGAAGCAATATCTGGAAACCGCGATTGCCGTCGATTGGGATCAGGTCAACGAACAGCGCCCGGCGTGGAATGCGCGGTGGAATCGGAGTATTGAGCGGTAGATAGCGTTTGTGTGGACACAGCAAATCCCCCGTAGGAGCGAGATTGCTCGCGATGGCTTTTTGTTGGGTTGAGCTATTTTTTTGATGGTGTACATATCCGTTGCTGCGGTAACGGCGGCTTATGGTTTCGCCCTTACGGCGGGTCACTAGGAAGAGCGGCAAAACGAGGCGGCCTACCGGCCGGCCTGGCTCGTGAGGCATGCGCGTTTCTCTGTAGGAGCTGTCGAGTGCAACGAGGCTGCGATCTTTTGATTTTGTTTTTTACAAGCGAGATCAAAAGATCGCAGCCTTCGGCAGCTCCTACATTGGGCGTGATACAGCACAAAAGCAGGTCGACTGGAAGGCCGCCATCGCCAGCAGGCTGGCTCCCACAGAAGAGCAAAGCGGCGTACACCCAAGCTCTTCACCACTCCACAGGCCGAGCGTTAGCTCGCCTGCCGCTTTTGATCCACCCGCCCCCTCGGCAGGCTGAGTGGAGGTATTTATCCGGGAGTTGGCGCGTAGCGCCGTGCGGCGCAGCCTCACACATCTAATCAATCCCAGAACATGGCCGGCCCAGGGGCCGCCAAGTCAAAAGCCCACATCCAAAACCACACTGTCCAGATAAGTCCCCGCCGGCGGCGTCGCCTGATCGGTATAAACCCTGGCGTTGTAATTGAATACCTGACTCCCAGTGCCCAACCCATTCCCGGGATTAACCTCCGCATCAGTACTGGCCCGCCGAGCACTGCCAACACTCCCCCAACGCGTCGTCCCCGCACTTTTGAAAATGTCATAGGCCAGATAATTCCCCCCCGAAACCATCCGCCGCCGCCCGCCAACACTGACCGCGTTCTGACCATCCCCCAACCCAACGGTGTACGCACTGCCCTTGGTGCACGCCAGGTTAACGGTCTGCCCAGTGACCGGCGTGAACGCGCTGACCACCGGCGCACTGCCAAAGGCAATGTTCGGCGCGGTGATGGTGCAATCGTTCGCCACCGTCAGCGTCACCGTCAACGTCGTAGTGCCACTGCTGATATCACGCCCGACGCAAATACTGCCAATGCCGATGCCCGAGCAATAATCCCAACTCCAGAAAATACTCAGGGTTTCACTGTAGACCCCGGCCGCAACGTTGCTGCCTAGGGTGGTACGCAGATAAAGCGGCACGGTTTTCGGCACCACGCTGCCCAGCAACCCCAGCGCATCAATGATCCCGTTCCGCGCAAAATCGAACTGCACGCCACGGGTGATCGGGTAACTGGTGCTGTTGTTGGCGTACAGCGTGTAGCCAATGACATCACCCGTTGGACCGACCAGCCCGGTTTTGCTGGACGTGACCGTGGCGTAGAAATGATCGTTGCTGGTCAGCAACGACAGCAGCGAGCCGGTGCAACTCAAGCCACCATTGAGCGTGGAACTGGCCTGCGAGGAGGTACGCACGGCGATCGAACTGATCGAGCCGAAGGCCACCGGCGTAGTGCCGACCACCGAACACAAAGCCTGCGCCGCCCCCGGCAGCATCATCGCCAGCCACAAAACCAGTCGCGTGCCCATCATCGGCACACCAACGGCCCGATCAGCGGGATCTGATCCTGATTCAGGTCGACAGCAAACTGCACCTGGCAACTGCTGTCATCGCCCAGCGTTACCCGCAGCGTGTTCTGTTGTTGCAGGTTTTCCAGGTACACCAAGCCGTCCCAACCGACCACGGTTTGCGTACCGCTTTGCTCGTGCACAACGTTGCTGCCCAAAGGCAAGTCCTGTTGCTGCGCATCCACCAGAACGATGCTTGCGGCAATGACCCGGTTCAATGGAAACTCCAGCAGATACCCGCTGCCCCGCCGTACCGCGATGCGTTGCTCGACATTCGGGCTGCGCACGTTGGCCGGCAGGTTCAGCGGATCGATTTCGTATTTGCCGCGGTAATAAGCGCTGCTCCATGGCACCAGCAAATGGCCGTTGCGGTCGGTCTGGCCGACGAGCTGGTTTTCATAGCGCACCGGGATGTCCGCATAGCCACCGGTGCTGACCACCACGAAGGCGTCGTCGATGCGGTTGGCGGCGAACACCTGCTGGTCCATCCACACCAGCGATCCGCTGGCATCGGCCCAACGGGTTTCGGCGTCGCTGGTGCCGTAGACACCCGCCTGCAATTGCACCGATTGCAGGCGCCAGGTCAGGTCGGCCTGACGATAATCCGGCCCGTCACCTTTGGCGTATCCGAGGTTGAAGCCGACCCCGCCCTGGGTTGGCACGGCACGGCTGTAGTTGACCCGTTGCTGCGTTTCTCCGGTTTTGCTGCGCTCACTGCTGATCGACAGACTGCCGCGCAAGTCGAACGGAATTACCAGTTGCGCCTGCACCGCCCAATTGCTGTCGCCAATCTCACGGTTGGCCGACAGGTAAAAACTGCTGTTGCGCCACAGCGGCTTGCTCCATGTCAGGTTGAGCAAACGGGTGCGCGAATCGTCTGCCGCGCGAACGTCGAAGTACCCGGCGCCCAGGCTGCCCCACGTGTCGAGGTTGAGGCTCAGGGTGGCCTGCTCACTGCGTTTGCTCAGTGTGGTGTACGGGCTGTCGACCAGCGTCAGGTCGGCGTATTGATCGCGGCGTTGCAGGCGCTGGTAAGAGAAGCTGTAACGCTGGCTGCTGTATTGATAGCCAACGCTCACCTGCTGCCCGCTGTCACCGTCGAAACGGCTTTGGCTGACGGCGCTGTTGAGCACGCCAAAATTGCCCAGTCGCACGTTGCCGCCGATGCCGCCCAAGGTCAGGGCATCCGAGGCTTCGGCGTGGCTTTCCAGGGTGAAGTTGTCGCTCAGGCCATAACGCAAACTGCCGGAGGTAACGCCGGGGCCGTAGCTGAAATCGCGCAGGCCGTAATCCCGGCGCAAGGTGCCCGCCGCCACAGAAAAATCGCTCAAGCCTTTTTGCAACAAACTGCTGGTGACGTAGAACGGCACAGTCGTCGAGACTTGTCGCCCCAACGCATCGGTGGTGACCACCACGGCTTCGCCCGCACCGTTGATGAACGGGATGTTGGTCAGCGTGTACGGGCCGGGCTGCAAATCGCTGCTGCTGGATTTGTAGCCGTTGATGAACAGGTCCACCGACGACGGCACCGCCGCCTCACCGGCGAACTGCGGCAACGGGTAAGTCACCAGGTCTGGGCGCACAGCGAAATCCCGCGACAATTGCACCCCGCCCAGGCGCACCGAACTGCTCCAGGGCAAGGCACCGCTGACCAGGTCACCGGCCTCGTAAGTGAGCAGTCGATCGTCATCGGAATAGCGCCATGTGGTGTCGTAGCGCAGGTAGCCATTGTCCAGGGTGTTGATGACATCCCCGGACAAGGTGCGTCGATACTGCCCGGTGTTGGACAGCGTGCCCCAGCTGTCGAAGAGGCGCACTTCGTTCCACGCCGCCAGGTAAGTGCCGGCATCATCAGTGTCGTTCAAGTACAGGTCATAGTTGAGCAAGGCGCCGAAACTGCTCAGCGCCGGTGTGCGCGGGTAAGCTTCGCGGCGCCCGATAAACTGCTCGGGCAGCCAGTCCGGCGGCACGTCGAGCAGCAGGCGCTGGCCAGTGCTGTCGTACTCGCTGTGCAGGCCCGGCAGGCTGTCGAGGCCGACTTCGGCGCCGAGGGTGTCCGGCAGTTTCATGCCAGTGTCGCGCAATGCGCTGGCCGGCACGAAGAACTGCCCGTTGCGCTGCTCGACGGCGACGACGCGTCCGGTGTTCATCTGGTTGACCACCAGTTCCAGAAACAACTGCGCATCGGCCACAGCCTCCATGCCACTGGGCGGAGGCGGCAGATCGCCGGCCTCTGCTGGATGAACGATCACCAGGCAATACACACAGCCCACGACCCGCAACGGACGCTGAAAACTGCGAGCCCAACCCTGGCTCATTACCGCTTTGTGTCCGTCATTGGACTTTCCCTTTTGTCACACCACACCATCCCTGTAGCAGCTGCCGAAGGCTGCGTCCGGCTGCGGAGCAGTCGCAGAAACGACCTGCACCCCTTAACCGAAAGACCGAAATTTGAGCATCAACGACTGCTGCGCAGCCGAACGCAGGCTTCGCCAGCGGCTACAGCTTCATCTGGCCGGCGCGATGCTCTGCACCTGCGGCGCGCCGTTGACCCGCACCTGCAAGGCCGGGTCGCCGGCAATCGGCCCCGGCGCGGGCCAGCGCATGATCGCGCCAGGCAACACGTAGCCCAAAAGCCCTTCCACCAACGGTTTGCTCTGGCTGCCCTGCTTGAGCACCACATCGGTCAACCGCGCATGCACAGCGCCCTGGTTGCGCACTTCAACATACGTGCGTCCGTCCACCGCCACCGTGCGCCAGCTCAAATCCGGCAGGCCAATACCTTTTGGATCACGCTGGCGAGTGGTGTCTTCCTTGCTCCAGAGCCCCACGCCGTAGGCGAACAGCGGCACTGAATAACGCATCTGAAAACGAATCGCCGCCGCGGTTTTGCCGGCGTCGGCAACGGGCGGCGCCGCCGAGGGAATTTCATCGATGATGATGCGGTAGGCGAGTTCCTGCCCGGGGGGGATTTCCCGGGTGCGCGTCAGCCGCACCAGTTGTTTCTGGCCGGGTTCGATCTTCGCCACCGGTGGGCTGCCGATCACGTCGCGCTGGTTCTGGTACTGATCGTTGAAGCCGCTCTGGCTCCAGGCAAATACACGAATCTGCAGGTTGGCGGTTTCGCTGCCGCGGTTTTCCAGCCATAAAGCGCTGGCCTGTTGATCGGCCTCCAGCACCGGATCGATCGGCCAGATCAGCACCGAACTGGCCGCCTGCACTTTGGCCGCCCCCAGCACCAGCAACGCCAACAGCGCGTAACGCACGACCGAAGGCCGCTGCGAAGATGAATACATGTGCCGACTCCTTATGCCCTCAGGCTTGATCCATTCATCCCGTTACCACGACAGCTGCACCTGCAACACGTCGCTGTATGTCCCCCCGGGTTGATTACCCGGTAATTGCACCTGACCGTAAATCGGCAGCCGGATGTTGTTCGCATCGCTGTAGGCCACCGCCACGCTTTGGCCGACTCCCAGGCTTTGGCTATAGGCCGCATCGCGGAACAACTGGTAGGCCACCCGGTTGCTGCCGGTGGTCAACTGCATGTGGCGCCCGCCACTGTTGTACTGGCCGCCATCGACGGTCATGTTCAGCGTCACCCCCGGCGTGCATTGCAACTGCACGCCCCCGGTCAACGCCACTTGCACCGTGCCGCTGGCCAAGGCCGAGCGACTGCCGAAACTCAAGTTGCCGTAATTGGAAACCCCGCCCACCACCAGGCACCCGGCCGTCACCGTGGCGCTGACTTGAAAGCTCTGGCTGGTCACCGCCGACAGCGGCAGCGGCACGCTGCCCGCACAGAGCAGTAGCAGTGCCGCGCAGCCAGGGTGGTTCATCGCCCTAGAACGTCAGTTCGACAGCAATGGTGTCGCTGTAAGTGCCGGCCGGCAGCCCGGCCTTGCCCACCGCCTTACCGTAGATGTTCACGGTCTGTGCAACACCGGTGCTGGCGGCAAGGTTGATCGTTCCGTCGATGGCCAGGATCTGCGAATGGCCGGCGTCGGTGTACAGGTCGTAGGGCACGAAGTTGCCACTGCCATCGGCCAGTGCACGGGTGCCACCTGGAGACGATCCGTCATGGGCGCCGGCGCGCACTTTCACCGTCGGCGTGGTGCCGCTGGAACACAGGATCGACAGCGCCCCGCCACCGCCCCCCAACACCTGGCCACTGGTTTCAGTGAACAGGCTGTTGGCGGTGCCGAAATTCAACGCACCGAAATTCAGCCCGGTGGAACCACCGGAGCCGTTCACCTGACAACTGCTGATCAGGATCAGGCTGGAGGTGATCTGGCCAGTGACCGTGGTGGCCGCCGTGGCGCTGGCCGCCAGAGTGAGGCCAAGCAATGACAAACCTATCCTTGATACAAGCATGTGCATGGTGTCCGTCCTCTACGGGTTTACCAGTCGAGCGTCACCGTCAGGGTGTCGGTATAGACACCGGCCGGTACCGCGCGGGTATTCGCCACCACCGAGCCGAATACCGGAATCGGTACCTGCGCCCCGCTGGTGACAGCGAAATTGTGTTGTTGGCCGATGCTGTAGCTCCGGTTGCCGGAGGCATCGAGGAACAATTGATAGGGAATGGTCTGCGTGCCGTTGCTCAGGCGCCGGGTATTGCCGTCGCCATGGGTGCCGCCATCGATGGTGACGGTGAACCCGGTGACTGCCGGGTTGCAGGCAACGTTCAACTTGCCGCGAGCGTCGTCGCTGAGGCTGGCTTTGATCGGGTTGTTCCAGGTGGGGCCTTGCTGGCCGAAATCCAGCGAACCGAAATCGCTGACCGGGCTGTCAGGTCCGGTGCCATTGGTCACTTCGCAACCGGCAATGAGGGTCAGCCGCGCCTGAATCTGCCCGCTGACCGCCGCTTGCGCGAGCTGGGCCAGAAGCATCAGCGTGCCCGCGGCGAAAACCTTCCAGAGCTTACTTGTCATCACGCCAGTCCCAATTCCTTCGAGATCTGAATAAAACGCCGTTGCACCCTCACCAACGGCCCTTCCCTGCACAACCCGAATCCGCCGGGTGGCTTGTTGCCCAATGCACTTACCAGCTGACCGTCACCTTGACCAGATCTGAATAACGACTGACCCGGGGAATCTCCGCCAGGGGTTCGATGCGGGCATACAACGGCAAATCCACTGAACCGCTGTCCGGCACGCGACCGCTCATCGGCACGTCCACCGCCAGCGGGATTCGTCGCGCCGCGTCCTGATAGAGCCGATAGGGAATGGGTTTGCCGTGTTCGGCACTGGCCGCCATGTAGCGCACGTCGCCGACGCCACCGTGCAGGCCGCCATCGACGCGTAATTGATAAGGGGTGTCGGGGTTGCATTCGAGCCTTGGCAAACGCTCATTCATCAGCGCAGCGCCCAGCGGCCCGGCGGGATTGTCCAGCCGTGCGGTGCTGCCGAAGTCCAGCACGCCCAGTTGCTCGACACCCGCACCGCGTTGTTGCCCGACCAATTGACAGCCACGTTGCACGTCAACCCGCACCTCCACCTGGAGTTCGGCCGCCAACACCGTTGCATTGAGCCCTACGCCCAAGACTGCCAACACCATACGTCCCTTCACGGCCCCATTCCTTTATCGGGGTGTCCTGTAACGTCAGGTTAGCAACGCACCGGGAAATCGCCAGCGTTGGGGCCTAAATTGGATCCAGCAAAAGCCAGTGATTTTATAGTGCCACCAGCCATTCCAGCACCCCGAGGAGCGCGGCATAACCTGTACACACCGCAACATTCTGTCCAATAGTCCGCGATTTTTCATCGACACAACTGGAAGCAAAATTACCCATCTGGTTACACTATGCCGCCGCAGGTCGGGGAGCCTGCCAGAAGACGATGGGGTGAATTAAACGTGGCCGTTAGACCGCCCAACCGCTCGCGACTCACACCGCGCTGGCCGTCGTTGCGCCGCCTTTTCGGCAAGGCAGCAACCGCGCCCGTCGGCGGTTCGGGAAGCGACCGGGTCATCCACGACTATTTTCATCACAAGGCCCACGCCCAGGGCTATACCCTCAGTCACAGCCAGCAACGGGTGATCGACTGCATGGCGCAGCACGCCCGTTCGTTAATCGAAGCCGGGGCCAAAAACCTGCCCGGGCTGTATCTGCATGGCGCCGTGGGGCGTGGCAAGAGCTGGCTGCTCGACGGTTTTTTCCAGGCGATTCCGCTTGCGCAGAAACAGCGCCTGCATTTTCACGAGTTTTTTGCCCGTCTACACCAAGGCATGTTCAGCCATCGCGAACAACCGGATGCGCTGGCCACCACGCTCGATGAACTGCTGAGCGACTGCCGCGTGCTGTGTTTCGACGAGTTTCACGTCCATGACATCGGCGATGCAATGTTGATCACGCGGCTGTTCAAGGCGCTGTTTCGCCGCGGCATCCTGCTGTTGGTCACGTCCAACTACCCGCCAGAAGGGCTGCTGCCGAACCCGCTTTACCATGCCCGCTTCAAACCGGTGATCGACCTGATCAACGCACGCATGCAGGTCATGGAAGTCGGCGGGCCGCACGACTATCGCAGCCAGGCCAGAACCCACGCGCAGCAGCTGTTCACCCAAGGCCAATATGTCTGGCCCGCGACGCCCGCGCAGCGCCATGCGGCAAACCTGCCAGCGACCGATGCACCGGCCATTGCCCTGCCCGTCGGCACTCGCCATCTGCCTGCCCGCTACTGCGAGGGGCGCGCCGTTGGCTTCACTTTCGCGGATCTGTGCGACCAACCCACGGCCGTGATGGATTATCTGGAACTGTGCCGACGTTTCGATCACTGGATCATCGATCAACTGCCTAACCTGGCCGACTGCTCGATAGCCGCCCAGCAGCGCTTCATCAATCTGGTGGACGTTTTGTACGATCAGGACAAGCATTTGGTTCTGCTTGGCCAGCGTTCATTGCGTGAAAGCCTGGGCGGTGATGCCATTGACCTGGCGCGCACGCGCAGTCGGCTGGGGCAGTTGGTTGAGGTGCGGGAGCCGATTTGAGCCGAGGGTTTCAGGTCGAACAGGCAACGCATTTTTCCCGCTATCATGCCGCCCATTCATTCGATCGACAGCGAAACCCAATATGCACACCCTCGCACAACTGCGCGCCGGCTCGCTGGCAGGCATCACCCGCCTTGACCTCAGCGACGGCCTGACAGAATTCCCCCGGGAAATTTTCGACCTGGCGGACTCGCTGGAAGTGCTCAACCTTAGCGACAATGCCTTGAGCAGCCTGCCGGATGACCTGCATCGCCTGACCCGTTTGCGCGTGTTGTTCTGCTCGGATAATCAGTTCACCGAGTTGCCCGCTTGCCTGGGCCAATGTGCGGCGCTGAGCATGGTCGGTTTCAAGGCCAACCGCATCGAACACGTCCCGGCAGAGGCGCTGCCGCCGCTGTTGCGCTGGCTGATCCTGACCGACAACTGCGTCAGTGAGCTCCCCAGCGAGTTGGGCCAACGCCCGCATCTGCAAAAACTCATGCTGGCCGGTAACCGGTTGCAGCAATTGCCCGACAGCCTGCGTCATTGCCATCGGCTGGAATTGATCCGCATCGCCGCCAACCGCTTGACCGAATTGCCCGAATGGCTTTTGCGACTGCCGAGCCTGACCTGGCTGGCCTACGCCGGTAACCCGCTGGAAACCGAAGCCGATGCCGCCGCCCTCGACGCCACCGCGAGCATTGCCTGGTCGCAACTGCAACTGGAACAACAACTGGGCGAAGGCGCTTCCGGGGTGATCCATCGCGCGGCATGGACCAAGCCGGGCCAGCCTGCCACTACGGTTGCGGTCAAACTCTACAAAGGCGAAATGACCAGCGATGGCTCGCCACTGCACGAAATGAACGCCTGCATCACCGCCGGCATTCACCCCAACCTGATCCGCGTCGAAGGCCGGATTGTCGATCACCCGCAACACACCGACGGGCTGGTGATGCAGCTGATCGCCCCGAGCTACCGCAACCTCGCCGGGCTGCCGAGCCTGGCGTCGTGCAGCCGCGACGTCTATGCCGAGGACACGCGTTTCAGCGCGGCTGTCGCCCTGCGTATCGCCAGAGGCATCGCGTCAGTGGCCGGGCATCTGCACCGGCAGGGCATCACCCACGGCGATCTGTACGGCCACAACATCCTGTGGAACGAACACGGTGACTGTCTGTTGGGGGATTTTGGCGCAGCGTCCTTCCATGCCACGCAAGACAACCTGGAAAGCCGCGCACTGCAACGGCTCGAAGTACGAGCGTTCGGGGTGCTGCTGGGGGAACTGCTGGAGCGGATTGATTCGGGGTTGAGCGAGGAAGATCGTTCGCGGCTGGAAGATTTGCAGCAGCGCTGCTGCCAGCCGGATGTGCTGGGAAGGCCGGGGTTTGATGAGATTGTTCAGGTATTGAATGGCTTGTGACGGCACTATCAAAAAAGATCGCAGCCTGCGGCAGCTGATACAGGCTGCGATCTTTTGATGATTAACCCGCCAACCCGACAAACATGTCCTGCACGTCATCGTGGTTATCGAGGCCTTCAAGGAAAGCTTCGACTTCAGCCATCTGCTCATCGCTCAGGCCGCTGACCGGGTTCTTCGGCTGGTAGCCCAATTTGGCCGACAGCACGGTGAAGCCTTGCTCTGGCAGGGCTTTCTGGACCGCGTCGAGGTCGGTCGGCTCGGTCAGGAACAGGGTCGCGCCGTCTTCACCCGGCTCGAAGTCCTGGGCGCCGGCTTCGATCGCGGCCATTTCCGGATCGGCGTCCGGGGTGTCCGGCGAGGCTTCGATCATGCCCACGTGGTTGAAGTCCCAGGCCACCGAACCGGAAGCGCCCAACTGGCCCTTGCGGAAAGCGACACGGATTTCAGCGACGGTGCGGTTGATGTTGTCGGTCACGCATTCCACGATCAACGGCACCTGATGCGGTGCGAAGCCTTCATACGTCACGCGATGGTATTGCACGGTCTCGCCCAACAGGCCCGCGCCTTTCTTGATGGCGCGGTCCAGGGTTTCCTTGGGCATCGAAGCTTTCTTGGCCTGTTCAACCACCAGACGCAGGTGTGCGTTGGTGGCGGTATCGGCACCGTTGCGTGCAGCGATGGTGATTTCTTTCACCAGTTTGCCGAAGATCTTGCCCTTGGCGTTGGCTGCCGCTTCTTTGTGTTTAACCTTCCACTGTGCGCCCATTACTCACTCTCTTGTCTATGGCGCCGAGACATCTATTGGCCGACGCATGGCGCCAAGTTTATACGGCCTAAAGTTGGCAATCGACCAAAAATTCTCAGGGGTCGGCATGGATCGACATCTTCAACGGCAGTTGTAGGGCGATTCTGAAACTTCGGTTTGCGATGACTATAAAGGGCCGTGGTTTCGTACCCTCTGCGCCGTACTCCTCGGCAGAAGCGCGTTCGATGCACAACGACAAGGAAAGTCCCTTCACCCTGACACTTCTCGACGATGACTTGAGTTTGCAGGTGGTGCAGTTCAGTGGCCGCGAGGCCCTCAATCAACCCTATCGGTTCGACATCCAGGCCATCGGCCTGGCACCGGCCATGCCCCTTGAGCGGATGCTGCAACAACCGGCGCTGCTGGGCATCGGCCCGGGACAGTGCATACATGGCGTGCTGCACAGCGTCGGCCACGAACATCGCGGCCAACAGCGGATCGGCTACAAACTGGTGCTGGTGCCCGCACTTCAGGCGCTGGACCGACGCCGATCGCGACGGATTTTCCAGCACCTCAGTGTGCCGATGATCCTGCGGCAGTTGTTGCAAGAGCATGGGCTGCCCGAGGACAGCTATCGTTTCGAACTCGACAGTGGCCACTATCCCCAGCGGCCTTTTTGCATTCAGTACGAGGAAACCGACCTGGCGCTGCTGCAACGGCTGTGCGAGGAAGAAGGCATCCACTACCACTTCGAACATTGCCTCTACGCTCATGTCCTGGTCTTTGCCGATGACAGTTTGAGCTTCCCTCAGGAACCGCTGTTGCTGCCCTTTTGCAGCGACTTGCCCGAGCGCGCTCAATCGCCAGTGATCACTGAGTTATTCCAATGCCATGATTCACTGACATTGCCCCTGCGTGTGGACACCCGCAATCGCGGGACGCCGAACACCGAGGACGGCGCCGCCAATCACCCAACACCGCAAGCGGCAGTGCCAACGCCCTACGCTGCCCATGCACAGCGCCATCGCGAGCAGCTGGGCCGACGGCATCTGGAGCGTCTGCGCTGTCAGCAAGTGCAAATCCATGGCCAGAGCAACCACTGCGGGGTGCGCAGCGCCGGCATCGTGCAGGTAGCGGAACATCCGTTGCCGGGGTTCAACGATCAGTGGCTGGTGATCCAGGCGCTGCACCACGGGCAACAGGACTCGATTCTGGAACACGACTCGCCCGGCCAACCCCAGCGCTACCACAATCAATTCAGCGCCATTCCCTGGTCAACGGTGTTCAGGCCGGCGCTGCAACAAGAGCGGCCGCGCATCCCCGGTTTCCAGCCTGCCCGGGTGGGTGGCCCGATCGGGGAGCCGGCCGTTCAGGATGAGCAAGGGCGAATCCAAGTGAATGTATGGCCAAGGCCGAAGGGTGACTCGCAAGCAGGCATCTCGCTCTGGCTACCGGTCGCGCTGTCAACGGCAAACATCGGGCTCGATTCGAATAGCCTGCCCCTGGCCGGCAGCGACGGACTGGTCAGTTTCCTTGACAGCGATCCCGACCGCCCGGTGTTTTTCACCTGTGTGGGGCAACGCCCATCCCCCTCCAAGACCCGCCCTCATCCGCCGCGCAGCGACACCCGTCTGTTGCTCGATTGGCTGGTCAATCGCTCAGACCTTGATCCGTAAAAACCTCAGCCCTTGTCGGCTTTGCCAGCGGCGGCCGCGAACTTCGCCAGACGCACATCGAGGTGCCGTGGCCGATGGCCGCGGTCCTCGGCGCGCTCCTTGCGGCGGATAGCGTTGCGCACCATCAGCGAACCGAGATAGCGAATCGGCTCCGGCGGAAAGAAGCCCAACGGACCGTTGACCAATGGCGAACGGGTCCAGGCGTTGTCGAGCCCCTGGACCATCGACGCGAGAATCTGCCCGCCCATGTGGCACGGCCCGACACCGCTGCCCGAGTAACCAAAACCGTAGAACACGTTGCCGCTGGCACTCATCTGCCCGAAAAACGGCAGCCCGGTCACCGAACGATCCGACGGGCCATTCCAGGTTGCCTCGACCTTGACGTCGGCAAACGCCGGGAAAAAATCCGCCAGGCTGCTCTGCAACAAACCGGCATAAGGCGAAGGCTGATCGAACACCGGCAGCATGCGTCCGCCATAAGCGAAGGTATTGCCGCCCTTGCCGAGCATGATCCGGCCGTCCGGAGTGTTGTGGTAGTAGTGCACGAAAATCCGCGAATCGAGCACCGTGACGCCGCTGGTCAGGCCGATCTCATTGAGTAAATCGGGCCGTGGTTCGGTGATCGCCATGTCGCTGGAAACAATCGCCACGCTGCGTTCGAACTGCGGGAACGCCCGGGCCATCCAGGCGTTCATTGCCAGCACCACGCGGTCAGCGCGAACAGTGCCGTTAAGGGTTTCGATGCCTGCTGGCTTACCTTCCTCCAGCCCGGTCATGGCGGTGTTTTCATGAATCCTAACCCCCAGTTGCAAAGCCACCCGGCGCAAGCCACGCACCAGTTTGCCCGGTTGCACACTGGCCGCCGCCGGGGAAAACCAGCCTTCCAGGTGTTTGCTGGAACCGGCCATGCGCTGCACATCGGCCACGGGGCGCTGGGTAAACGAGTTGATGCCGTTGCGTTCCAGCGCCGCGATCACCGCATCGGTCGAGCCGACCTGGGCTCGGTTGGTCGCGGTGTAGAGGGTGCCATCGAGGCGGTAATCGGCGTCCACCGCGTACTGCTCGCAGAAGGCACCGATGGCGTGGATGCTGCGCTCGGATTCCTTGACCAGACGCACCGCCTCTTCAACGCCAAACAGTCGCTCAAGGGTGAAGTACTTGGCCGACCACGACAGCGCACAACCACCGTTGCGTCCACTGGCCCCGGCACCGCAGATATCCGCTTCGATCAGCAACACATCCAGCTCCGGGTTCTGCTCCTTGAGCATGATCGCGGTCCACAACCCGGTGTAACCACCGCCGACGATACACACGTCGGTGCGGGTGTCGCCTTCCAGTGGCGGACAGGTTTCGGATGCATCAGCCTTCAAGGCCTGGTCCAGCCAATAGGGTCTCATGGGGTCAATCTCCGGTCAGTGGCCCACACGCCGGCCTGCCGCAGGTGCAGCAGGCGACGAGGGACAGGAATCAGGTACGCAGGGGTTTGATGGTCATCGCCTGGTTGGGCACGTAGGCGAAATGCGTGCCCAGGCCGCCGGGGCGGCTGTTCCAGTGCGGGATCAACACCAGTGCCGAGAACATTGCGCAGCCGGCAAAGACGATGAACACGGTCACGGTGTCAAAGTAGCCCGGCAGCAAGCCGCCGAGAATCGCCCCGACCGAGCCACAGCCGTTGACGAAACCAGCTGCCGTGGCACCCGCCTTGGCGGTGCCGAAGTCGATGGCGGCCGCACCGCTGATCATCGAGTCCGGCCCGTAAAGGGTCAGGCCCATGACGAACAGCAGCGCCACCACCAATGCCACGCTGCCGGTATGCAGGGCGCCCATGAAGAACGCCAGGGATACGGTCAGCGCCAACAGGCTGATCACACAGGCCGGCATGCGCCGGGCGCCGAACAGTTTGTCCGAGGCCAGGCCAATCAGGATCGGCCCGAGCAACCCGGCCAGTTCAAACGCCGTGGGAATAATCGCCGCACCCACCTTGCCCACCGACGGCATTTGTTCGAAAACGATGACCGGTCCCCAGAGCAGAATCGCGTAGCGCGCCGGCTTCAGCATGAAGTACGCCAGGCCCAGCACCAGCACGGTGCGGTTGCGCAGGATTTCCTTGAGCGGCTCCCACATGCTGATTTTGCTTTGCGCGTCGGCCTGTTCGGCAGTCAGCTCCGGCTCAGGCTCCACCGCCGGCAAGCCGACGTCTTCAGGTTTGTTGCGTTGGAAAATAAAAAACAGCACGGCGACCAGCCCAACCACCGCCGCACTGGAAATGAACGCCGCATGCCAGCTGCCGACGAGCGTGTATGCCCACCAGCCGGCGAACGGCGAAGCCACCAGCCCACCAAAGGCGTAGCACGAACTCCACAGGCCCAATACCCGTCCGCGCTGTTCGGAGGGAAAGAAGCTGCCGAGGTTCTTGCACAGCCCCGACCAACCGGTGGACTGCGCCAGGCCTTGTATCAGCATGCAGGTAGCGAAAATCGGAAGCGTTGCAAAGTTGCCCATCACCAGCGCCGCGGCGGCAGAAATCACCAGTCCACCGAGTACCACGACCCGCGGGCCAAAGCGGTCGGCGAGGATGCCCCAGGTGAATTGGCCAACGGCGTAAGCGGTCAGGTAGATGGCGTCGAGGTTGGCCATGGCCATTTTGTCGAGCATGAACGTCGGGTCTTCGCCAATACCGAGTTTGGCGACCGAAAAAGCTTTGCGGGTAAAGTAGAAAGCGGCGTAGGCGAGCCAGGTGATCGCGAAGATCTGCACGCGCCAACGCTTGATGGTGCCGATGTGCTTGTTCATTGTGGTTCTGACCTCAGGGTGTGAGTGTGCCGGCAGAATTGGAAGAAAACGCCTGTGTTTTTATTGTTGAGCACTGCGATATCGCCCTGTCCCTGCGGCGGATACCGGTCAGATGAGTCCTGTAGTTGCACGCACAGGCTCATGGCACCTGCTGCTGTTCGACCGAGCAGTCAGCGGGGCTGAGGTGGATCAAAACAATTACTGATTAATAAGTGAAATCGATTTATCGTATTTCCAATATAAGCTCAGCTTGTTACTGGAGATTGTGATGTCGGTATCCCACGCCCAGCTCAAAGCCTTCCACGCCGTGGCCGTGCATGGAAGCTTTACCAAAGCCGCCGAGCGTTTGTTTTTGACGCAACCGGCGATTTCCGACCAGGTGCGCAAACTCGAAGAGCGCTACGGCGTGTTGCTGTTCCATCGCAACAAACGCTCCGTTCGTTTAACGGACCTGGGCGAGCGCCTGCTGAGCGTGACGCAGAAATTATTCGTCATCGAAGCCGAAGCCCAGGAACTGTTGCAGGACTCCCAGGCCTTGCAGACCGGCAGCCTGATTCTGGCGGTGGATGCGCCGGTCCACGTGCTGCCGCAGATCGCCCGATTCTGCGAGCGTTACCCCGGCATCAGCGTGAAGATTGAAACCGGCAACACCGATGAGTCGCTGTTCCGTCTCTTTAACTATCAAGCCGATCTGGCGCTGCTGGGCCGCGATGTCAGTGACGAGCGCTTGCTCTCCTTGCCCCTGCGCAATGACCCGATGGTGGCGTTCGTGTCGCGCAATCATCCCTGGGCCGACCGTGAATCCATCTGCCTGGCCGACCTCGACGACACGCCGCTGGTGCTGCGCGAAATCGGCTCGGTGACCCGACAAACCCTGGAAGAAGAAATGGCCGGCGCCGGGTTCCGCATTCGCCCGGCGATTCAGGTGGAAGGTCGGGAGGCGGCGCGTGAGGCGGTGGTGGTGGGGATTGGCGTGGGTGTTGTCTCGGCTGCCGAGTTCGGTGCGGATTCGCGGGTATGCGCGTTGCCGATAACCGATTGCAAACGCAGGCTGACGGAAACCCTGGTGTGCTTGCGCGAGCAGAGTTCGCGGCGGGTGGTGGCGACATTTCTGCAGATGGTTCGCGAAAGCCTGAACTGATCCCATCCCCTGTAGGAGCTGCCGAAGGCTGCGATTTTTTGATCTTGTTCTTAAAAGCGAAGATCAAAAGATCGCAGCCTTCGGCAGCGCCTACACCGGTGCCAATCCAAAAAACGCCTGAATCAAACGCAAATCCCGTCGCCGCTCCATGCACCCCATCATGTGCCGGTTGACCAACCCCTCGCCAATGATCGGCACCGCCGCCACCCGTGGGTCATGGCTGACTTCCACCGACGACACCACCCCCACCCCCAACTCGGCGGCCACCGCCTCGGTCACCGCTTCGCGACTGTCCAGTTCCAGCAACACCCGTGGATTGACTTTGGCCTGCGCGCACGCCTCATCGAACGTGCGCCGGGTAATCGAACTCGGTTCACGCAACACCATGATCACCTGATCCAACTCCTTGAGCGGCACGCCTTTACTCCGTTGTGCCCAGGGATGCCCATCGGGCACCAACGCACAAATGCGTGATTCGCTCAGCGCTTGCAGATGCAGGCCCTTGCGCGGTTCCACTTCCGTCAGCACCGCCACGTCGGCATGTTCGGACAACAACGCCGCGAGGGTTTCCTGAGCATTGCCCAGGCGCAAGTTGACGGTAATCCCCGGATAGCGTGCGCGCAGGCTGGCGAGCATCGGCATGACCATGTGCGGACCGTCCGCTGCCACCTCCAGACGTCCGGTCAGCAATTGCCGATTGGCCTCCAGCATCACCTGCGCTTCTTCAGCCAGGCCGAACATCGCCCGGGTGATCGCCGCCAGTTTGGTGCCCTCCTCCGTCAGTTCCACCCGTCGGGCGGTGCGGCGCAACAGGGTGATCTGGTAGTGCTCTTCCAGAGCCTTGATGTGCCCGGTAACCGCCGGCTGGCTGATGAACAAACGCGCGGCCGCCCGGGTAAAGCTGCCCTCTCGGGCCACGGCATCAAAGGCGCGGAGCTGGAACAGGTTCATGAATAAGCCTCACTGATGGCTGGCATAACAACAAACAATTTGATTGATAACTCGGCAAATTGCAATTTAGGCCCCGTAGCTTCATCCCATCGATTGCGAGGACACGAGAATGAGTATTGCCGCCCCCATCCTGCTCACCCCTGGCCCGTTGACCACGTCGGCCCGCACCCGTCAGGCAATGATGGTTGACTGGGGTTCATGGGATGACCGCTTCAATCAATTGACGGCCAGCCTCTGTGAGCAACTGCTGGCGATCATCAACGGCGCCGCCACGCACCACTGCGTGCCGTTACAAGGCAGCGGCACCTTCGCAGTCGAAGCGGCAATCGGCACGCTGGTGCCCCGCGATGGCAAGGTGTTGGTGCTGATCAACGGCGCTTACGGCAAACGCCTGGCGAAAATCTGCGAAGTGCTCGGCCGCTCTTTCAGCACCTTTGAAACGGCTGAAGACGAACCGACCACCGCCGCCGACGTTGATCGCCTGTTGCGGGCCGACGCCGGTATCACCCACGTTGCCTTGATCCACTGCGAAACCAGCACCGGCATCCTCAACCCGCTGCCGGAAATCGCGCAGGTCATTGCGCAACATGGCAAACGCCTGATCATCGACGCCATGAGCTCCTTTGGCGCCCTGCCCGTCGACGCTCAACAAATCCCGTTCGATGCACTGATCGCCGCTTCGGGCAAATGCCTGGAAGGCGTGCCGGGCATGGGCTTTGTCTTCGCCCAAAAAGAGTCCCTGGCGAGCGCCGCCGGCAACTCACACTCACTGGCGATGGACCTTTACGACCAGCACACCTACATGGCCAAGACCGGCCAATGGCGCTTCACCCCGCCGACCCACGTCGTCGCGGCGCTGCATGAAGCCCTGCTGCAATACAACGAGGAAGGCGGCTTGCCGGCACGGCACGAACGTTACGCTGCCAACTGCCAGGCCTTGATGGAAGAGATGGGCAAACTGGGTCTGCGCAGCTTTCTGCCTGCCGCGATTCAGGCGCCGATCATCGCCACTTTCCACGCCCCGAAAGATCCGCGCTACGCCTTCAAGGAGTTCTACGAACGGGTCAAGGCCAAGGGTTACATCCTTTACCCCGGCAAACTGACCCAGGTCGAAACCTTCCGCGTCGGCTGCATCGGCCACGTTCAGCCAGCCGAAATGCGTGAAGCCGTCGCGGCGATTGCTGAAGTGTTGCGCGAGATGGAAGTGCTCGAAATCTGACTGCCTTGCTGTAGCAGCTGCCGAGCCAGTTGCTACATCGATTTCCTCATCATCCCAACAGAAAGGATTTGAGACATGAACTACACCAACCCAACCAAACTGCAAGCCGCCATCCTCGACTGGGCAGGCACCGTCGTCGACTTCGGCTCTTTTGCTCCAACGCAGATTTTTGTCGAGGCCTTCGCCGAGTTCGACGTTCAGGTGTCCATCGAAGAAGCCCGTGGCCCAATGGGCATGGGCAAATGGGACCACATCCGCACATTGTGCGATCAGCCGCAAGTTGCCGAGCGCTATCGCAAAGTGTTCGGCCGCACGCCGACCGACGATGACGTCACCGCCATCTACCAGCGTTTCATGCCGCTGCAAATCGAGAAAATCGCCGAGCATTCGGCGCTGATTCCTGGCGCTCTGGACACCATTGCCAATCTGCGCCAACAAGGGATCAAGATCGGTTCCTGCTCCGGTTATCCAAAGCAAGTCATGGACAAAGTCGTTGAACTGGCCGCCACCAACGGCTACATCGCCGACCACGTGGTCGCTACCGACGAAGTCCCGAACGGCCGCCCATGGCCCGCCCAGGCGCTGGCCAACGTGATTGCCCTGGGTATCGACGATGTCGCCGCCTGCGTGAAAATCGACGACACCGTACCGGGCATTCTTGAAGGTCGCCGTGCCGGCATGTGGACCGTGGCGCTGATCTGTTCGGGCAACGCGCTGGGCCTGGACTATGAAGGTTATCGCGCCCTCGACAGCGATACACTGGCCAGTGAACGCAAACGCATTCACGCGATGTTCGAAGGTTCGCGCCCGCACTACATGATCGACACCATTACCGACTTGCCGGACGTTATTGCTGATATCAACAAACGCCTGGCCAATGGTGAAATGCCTCAAAGCCAGTAACTCAATAAAAAGCCGCAGTACTAAAACAAGTACTGCGGCTTTTTTCCATCGGCTTATTGCGAGATCAATTATCGCTCATCGATTCCAACAGGCATGTAATACTGCGTGTCACTCTCATCTTCCGTAATCAACTCTTCGCCTTCACCGGTTTGACTCAAGGTGTCGTCTTCTTTCTCCAGCACATCAGGCGCGGCTTCTTCGTCGACGGTTGATTGTGCATCCTCCAGAACCTCGTCAACGGGCTCGCCATCAGGCAATACTGCCTGTTCTTCAGTCGTGAGGCCAACCTGCTGGCCGGTTGCATCGATGACAACGCCATCCGGATAAAACGTCAAACCATCAAATTCCAGCGAACCATCCGCGTATTGAAGAGCGCCGTTGTTAAACTCTTTAGTGCCGTCGGCCCACATTCTTCCCCACGTGTATTCACTCACTTCGCCACGGACTCCATTCACACTGTCGTTCATACTCATTCCTTTGATCGCAAAATTAATTAATACCAGAATCACGGCAACCGATTTAAATCAGCTGCCACGCCAGATGCATATTAATCAATCACTCTCGTCGCTCAACCCTGAATCTGAAAACACAGCACAAACAGAATCGCCCTACATCTGATCTGCCATTTTCAAACAGCGCTCGGTTAATTTACTTTTGTGAAATTTTCTTCATGTTCGCAAACGCTAGAAAACTTTGCAGGCACCGGGCAAATCCAGACAAACAGGCTTACAGTTAAAGTACACCGTCAAACAAGAACGGTGGCTCGGCCCGACCTGTGAGGAACGCCGTATGCCGTGGAAAAACTCAGCTTCACGTTACAGCACTGTGTCGATCGCCCTGCACTGGTTGATGCTGGTCCTGTTGGCGCTGGTTTATGCCTGCATCGAACTGCGCGGCATCTTTCCCAAGGGCAGTGGCGGGCGAACGCTGATCGTCGAATCGCACTTCATGCTCGGCCTGACTGTGTTCGTACTGGTCTGGGTACGCCTGTTCGCCCGCAGCCTCGGCCCGGCTCCGCAAATCTTCCCGGCCTCGCCACACTGGCAGATAACGCTGGCCAGGCTAATGCACTGGGCGCTGTACATCTTCATGATCGCGATGCCGATACTGGGCTGGCTGATCACCAGTGCGAAAGGTAACCAAGTGATGTTTTATGGCCTCGACCTGCCGCTGTTGATGGGTCAAAACAAGGAACTGGCCAAAGAGCTTCAAGGCTGGCACGTACTGGGTGGCACCATCGGCTACTGGCTGATCGGCCTGCATGCCGTGGCCGGGCTGTATCACCATTACGTGGTGGGCGATAACACCTTGCTGCGGATGATGCCAAAGCGCGAGCCCCGGACCTGAGCCCCACACCGCCTCTGTAGGAGCAAGCTTGCTCCTACAGGATTGATGGCAACCTTCAGAACTGTGAGTTGAACCCCCGGCGCCCCTGCAAACCGCCGGTATGAACGAAGATCAGCCGTGCACCTCTGGCGAATTTTCCAGCATCCACCTGCTGCTTGAGCGCCAGTAACGCCTTGCCGGTGTACAACGGTTCAAGGGGAACACCGCTGGCCTGCTCGGTCTGCTCGATGAACTCAAGCAACAGCGGATCAACCTTGGCGAACCCGCCACGGCTGGCATCGATCAGCTCGTAGGCCGCTTCACCCGTTTGCTCGATAATCTTCTCGACCTGCTGCGCCACGCCATGGTCATCGGGCACTGCCAAGGCACCATAAACCGGATGCTCGCCGGCTTCGGCCAACACCAACCCGGCCAGTGTCGTGCCTGTCCCACAGGCCAGCCACCAGCCGTCGTAATCGCTCCAGCCCAGCGCTTTCAGTTGGCTGCGGACCTGATCCTTGAGCGGCATGCAGCCAAGCGCTCCTGCCAACCCGCCACCGCCTTCGGGCACCGGATGCAGGTCGGGATATTGTTCTTTCCAGGGCAACCAGAAACCCGCGTCATGCCGCGCCCGATAACCGCCATAACCCAGCCAGTGCAGTTGCATGCCAAACGCCTGCAAGTCGTCGACCGTGGGTGTTTGCAGAGGATGGCCGCGCAACAGCCCGACCGTGGCAAATCCGAAACGTTTGCCCGCGGCTGCCAGGGCGTGAAGGTGATTGGAGTGAGCACCGCCCAGGCTGATGATGCCTTTAGCGCCGGACTGTTCCGCAATTTTGAGGTGTTCGGTGAGCTTGAACCATTTGTTGCCGCTGATTAGTGGGTCGATCTGGTCCAGACGCAGGATCGCGACTTCGATGCCGGCTGCGGTGAGCCAGTCTAGGTGAACGTGTTGGAGGCTGGCAGTGGTCAGCGATGCCGCGGAAGGAAAAAGCATTGGCCCTGCTTTATCGAGAAAAAATGAAGTCTACCAGCCAGCACAGCACCTGTAGCAGCTGGCGCAGCCTGCTGCTACAGATAAGGGTCAGTCTTAGAGCTCGGCCGCCAACCGCGAACCCTGATTGATCGCCCGCTTGGCATCCAGCTCCGCCGCAACATCCGCACCACCGATCAGGTGCACGTTCTGCCCCGCCGCCACCAGACCCTCCTGCAACTCGCGCAGCGGATCTTGCCCGGCGCAGATCACAATGTTGTCCACCGGCAGCACTTGCGGCTCGCCGGTTTCACCGATGCGAATGTGCAAGCCTTCGTCGTCGATCTTCAGGTACTCAACGCTGTTGAGCATTTGCACCTGCTTGTTCTTCAGACCGGTGCGGTGAATCCAGCCGGTGGTCTTACCCAGGCCATCGCCAACTTTCGACTTCTTGCGTTGCAGCAGAAACACTTCACGGGCCGGTGCATGGGGCGCGGCCTTGATCCCGGCAACGCCGCCGCGCGCTTCAAGCTGGGTATCGATGCCCCATTCTTTCCAGAATTCATCGCGATTCAGGCTGGTGGCCTGGCCCTGATGAACCAGAAACTCCGAGACGTCGAAGCCGATCCCGCCAGCACCGATCACCGCGACACGCTTGCCCACCGGTTTGCGCTGCAATAGCACGTCCAGATAGCTCAAGACCTTGGCATTTTCCACGCCGGAAATCGCAGGGGTTCGTGGGGCGATGCCGGTGGCCAGGATGATCTCGTCAAAACCACCCTCGACCAGTTTCGCCACATCGACACGGGTGTTCAGGCACACCTCGACATTCGTGGTCTGCAATTTACGGCCGAAGTAACGCAGGGTCTCGAAGAACTCTTCCTTGCCCGGCACACGCTTGGCAACGTTGAACTGGCCGCCGATTTCACTGGCCGAATCAAACAGCGTCACCTGATGGCCACGCTCTGCGGCCACCGTGGCCGCAGAAAGACCTGCAGGGCCGGCACCGACCACAGCGATTTTCTTGATCTGCTTGACCGGCAGGTAATTGAGTTCGGTTTCGTGGCAGGCACGCGGGTTGACCAGGCAACTGGTCAACTTGCCGCCGAAGGTGTGGTCCAGGCACGCCTGGTTGCAACCGATACAGGTGTTGATTTCATCGGCGCGGCCTTCTGCGGCCTTGTTGACGAAATCTGCGTCCGCGAGGAACGGGCGCGCCATGGAAACCATGTCGGCATCGCCTTCGGCCAGAATTTGCTCGGCCACTTCCGGAGTGTTGATACGGTTGGTGGTGATCAGCGGAATACTCACCGAGCCCCGCAGCTTGGCGGTGACTTTACTGAACGCCGCGCGCGGAACCTTAGTGGCGATGGTCGGAATCCGTGCTTCGTGCCAGCCGATACCGGTGTTGATGATCGTCGCGCCAGCCTGCTCGATGGCTTTGGCCAATAGCACAATCTCTTCCCAGGTGCTGCCACCCTCGACCAGATCGAGCATCGACAAGCGGAAAATGATGATGAAGTTCGGGCCAACCGCTTCACGTACACGACGGACGATTTCCACCGGCAGGCGCATGCGGTTTTCGTAGCTGCCGCCCCAACGGTCGGTGCGATGGTTGGTATGGGCGGCGAGGAACTGGTTAATGAAATAACCTTCGGAGCCCATGATCTCGACGCCGTCGTATTCGGCCTGTTGCGCCAGGGTCGAACAGGTAACGAAGTCGCGGATCTGTTTCTCGATGCCTTCCTCGTCCAGCTCTTTAGGCTTGAACGGGTTGATTGGCGCCTGGATAGCGCTTGGCGCGACCTGCTTCGGGCTGTAGGCATAACGACCGGCGTGGAGAATCTGCATGCAGATCTTGCCGCCCGCCTCGTGCACCGCGCGGGTGACGATCTGGTGCTTGAGCGCCTCTTCCTCGGTGGTCAGCTTGGCTGCGCCGGAGTACACGCCACCTTCATCGTTAGGGCCGATGCCACCGGTGACCATCAAGCCAACCCCACCGCGGGCACGTTCGGCGAAATACGCCGCCATGCGCTCGAAGCCACCTGGTTTTTCTTCAAGGCCGGTGTGCATCGACCCCATCAGGGTGCGGTTGCGCAACGTGGTAAAACCCAGGTCCAGCGGGGCCAAAAGGTGCGGGTAATGAGCGGCGGTCATCGGTAACTCCACAACGAGCGATCACGGAAAAAGTGTGGGCGCTCTTTGGCGCCCCTCTGTCATGGGTTACAGACTATGAGCAGTCCAGCGGACGCTCAATGACTGAAAATGACAACTTATTGATCGAAATGAGCAGCAGGTCTTGGCAAGCGCCGGCATGGGCCATACCCTAGTCATCGAACCCTGCACACGGCCGTTGACTGTTTTCCCATGCGCAAACTTCTGTACCTGACTTTCTCCATGGCGTTACTCGCCGCCCTGACAACCTACGCCATGTGGGCCGCAGACCGCCCGGTGGGTCATTACCTGTCGGACCTGCGGATCGACCTAGCCGTCGATCAGGGCCAGCCCGCCGACCGGGGTAACCTGCTGGGCATCCAGCCCGAGCTGTTTCCCACCGATTATCAAAGTCCCGAGCGCCTGCATCGCAAGCTCGCCGCTTATCTGCAAAAGGCCCGGGAGCAAGGTTTGCTGAACGAGAAAACTATCGTCGTGCTGCCGGAGCATGTCGGCACCTGGCTGATGGTCAGCGGTGAAAAAGACGAGTTGTACCAGGCCACCACACTCAAGGAAGCCATGAACTGGCTGGCCGTGAGCAATCCGCTGAAGTTCGTCCGTGCACTGATCGGCGCCGAAGGCGGCAGCCGTCTGGACGACGCGCACTTGCGGATGAAAGCCAAAGGCATGGCCAAGGACTACCAGGCGCTGTTCGGCGGGTTGGCGAAAGAATTCGACGTGACACTGGTGGCCGGCACCATCGTCCTTCCCGAACCGAGCATCATCGACGGCACGCTGAAAATCGGCCGCGGCGCGTTATACAACAGCAGCGTGGTATTCGGCCGCGACGGTTTGCCCATCGGTCAACCACAGCGCCAGATGCACCCGGTCTTTGAGCAACAGGACGTGATCAAGGCCAACGGCGAGCGCACGCTCAACGTCGTCGATACCCCGGCCGGGCGCTTGGGCGTGTTGATCGGCAGCGACAGCTGGTACCCGGACAACTACCGCAAACTCGACGCTGAACAGGCGCGACTGGTCGCCGTCCCCGCTTTCGTTATCGGCCGCGGCACCTGGGATCAACCGTGGCGCGGCTACACGGGCTCGTCAACACCCGGTTCCGTCAGCCTCAAGCCCGGAGAGCTGAGCGAAGGCCAGGCCTGGCACCGCCTGACCCTCACCACCCAAGCCCCTTCAAGCCAGGCCATCGCCGGTATGAGCGTGTTTTTGCGCGGTCAGTTCTGGGATCAACCCAGCGCCGGGCAAAGTTTCCTCAGCAGTAACGGCCAGCACTTCGCCGATGGCAATGCCCGCGGTGCACGCCTCCTGAACCTCTGGTTGTAAACCATGAAACCGCTGCCGATGCGTCTTGGCGATTTGTCGGTGGGCTTCGTCCATAGCCTGGCCGATGCCGTGCGCAGCCACGGCGCAGACCCGCAACCGCTACTCGAACAATACGGCCTGGACGCGGCCCGGCTGAGTGAAGCCGGTGCCCGTCTTTCGATCCCGCGCTACATGCGCCTGGGTCATGGTGCCATTCAGTTGACCGGCAACCCGGCACTCGGCCTGCGCATGGGTTTGCACAGCCGTCTGAGTCAAGCCGGGCTGGCCGGGGTTACCGCCGCTCAAGCGCCGACGGTACGCGAGGCGGCGCGCTGCCTGATTCGATTCGAAGCCCTGTATGGCTCCAACTATCGCGGGCAATCGAGCTTTCATGAGGATGCCCAAGGGGCTTGGCTGCGGTTCTACTCCATCAGCCCTTACAACGGCTACAACCGCTTCGTGGTGGATTCGATCATCGCCGGCTGGTTACAGCAATTGTCCAGCGTGAGCCCTGCCGCGCTGAAGGCCGAACGCATCGAGATTGAATTCGAAGAACCGGACTACAGCACCGCCTACCACGTGCTGGGCGACTGCCCGGTACTGTTCGGCGCCGAACACAATCAATTGCGCCTGAGCCTGGCCAGCCTCGCCCAGCGCAACCCGGAGCACTGCCCGAGCACCTGGCGCCACTTGTTGAGTTTGTGTGAGCGGGAACTGGAGCAACTGACACGCACCCGCAGCCTGCGTGAACGCATCACACAGTTACTGGGGCCGTTGCTCAATGGTGGTCGGGAGCCCGACCTGGAAGAAGTGGCGGCACGCCTGAAGCTGCCTACCTGGACCTTGCGCCGCAAACTCGCTGAGGAAGGCACGCAATTTCGCGCCATTCTCAACGACACGCGCCGCGACCTGGCCATGACCTACATTCGCGATACCGAACTGGCGTTCGGAGAAATCGCCTACCTGCTGGGTTTCGCATCTGCCGAAGCGTTTCAACGCGCTTTCAAACGCTGGACCGGCCAGACACCCGGCGAGTTTCGCCGCAGTCATCGACAATCAGCGTGAAGCGTTAATCCTCAACGGTTACAGCTCGGTAGCGTCTTCAGCCGGTTCCAGCGGGTCCAGTTCAAATGCCTGGAACTCGAGCAACTCTTCTTGATAATCGTCCATTTTTGAATCCCCACAGCCTGTTGAATAAACGTCTGATGCAGTGATCAGCGACTCTGAGGTTAAGGCGCCCGTGTGAAAGAAAAATGACGCGGGCACGACACTTCGTCGCTACTGAATAAAACGTAGCAGGGCGTCAGGAATTTATCAGCGATTTTTTTGATTCAGGCCGCAGAACAGCGGCCTGGGTTGATGCGGGTCAATGTTTGCAAATATTACTGACCCGTCAAGGCATGGCTTGAATCGGCTCACTTGGTGCAGGCATGTCGCTGGGGTTGGCCGGCGGCGTGATGGTTTCCGTCGCTGGGGCAGGTTCCGACACTGGCGCTGTGGTGAACGGTGCGGCCTCAGGTGGCGGTGCGACCGGCTCAGAGGCGGCAGGCGACACTTCGGCAGGCTTTGCCGCATCTGTTGCAGGTGCCGGTGCTGCGCCAGCCTCAGGGGCCAATGGTGCCGGTGCAGCCTTGGGCTCAGGGACGCCGAGATCGGTTTTCGGTTTCTCGGTGATGTGCGCCGCTTCCTTCACTTCTTTGGGCAGGAACAGTTCGACCAGGGCGAAGAAACGCTCGTAGAACTTGGCTGAGGTAACGGTTTCGCTCGCGACCTTGACCATCGAGTCGTCCGACGAACCGATCGGCATCGACACCGAACCCAGCACACCGACACCCAGGCTGGCAGAGTTGTTGGTTTTCTTCAGGGCGTACTGGTCTTGCAGGGCGTTGGCGAACACGGTGGCGTGATGCCCAGCGCTGCCGTCTTCGGCACAGACCACACTGAAACTGATTTCCATGTGGGTCTCGCCAGTCTGCTGGAAGCTCTTGTGGCCGCTAACCAGTTTCGGATCACTGCTGGTGATGATGTAGCCCTGACTGAGCAAAGCCCGACGAGCGGCCTCGCAAGACGCCGAATCAGTCACCGGATAATTACGGGAAAACGTACCGGAATCGTCGAAGTTCTCATGCTCATAGATGGCGGTTTTCTTCGACGAACAACCGGCAGCAGCGGCCAGCAACAAAGCCAGCCCGACAACCCGCATGGGAAATGATTTAAACATTGAACATCCTGAGAGAAACGGTTCGGGGCGTATTGTGCAACAGATCGATGCTTAGCGGCGCAACGATTGTGTCTTAAAACAGTTACAGCTGTGTTGACTGCAATATTTGGCAAAAGTCCCACGCGGATGTCATTGCACCTGTAACAAAAAACCCCGGCCTTTGGGGCCGGGGTTCTTGTGACACTCAACTCAGTCGGACATCAGAAACGCTTGATGTCCGCTTCGCTTTCCAGCTGCTTGCGATAAGCGGCGAAGTCTTGCTGACCTACGCGCGACGCGAGGAAGCGACGGTATTGAGCCTTCTCTTCTTCAGTCGGCGTTGCGGCATCGTTCACACCATTGAGGCGCACGATCACCAGGCTACCATCCGCCAGGGTCACGCTGCTGAACGTCGGCTTGTCCTTGCCTGCTGGCTTGGGCATGCGGAACAGCGCTTGCAGCACAGTCGGGTCTACACCTTCCTGAGCGCGGGTCGCCGCTTCGGTGACTTTCCAGTTCTGACCGTCAATCGCCTTGTCCAGCGGCGTCTTGCCATCGCGCAGGCTGGCAATCAACTCTTCAGCCTTGGTCTTGGCAGCAGCACTGGCGTGCTCCTTGGCCAATTGCACACGAATGGCCGCAGATACTTTCTCCAGCGGCAGTTGCGCAGGCTTGAGGTGTTCCTTGGCACGCAGGACGATCACGGTTTCCGGATCAAGCTCAATCGCGGTGCTGTTGGCACCCTCATCCAGCACTTCCGGGCTGAATGCCGCTGTGATCACGGCACGGTTGGCCGCGATGCCTTCGCCACCTTCACGGCCGAATGGCGCGGAGGTGTGAACGGTCAACTTCAAGTCCTGGGCTGGCTGAGCCAGATCGGATGCTTCAAACGAAGCGTCTTCCAGTTGCTTGGTTGCCTCGACGAAACGCTGCTCAACCTGTGCAGCCTTCAGCTCACGGGTCAGCTTGTCTTTCAGGCTGGCGAGTGTCGGCACTTCAGGCGCTTCCACGCCCAACAGCTTGATCAGGTGGAAACCGAAATCGGAACGAACCGGCTCGGAAACCTGATCCTTGTTCAGCGAATACAGCGCTTTTTCGAACGCTGGATCGTAGACGCCAGGACCGGCATAACCCAGGTCACCGCCGTTGTTCGCCGACCCCGGATCCTGAGAGAACTCCTTGGCCAGGGCTTCGAACTTCTCACCCTTGTTCAGGCGTGCCTGGATCTCGTCGATCTTGGTCTTGGCCTGTGCTTCGGTGGTCTTGTCGTTCACTTCGATCAGAATGTGCGCAGCCCGGCGTTGCTCGGCCAGGTTGGCGATTTCTTTCTGATACGCCGCTTGCAGGTCTTCGTCCTTGACGCTGACCTGATCAAAGAATGAAGCCTTCTTCAACTCCAGGTAATCGATGACCACCTGATCCGGCGTCATGAATTCCTTGGCGTGTTCGTCGTAGTAGGCTTTGACTTCATCATCAGTCAGCTTCACCGAAGTCGGGTCAGCCTTGATGTTCAGGGAGGCGAAGTCGCGGGTCTGCTTTTCCAGACGGGCGAAAGCCAGTACCTGTGCATCGGTGACGAAACCGCTGCCCGCCAGACCGGCGCGCAACTGACCAATCAGCATTTCCTGAGCCAGCATCTGGCGGAATTGCATACGGCTGTAGCCCAGTTGGCGAATGACCTGATCGAAACGCTCAGGACTGAACTTGCCATCCACCTGGAATTCAGGGGTTTGCAGGATGACCTGGTCCAGAGCCGCTTCGGAGAAAGCGAATTTGGAGTTCTGTGCGCCTTGCAGCAGCAACTTGCGATCGATCAGGCCTTTGAGAGCCGATTCGCGCAGCATTTTTTCGTCGAGCAAGGAAGCATCGAAATCCTTGCCCAGCTGTTGCATGAGTTGACGGCGTTGCATATCGACCGCCTGGCTCAGCTCGTTCTGGCTGATTTCTTCGCCATTGACCTTCGCCGCGTCATTTTTGTGCGTCGTGGCCTGAAAAATCGCGTCGAAACCGGTCAAAGCCATCAGTGCAACGATGACCCCGATAATGGTCTTGGCAATCCAGCCTTGTGAATTGTCCCTGATATTCTGCAGCATGCGTCCCCCATAAACGGTTGAACTTCAAAATTAGGCAACCGTGGAGCGTGGGTAGAATCCGGATAGAAGAAAGGCGCATCCGAGGATGCGCCTTCTCGTAACTGACGGAGCGGACCGATGACTCGAACTTGCGAGCCTCGGTGTCTCGGACCGGCGACCTGCCGACTGGACTACCGCTCCGCTGCCAGGTCAGGCTTGACCCCGACCCGGATAGGCAAAAACCTGAATCGAAACTTAGTTGACAGCTTCTTTCAGTGCTTTACCGGCTTTGAAACCTGGTTTTTTGGCTGCTGCGATTTCCAGTGTCTTACCGGTCTGTGGGTTACGACCGATGCGAGCTGGACGATCAGTTACGGAGAAGGTACCGAAACCAACCAGAACAACAGAGTCGCCAGCCTTGAGAGCGCCAGTGACGGATTCGATTACAGCGTCCAGCGCA
>Ga0247818_10000033_pt1 | contig 78378 bp, 75 predicted proteins | sample 13C_Glucose_Day1_FD_192424 | JGI IMG/M metagenome (GOLD analysis project Ga0247818, IMG submission 192424) | Soil microbial communities from agricultural site in Penn Yan, New York, United States - 13C_Glucose_Day1 | ecosystem: Environmental > Terrestrial > Soil > Agricultural land | place...
CGTTGAGTTGAACGGTACGCAGAGGGACCGACATGATGCACCTATTTTTTACTGTTAATTATTATGTTCACCGCCCTTTCACGAGCCCAGTCAATCCGAAAGGCAAAGTGAAGTCAATAGCGAACACTCAGCCTTTCAACGTTTATTTTCGGGCCTCTCAGCGGCACGAGAGTGCCAAACCAACCCCGAAACACCGGTAAATCCTGAAGATCGGACATACGGCGTTTAGAATTTTTTACATGGGAGTTGTTAATTAAAATCAACAAGGCTAAGCTCCGGAAAAGCTCGTTCAAGTGTCAAACTTCGAGGTGATAAAAATGGCATTCAAGCCATTGATCGGCGTTACTGCGTGCGTCAAACAGATTGGCCTGCACCCCTACCATGTCAGCGGCGACAAGTATTTGCGCGCTGTCAGCGTTGCGGCGCTGGGGCTGCCCGTCGTTATTCCTTCTTTAGCCGAACTGACCGAAATCGAGGACCTGCTGCCGCAGCTCGACGGTCTGTTGCTGACCGGCTCGCCATCGAATGTGGAACCCTTCCACTATCAGGGCCCGGCCAGCGCCCCCGGCACGGATCACGATCCGGCGCGGGACGCCACCACCCTTCCCCTGATTCGTGCCGCTATTGCAGCGGGCGTTCCAGTGCTCGGTATCTGCCGCGGCTTTCAAGAGATGAACGTGGCGTTCGGTGGCAGCCTGCATCAAAAGGTGCATGAGCTTCCTGGCATGCTCGATCATCGCGAAGCCAACCATCCGGACCTGGCCGTGCAATACGCACCGGCCCATGCGGTGAACGTGCAGCCCGGTGGCGTGTTCGAAGCGCTGGATCTGCCTGCGGTGTTCCAGGTCAACTCGATTCACAGCCAAGGCATCGACCGACTGGCTCCCGGCCTGCGCGCCGAGGCCCTCGCGCCCGATGGCTTGATCGAAGCAGTCTCGGTCGAACACAGCCAGGCGTTCGCCCTCGGTGTGCAATGGCACCCGGAATGGCAGGTATTGGATAACCCTCCTTACTTGAGAATTTTCCAGGCGTTTGGCGAGGCGTGCCGGCAACGGGCGGCGCTGCGTAATTTGCGCTGACCCAAACCACAAACACCCGATTTACTGCCCCCGTGAGCCAGACGGTGTGCTTTTGCACGCCCGTCTTTCACGACAACAACACACTGCGATAACAACAAGTACGACCAGGCAGCCAGGATGGCGGCGCCGAATAAACCCGATCGGTATGGGGTATTCCCTGTAGGAGCTGCCGAAGGCTGCGATCTCTTGATTTTGCTCTTCAACATCAAGATCAAAAGATCGCAGCCTTCGGCAGCTCCTACAAGGGACCGCAACCGACAGGGTTTGCAATCAACTATTAAGTCAGGCCGCGTTGGCCCGACGACTGAAACCTGTTGGGAGTTTCACATGGCAAACGCCTCCAGCATCTACAGGAAGGCTCTTGAAGGTCACCAGGCACCGAAAAAGGTGTTGGTGAAAGTCGACCGCGTCACCAAGAAGTTCGACGAAACCACCGCTGTGGACGATGTGTCCCTGGAAATCCATCAGGGCGAGATCTTTGCCCTGCTCGGTGGTTCCGGTTCCGGTAAATCGACGCTGCTGCGCATGCTCGCCGGCTTCGAACGCCCGACTGAAGGCCGGATCCTGCTCGACGGTGTCGACATCACCGACATGCCGCCCTACGAGCGGCCCATCAACATGATGTTCCAGTCGTACGCCCTGTTCCCGCACATGACCGTGGCACAGAACATCGCCTTCGGCCTCAAGCAGGACCGTTTGCCCGCCGCTGAAATCGACGCCCGCGTGGAAGAAATGCTACGTCTGGTGCACATGACCCAGTACGCCAAGCGCAAGCCGCACCAGTTGTCCGGCGGTCAGCGTCAGCGCGTCGCTTTGGCCCGCTCCCTGGCCAAGCGTCCGAAGCTATTGTTGCTCGACGAACCGATGGGCGCACTGGACAAGAAACTGCGTTCGCAGATGCAACTGGAGCTGGTGGAAATCATCGAGCGCGTGGGTGTGACCTGCGTGATGGTGACCCACGACCAGGAAGAGGCCATGACCATGGCCCAGCGCATCGCGATCATGCACCTGGGCTGGATCGCCCAGATCGGCAGCCCGGTCGACATTTATGAAGCACCGGTCAGCCGCATGGTCTGCGAATTCATTGGCAACGTGAACGCCTTCGACGGCACCGTGGTAGAAGACCTGGAAGGCCACGCAATCATTCACAGCCCGGATCTGGAGCAGAAAATCTACGTCGGTCATGGCGTCAGCACGTCGGTGCAGGACAAGTCGATCACCTACGCCATCCGCCCGGAAAAACTGCTGGTCAGCACCACCAAGCCCGACGCCCGCTACAACTGGTCCAGCGGCAAGGTGCATGACATCGCTTACCTCGGCGGCCATTCGGTGTTCTACGTCGAGTTGCCTGGCGGCAAAGTCGTGCAGTCGTTCATGGCCAACGCCGAACGCCGTGGCGCGCGTCCGACCTGGGACGATCAGGTCTACGTGTGGTGGGAAGACGACAGCGGCGTGGTACTGCGCGCATGAGAACCTTCAATCAGCAATTCCTGCGCCTGGTGCCCAGTGGGCGAAAACTGGTCATCGGCATTCCGTTCGTGTGGCTGTGCCTGTTCTTCATGTTGCCGTTTTTCCTGGTGATGAAGATCAGCTTCTCGGAAGCCGCGCTGGCCATTCCGCCCTACTCGGAGATCTACACCTACGCCGAGCAGAAGTTCGAACTGATGCTCAACATCGGCAACTACACCTTGCTGGGTGAAGACGAGTTGTACCTCTCGGCTTACCTCGGTTCGTTGAAGGTTGCGCTGTTCAGCACGCTGGCCTGCCTGGTGATCGGCTTCCCGATGGCCTACGCCATTACCAAGGCGAGCAAGGAAGCGCAAAACGTCCTGATGCTGTTAATCATGATGCCGACCTGGACCGCGATCCTGATCCGCGTCTACGCGTGGATGGGCATCCTCAGCAACAACGGTTTGCTCAACGGTTTCCTGATGTGGACCGGCCTGACCTCGCACCCGATCGAAATCCTCAATACCAATACCGCCGTGTATATCGGGGTGGTGTATGCGTATCTGCCGTTCATGATTCTGCCGCTGTACGCCAACCTGGTGAAGCACGATCAGAGCCTGCTGGAAGCCGCATCGGACCTGGGTTCGAGCACCTTCAACAGCTTCTGGAAAATCACCGTGCCACTGGCCAAGAACGGCATCATCGCCGGTTGCATGCTGGTGTTCATTCCGGTGGTCGGCGAGTTCGTGATTCCGGAGCTGCTGGGCGGCCCGGAGACCCTGATGATCGGTCGCGTGCTGTGGCAAGAGTTTTTCAATAACCGCGACTGGCCGGTGGCATCTGCTCTGGCAGTGGTCATGCTGTTGATCCTGATTGTGCCGATTCTGCTGTTCAACCGCAGTCAGGCCAAAGAGTTGGAGGCAAGGGGATGAAGCGCTTCGGGTTCTCAAAATTGATGCTGGTGCTCGGCCTGTCGTTTATCTACCTGCCGATGCTGATTCTGGTGATCTACTCGTTCAACGCCTCCAAACTGGTGACGGTGTGGGGTGGCTGGTCGTTCAAGTGGTACGCCGGCCTGCTCGACAACTCGCAACTGATGGGCTCGGTGGTGCGCTCGCTGGAAATCGCCTGCTACACCGCGATTGCCGCCGTGGCACTGGGTACGTTGGCCGCATTCGTGCTGACCCGCGTGACCCGCTTCAAGGGGCGCACGCTGTTCGGCGGCCTGGTGACCGCGCCGCTGGTGATGCCTGAAGTGATCACCGGTCTGTCGCTGTTGCTGCTGTTCGTCGCCATGGCGCAGATGATCGGTTGGCCGATGGAGCGTGGCATCGTCACGATCTGGATCGCCCACACCACGTTTTGTGCCGCGTATGTAGCGGTGGTAGTCTCCGCCCGCCTTCGCGAGCTGGACCTGTCCATCGAAGAAGCGGCCATGGACCTCGGTGCCAAACCGTTCAAGGTGTTTTTCCTGATCACCATTCCGATGATCGCGCCGTCACTGGCAGCGGGCGGCATGATGTCGTTCGCCCTGTCGCTGGATGACCTGGTGTTGGCGAGCTTCGTGTCCGGCCCGGGCTCCACGACCCTGCCGATGGAAGTGTTCTCGGCGGTACGTCTGGGCGTGAAACCCGAGATCAACGCCGTGGCCAGCCTGATCCTGTTGGCCGTGTCGATCGTGACCTTCATGGTTTGGTACTTCAGCCGCCGCGCCGAAGCCAGCCGTAAACGCGCGATCCAGGAGGCGATGGACCAGACCGCCAGCGAATCGTGGCAACAACCTAAAAAGCAGATGCTGGAAGCCACCGCCTAAGGCCGTGTGGCACGCAACCTCTGTAGCAGCTGGCGAAGCCTGCTGCTACGAAGGGCGCGCCAAGGCTGTAATTGTTTTGCGTATTTGAATAAAAAAGAATGGAGTTGTACCGATGAAAATGTTTGGCAGGACTCTGCTGACACTGTCCTTATTGGGCGCGATCGCCTCGGGCGCCCAGGCCAATGACAAGGTTCTGCGCGTCTACAACTGGTCGGATTACATTGCCCCGGATACCGTCAAGAAGTTCGAAGACGAGACCGGCATCCGCGTGACCTACGATGTCTTTGACAGCAACGAAACCCTTGAAGCACGCCTGCTGGCGGGCAAGTCCGGCTACGACATCGTCGTGCCGTCCAACAGTTTCCTGGCCAAGCAAGTCAAGGCCGGCGTCTATCAGGAGCTGGACAAGTCGAAGCTGCCGAACTGGAAGAATCTCAATCCGGTGCTGCTGAAAAACGCCTCTGCCAGTGACCCGGATAACGCCCACGCTTTCCCGTACATGTGGGGCTCGATCGGCATCGGTTTCAACCCGGCCAAGGTCAAGGAAGTGCTCGGCGCCAATGCACCGACCAATTCCTGGGACTTGCTGTTCAAACCGGAAAACGCGGAAAAACTCAAAGCCTGCGGTATCAGTTTCCTCGATTCGCCGACCGAGATGATCCCGGCCGCCCTGCACTACCTGGGCTACCCGGTGAACGATCAGGACAAGGCGCATATCGCCGAGGCCGAAGCGCTGTTCATGAAGATTCGCCCGTCGGTGTCGTACTTCCATTCTTCGAAGTACATCTCCGACCTGGCCAACGGCAACATCTGCGTGGCCGTCGGTTACTCCGGCGACGTACTGCAAGCCAAGGCCCGCGCCGAGGAAGCCGGCGACACGGTGAAGATCGACTACAGCATCCCGAAAGAAGGCGCCGGCAGCTTCTACGACATGGTCGCCATTCCGCGTGATGCGGCGAACGTCGAGGAGGCCTATCTGTTCATGAACTTCCTGATGCGCCCGGACATCATCGCCGAGATCACCAACAGCATCGGCTACAGCAACGCCAACGCCGCAGCGACGCCGCTGGTGGACGAAGCGATCCGCAACGACCCGGGTTCGTACCCGCCAGCAGCGGTGATGGCCACGCTGTATGCCATTCCTGACCAGCCGATTGCCGTGCAACGGATCATGACCCGGGGCTGGACCAAGGTGAAGCTCGGTAAGTAACTGATACACACAACGCCGCATTTGTAGGAGCTGCCGCAGGCTGCGATCTTTTGATCTTGATTTGAAGAACGAAGTCAAAAGATCGCAGCCTTCGGCAGCTCCTACAGGAGAACTTAAAAATTTTTCATTCATGCAGCGCCTTACCACCGCTGCATCACTCACCTGGCTCCTCGGTTAAGGTGAAGTTTGGCGCCCCCGGGCGCCTTTTTTGTTGACGCTTACTCACCGCCCAGCGGCCATTCGGCCAGCGCCCGATAGCGGCCCTTGTGCGATTCGAACAGGATGAAACGATCGGCGCGCAGGAAGAATTCCGGCGGCGTGGCGGATTCCGGGACCGGCGCGTGATAGTCCCGGGCCAGGGTCAGGTGTGGGCGAAATTCCCGCGGTGCATCCTCCAGCGCAAACGGCAGCACGGCCTGTTCCAGGTCATACACCAACCGCAACAACGCCGGCGGTGCCTGTTCCGGCGCCAACACCAAGGCCCCTGCCCTGCGCCACACATCCAGCCGATCCAGCACCACGGTCAACCGCTCGCCCGACGTGCGCACAGACGCAGCCGCATCACAGATATCAGCAATCTGCGCTATGGCGACCGAGCCCAGGAACTTCAGGGTCAGATGAAAATTCTCCGCCGGCACCGGGCGTCCGCTCCTCAGCTGCAAAGCGCTGCGCCATTGGGCAATGGCCTTGCGTTGCGCCGGTGCGCAGTCCAGGGCAAAGAACAGCCGTTTGAACGGTTCACGGGATTCGTCAGTCATGCCGGCGCTCTCTTACGGGAATCGTTTGAGTGTACAACCGGCACGCCCGTTTCTGGCGCCTGGCGACAGGCACGTTATAGTTCAAGCAAGCGAATCAACCGGAGGCTGCCATGCGACAGATCCTCAGCAAAGAACCCTGGTGGGCCATGCCGCCCAAGCCCGGGCAGGACGAATTCGAGCTGGAATGGGGCTGGCTGGTGCATTACAGCGAGGGCGAACCGCGTTTCGAATTCATTCGCGAGCGGCCAACGGACGATGAAATACGCAGGCGCAAGAGTTGCAGGATCACCCCGGCGGCGGAATGATCCTGCACTTTCGATTCAGGCTTTCACGATCATTTCAAAACCGCCGAAAATCATCCTTTGGCCATCGAACGGCATTGGGTTGACGTCTGGCTGGACCCTCGGATCGGTCATCAGCTTCGCCATCCCGGCATCGCGGGTAGGCTTGTCCGGCCAGACAATCCAGGAAAACACCACGGTTTCGTCCTCTTTGAGTTTCACCGCCATGGGCAGCGAGGTCACCTTGCCGTCGGGGACATCGTCGCCCCAGCACTCGGCGAGGCTGAGCGCGCCGTTCTCGATGAAAATGGCAGCGGCGATCTCGGCGTGGTTCTTGAATTTTTCGCGGTTGGCGGTGGGTACAGCGGCAACAAAGCCATCGACATAAGACATGAGTCTTCTCCTTGTTTCATGGGTTGATCTGCTGGTTAGTCGATTCGGTCGGGCTCCAATCGACAGCGCCTTCGCTGACGCCGACCGGCGGTTGCGCACTCTGCGCCAAACTCCCCTCGATCTGCCCCGCCATGTACAAGGTGCCCGCCATTACGCCGCTGGTCGGGTTCTGCACGAGTTTGGTCCAGGCCTTGTCGAACGTGTTACCCAGGCTACTGCGGATCAGCGCTTCGCTGTCCGGGCGGTCAGCGGCCTGAATCAAGGCACGAATGCCCGCCACGCCCACGGTAATCAATCCCCCAGCAAGTTTGCCCGCCGCTGCCGCCACGGCACTCGCCGCCCCACGCGGAGCCATTTCGGCTTCCATGCGCTGGCTCGCACGCCTGGCCACCGGTGCCATGGCGGTGTCGGTCGAGTCGACCCCTTTTTCGCCACCGGCCTTGTGCACTTTATCGACCAATGCCGCGTAGGCGGGCAATGAATTCAGCGGCTCTGCGTGGACGATCGTGTACAGCGAAGCATTTCGCGCCGACGGAGGGCCAAGGGCAATCGCCGGGATTTTCTGGATTCGGCCGTTAAGTTGCGCGATGGGTACACCGTGGCGTTGGGAAATTTTCTGCAGTTCCTCCTTCAGAATGTCCACATAGAAGGCCGATGCCAGGCTGAGAATTGCGTCGGGATCGATCTCAACCGCTACCGGTGCCAGGACCCTTTCCTGGTATTGCTCCAGCAGATAGGCGGCCAGGCGTTTTTCCGACGTGTCCTGCTCGCCCTTGGCACTGATGGTGTACCAGCTGACCTTCATCGACAGCCATTCCTGGGTCCAATAGCTGCTGAACCACGGGATGAAATTTTCTTCAGTCAACTGATAGACCCGCGTACGCCAATAATCCATGGCGCCACGGGCGTAGATTTTGGTTTGTTCGGTGGCCGACTGCGACGCGCTGACAATTTCCTGATCGACTTGTTGCCAGGTACTGGGTGAAACCATGACCTGCGGCACTTCCACCGGCGCACGCGGGGCCGTGGCGCATCCCGCCAGCATCAGCAGCACGACGACGATCAGCGAACGCCGGTTCAAGATCGCGGTTCCCTAAAGTCTGCGCCGAACCAGATGCCCGGCGCGCAGAAGCCCCTGTTTTGAGTATAGGTGGCAGTCTCTACCGACCCAGCGTTGATGTTGCCGCTGATGCCGCCATCGCGGGCAAGCCCGCTCCCACAGTTTATTGGCCAACCCGGTCCATTGTGGGAGCTGGCTTGCCAGCGATGAGGCCCGTGAAAACACCCAAAAAACCGACCATCACTGCCATCGATATTCACCATCGCCACGAATGCCTTCCGCCCCGCAACCGTCAGCGTAGGATCACTTTCAACCCAACACGAAACCCTGTAGCGGAGGGTCGAACCATGCTCATACATCTCCTGACCTGTCTGGCCCTGACGGCCTTCACCTTGAGCGTTTTTGCCTGGTTCCTTCTCTCCGAGGAGCGCACGTCATGATCAACGAAGTCACCCTGGCCGTGAGCTTCCCGGTGTTCGGCAACAACTACTACTCGCAGCAATATGAGTCTCGTAAGGTGTTGACCCTGGTGTTCGACGAAAAATTCGAAGCGCTGCTGATTCCTGCGGCCGGTAACCACTTCAACAATGAAGTGGTCGGCCTAAACGATCAGTTCCGCTTTCTCAACGATGTGCTGGCCGAGCATCTGCTGGCGACCGAAGTCGCCGCTGGCGCGCGTCGTAATCAATACTTTTAAGCAAGGAAACCCGCCCCACGTGTCAGTGGAATTCGCTCAGTCATGACTTATTCTCTCGCTTGCACGGCAGTGGCGGGCCGGTCCATGGCGATGAAATCGCCCAATTCATTGATGAGTTCACGGCCGTCCGTGAGCATTTGTTGCCAGTCGGTGGGAAAGCGCACGTTCAACGGCAGTTGATCAATTCTCCAGCGTGGCGACAGCGGCCGGTCAAACCGCGCGGCCACTTGCAAGCCCATTTCGCTAGCAGCGAAAGGCCCGCGCAACACCGTTGGCGTACGGCCGGCGCTGTCCACGGCCTGGACGACGTGGGCCGTCAGCCACTCGCCATCGGGCATGCGCACGCGCAATGGCTGGCCAATGGCGGCGTAACTGATGTTCAGTGGTTCCAGGTAAATCCACAGCAGCGGATCTTCCAGTTGCTCGATGCGCATCAACAGGGTGCCGGCGCCGACGTTTTCACCGGGGTTGACCAACACTTCTGCCACTCGTCCGCTTTGCGCGGCAGTCACCGGCAGCGCAGCCAGGCGGGTCTGTAACCATTTTTGCTCGGCAATGCGCTGTGCCTTCTCACGTTCATCGCCCACCGGCAACTGATTGGCCTGTTGTTCGCGGCGTTCAAACGCCAGCAAATCGGCCCTGAAACTGTCGAGTTCAGACTGCGCGGCCAACACTTCACCCCGGGAAACCGCGCCGCGTATCACCAGATCTTCCAGTACCTGCACGCGATCCTCCGCCCGGGCGATTCGGGTCCTGAGCAATTGACGTTCGCGGCCTCCCAGCTTGGTATTGCTCAAGCGCGTCTCGTCCGGCGGGATCGCCGCGAGCTGCGCCAGCCGGGCACGCCATTCGGGGTTGTCGAGGTTGGCCAGCGGCTGGTCGATCCGCACCTGCTCGCCAGCCTTGACGAACAATTGCTCGACCCGCCCGGCATCCCGCGCTCGCACTTCAAGAATCGGCAGACGCAGTTGCGCCGGTGCATCGATCATCAACATGCCGTAAACCAGCTTGCCGCCCAGCCAGATCAAGGGGCTCGCCACCAACAACAGGATCAGGTACCAGCGCACCCGGAACGCCATGCGTTTGCCCGGCGCATAGAGCACAGTCAAACCTTGTTCCTGAGTCGGATTCAGTTCTTTGCGACTATCGAAACGTATCTTCATGACGAATCACCGCTTTGGAAAGTCTCGCCAGGCTTGCCAGTCGATGCCGGCAATCCCTTGGGGTTGCAGTTGTTCACGCCAGGCGCTGCTCTGGCGTTGCAACTGTTCGGTTGACGCGCCGGACCAGCTTTCCGTGGCATCCAATTGCGGCTCCGTGCTTTGCGCGAGGCGAAATTGCAGATCGGGCCAGCGTTTGGCGATCTGCTCTGCTCTTTGGGCACTGTTTTTCGGGTTGCGGGTATAAATCATCAGGCTGACCTGGCGCACGCCCGCCTCGGGAAGGCCGCACGGCACACAGGTCTGGCCGGGTTTTGCATCGACAAACCAGCGTGGATGGCTGGAAATCTCGACAGGCCACGGGCTTTCCCGAGAAGCCAGGCGCAGAGTGTCGAGCCAGTCCTTCAACCGTTGATCGGGCACCGGCACGCCGAGTTGCTCGACCTCCAGGTCCAGGTGCAGGCTGACGAAGGGAAGGCCTTTGAGTTTGCCCAGTAAATCGCTGAGCTGGTCGCGCCCCTCCGGCTTGATCCACTCCGGATCGCCGAGCAGCAGGCTAACCTGCACCCCTTCGCCGCTCGCCTGCTCCAGTAATTGCTCCAGCCGTTGGCGCGTGGTGCCAAGGTCTTTGATCTGCGCGGCCTTGAGGCCCAGGTAGATCTTGTCCATCCCCGCTTTGCGCAGGGCGGCAAGCTCAGCCGCCCGATGCCCGGGATCGAGCAGCGCTTCACTGTCCCAGACGTAACTCGCCTGGGACCAGTTGCTCGGCGGCTTTGCCTGCAGCGTCATGGGCTGAGCTGCCAGTAGTGCCAAGGCCAGCAATATCGATCGCATGTCAAAACCTCGTGGCGCGTTTGAGCACCCACCACGGCGCCATCGAACTCTCTTCATGCCCGCGACGAAATATCTCATTGAGCATCGCCACCGCGCTCCAGCACCGCAGGATGAGCATGAACAGCGGGAAAACCGGCACCAGCAGCCCCAGTACCGCGTCCTTCCGCGGCCGGTCCGAGACCATCACCAACATGGCGAAAAACAGCACCGCGGTGATCAGCAGGTACAGCAGGTAAACCAGCACGAACAGAAACAGCAGCGTCTTGCCCGGCAGCACGAACAACGCCGTCAAGGTGTAGCTGAAGATCAGGAACGGCAGCACCAGCTGAAAAAAGAAGCCGGTCAGGAGGATCATCACGAAGGTACGCCAACCCAGCAATTTAGGGTCGATGTTGCGGTTGTGCTTTCTGATGTAGAGAAAAAACAGATCGCCATCCCAGCGCAGGCGCTGCATGAGGAAATCGCGCAGCGTCTTTGGTGCGTCGGTGTGGCCGATTGCTTCTGGCTCGAAAGGTATTCGCAGGTCATGGCGCTTGAAGTAGCTTTTGATCCGCAGCGTCAGGTCCAGGTCCTCGGCGGTATGGGTATTCCAGCCACCGATTTTCACCAGGAAACTGCGGCGAAATGCGCCAAAGGCACCCGAGACGTTGTTGACCAGGTTCCATTCCGACAGGCCGATTTTCGACATGTGGATCGACAGCAGATATTCCAGCGCCTGCATTGCCGTGACCCAGGACGCCCAGACGTTGCGCACCCGCAGGCTACCGGCCACCGCCGGCACCGATGGGTCTTCGAAATGGCGCACGATGGAGCTGACCATGTTGTTGTCGAAGGACGTATCGCCATCGAGCGCCATCACGATTTCACCGCTGGCAAGCGACAACCCGGCGTTCAACGACGACACGCGCCCGCCCCGCTGCCATTTGGCGATCGGGCGCAAATGGCGCCTGGGATACAGCTGCGGGTCGACGATGAAACCGCGTACGGCGCTGAGCGTCGGTTGATTGACCGTGGCGCCGTCGACCACCGGAATCATCTCGATGTGGCCAGGGTACGTCTGCTCGCACAGACTCAGCAGCGTGGTCTGCACGTCCATGCCTTCGCTGTAGCAGGTGATGATGCAAGAAACCCGGGGGCAATAGACACTGGTCTTTGGTACGCGGGTGCGTCGCCGGGTGAACCAGCGCAGTACCCCGAGCATCACCAGGACCATCAGCGGCAATTCGAAAATCAGGAACAGCGGAAACAGCATGTAGAACAATCGGCTCAATCCGTCCGTTCCCATGAACGCACTGATCAAGCTGTACAGTTGCTCCATGAACGGGCTCATGTCGCGTCCCCCAGTTCGCCGGCCAGACGCGCCACCAACAGTTCAGCGTCTTCCTGGTCGATCAGGTCCTTGGGGGCGGTGATGCTGACGACCCGCAGGGAAACGTCGCTGATCTCCGGCGCTGAAAACAGCTCGGCGACCCTACCCAAGCGCTGCTTTACGCTCTCCAGACCCTTTTCGTCGGTGTGCGGCAACATGATCCAGAAGTACTCTTCGGTACTGCGAGAGCAGCGGTCCGTTTCCCTGACCGACTCTTGCAGCCGTTCGGCGACACTGTCGACGAAGGCGTGACCGCGCTGTTCGCCCAGACGGGTCAACGTGCCAGCCAGGTTGACGAAGCGCAGGCCGATCAGTGAAAAAGCCGGCAGCGAATAGCGTCGAACGATCTGGATCTGCCAGTTCAGCAGATCAAAGAAATCCTTGCCGCCCAGCAGGTTGAGCCGCCCGAAGTGTCGCGCCGAACGCTCGCTGAACTCCTGTCGGCAGCGAAAGCGCCCGGCCTCGGCCAGGCGAAAATCCCTGACCTCGCGTACCCGCAGTTTGTCGGGCGAGTGCGACAGCCCGCAGTCCAGACAACGCGCCTGCACTTCGGCATCGACAAAAAAGGCCTGGCAGGAGCGGCAGCGGTAGTTCTCCATCGGCCGGTCGTAATCACTGCCAATGTGGCGCAAACGGTTCAGGCAGTTGGGACACAACAGCACCGCGTCCTTGAGAAATGATTCCTGAGGGCCGACATGACCGCAGGTGAAGCAATGCAATGACGGTTGCCTCGAGATGTCCAGGGCATGACATTCGGCACACACGTCAATGTAATTGAGCCGGCCCGAACCACAGTCCGAGCACAGCCGGACGCGGTCGACCAGTACGCCCTCCTCCAGCCAGTCCTGCTGCACCATCAGGCTGAGCCAGACAAACGAGTTGACCGGTTCGTTGTCCGCCAGGGCGTCCAGCAAGGGATAGCGATAATGCTGGGGCACTTCAGGGTCCCGCAGGGCATACACCTGAGCGTTATCGCGCAGCCACAGCCAGGTCAGCACACGGCTCTCGAAACGCTCCTGACCCGACCCTTGTCGGAAGAGCCGGAAGCGTTCCTGCCAACTGGCCCACTGGGTTTTGATCTCGCTGGATTCAATCGGGCACGCGCCGTCACCCAATGCTTCGCACCAGCCATCCTGATCGCGGCAACAGTAGATGAGCGTGTAGCGGTAGGGTTCGATGGAGCGCAGCTTGCGAAGTACTTTGGCCGCATAAGCGGCGGGCATGTCCAACAGGACGACATCAAATGCAGCGGCAGCCAACAGACTGCCAAGATCGGTAAAGTGTTCGAGTTCTGGAATGTTCAAACCTGGAACTCTATTACCGAGTATCGCAATCCGCGGTTTTGGAGTAGGCATGACGCACGTCCTCTACAGAAAGACCAGTGCGGTTAATGGGAAGCCACCCACACTAGCATTGCATCCGAAAAAGCGTGTGGTTATTTGTGAAGTTATTTTTTGACAGTGCGAATGACAATAGTTCGACGGGCCGTTCAAAATTCTCAAGCGCTTTTCAATACAAATAGATAGCAATACAACTAATAATTTACTATCGAATTATCAATAAGTTACATAACTAACGCTGCATCATATTAAAATATTATGAATACTGCCTATTGGCCAGCTACATTACCGTGCAGCGCTTAATCAGCATCTGCAATTCACTTTCATTTACAAAGGCAACTCATTCCACCCTAATCATTTTCACCAGCGGAACTTAACAAGCTCCTTATAACAAAATATTTAATTCATATTACCCCCTTCAACGGAGTCGCCAGCATCCGTTACATGAATGAAACAGGAAGTGTTTCAATACCAAGACACTAACTTCCCTCTCAGCAATCCTCTCCATTTGATTATCGTGAGACGCGCTTAAACACACACGTCTCTAAGGCAGCTGCGTAACCAGCGATGCACGGGATCAGCATCCAGCCGAGGATGCCAAAGCATGGCGACGGTAAATTCCGCCAGGGATACCGGTAGCGCAAAGCTGTACATCCCGGTTCGCAGGTTGGTGGTGTGTCGTTCCGGTACGCTGGCGATCAAATCGGAGGATCGCGCCAGTGCCAGCGCCGTCGAGAAACCCGCCACGATGGTCGCGATGTGCCGCTGCAGGTCGAGTGGTTGCAGGGCTTCGTCGATGGGTCCGAATTCGACACCCCGCCGAGACACACTGATGTGCTTGCCGGCGGCATAGCGTTCGGGGGTCAGCGGGCTTTCAGTCAGTGGATGACCAGCGCGCACCACGCCGATCAAACGGTCACGGAACAACCCTTGGGTGCGCAATTCTGGCCCGGCGGCTTTGCCAATCACGCCGGTTTCCAGATCCACCGTTCCTTCGCGCAGCGCGGTGCTGTCCTTGTCCGGCTTGTGCATGAAGCGCAGGCGTACACCCGGCGCCTGTGCGGCGACTCGGGCAATCAGCTCGGCGCCAAAGTTTTCGACAAAGCCTTCGCTGGTGCGCAAGGTGAAGGTCCGCGTCACCTGTGCCAAGTCCGGTTGTTCGGCCGGGCGCAGTACCGCTTGTGTCTCCAGCACCAGCTGACTGACCCGCTCGCGCAATTCCAGTGCCCGAGGTGTGGGCACCAGTACCCGGCCGGCCCTGACCAGCAACGGATCACCCGTGGTTTCCCGCAGTCGCGCCAGCGCACGGCTCATTGCCGAAGGGCTCAGGCGCAAGCGCTTGGCCGCGCGCGCCACACTGCCCTCTGCGAGCAGCACGTCCAGGGTTACCAACAAGTTGAAATCGGGAGTGGACATGCAAACCTCGGGCTTGAGTGAGATGGCGTTTGCTGCACGTATCAAGTGCGTTCGGTGCGTCTTCCGCCATGTTAGGAGCCTGCGTAGATTTGCGATAGCTCCAATCGGGAGCGGCGAGCAAAGAGGTTCGAGCATGGATTCCCCATCAGCCGTTACAGCCAGCGGACACCGCACACGCTCAACCCGCTGGGCACTGGCCAGCCTGTCGCTGTCGATGCTGCTGTCGTCCCTGGGCACCAGTATCGCCAATGTCGGCTTACCGACCTTGGCCCAAGTGTTCAACGCGTCTTTTCAGCAGGTGCAGTGGATCGTACTCGCCTACCTGTTGGCCATCACGACGTTGATCGTCAGCGTCGGCCGTCTCGGCGACCTCTTCGGACGTAGGCGTTTGCTGTTGTCCGGCATCGGCGTGTTCACCCTGGCCTCAACCCTGTGCGGCCTGGCCCCGAGCCTTGAAGGGCTGATTGCTGCCCGTGCGCTGCAAGGGCTTGGTGCTGCGATCATGATGGCGCTGACGTTGGCCTTCGTCAGTGAGACGGTCAACAAGGAGAAGACCGGCAGCGCCATGGGCCTGCTCGGCACCATGTCGGCCATCGGCACAGCGTTGGGGCCGTCATTGGGTGGTCTGCTGATCGGTGGCTTCGGGTGGCAGGCAATGTTCCTGATCAGCGCTCCCTTGGGCTTGCTGACCTGGCTGCTGGCCGTGCGCTCTTTGCCGATTGATCGGCAGCCAGCCAAGCGGACCGCGTTCGATCCGCTGGGCACCCTGTTGCTGGCCCTCACGCTGGGTGCCTACGCACTGGCCATGACCTTGGGCCGTGGTCATTTTGGCGCATTGAACCTCGCTTTGTTGCTGGCGGCGTGCGTGGGCGTTGGTCTGTTTGTGTCGGTGGAACGGCGCGTTGCGGCTCCGTTGATTCGCCTGGCGATGTTCCGCGATGCACAGCTCAGTGGCAGCCTGATCATGAGCCTGTTGGTGACTTCTGTATTGATGACGACCTTGGTGGTCGGGCCGTTCTATTTGTCGCAGGCGCTGGGGTTGAACGCCATCGGAGTCGGGCTGGTGTTGTCGGTCGGGCCTTTGGTGGCCGCGTTGACCGGCGTACCGGCCGGGCGCATTGCCGATCGTTTCGGCGCGCGGCGCATGACGCTGGTCGGTCTGATCACCATTGCCAGCAGCTGCTTCCTGTTGTCGGTGCTGCCGAGCAGCCTGGGCATTGCCGGTTACATCGCGCCGATGGTGGTGCTCACGTTGGGCTACGCGCTGTTCCAGACCGCCAACAACACAGCGGTCATGGCCGACGTTCAGCCGGAGCAACGGGGGGTGGTCTCCGGCTTGCTTAACCTGTCACGCAATCTGGGGCTGATCACCGGGGCTTCGCTGATGGGCGCGGTGTTCGCCATGACCTCGGCGACGGTCGACATCCCCGATGCGCAGCCTGAGGCGATTGCCCGTGGCCTGCGCATGACTTTCACCGTCGCGTTGGGGCTGATGGGTTTGGCGTCCCTGATTGCGGTCGGCAGCCGGACGCTGATCACGGAGCGTGATCAGCGTTAAACCGGCCCTTGTGCTTACTGTTCGATTTTCAACAACGGCGTGTCTTTCTTGACGATGTAAGTCGCCAGTTCCGAAGCCTTGACCGTGCCGACGTTTTTCGCGACGTGGGCGGTGCCGGCTGGAATGTACAGGGAGTCACCGGCCTTGAGCGTGACGTTCGGCTGGCCTTCGAGCTCGTACTCGAATGTCCCTGAAATCACGTGGGCGACTTCGACACCCGGGTGGGAGTGTTTCGGCGATGCGACGCCCGGATCGAAATCGACGAGCACCTGGATCACTTCCTGCCCTTCTATTCCAAGGTCGCGACGTACCAGATCGGTACGCTTGAGACCGGTTTGCCAACTCTTGGCGGGCGCTTGGCCAGCGTCGGCGGCCGCTTTGGTCTCCTGGGCCTGGGACACGCCAGCGAAAGCGCTGAGTGCGGCGGTGACGATGGCGACGCCGAGCAGGCGGGTGGCGTTGGTTTTGTTATTTCGGGACATCGCAATTCTCCAATGAGCGCAGGGTAAACAGTGCGCGGGGCGCCGTTGTGCGGCAGCCCCATTACGCCTCCGTCGTGTATCTCGCACGTGTCACGCTGCGCTGTTTTTGTATTTGCACGTAGCTGTCGGCTAAGGAGATACGTTCGGATACACAGGCCCGCGAACGAGGCCGAGATTATTTTCACTTTTCGCTGATACCTTTTTCGTGGTCGTTCGGTGTGTAAGGGAATTCTCATTTTTCCTTTGCACCCACAGGCATTGCCGAATGACATCCCGATCGCTCCCGAACCGCTCCAAACCCCGCAGCGCCATGAATGTGTTGAGCCTGGCCATCGCCCTGTCCGTCGTGGCCCCCGCGCACAGTGCCTGGGCTGCCGATGCCACACAAAGCGCCTCGCGCACCTACGCCATTGGCGCGGGTTCGCTGTCCAGTGTGCTGGCGCAGTTTGCGGCGCAGTCGGGTGTGTTGCTGTCGTTCGATGCCGATTTGCTCAAAGACCAAACCAGTCAAGGCCTGCAAGGCAGCTACACGGTGCAGTCCGGTTTCGACCGGTTGCTGCAAGGCAGCGGTTTTTCGCTGATCAACACCGGCGCGGACAGCTACACCGTGGCACCGCCATTCAATAGCGGCGCTGCGCTGGAACTGGGGGCCACCACCGTCAGCGGTGTGGCGTCTGAAGCCGACACCTATGCCGGCGGCCAGGTTGCCCGCTCGGCGCGACTGGGTGTGCTGGGCAATCGCGATATCAACGATGTGCCGTTCAGTGTGGTCAGTTTCACCGCCAAGACCATTGAGGATCAGCAGGCGCGAACCGTGGGTGATGTATTGCTCAACGACGCCTCGGTGCGTCAGTCGGCCGGCTTCGGTAACTTCTCCCAGGTGTTCACCATTCGTGGCCTGCCGCTGACCACGGACGACATATCGTTCAATGGCCTGTACGGCGTACTGCCCCGGCAGATCATCACCACCGAAGCGCTGGAGCGAGTCGAGTTGTTCAAAGGCCCGAACGCCTTCATCAACGGTGTTGCGCCGGGGGGAAGCGGTATCGGCGGTAGCGTCAACCTGGTGCCCAAGCGCGCCCAGGACACCCCGACCCGCAGCGCAACCCTCGATTACGCCAGCGACAGCCAGGTCGGCGGGCATATCGACCTCGGCCAGCGCTTCGGCGAAGACAACCGTTTCGGTGCGCGGGTCAACCTCGCGCAACATGGCGGCGATACTGCCGTGGATGATGAAAGCGAACACTCACAGTTGATCGCCGTGGGCCTGGACTATCGCGGTGAGCGCCTGCGCCTCTCCACCGACCTGGGCTATCAGAAACAACGCATCAACAACGGTCGCTCGGTGGTCTACCCGACCGGGACCAAAGTCCCGCACGCGCCTTCGGCCAAGGACAACTACGCCCAGGACTGGACCTGGTCGGAGCTTGAAGACACCTACGGCATGGTCAACGGCGAGTACGACCTCAACGACAACTGGACCGCCTACGCCGGCGGCGGCGCCAAGCACACCCGGGAAAACGGCCAGTACTCGTCGCTGTATGTCGCCAACGACGGCAGCGGCAAAGTCGGGTTTCTCTATTCGCCCCACGACGAAGACAACAAAAGCGCCATCGCCGGTTTGAACGGCCATTTCAACACCGGCCCGATCACGCATCAGATGAATTTTGGACTGTCCGGCACCTGGGGTGAGCAGCGTTCGGCCTTCGAGGCGATCCTGGTGGCCAACCGCGTCAACGGCAATCTGTACAACCCGGTGCAGGTGCCCCGTCCGACCAACACCTACTTCGGCAGCGATATCCACGACCCGCGCATTGTCGGCAAGAACCGGGTCAAAAGTGCGGCCGTGTCCGACACCCTGGGCTTTATCGACGACCGCATCCTGCTGACCCTCGGCGTGCGTCGCCAGACCATCGAAGTCGACGCATGGAACACCACCAGCGGCGCGCGCACAGCGAATTACGAAGAGTCGATCACCACGCCGGTCTACGGCCTGGTGATCAAGCCGTGGGAACACGTGTCGTTCTACGCCAACCGTATCGAAGGCCTGCAGCAAGGCCCGACCTCGCCATCCACCGGCGTTACCAACCCCAACGAAGTGTTCGCACCCAACCGCAGCAAGCAAACCGAGGCCGGGGTAAAACTCGACTGGAACAGCTTCGGCGCGACCCTCGGTGTGTACCGCATCGAGATGCCGAACAGCTCGACCTCGACCGTCACCGGCAACCGCTTGCCGACCTTCAGCGTCGACGGCGAGCAAGTGAACAAAGGCGTGGAACTGAACGTGTTCGGCGAACCGCTCGACGGCCTGCGCGTGCTGGCCGGGGCGACCTGGATGGACACCGAACAGAAGAAAACCTCCAACGGCCTGAACGACGGCAACCGCGCCGCCGGCGTGCCGCGCTTCCAGTACAACCTGGGCGCCGACTGGGACGTGCCGGGCCTTCAAGGCGCCGCGCTCAGCGGACGCATGCTGCGCACCGGCGGTGAATACGTGAACGCGGCCAACTCCTTGAGCATCCCGGCCTGGACCCGCGTAGACCTCGGTGCCCGCTATGGCTTCAAGGCTGACGACAAATACATCACCTTGCGTGCCAACGTCGAAAACGTGGCAAACAAGGCGTACTGGTCGTCGGCTTCAACCGCCAACAACTACCTGACGCAGGGTGAGCCACGCACGCTGAAATTGTCGGCGACGGTGGATTTCTAAACGGCTTCCAGCCCCTCGCTACGGCGATCGAAAGGACACGATCTGCCGTAGCGTTGCGCAAATTTAATGAACCCTGCCGCCGCACGTTCACCTAACTGAAAGACCATCAGGAGGTGAAACATGCATTTTGAACCAACGTGGATCGTACTCGCGGCAGTACTGCTACTCATTGAATTGTGGGCGATCAATCGGTTGCGCAAGAGCGAAGGCAAGGCAAGCACCCGAGGGGTGTGGATGGTGGTGATCGTGTTTGTGCCACTGTTGGGGTTGATCGCCTGGGCCTTGGCCGGGCCGAAGCAAATCGCGCACAACCCGCGGTCGGCGCAAGCCCGACAATAACGCGACGTGCGCTAACGCATGACCGGGGGTCATGCGTTAGCAGCCTGACAAAATACATTCTCGGTTGTTTTTTGTATCGGTCTGTATTGGGCGCCAGGGAGGCTACACAGCGATACACAACGGCGGGGTTCAGGACACATACGGTGTACATGAAAGTGGAAAAGTGCGCGGGTCGCAGTTCAACCTTTGCAGGAATCACTTCATGATCAATCACATCGATACCGTGCTGTACACCGGCAAGACTGTTACCACTGGCGGTCGGCAGGGCGAGTCGCGCAGTGACGACGGGCGTCTGGACGTCAAGCTCTCCCCACCGGGCTCTTCCGGCAGCGGCACCAATCCCGAGCAGCTGTTGGGCGCCGGCTGGTCGGCCTGTTTCATCGGTGCGCTGGGCAAGGCTGCGGCGGCATTGAAAGTGAGCCTGCCGAGCGATGTCAGCGTCGCGACCGAGATTGATCTGGGCAAGACCGACAACGCCTTCTTTCTTCAGGCGCGGTTGAACGTCAGCCTGCCCGGTGTTGAGCCAACACTGGCGCGCACACTGGTGGACGCAGCCCATCAGACCTGCCCGTATTCCAAGGCGACCCGTGGCAACATCGACGTGACGATCAATCTGGTGTGAGGGATGGCGCCGGGTGGGACAGGCGCAAACAAAAGTGACAGATAAACAAATGCCCCGGAGATTCGGGGCATTTGATCTTGGCGAGCTGTATGTTCACAGCGGCACAAGCAGGCTTCGAGAGCCAAGTAGGTGGCCAGCGCTGGTCTCTGGCTTACGAGGTTTATCAGGACTCCCACAGAAACAGCAATATGCACTGTCCTGCTTCACACGGCATAAGGGCTGGATCTCAGCGCGGAGATCTTTCTAACCGTGTACCCTTCGGAGCGCGCCCCACGCGTCCTCGCTATCCGCTTGCGCATCAGTCTGCGTTTTCACCTACACCTTCAGAGTAGCAAAACACTCGCGGTGTGGGACGCTGTTTTTAGACCGATTTCCATCTTCAAAAAACGTCGCAGGACTCAAAAATGCTATGCCTGCCGAACCTCACAACGTTCGCTGGCTGTTGCCGATCCCTTTGGCGATATCGACGCCCCAGTCCATCGCCGCTTCCATATCGAGCATGTGCGGTTTGGGGTCGTGGTTTTCGTCGATAGCGGTGCCATCCGGACGGTAAACCCCAATGAACATGCCCAACGAACCGTCCTTCAATATCTCGGCCTTGACCTTGATGCTGCATCCGTTCGATAGCGTTTCCTTGTGTTCCAGATGGCGCTCAGTCATTGAGATTTTCCTCCCGTGGCAGGTTTTCGACCTTACAGGCAATGCTAGCTCAGCCCCTGAATTGCGCTGAACCACGGCGCTGAACACTTCGCCTGACAGCGGCGAAATGCCACCTATACTAGAAGCCACCGCCCCTCCGGGGTCTGCGCATCGAACAATAAAAAGCAGAGGTGGAACATGGTTTGGCAGCAAATCTACGATCCGTTCAATAACCCGGTACTGTCCACCCTCATGGCCGCCGTGCCGGTGGTGGTGATGCTGGCAGCCCTCGCGTTTTTCCATGTCAAGGCACACCTGGCGGCACTGCTCGCCCTGGCCTCGGCGCTGGTGATCGCCATTTTCGCGTTCGGCATGCCCGCCGGCATGGCCGGATCGGCTGCTTTATACGGCGCGGCCAACGGGTTGCTACCGATTGGCTGGATCGTACTCAACATCATCTTCCTGCACCGTCTGACCACCGAGAACGGTTCGTTCAAAGTGCTGCAGGATTCCCTGGCGCGGATCACCGACGACCGGCGCCTGCAATTGCTGCTGATCGCCTTCTGCTTCGGCGCGTTCTTCGAGGGCGCGGCCGGGTTTGGTACGCCAGTGGCGGTGACCGGTGCGATCCTCATCGGCCTGGGCTTTTCGCCATTGGCCGCCTCGGGCCTGGCGCTGATCGCCAACACCGCGCCGGTGGCATTCGGCGCGTTGGGCACGCCGATCATTACCCTGGCCAAGGTCACCGGGCTGGATGAAATGGAGCTGTCGATGATGGTCGGTCGGCAACTGCCGTTTTTCTCGGTGATCGTGCCGTTCTGGTTGATCTGGGCTTTTGCCGGATGGCGCAAGATGCTGGAAATCTGGCCGGCGATCCTGGTGGCCGGGGTCAGTTTCGCCATTCCGCAATTCCTCGTGTCCAACTATCACGGGCCGATGCTGGTGGACGTGATCGCCGCGCTGATTTCCATGGCCTGCCTGACCGGTTTCCTCAAGGTTTGGAAACCGGCGACGGTGCACACCTCCGCCGCGCTCACCGGCCGGGTCGACAACTCGAAAATCGATGCGGAACACGAATCCAAAATTGAACCGACGGCGGCTTTTTCCAGCGACACGAAAAAAGCCGTGATGCGGGCGTGGATGCCGTGGATCATCCTCACCGTGTTTGTGTTCGCTTGGGGCACCCAGGGCTTCAAGAACATGTTCGACACCCGCCCGGCGATCGATCCGGCCACCAACTCGGCCAAGCTCGACCCGCAGGGCAAACCCATGCGCGAAGCCAACCCGGTGTTCGCGCCGATCCTGACCTTCACCAGCATCCACCAGCAAATCGAGAAAGTGCCACCGGTGGTGCCGGCGCCTAAAGTCGAAGAGGCGGTCTACAAATTCACCTGGTTCACCTCCACCGGCAGCGGCATCTTGCTGGCCGCAATTGTCGGTGGCTTGCTGATGGGGTATTCCATCCCGCAACTGATCAGCCAGTACCTGCGAACGCTGTGGGTGGTGCGCTATTCGTTGATCACCATCACGGCGATGCTCGCTTTGGGCTTCCTCACGCGCTATTCCGGGCTGGACGCCACCATGGGCCTGGCTTTCGCCGCGACGGGGATTTTCTACCCGATGTTCGGCACGTTACTCGGTTGGCTCGGTGTGGCGCTGACGGGGTCTGATACCGCCTCCAACGTGCTGTTCGGCGGCTTGCAACGGGTGACCGCCGAGCAACTGGGCCTGAGCCCGGTGTTGATGGCCGCCGCCAACAGTTCCGGTGGGGTGATGGGCAAGATGGTCGATGCGCAGTCGATTGTGGTCGCGTCTACCGCTACCCGCTGGTACGGCCACGAAGGGGAAATCCTGCGTTATGTATTCTTCCACTCGATCATTCTGGCGATCCTGGTCGGCGGGCTGGTGACGTTGCAAGCGTATGTGGCGCCGTTCAGCCATATGGTGGTGGGCGGACATTGAATCGACGGGGCTTGTGTTTCGTGCGCTGAAGTTTCATCCCGGCCCGGGAGGTTCGCCTCCCGGGCTTTTTTCACACAAGACATTCAACTGTAGGAGCAGGCTCGCTCCTACAGGAGACCGGTTTTTTTTTAATGAATTGTCCCGCTGGCAGACAAAGAACCCATGGACAGCGGAACCCGACGGGCCAATTATTAAAACACTGGACCGAAAACAGACCTCACATAACTACAAAACGAGGGTCGAGCGTCGATGAACATTCTTTACGATGAGCGCGTTGACGGTGTCTTGCCCGACGTCGACAAAAACGCGTTATTGCTGGCCCTGCAAGCGCAGATGCCCGAGCTGGAAATCCTGCATCAACAGGAGCAACTCAAACCCTACGAGTGCGACGGGCTTTCGGCTTACCGCACCACGCCGATGCTGGTGGTGCTGCCACGTGACATCGCGCAGGTTCAGGGGGTGTTGCGCCTGTGCCACGCGCGCCGGGTAGCGGTAGTGGCCCGGGGGGCCGGGACCGGTTTGTCCGGTGGTGCACTGCCACTGGAAAAAGGCGTGTTGCTGGTGATGGCGCGCTTCAACCAGATCCTCCACATCGACCCCGCCGCCCGCACCGCTCGGGTTCAGCCCGGGGTGCGCAACCTGGCGATCTCCCAGGCCGCCGCGCCCTACGGTTTGTACTATGCGCCCGACCCATCCTCGCAAATCGCCTGCTCCATTGGCGGTAACGTCGCGGAAAATGCCGGCGGCGTGCATTGCCTGAAATACGGGCTGACCGTGCATAACCTGCTCAAGGTCGACATCCTCACCGTCGATGGCGAACACCTGACACTGGGCTCCGACGCCCTCGACTCCCCCGGCCTTGACCTGCTGGCCCTGTTCACCGGGTCCGAAGGCATGCTCGGGGTCATCACCGAAGTCACGGTCAAATTGCTGCCCAAGCCGCAGTCCGCCAAGGTCCTGCTGGCAGCGTTCGATTCCGTGGAAAAAGCTGGCCGCGCCGTCGGCGACATTATTGCGGCCGGGATCATTCCCGGTGGTCTGGAGATGATGGATAACCTGGCGATCCGCGCCGCCGAAGATTTCATTCACGCCGGGTATCCGGTGGAAGCCGAGGCCATTTTGCTGTGCGAACTCGACGGCGTTGAGGCTGACGTGCATGCCGACTGCGACCGCGTGCGCCAAGTGCTGGAACAGGCCGGTGCCACCGAAGTGCGCCTGGCCAAGGACGAGGCCGAACGTGTGCGCTTTTGGGCCGGTCGCAAAAATGCGTTTCCGGCGGTCGGTCGCCTGTCACCGGACTACTACTGCATGGATGGCACCATCCCGCGCCGCGAATTGCCCGGCGTGCTCAAGGCCATCGCCGAACTTTCGGCCGAATACGGCTTACGCGTCGCCAACGTGTTCCATGCCGGCGATGGCAATATGCACCCGTTGATCCTGTTCGATGCCAATCAGCCCGGCGAACTGGACCGCGCCGAAGCCTTGGGCGGCAAGATTCTGGAGTTGTGCGTGAAGGTCGGCGGCAGCATCACCGGTGAACACGGCGTCGGTCGCGAGAAGATCAATCAGATGTGCGCGCAATTCAACAGCGATGAGTTGACCCTGTTTCACGCGATCAAAGCCGCGTTCGACCCCAGCGGATTGCTTAACCCCGGCAAGAACATCCCGACGCTGCACCGCTGCGCCGAATTCGGCGCGATGCACGTGCATGCCGGGCAATTGCCCTTCCCTGACCTGGAGCGTTTCTGATGCACGGATCAGTCGATATGGACGACAGCGCGCTGCTGCTGGAACAGGTCAATCAGGCGTTGGAAAACGCCACGCCGTTACGCATTCAGGGCGCCAACAGCAAAGCGTTTCTCGGGCGCATGACCGCCGGCGAAATACTCGACACCCGTTCACACCGGGGCATCGTCACTTATGACCCGACTGAGTTGGTGATCACCGTGCGCTGCGGTACGCCCTTGGCCGAACTCAAACAGGTGCTGGACGCTGCCCAGCAGATGTTGCCGTGTGAGCCGCCGGCCTTCGGCGATGACGCCACCGTCGGCGGCATGATTGCCTGTGGGCTTTCGGGGCCGCGTCGGCCGTGGTCCGGCTCGGTGCGCGATTTCGTCCTTGGCACACGGGTGATCACCGGGCATGGCAAGCATCTGCGCTTCGGTGGCGAAGTGATGAAGAACGTCGCCGGTTACGACCTGTCGCGGTTGATGGCCGGCAGTTACGGCACCTTGGGGCTGGTCACCGAAGTCTCGCTCAAGGTTCTGCCCAAACCTCGCCAGGCCTTGAGCATCAGCCTGGACATGAGCGCCGAGCGCGCGCTGCTGCGCCTGGCCGAATGGGGCCAGCAACCGCTGCCGATCAGCGCCGCGTGCCATGACGGCGAGCGCTTGCACTTGCGGCTTGAGGGTGGTGAAGGCTCGGTGGCGGCCGCCCACGATCGTTTGGGCGGTGAGCTGCTTGAGGCCGCTTACTGGGCGGACCTCAATGAACACCGCTTGAGTTTCTTCGACGAAGACCAGCCGCTGTGGCGGTTGTCCTTGCCCAACAATACCCCGCGCCTGTCACTGCCCGGCAAACAGCTCATCGACTGGGGCGGCGCACAGCGTTGGCTCAAGTCTGACGCTGAAGCGTCGTTCATCCGCCAGGTTGTCGAAGAAGTCGGCGGCCACGTGACCTGCTACAGCCACGGTCTCACCGACAGTCCATTCCAGCCGCTGCCCGATGGGCTGATGCGCTATCACCACAACCTCAAGCAGCAACTCGATCCCCGAGGCATTTTCAACCCTGGACGCCTGTACGCGGAGCTTTGAACCATGCAGACCACCCTGAGTGAAAGCGCCCGCCGACTGCCCCGTGCCGAAGAAGCCGACAGCATCCTGCGCACCTGTGTGCACTGCGGCTTCTGCAACGCCACCTGCCCGACTTATCAGTTGCTGGGCGATGAACTGGATGGCCCGCGTGGGCGCATTTATCTGATCAAACAAGTGCTCGAAGGCAACGAAGTCACGCAGAAAACCCAGCAACACCTGGACCGCTGCCTGTCGTGCCGCAATTGCGAAACCACCTGCCCGTCCGGGGTCGATTATCACAACCTGCTGGACATCGGCCGGGCCGTGGTCGATGCGGCAGTGCCGCGCCCGATCGGCCAGCGCCTGTTGCGCGAGGGGCTGCGCGCACTGGTGCCGCATCCGGACCTGTTCAAAACCCTCGTCAACAGTGGCCAGATGTTCCGGGCGCTGCTGCCCGGCACGCTGCAAAGTAAATTGCCGCGCAGTAAACCGGTGAATAAAAAACGCCCCACCACCCGCCACAAGCGCCAGGTGTTGATGCTCGAAGGGTGCGTGCAACCGGGGTTGTCACCCAATACCAACGTTGCTGCCGCGCGCGTGCTCGACCGGTTGGGCATCAGTGTCACGCCGGTCAGCGGCGCCGGTTGTTGCGGGGCCGTGGATTATCACCTCGACGCCCAGGCGGCCGGACTGGATCGCGCCCGGCACAACATCGACGCCTGGTGGCCCAGTATTGAAAACGGCGCCGAAGCCATCGTGCAAACCGCCAGCGGTTGCGGCGCCTTCATCAAGGACTACGGGCATTTGCTCGAGCGCGACCCGGCTTACGCCGAGAAGGCCAAAACGGTCAGTGCACTGGCCCGGGACCTGGTCGAAGTGCTGCGCGATGAGCCGCTGGAACAGCTCGGCATCCATAACGCCCGACGCGTGGCCTTCCATTGCCCTTGCACCTTGCAGCACGCGCAAAAACTCGGTGGTGCCGTCGAAGCGCTGCTGATGCGCCTGGGTTTCAACCTGACGACGGTGCCCGACGGGCATCTATGCTGTGGTTCGGCAGGCACCTATTCACTGACCCAGCCGGAACTGTCCCGACAACTGCGCGACAACAAGATGAACGCCCTGGAAAGCGGCTACCCCGAAGTCATTGTCACGGCCAATATCGGCTGCCAGTCACACCTCGACGGCGCGGGCCGGACACCGGTCCGGCACTGGATCGAACTGGTCGAAGCCGCCCTGTCCCAATAACGCCCCGGAGATTGCCCATGAACAGCAAAGCCATCCTGAGCCAGGCCGAAGTCAGCCGGATTCTCACTGCGGCGCGCACCGAAGCCCAGGCCAACCAGTGGCCGGTGACCATCGTGGTGGTCGATGACGGCGGTCATCCCCTGGCCCTCGAACGCCTCGACGGGGCTTCGCCGATCAGCGCGTACATCGCCACCGAAAAGGCTCGTACCTCGGCGCTCGGCCGGCGCGAATCCAAAGGTTATGAAGAAATGGTCAACGGTGGCCGTACGGCTTTCCTGTCGGCGCCGCTCCTGACTTCGCTGGAAGGTGGCGTGCCGATCATCGTTGACGGCCAGGTGATCGGCGCGGTCGGTGTGTCCGGCGTCAAGGCCGAGCAGGATGCGCAGGTGGCGAAAGTCGGGGCGCAGTGTCTGTAGGAGCTGTCGCAGGCTGCGATCTGTTGATCTTGCTCCTGTCCTCGGCGCCTGAAAAAAGATCGCAGCCTGCGGCAGCACCTACAATGACGATGCGCATGGCATCAGGATATTAGTCCGGTTTATGTGGGCGACCCGTTCCCCAAGGGGACCGTGTTCAATCAACCCGCTAAAAGAGGAAACACACCGATGACCCGCCTCACTGCGAAAGACTTTGCGCCAGAGTTGCTGGAACTCTACGACTACTACGCCCATGGCCTGATCAACCGGCGCGAGTTTCTCGACCGCGCCGCGCTGTTCACCCTGGGCGGCTTGACCGCCAGTGCGCTGCTCGCCTCCCTGAGCCCGAACTACGCCCTCGCCGAGCAAGTCGAGTTCACCGACCCGGACATCATTGCCGAATACATCACCTACCCATCCCCCAAGGGCCACGGGCAAGTGCGCGGCTATCTGGTGCGCCCGGCGAAAGCCGCCGGCAAAGTGGCTGGCGTGGTGGTCGTGCATGAGAACCGTGGGCTCAACCCTTACATCGAAGACGTCGCCCGGCGCGTGGCCAAGGCCGGTTTCATCGCCCTCGCCCCGGATGGCCTGAGCTCGGTGGGCGGCTATCCGGGCAATGACGACAAGGGCCGTGCGCTTCAGGAAAAAGTCGACCCGGAAAAACTCATGAATGACTTTTTCGCCGCTGTTGAATGGATGATGAAACATGACGCCGGCAGCGGCAAAGTCGGTATCACCGGGTTCTGCTATGGCGGTGGGGTGACCAATGCGGCGGCGGTGGCTTACCCGGAACTGGGCGCGGCCGTGTCGTTTTACGGTCGTCAGCCCGAAGCCAAGGATGTGCCGCGCATCAAGGCGCCGGTGATGTTGCACTATGGAGAACTGGATACGCGGATCAATGAAGGCTGGCCGGCTTACGAGCAGGCGTTGAAGGCTGGCGGCAAAACCTATGAGGCGCACATCTACCCCGGCGCCAACCATGGCTTTCACAACGACTCCACCCCGCGCTATGACGAAGCGGCGGCGAAGCTGGCGTGGGATCGTACGATTGAATGGTTTCGCAAGTATCTGGTTTGAGCTGGTTCTGTAGCAGCTGGCGCAGCCAGCTGCTACAAAGTGGTTATTTCGGTTGTGCCACGGTGCGCAAATACGGTTTTTGGGTCTTGAACCCGTCCGGATACTTCTTCTTCGCGTCCTCATCGGACACCGACGTCGGAATGATCACGTCGTCACCCGGGCGCCAGTTCACCGGCGTGGCAACGGTGTGCTTGGCATTCAGTTGCAAGGAGTCGAGCAACCGCAGCACTTCATCGAAGTTACGCCCGGCACTCATCGGGTAGATCAGCATGGCCTTGACCTTCTTGTCCGGGCCGACGATGAACACCGAGCGCACGGTGGCGTTGTCTACGGCGGTGCGTTTGCCGCCGCTGGCATTGGGGTGAATCATGTCGTAGAGCTTGGCGACCACCAGATCGTCATCACCGATCATGGGATAGTTGACGGCGTGGCCCTGGGTTTCTTCGATGTCACCGAGCCACGCGTGGTGGTCGCTGACCGGGTCGATGCTCAGCCCGATGACTTTGGTATTGCGCTTGTCGAACTCCGGTTTCAGTCGCGCCACCTCGCCCAGCTCGGTGGTGCACACCGGGGTGAAATCCTTCGGGTGCGAAAACAGGATGGCCCATTTGTCGCCGATCCATTCATGAAAGCGAATAGTCCCTTCAGTGCTGTCAGCGGTGAAATCCGGTGCCTCATCGCCAATGCGGATAGTCATGATCGATCTCCTTAAAGTGAGGGTCAGGAATGCTGTCAGTGCACTCGCAACAGCATTCGGGCAACTGAGTATAGGAGACGAATGATGACAGGCTGAAACCGCGTGCCACGGTCATGAAAACCGCCGATCAACCGCCGAGCGCGATGATCGCCGCGATCAGCGCCGCGCCGACAACAGCCATCGCAACCCCGCCCTGCCACGGCTTGGCGCCGGCATATCGCGCCAGGATCCAGCCGGCCAGGAACAACACCACCAACCCGACCAGGTTGGACAAACGCACCGCCAGCCCCGTCTGTTCAAGCAGCAGGAATGGCACCACCAGTGGAAAGGTCGAGAGCACCACCAACAGGAAAACACCCAACGCGCCCTTGAAATCATCCAGCCCCAGAAACGGGTGCAGTGGCGTGGCCGGTGAAGCGACCAGTCGCTGGCGCAACACTTCCAGGCCTTCACTGCCGGCGGCCATGGCGATGCGCGGTGGCAACGCGTCGGCTATCAGCGCCTGACCGGTTTGGGCGTCAGCGTTCCCGCGTAACCCGGCGAACAATGTGCGATTGCGCGTGCGCTCAATCACCGTGCGCAACAGATACATCACCGCGTCTGCCAGTCCCCAGGCCAGGTTGCAGCCGAGCGCGGCAATCATCATAGTGCGTTCATCTTCCTGATTGGCGGTCGCCACGCTGATGGTGCCAGTGAACGTCATGGCCATGAGCAGGCCAAAAATCACCTCGGTGACCCGATCGACCGGATCGAGCACCCGTGTACGCAACTGTTCGCGGTTGTCTTGCATAGGCCCGGCCTTACGGCCCGAAGACGAGCCGTCTTGTTTATGGGAGATGTTGGGTGAGCTCACTCAGTGTAGTCAGGAACGCCGTCGTCGCTGACGGCGCGTACCCAGGCTTCAATCCACCAGGGCGATCAACTGATGCCGTTGCGCATCGGTGAGCATCGGGCCAAAGCCGGCGCCGGCGTTTTCCGCCATGTAGCGCGGGTTGCCGGTGCCGGGAATGACACAGGTCACCGCCGAATGCGACAACAGAAACTTGAGCGCCAGCTGCGGCCAGCTCTTGACCCCGACTTGCGCGGCCCAACCGGGCAGCGGTTTGTCTTTCAACCGACCGAGCAGGCCCCCGCCACCGAATGGCCGGTTGCAGATCACCGCCACCCCGCGTTCGCGACACAGCGGCAGGATGCGTTTTTCGACCCCGCGATCATCCAGCGCATAGTTGATCTGCAGGAAGTCCAGTTGCTCGGCCTTGAGCACCGCTTCCACTTCTTCGTAGGCCGATGGCGTGTAATGGGTGATGCCGATGTATCGAATTCGCCCCTCTTCCTTCCACTTTCGCAGAATCGGCAAATGGGTTTGCCAGTCCAGCAGGTTGTGGATCTGCATCAGGTCGATACGGTCGGTCTGCAGCAGCTTGAAGGACTCTTCCATCTGCGCAATGCCTTCTTCGCGGCCCCGAGTCCACACCTTGGTCGCCAGGAACGCAGGCGAGCGCGGCTCGTGGATCGACAGCAGCTCACCGGTGGTCTGTTCGGCGCGGCCGTACATCGGCGAGCTGTCGATCAGCGTCCCGCCCTTCTCGAACAGGGCATGCAGCACCGCAGGCAGTTGCTTGTAGGCTGGATCGCTCGGGGCCACATCAAAACCGCGATAGGTGCCCAGGCCGACGATGGGCAACGACTCGTTGCTGCTGGAAGGAATGACGCGGGTCTGCATGGTCTTGCCTCCTGTTCCCGTCGACGGCGGGGTTTGTGCGCCGGTCGGACCGAACGTGAAGACCGCCGAAACACCGGCAGCCAGCGTAAGTATTTCTCTACGGGTGTACCCCACAGGATGGCTCATAAATCGTCCCTCGCCCGCCAATCAGGTTTCGACTTGTTGCGCCTGACGCCGCGCCAGCCACAGACATAACCCGCCCCACAACCCGGCGAACGGCACGATCACCAGCGCCACCAGGCCGAATCCCGCACCCAGCGCGGTCAAACCGGCGGACAGCCAGCCACTGGCGGCATCGCCACCGCGATAGACCAGGGTCTCGATGACGTTCTTGGCCTTGTACTTCTCTTCGCGGCTGACCACCGTCCACAACACCTCCCGCGCCGGTCGCACAATGGCGAACTCCACCGCGCGACGCAGCCCCTGTGCCAGCGCCACGGTGGTCGGCACCGGGGCCAGCGCCATGGCGGCGAAGGCGACGATGGTCGCCAGCGGCATGGCGATCAGGGCTCCGCCGATGCCGACAAAACGGATCAACGGCGCCGTCAGCAGCAGTTGCAGCGTCAGGGTCAGTGCCGACACGATCAGATCGACCACAGCGAAGAATTGCGTCCGGCTGCCTGTATCAGCGTAGCTGCCAGCGACGATCCGTCCCTGCTCGAAATACAACAAGGTGGCGGCGCTGGTGTGCAGCAGCATGAACAGCACCAGCCCCAACAGGTACGGAGAGCGCAGGATCAGGGTGATCCCGGCGAGGATGCCGCCGCCCATGCGCCGTTCGTCGAGTAATAACTGGCCGGACTGCGACTGGGTGCGCGTCAGCAGCGCTCGATAACAACGCACGGCGATTTCCAGCAGCAGCGCCGCCGCGACGGTCAATGCCACCGGACCCAGCCGCGTGGCCATGGTTGCCGCCAGCAACGGCCCGATAAAAGTGCCGAGGGTGCCACCGGCCGCGATGCAGCCGAACAGTCGCCGCCCCTGCTCACTGGAAAAGCGGTCGACCAGCACACTCCAGAAAATCGAGACAATGAACAGGTTGTAGATACTGATCCAGACAAAGAACACCCGTCCGACCATCACCGGCGCCACGTGGTTAGCAATCAGCAGCCCGAAGACCAGCATCGACGCGGCGATCACGCGGTAGATCAGCGGCACGAAACGCGTGGCCGGCAGACGTGACGCCAGCGCACCGAACACCGGCACCATCAGCAGCATCACCACGAACGTGGCGGTGAACAACCACTGCAACTTATCGGCACCGCCCTCAAGCCCCAGCGCATCGCGCAACGGTCGCACCAGGTAATAGCTGGCGAGCACGCAGAAATGAAAAGCAAAACCCAGAGCCAGGGCCGCTCTTTCCGAAGGCAATACATTGAGCCACTTGAGACCGATCGGCATCGGTGCCCTCCTTCACCGCCAGCTACACTCTGACAGCACCCCGGAGCCGTCAATGCCGCCCACTAACGTTAGACGAATGTCCCGAACCCTGGTGTTACTCGTCGTCATCCTCGCTGCGGTCTACCTGACGCTCTGCGCGGCGCTGTTCGTTTTTCAGCGTGCGCTGATTTATTACCCACAACCCGCGGGCTCAAGCGAAGCGTTGCTCACATTAACGGTCGATGATGCCCAGGTGATGGTTTCCGTTCGTGCGCATAACGGTCCCAAGGCGCTGATTTATTTTGGGGGCAATGCCGAGGACGTCTCACGCAGCCTGCCGGATTTCGCCAAGGCCTTCCCCGACCATGCGCTGTTCTTCATGCATTACCGAGGCTATGGCGGCAGCAGCGGTTCACCGTCCGAGGAAGCGATTGCCCGCGATGCCATGGCGTTGTTCGACAAGGTCTACGCTGAGCATCCGCAGATCGTCGTGGTCGGCCGCAGCCTGGGTTCGGGGGTCGCGGTGCGCCTGGCCAGTGCGCGTCCGGCCAGCAGGCTGTTATTGATCACGCCTTACAACAGCCTCGAAGAACTCGCCGCCCGGCAGTTCCGCTGGTTTCCGGTGCAGTGGTTGTTGCAGGACAAGTTCGAATCCTGGCGCTACGCCTCGCACATCACGGTGCCGACACGGCTGATCACTGCCGAACACGACGAAGTCATTCCGGGTGCCAGCACGCAGCGGCTCTACCGCCATTTCGCCCAAGGCGTGGCATCGATGCAGGTCATCAAGAGCACGGGGCACAATTCGATCAGCGACAGCCCTGAATATTTCAAGGCGTTGGGAGATGGGTTGTAGCGACAAAAAAAGTCCGGGCAAGCGCGACCACGCTTCCCGGACCAAAGGACTACACGCAATCAGAATCTCGGTTTAACCGCTTTCCATTCCGGCTTGTAACGCTGCATCTGCTTCACGTCATCGCGCTGGCGAATGCCGCACGTCAGGTATTGGTCATGCAGTTTGCCCAGTTGATCGTGATCGAGTTCCAAGCCCAAACCCGGCGCTCGGGTGATCTTCACGCAGCCATCGACGATCGGCAGCTTGCCGCCCTTGATCACCTCTTCGTCCGGTTCCTGCCATGGGTAGTGGGTGTCGCAGGCGTAATCGAGGTTTGGCACCGAGGCGGCGACATGGGCCATGGCCATCAGGCTGATGCCCAAGTGTGAGTTTGAATGCATCGACACGCCAAGGCCAAAGGTCTGGCACATTTTCGCCAGCGCCTGGGTGTCGCGCAGGCCGCCCCAGTAATGGTGGTCGGCGAGCACGATCTGCACGCTGTTCTGCGCCACGCTGCGGCGGAACTCGTCGAAGTCGGTGACCACCATGTTGGTCGCCAGCGGCAGCCCGGTGCGTTTGTGCAACTCGGCCATGCCTTCGAGGCCCGGCGTCGGGTCTTCGTAATACTGCAAGTCGTCACCCAGCAGTTCAGCCATGCGAATCGAGGTTTCCAGCGACCAGTTGCCGTTCGGATCGATGCGCAGCGGGTAGCCGGGAAAGGCTTTTTTCAGCGCCTTGATGCACGACACTTCATGCTCCGGCGGCAAGGTGCCGGCCTTGAGCTTGATGCTCTTGAAACCGTAGGCCTCGATCATTCGCCGTGCCTGGGCGACGATCTGCTCCTCGTTCAGCGCCTCGCCCCAACTGTCCGGCTTGTAAGGTGACTCGACGTGCTGGGCGTACTTGAAGAACAGGTAGGCGCTGAACGGAATCTCGTCGCGGATCGCCCCGCCCAGCAAGTCCACCAACGGCACGTTCAACGAATGCGCCTGCAAGTCGAGGAACGCCACTTCGAATGCCGAGTAAGCGTTGCTCACCGCTTTGCTCGCATGGGAGCCGGGGGCCAGTTCCGCCCCGGCCAGGCTCGCCGGTTTGTTCGCCGCCACCGTCGCCTGAACGATGGCGCGCAGTTGATTGAGGTTGAACGGGTCGAGACCGATCAGCTGGCTTTGCAGTTGTTGCTGGATCGCCAGTGCCGGGGCGTCGCCATAACTCTCACCCAGGCCGATATAGCCATTGTCGCTTTCAACTTCGATGATCGAACGCAGCGCGAAGGGTTCGTGAATGCCGCTGGCGTTGAGCAATGGCGGATCACGGAAGGCAATGGGGGTGACGGTGACGCGTTTGATTTTCAAGAGGCTGCTCCCGTTGGATCAGATTTGAGGGCTTGATGACTGACTGGCTTTTTTGCACGGGTGCCTTCTGGCAAGGCGCCGGCCAATGCACGAAGGCTGTCGCCACGAGGGGCGGTGCGGGCGAAGAAGATCACCACCGCGGCCACCAGCGATGTCGCGGCCAGACCGTACAGGCCGCCTTCGATGGAGCCGGTGGTCTGCTCCAGGAAACCGAACGCGGTGGGCGCGACGAACCCACCGAGGTTGCCGATGGAGTTGATCAAGGCGATCACCGCCGCGGCGATCCGTGCATCCAGATAGCCTTGCGGGATCGGCCAGAACAACGCCGAGGCAGCCTTGAAACCGATGGCGGCAAAACAGATGGCGACGAAGGCAAACACCGGCCCGCCGGTGGTGGACATGAACATGCCGAAGGACGCGATCACCAGGGTCACCGCGACCCATGCCTGCTGGTACTTCCACTTGCTGGCCATGGCGGCAAAGCCGTACATCGCGACAATCGAGATGATCCACGGGATTGAATTGAACAGGCCGACCTGGAAATCACCGAGGTTGCCCATTTTCTTGATCATGCTCGGCAGCCAGAACGTGGCGCCGTAAATAGTCAGGGCGATGGAAAAATAGATGAAGCAGAACAGTGCGATTTGTTTGTCCGCCAGCAATTTGAACATCGACGGCTTGACGGTTTGCGTGGCTTCGCGAGCCTGTTGTTCCAGTGCGATGGCAGTGGTCAGCGCCGTCTTTTCTTCATCGCTCAGCCACTTCGCTTCACGGGGATGAGACTGCAACCAGAACCAGACAAAACCACAGAGCACTATCGACGCAAAGCCTTCAATCAGGAACATCCACTGCCAGCCGTGCAGGCTCAAGCCGTTGATGTGCAGCAACGCGCCGGACACCGGGCCGGAGATCACCGAGGCGATGGCCGAGCCGCTGAGGAAAATCGCCATGGCCTTGCCACGTTCGGTCGATGGCAGCCACTGGGTGAAGTAGTAAATGATGCCCGGGAAAAAGCCCGCTTCGGCAGCGCCGAGAATGAAGCGCAATACATAGAAGCTGGTTTCACCGCGCACGAAGGCCATGGCCATGGCAGCCGCGCCCCAGGTGAACATGATTCGGGTCAGCCAGGCCCGTGCGCCGTAGCGTTGCAGCAGCATGTTGGACGGCACTTCGAAGATCGCGTAACCGACGAAGAACAGCCCGGCACCCAGGCCATAAGCGGCAGCGCCGATGCCCAAGTCGGTTTCCATGTGGCTACGGACGAAACCGATGTTGACCCTGTCGATGTAGTTGACGATGAACATCACCACGAACAGCGGCAGCACATGGCGTTTCACTTTGGCCGCGGCGCGGGCCAGCACATTCGGGTCGGGTGGACTCTGCAGGGTTTTCAAGGGGCGACTCCCGATTATTTGTTTTTATAGGGATTGCTTGAGGCGTGGGCCGATCATGGACGCCGACATTGATCCCGTCTAATCTAACTTGGCATTCGATTGATACCTGGATTAGATCAATGTTCGAACTGACCCAACTGCGCTGCTTCACCACCGTCGCCACTGAACTGAATTTCCGCCGCGCCGCTGAGCGGCTGAACATGACTCAGCCACCGCTCAGTCGGCAGATTCAATTGCTCGAACATCACCTCGGCGTCGAGCTGTTCACCCGCAGCACCCGCAGCGTTGCCCTCACCGCTGCCGGCCGCGCATTCTTCATCGAAGCGCAGAACCTGCTGGAACGCGCCCAACAAGCCGCCGTCACCGCCCGGCGATTTGCCGAGGGCGACATTGGTTCGGTCAATATCAGTTTCGTCGGCAGCGCGGTGTACGAGTTTCTGCCCAAAGTCATTGCCGAAGCGAGGCTGACGCAGCCCCACGTCAAGATCGACTTGTCGGAGATGAACACCTACCAGCAGCACGAAGCCCTGCGCGCCCGCCGCATTGATCTGGGCATCGCTCGCGCGCCCTTGCTGGAGCCTGGCTATGCCACCGAATGCCTGGTGCGCGAACCGTTTGTGTTAGCGGTGCCCAGCACCCATGCCCTGGCCACTGCTGCCAGTGTGTCGGTCCAGGACCTCGATGCCCAACCGTTTTTGATGTATTCCCACGCGGCCTACCCGCCGTTCAACGAATTGCTCACCGGCATGCTGCGCTCGGCCCGCGTGGCACCGGACTACGTGCAATGGCTGGGTTCGTCGCTGACCATTCTCGCGCTGGTCAACGCCGCCATGGGCCTGGCGCTGGTGCCGCGCTGCGCGACCAGTGTGGTGTTCAAGAACGTGGTGTTTCGCGATATCGATCTGGGCGAAGGGGTGCAGAGCGAGTTGCATCTGATCTGGCGCGAGAACAACGACAACCCGGCGTTTGCCATGTTGCTGGAAGGGATTCGGCGGGCGGTGCGTGAGGGTTGGGGCGCGTAACGGGGGGCAGACAATACTGCCCCGGACGGTGCTAGCGAAACGCCGGGGCAAGAAGGTGACTCAGAGGTACTCAACGTTCCCGTCGACGCTGATCGCTTGCCCGGTGACGTTCACCGCCGCACGTGACGACAGAAACAATGCCATGGCGGCGACATCTTCCATGGTCACCATCCGGCGCAATGAGATTTTCTCCAGATACTGCTCGCGCATCGATTCGAAGCTGATGTCCAGCGCCTGGGCTCGCGCATCGATAACCCGGTCCATGCGCTCCCCCGCCACCACACCCGGCAGGATCGCGTTGACCCGGATATTGTGCGGCCCCAGTTCATTGGCCAGTGACTTCATCAACCCGACGATGGCCCATTTGGTCGAAGCATAAGGCGTGCGGAACGGATAGCCCAATCGCCCAGCCACCGACGACATGGCAATGATGTGCGGGTTTTGCCCGGACTGCTTCAGGTACGGCACCGCTTTGCTCAGGAAGTAGTATTGGCTGTTGAGGTTGGTGGAAATCGTCTGCTCCCACGCGTCCGCATCCAGCTCTTCGATATTGCCGGTAGGCCCTGCGATGCCGGCGTTGTTGACCAGGATGTCGAGGCCGCCCAGCAGGGAAATCGCCTCATCCATGATGCGGTCGACGTGCTGCTTGATACCGACATCCACCACGCCGCCCTGCATACCGGGGTATTCGAGCTTCATGCGGTCAACGGCGCTGGCGTTGATGTCGCAGATATAGACCTGCGCACCGACTTCATGAAACGCCTTGGCGATGACGGCGCCGATGCCCGCAGCGCCCCCGGTAATAATCACTTTGAGCCCGGTTGGCGGGGTCAGTAAATCAACAATCTTCATAACGTTTTCCTCTTATTCAGTCACCGGCTGCGCCACCCGCGGAGTCGGCTCGGCATCGATCGCCTTGGCCAGCAACGGCACCAGCAACAGGCCCAGAATCGCGGCGCCCACAATCACGTAGAAACCCGATGAGCTCAAACCGGTAGCCTTTTCCGCCAGGCCGAACAGGTAAGGTCCGCCGAAGCCGCCGAGCAAACCGATGGTGTTGATGAACGCCAATCCCGCAGCGGCCTGAATGCCCTGCAAACGCTTCATGGCGATGGCCCAGTAGATCGGCAGAACCCCACCGGCGAAGAAGGCCGTGGCGGTGAACAGCGCAATGCGCGCAGACGCATCATCGATCAGCGTGAAGGCCACGGAGCTGGCGATCAGGCCGCAGGTGAACAGCGCCAGGCAATAGCAGTCCCGGGCGATTTTGCGGTGTATGCGCGGCAACACCAAGACCCCGGCGAGAAAACCGATACCGACGCTGCTGGACAGCAAGCCAACGGTCAGCGGCGAGGTGATCTGCATCTGCTGGATGATCGACGGCGTGAAGAACACCAGCCCCACGAATGCGACCTGATTGAGGAAGTAGATCAGGCCGATCAGGATGGTCGTCGGGCGTTTCAGCGCCTTGACCCAGTGGCCCGAGTACTCATGGGAATTGGCATGCCCCGGCAGCAGCGCGTGGGCTTCCAGCGAATCGGCCTCGGCCTTGGTCAACCAGCGGGCATCACGCGGGCGCTCCGGCAGTTTGAACCACAGGATCACCCCGACAATGATGCTCGGCAGACCTTCAAGCAAAAACATCCATTGCCAACCGTGCAACCCGCCGATGCCGTCCATCTTCATCAACGCCCCACCGATGGGGTTGCCGATGACCAGCGCCAGCGCCGGTGCAATGTAGATCCAGCCGATGGCGATGGCGCGGTCCTTTGGCGCAAACCACAGCGTGACCATGTACATCAATGCAGGAAACAGCCCGGCCTCGGCAATGCCCAACAGCACCCGCAGCAGATAGAAGGACCATTCGCCCTGGACGAACATCATGGCCGACGACAAGGTGCCCCAGGTCACGGCGATCCGCGCGATCCAGCGCCGCGGCCCGATGCGGTGGGCCAGCAGGTTGCTGGGCACCTCCAGCAACGCATAGCCCAGAAAGAAAATCCCCGCGCCCAGCCCATAGGCCGCGGCGCTGATGCCCAGGTCGGCGTTCAACGCCGCTTTGGCCAGCGCAACGTTGGTGCGGTCCAGGTAAGACATGAAGTAGATGGCGCACATCAAGGGTATGAGTCGCGCCATGGCACGCCGGGTGGCGAGCCAATGGGTCTCAGCGGTACTGAGCATGATCGTCATGGTGAAACCTCTTTTTGTTATTTTTTTGGGTTCTGGCAGAACACTTACAGATGAACGTTGTGCTTGCCCTTCAGGCCGAGCATCTGCCGGGCTTCGTCGGGCGTGGCGATTTCATAGGACAGCTCTTCGAGGATGTGGCGGATCTTGCGCACCTGCTCGGCGTTGGTCTTGGCCTTGACGCCTTTTGCGAGGTAGATGCTGTCTTCCAGGCCGACACGCACGTTGCCGCCCATGATCGCGCCCATGGTCACGAACGACAGTTGATGCCGGCCCGCGCCCAGGATGGAAAATTCATAGTTCTGACGACCGAACAAGCGGTCGGCGGTGGCACGCATGATCGTCAGGTTTTCCGGGTCGGCACCGAGGCCACCGAGGATGCCGAAGCACGACTGGATGAACAGCGGCGGTTTGACCAGGCCTTGTTCGACGAAATAAGCCAGGTTGTAGAGATGGCCGACGTCATAGCATTCAAACTCGAAGCGGGTCCCGTACTCGCCCAGTTCCAGCATGATTGCCTTGATATCCTTGAAGGTGTTCTTGAACACCACGTCTTCCATGCCTTCGATGTGATCCTTTTCCCAATCATGGCGCCAGCTGGAAATTTTACCGGCGATCGGGTGGATCGAAAAGTTCATCGAGCCCATGTTCAGCGAGCACAATTCCGGCTTGGCGATCAGCGGGTAGGCAAGTCGCTGGGCCAGGGTCATGCGCGTGCTGCCACCGGTGGTGATGTTGATGATCGCATCGGTGGCCCGGGCGATAGCAGGCACGAACTGGCTGAACACTGCCGGGTCCGGCGTTGGCCGGCCGTCCAGAGGATCGCGTGCATGCAGGTGCAGGATCGCAGCGCCGGCCTCGGCTGCTTCAATGGATTGCTGCTCGATGTCGGCCGGTGTCAGCGGCAGGTATTCGGACATCGAAGGCGTGTGCGTCGCACCTGTGATCGCGCAGGAAATGATGACTTTGCGGCTCGGCTGACTCATGGCGGTGACCTGTATTGTTATTGGGCTTTGCAGGGGCGATGAAGACGCGTGGAATTCGCAGCTGCTGCTTGTGGAACCCAGCTTATTGAATTTTCGGCGCGTCGGTAAGATCATTACCGGACAGCAATGAATCTCTAAGGGACAACGACTGGAGTCTCCAATGCCACCGAAAATGCCGTTGTTCAATGAGCGTATCTACGCCCCCTACAAGATCGCCGCGCTGGTGGAAGTGCTCAGCGAACAGGGCATCGCGCCCGCCGACAGTTTGAAAGGCAGCGGCGTAGAAGAAGACAAGATCTACGACGCCACGGCGCTGACCTCGGTGCGCCAATACGCGACGGTGTGCGGCAATGCGCTGTCGCTGTCCAGCGACCCGGCCACGCCGTTCAAGACCGGCTCGCGCCTGCACCTGTCGGCTTATGGCATGTACGGCTATGCGTTGATGTCGTGCCTTTCACTGCGCGACTACTTCCGGCTGGGCGTGAAGTACCACTCGCTGGCCACTCCCACGCTGACCATCGAATGGCAGGAGTACGCGGACGAAGCCGTGTGGACGTTCCCGGATGCATCCGACCCGAGCCCTTCGCGGGAGATCAAACAGTTTTTGATCGAGCAGCAATACACCCAGCACGTCACCCATCTGCAGGATGTTTTCGGCAAAAGCTGCCCGCCAACCAAAGCCTGTTTTTCTTACCCCGCCCCGGCCCATGCAGCGCTCTACGAGCAGTACCTGGGCTGCCCGTGCATTTTCGATCACGAGCAATGCGAGCTGCACTACGACAGCTCGATCCTCGATCAAAAACCGCACCTCGCCCATCGCCTGACCGCGACGGTGCTGCAAGAGACCTGCGACCGGTTGATCGGCCAGGCCAAGGTGTCGTCGGGGATTTCCGGGGAGGTGTACCAGATGATGATGCAGACGCCCGGCGAGTTTCCGAGCATGGAACGCGTGGCGGAGAAGCTGCACATGACCACGCGCAGCCTGCGCCGAAAGCTTCAGGAAGAAGACACTTCCTTCGTGGCCATTACCGATGACGTACGTTGCTCGCTCGCCATGGAGTACCTGAAGACAACCATCATGAGCACCGACGATATCGCCCTGCTGCTGGGCTTTTCGGAGCCAACGAATTTCCGCCGAGCGTTCAAGCGCTGGACCGGCAAAACCACGAAAGAGTATCGCCAGGGCTAAATGCACCCCCTGTAGGAGCGAGCCTGCTCGCGCCTACAGGGAAATGCGTCAGTTTAGAAAATCGACAGCGGATAACTGACGATCAATCGGTTCTCGTTGAAGTCGGCAAGGCTGAAGTCACGCTTGATCACCGAGTTGCGCCAGCGCAGCGACAGGTTCTTCAACGCACCGCTTTGCAGGGCATAAGTCAGCTCGGACTCGCGCCCCCATTCCTTGCCATCGGTCACACCGCCGGAGTGCACATTGGCGCCGCTGATGTAGCGGTTCATCAGGGTCAGGCCCGGCACACCCAGAGCGACAAAATCAAAGTCGTGGCGCAGTTGCCAGGAGCGTTCGTCGGCAAAATCGTAACTGTTGCTGAAGCTGTCGTTGGCCAGCGTCGCCCCGCTCGTGCCGTTCAGGCGCATCCAGTTGTCTCCGTCGACCTTTTGCAGCCCGAGATAAAAGGTGCTGCCCTGATACTTCGCGGACAACAACGCCGAATACGTTTTGTTATCCAGTTCACCGGCAAGTTTTTTGCCATCGTCCTCGCCGCTGAAGAATCCCAGGTTCGCCCCTAACACCCAATCCCCCGCTTTCTGGCTATGGGTGAAGTTGAAATAGCGTTGGTGGTAGATATCTTCCAGTTGCGCATACCACGCGCCCACTTGGCTTTGATTGTTGTTGAACGCGTATTCCACGCCGGAAAAGTTGAAACGATCAGAGGTCACGCCCGGACGATTGAACATCGACATGCGCTCCATGCTCGCGTCATTGCGCGGGCTGTTGCCGCGAAACTGGCCACCGTAGAACGTGAAATCATCCAGGTCTTTTGAAGTGATTTGCGCGCCGCGAAACGTTTGTGGCAACGAGCGGCCGTCATCGGAGCGAATCACCGGCAACGCAACGACCCACTCACCGATCTTCGCCTGGGTTTTGGCAAAGCGCACTTTCGCCGCCACGGCCAGGCGCCCGAAATCGTCCGCTGGCCGGCCATCATCATGGACGGGCAGCAATTGGGTGTTGGTCGTGCCTTTACCGCCATCGAGCTTTTGCGAGTACAGCCCCAACGCATCCAGACCAAAACCGACGGTGCCCGAGGTAAATCCGGACCGGGCGTCGAGGATCACACTTTGCGTCCATTCTTCGGCCTTGGCTTGCGGGTAGGCGCTCTCGGTAAAGTTGCGGTTGATGTAGTAGTTTCGCAAGTTGGCGTTGACGTGGGCATCTTCAAAAAAGCCTTCCGCAACAGCGGGCAGGCACGTGAGTGAACCACTCAATGCAAGCAGCGTTAACGACGTCGAAACAGCGGTTGAAGGGTTCAGGGCGCAATATCGCATGGGGACTCTCTTTTATTTTTATTGGGAGTAATTAATTGCCCCGGTGGTTTTTCAGGCATGACTCCGCTCTGGCCGGGCGTCTTTTACCGACGCAGCCAAAACCTTCACCGAGTGTTTTTCACGGGCCGATACTAGCGGCATTTCGGCGCAATCATAAGATCAATACCAGACAGCATCAGATCTTTAGCGGACATCCATCCTGCAACCCCTCACACATTCGTCGGACGCCTGCAGGCGCCATTCGAATTCCCCGTCCCGCGCTTGAACCTAATTTCACAAGCCCAGTCTTAGATCGGCGTTCAACCTTCCTCCCTATCGTTGTCATCTCTTCAGAGCTGTCCGCACCATGCGCCAAACCGCCTTCGCCTTGCGCTTCACGTCGCTGTGTCTGCTTACTTATCTACCCTTGCTCGCCTCCCCCGCCCACGCCGGCGCGGAGCGACAACTGGTGGACGCCATCAACGATTACCGGGCCAATCCGCAAGACTGCGGGCGTCGTCCGGCCCAGCGTTTGACGCCACTGACCCTGAAGTCGAACCTGGCATTACCGGTGGGTTACGGCGGCGGTTTGCGCGATCGCTTGAAGGCGTCCGGTTACCAGGCGGTGACCGTGCGATCCATCCGGGTCGTCGGAGCGCAGGATGCCGAAGAGGCTTTTGAACTGTTGCAGGATGACCACTGCACCGCCCTGCTCGATAACCAATACGCCGACATTGGCGTCAGTCGCAGTCGTGGTGAATGGCAAGTGGTACTGGCGCGTCCGGTACTGGACAACCAAATGGGCGACCCGCGCTCCGTCAGCAAGGCATTGCTCGCGCAGGTGAACGCCGCCCGGGCCAAGCCGCGAATGTGCGGTCGCCAGCGCTTCGCCGCCGCACGCCCGTTGGCCTGGAATGCCAGCCTCGGCGCAGCCGCGCAAGGACACAGTAAAGCGATGGCCTACGGCAACTACTTCGCCCACCGCGATCCCGATGGCGACACCCCCGCCGACCGGGCGCGCGCCGCCGGGTACCGTGGCCGGCAGATCGGCGAAAACATCGCCGCCGGCCAAGGCTCACCCAACAAGGCCATGGCCGGTTGGCTGGCCAGCCCCGGGCACTGCGCCAACCTGATGAACCCGATGTTCACCCAGGTGGGTGCCGGTTATGCGACCGAGGCACGCAGTGATGAAGGGGTTTACTGGACGATGCTGTTTGGGGCGCAGTGATCGGTATCGCAGTTACTTGACCAGCCTGATTTCCTTGGACGGCCGATAGCCGAAATAGGCGCTGTAGCACTTGCTGAAGTGGCTGGGCGAGACAAAACCACAGGCCACCGAAACTTCAACAATGGTCAACGTGGTGTGTTGCAGCAGTCGACGCGCCTCGGTGATTCGCAAGTCCATGTAGTAACGCTGAGGCGTCGTGCCCAATTGCTCCTTGAACAAGCGCTCGATCTGACGACGGGACCGGCCGGCATAAAGACACAGCGCCTCCATCTCCAACGGCTCTTCGAGGTTGGCATCCATCAGGTTGACCACCTCGCGCAGCGGCCCACAGACCGATACGTTAAGCGTGGGTTTGATACGTCGATACCGCGAAGCCTCAAACGCCAGAATGTCTTCGATGCCGTCAGTCAGCGACTTGTCGTGCAAGCCCTTGATCCACTCCAGCGCCATGTAAAACGCACCGTTCGGGCTCGACGCCGTCAGACGATCACGATCGACCACGAAGGCTTCACTGGTGACCTGGGCCAGCTTGGCAATTTCTGCCAACGCGGGACGATGCTCCGGGTGAACGGCACAGCGATAGCCGTCCAGCAAACCGGCTCGCCCGAGAAACCAGGCGCCGTTCCATATCCCCGCGAGCTTGACGCCTGATTCGGCTGCCGCGTGTAAAAGTCCGACCAGCGCATCATCGGCCTTGAGAGCAGTACGGTAGCCGCCACAGATGACCAATAAATCCAGTGCTTGAATTTCGGTTTGGGCAAGACAGGCATCCGGTCGGATGACCAATCCCAAATCGCTGACGACTTCGCCTTCGGTCAAACCGAAGGTCTTGGTGGAAAAGAGCTCCGGCCGCAGCAAATTGGCGGTGACAATCGTATCAAGTGCCTGAGTAAACGCCGGCAATGAAAAATGCTCCAGCAGCAGAAAACCTGCCGTGGCCTGGATTGATTGGCCTTCATGCTCATTGAGGTAGCGAAGGTTTTTACCCTTCATGGCACCGCTGAACTGACGTCGTTCTACCAACGCTCGCCTCGCTTCGTCGTGCTGACGAACCTGTGATTTAGCGCCCTGATATCTGTAACTCCTGTTCGCAAAAACCTGAAACGCACGCCTGCGCCCTGCTCTGTGCGTGCATTGTTTACGCCAGTTGAATCGCGCGATCAAGCAGGGATGTTGAGATGGTCGAGCCTCAATGGGTCGTGATGAATCAAAAGCCCGATTATTCACGATTCATACGCAGTGGCTTCACTCAAGCACTATTGATGCAGAATCTGCAATCAATATTCTGTCAGTACGCGTTAGCCGTGATCTCGTACAAGCCAGAATAAGAGCCCACCCATGACCAGCCCGAAAACGCTCTACCAAAAGCACATTGACAGCCACACTGTTTGCTCACTCGACGACCAGGGTCATGTGCTGTTGTACATCGACCGTCAGGTTGCCAACGAGTACACCAGCCCGCAGGCATTCAGCGGTATGCGCGAAGCCGGTCGCGCTGTCTGGCGCCCGGGTGCGACGCTGGCAGTGGTTGACCACGTCAATCCCACCGCGCCCAACCGTATCGCGACGATGCCCGATGCCGGTGGCGCGCGTCAGGTGTCTTACTTCGAAGAAAACTGCCGTGACTTCGGGATCGAGCTGTTCGATGTACTGGACAAGCGTCAGGGCATCGAACACGTCGTGGCGCCCGAACAAGGTTTCATCCTGCCGGGCATGGTGGTGGCCGCCGGTGACAGCCACACCACGACTTATGGTGCATTGGGCGCCTTCGGATTTGGCATCGGCACCTCTGAAATCGAACACTTGCTGGCCTCGCAGACCCTGGTCTACAAACGCCTGAAAACCCTGCGCGTGACCGTCAATGGCGCATTGGGCGCCGGGGTCACGTCCAAGGACATCATCATGGCGCTGATCGAAAACATCGGCGCCTCGGGTGCCACCGGTTACGCGATCGAATTCACCGGCCCGGCCATCAGCGCCCTCAGCGTCGAAGCGCGCATGACCATTTGCAACATGGCCGTCGAGGCCGGCGCGCGGGGTGCGTTCATGGCGCCCGATGACAAGGTCTTCGCATACCTGCAAGACAAACCGCGCGCGCCCAAGGGCGAGCTATGGGCCCAGGCCGTCGCCAAATGGCGTGCGCTGCACAGCGATGAAGGTGCCGTGTTTGATCGTGAAGTGGTGCTCGATGTCGCCACGCTCGAACCCATGGTCACCTGGGGCACCAGCCCCGATCAGGCCGCCCCGGTGGGCAGCCATGTGCCCGACCCCGCCACCCAGCCGGACCTCATTTTGCGCCAGGGCATGCAACGCGCCCTCGACTACATGGGCCTGACGCCTGGCATGCCGTTGAGCGATGTAGTGATCAGCCATGCGTTTATCGGGTCTTGCACCAACGCGCGTATCGAAGACTTGCGCGATGTTGCCCGCGTGGTGCGTGGCAAGCGTGTGGCGGCTCACGTGCGGGCGATGATCGTTCCCGGTTCGACGCTGGTACGAAACCAGGCCGAGGATGAAGGCCTTGCACAGATCTTCCTCGACGCGGGTTTTGAATGGCGCCAGTCGGGTTGCTCGATGTGCCTGGCGATGAACGACGATGTGCTCGCCCCTGGCGACCGCTGCGCATCCAGCACCAATCGCAACTTTGAAGGCCGCCAAGGGGCCGGTGCGCGCACCCATTTGATGAGCCCCGCCATGGTCGCCGCCGCGGCGATTACCGGGCATCTGACCGACGTGCGCTCATTCGCGCTGGAGGCTTGAACATGCAACCTTTCACTACGATCAGCGGCAGTGCCGCGCCGCTGCTGGCGTCCAACATCGACACCGATGTGATCATGCCCAAACAGTTTCTCAAGGGCATCGATCGCCAAGGGTTGGATCGCGGATTGTTCTTTGATTTGCGGTTTCTGGAATCGGGCGAGCCCAACCCCGACTTCATCCTCAACCAAGCGGCCTGGAACGACGCTGCGTTCCTGGTCGTCGGGCCGAATTTTGGTTGTGGATCGAGTCGCGAGCACGCGGTCTGGGGCCTCAAGCAAGTGGGCATCAGGGCGCTGATCGGCACCAGTTTCGCCGGAATTTTCTACGATAACTGCCAGCGCAACGGGGTGTTGGCAATTCAGCTGTCAGAGGCTCAACTCAAGCAAGTGGCCGCTGTTGTCAGCCACAGGGCAACAGCGCAAATCAGCGTCAATCTGCCCGAGCAAACCATAGCCTTGGCGGACGGCAGCGTGATCGGCTTCGAGATCGATCAGTTGCGCAAGCAATCACTGTTGCTGGGGCTTGATGCGATTGGCACAACGCTGCAACGTGCCGAGCGGATTCGTCAGTTTGAGGCGCAACACCTGGCAGAAAACCCCTGGTTGGGCTGACGGAAAAATGATTCACCCGTAGGAGCTGCCGAAGGCTGCGATCTTTTGACTTTGTCCTTAAGTCACAAGATCAAAAGATCGCAGCCTTCGGCAGCTCCTACGGGAATTCGGCAAGACTTCAATCAACTGAAAGATCGCGAAAGTACGCTTCCAGAAACTCGACACACACACGCAACTTCGCCGACTGGCTGAGCCGCGTGGGATAGACCGCCCAGACGTTGGCGCTCTGGGTGTAGTCGTGCAGCACTTGTACCAGCCGCCCTTGTTCGAGCATCGGTTTCACATCCCACATCGAACGCAGCAAAATCTCGCCGCCACTCAAGGCCCATTCCAGCACTATCTCGCCACTGTTCGACGACAACGGCCCGCTGACCCGCACCGACTCTTCCTGGCCATCCTTGCTCACGTTCCACACACCGAAAGCGTTGTTGCGCTCCTTCAGCACCAGGCAATCATGGTTCTTCAAGTCATCCAGTGATTGAGGCGTACCACGTTGCGCGAGGTACTCCGGCGTGGCGCACAGCACCCGCCGATTGCTCACCAGTTTGCGGCCCAGGTGCTGCCCCGGCAGATCGTCGCCCACACGAATCTCCAGGTCGAAACCTTCACCGACGATATCGACCACGCGATCAAACACGTCCAGACGGATTTCGAGTTTGGGGTACGTCTGCGACAGCTTGCAGATCGCTGGTGCCACGTGGTTGCGGCCAAAACCGAAGCTGCTGCAAATGTGCAAAGAGCCCATGGGCTGCTGCCGTGCCTGGGAGATTTCGCCGACAAAATCATCGAAGTCACCCAGCAATTTCTCGGCCCAGACCCGCACCCGCTCGCCGTCATCCGTCAGCGCGATGCGCCGCGTGGTGCGGTGCAGCAGCCGCGTTGACAGCGTGGTCTCCAGCACCGAAATGCGCTTACTGATGTAAGCCGGTGAAAAACCGAGCTCTTCAGCGGCGTTGGCAAAGCCATTTTTGCGCACCACCGTGAGGAAAACCTTGAGGTCTTCAGGCAGGGGAAACTGATCACGATTCGTGTTCATACGCCTCATACTTGTGCTGTTTATCACGCTATTTGCGAAGGATACCATCGATCTACCGAGTGGCAACCCGACCCGGTTAGCCGTAGTTCCTGAAATCCTCGATAAAAACAAACATGAGGAAATAGCGACATGAGCAAGTCTTATGAGCAGCCCCTGAAAATCGATGACGCCCCCGTTGGCGGGCTCCTGCAACGCCTGCTTACCTATGAGATCGGCGTTGTTCCACTGCCTATATTCATTGGCATCGCAGTGATCGTCTACCTCTCGGCCCACTTGGGTTTCCTGCCCAAAAACATGATCGGCGGGCTCGCCGTAATCATGACCATGGGCGTGTTTTTCGGCCAGTTGGGTTCACGCCTGCCGATCCTCAAAGAAATCGGCGGCGGCGCGATCTTGTGCCTGATGCTGCCCTCGGTGCTGGTGTTCTACGGCTTCTTCGGCCCGGCGACGATCGACGCCACCAAGATGCTGATGAAAGAGGCTAACTTCCTCTACTTCGTGATTGCCAGCCTGGTGGTGGGCAGCATCCTGGGGATGAGCCGTTTCATCCTGGTGCAAGGCATGTTGCGCATGTTCATCCCGCTGCTCGTGGGCACGCTGGCTGCTGTTGCCAGCGGGCTGATCGTCGGCAAACTGGTCGGTTACAGCGTCTACCACACCTTCTTTTTCATCATTGTGCCGATCATTGGCGGCGGGATTGGCGAGGGGATTCTGCCGTTGTCCCTGGCGTACTCGGCGATCCTGGGCGGCACACCGGACATCTACGTCGCACAACTGGCCCCCGCCGCGGTGGTCGGTAACATCGTCGCAATCATCTGCGCCGGTTTCCTCGCTCGCCTGGCACTGAAACGCCCGCACATCAATGGCGAAGGTTCACTCATTCGCGCCAAGGCCGAGAACGACAAATTCCAGGTCAAGGAAGACACAAACAGCACCGTCGACTTCCGCGTCATGGGCGCCGGCGTGATGGTGATCTGCGCGTTCTTCGTCCTCGGCGGCTTGCTGGAAAAGGTCGTCGGCATCCCCGGCCCGGTGATGATGATCCTCGCCGCTGTGCTGTTTAAGTACCTGCGCGTCCTGCCGGAAAAACTCGAGAAAGGCACCCACACTTTTTACAAACTGGTGTCCTCGGCATTTATCTGGCCGGTAATGATCGGCCTGGGCATGCTCTATGTGCCGCTGGACAGCGTCGTGAAGGTGTTCTCGGTGGGCTATGTGCTGGTCTGTGTATCGGTCGTGGTGTCGATGACCGTCGCCGGTTTTTTTATCGGCAACCTGATGAAGATGTACCCAATCGAATCGGCCATCGTCACCTGCTGCCACAGCGGTTTGGGCGGTACCGGCGACGTGGCGATCCTGTCGGCATCGAACCGGATGTCGTTGATGCCGTTTGCGCAGATTTCAACGCGAATTGGTGGGGCTTCGACGGTAATTTTGGCGACGGTGTTGTTGGGGATTTTTGTGTGAGCATCAACGACTGACATCCCTGTAGAGCAATGGTGTTGCGTGACCTCGCTAACACCATTGCTTGTTTTATCAAGCCTTCATCACGGGCGACGCACCGCCCTCACCCGCCCGCTACCGCCACCGCCGCAGAAAAACCGCTCACCGCCGTCCGACTCAAGGCCCGACACGCCAACGCCGTCCGGCATCTTCAGGCTCTCCAGCACCTCGCCGGTTTTTGCGTCGATGCGCCGCAGCTCGCTCTCGTCGCCTTCCCAGGTGCCATGCCAAAGCGCGCCCTCGACGAAGGTCACGCCCGTGACAAAACGGTTCGATTCGAGGGTGCGCAGGATCTTGCCGTTCTCCGGGTCGATCTGGTGAATCTTGCGCTCGCGGTACTGCCCCACCCACAACGAGCCCTCTGCCCATGTCATCCCCGAGTCGTTACCACCGCCGGGAGCTGGAATAGTGGAGAGCACGCGACCGGTTTGCGGATCGATTTTCTGGATGCGGTCCTCGGCGATCTGGAACAAGTGTTTGCCATCGAATGCGGTGCCGGCGTGGGCGGCGACATCCAGCGTACGCACCGTTGCGCCGCTCGAAGGGTCCAGGGCGAGGAGTTTGCCGGTGGTGGCAAACCAGACGTTTTTACCGTCCCAGGTAACGCCGTGCACATCGTCGACACCCTTGAAAGGGCCATATTCACGGAGGATTTCAGCGGCTGACTGTTTCATCTCGGTATTCCTCGAAAGGGCTTGGTGGCGTTCATCCTAGCCACCGGGCAGTGGAACCGGGAGTAACAAGGTCGTCGCGAAACCGGGCACCGGCGGCGTCATCCAGCGCCGCGACCGCCCTTGCCCGAACGACTGCACCTTGCCCTGTGCAGCCAGTGTTTCGAGCACCCGTTGCACGCTGCGCTGGCTGCTGCCCAGCACCAGGGCAAGCGCCGAACTCGACCAGGCTTCACCGTCGACGAGCAACGCGAAAACCGCTGCATGTTTTTCTTCGACCGGTGGCCTGAGCAGCACAACGTCGGGGCAAACCTGCGTGACCAAGGCAAACCCGCGCGGGGTGGCGACCACGTTGGCCAAGGGTTTCAGCGCGGCGCGCAATCGGCCGATTTCGACCCGTAACCGCGCACGATGGGATTCATCACTGAGCTTCAGGCGAAAAGCCCGGGCAACCAGGGTTTCCCGGGGCACATCGGCCGGCCAGGCTTCGGCCAGTGTCCGTACGAGGCTGAACAAGACCGGCCGCTTCGCCAGCGAAACCGACATGCCGGCGCCGCGCACGGTATAACGACAGGCATCGACCACCAGCGACGTCGAGTCAAGTAAGGCCTGCACGTCGTCGAGCAACAAGGACCGCGACTCTCCATCGCTGATCGAATGTGCGGCGGGACTGTTGAGCATCCGCAACGCGTTTTCGACTTCCGCTACCAGCGCGGGTATCGCCGATTGCTGCGCGGCGAGTTCGGCCCGGGAAAGTGCAGCCCGGGCAGCTTGCGAATGCAAGTGGCGCATGGCGATCCCCGCCGCTACCAGCTCATGGGTCGCGCGCAATGACGGCGGCAACGGTGACGGGTCGAGTTGCGCGAGTTGTTCCTGCGCCTCATCCAGTTGCCCGATCAGCAACAGACGACGGATTTGCAGATACCGTGCATGGGCGGCGTTTACCCAATCACCTTGACGCTCCAGCGTGACCCGCGCCGCATCGAGTGCTTTTACCGGCCAGCCGAGGTCCCGAGAGGCCAGCGCGATCTCGGCTTCGGCGACGAGGCAACGTGCGCGGGCCAGCGTCTCTTGCGGCCCGAACGCCCGAGCCGCCCGACGCACCAACGCCTTGGCTCGCACCAGGTCGCCCAGTTGCGCCATGGCGACTCCACGCAGCGCCAACGCTGGTGCATCGTCACGCAACGCAACCCGGTCCAGCGCGCCAAGCGGATCCCCCGCTGCCAGCGCCTGGGCGGCGGCGGTGATCAGCGAGTCCATCGCAGGCCTGCCATGGGTGTCACTCCCTCGTCGGATAATCCTCTTGAGTCTATCTCAGGGAATCTGATGCTCCCGACAAATCAGCTCCACTTCCCCGGATTGCAGAGGTTCCTGAGTCAACCCGCAAAACGCCCCGCCCGCCACGGTCTGATGAAAGCGGCAGGTGCGGCACAGCCCAAAACCCGGGACGTTTTCGCCTTGCTGAATGTTGCGCAACAGCTCCAGCAGCAAGCCTTGCAGGTCTTCAGCACGCGCGCCCATGCGCTGGGCGGCATTGACCAGAAACGATGGCGGCAGCACCGCATCGAGCAGCGCTTGGGCGGGTGCCGTGAGTACCAGATGCACGCTGCGCTTGTCCCGGGCATCTGGCTGTTTGGTCAGCAGCCCTTTGCTCTCGAGGGCCTTGAGCGATTGCGACACAGTGCCCTTGGTCAGCCCCAGGTATTCGGTCACCGCCAACGGGGTGTCGGAGTAGCGATTGCAACGGCCAAGGTACATCAGGGCACTGAGCTGAATCGGCTGCAGGTCCGCCAACATCGGGTGCTCGCGAAACCAGACACGGGTCAGGCTCGACAACCTTTCCAGCAGATCAAAAAGCACAGGGCAAATCCTTCATCAAAAGCGTTGATAAATAGTATCGGATAAAAACCTTATTGACAAAATATCGGCTTGTCGTAGGCTTTGTAGTATCGATCCGAAACAGTAAATCCATTTTTGTAAGGGAGGTTCGTATGAAAACCGCACTGGCACTCACCCTCGGCGCCTTGATCGCTACCCAGGCCCTGGCCCATGACGCGCAGGGTATTCAGAGCGCAAAAGGTAAAACCGACGCCGCGTTCGACCTGGTCAATACCCGCGTCTTCAAGGAAGGCAACAATCTGGTGTTCGAACAATTGGTCGACGGCAAGGCTGGCAGTCGTGTGCCGACCGCCAAGGGTTCGTTTGCCGGTGCCGAGGTGTTCAGCTACGTCTGGCCGACCAGTCTCGACAGTTCGGCTGTGGGTTTTGAAGAGAAGTCCGGCATCCTTGCGCTGGCCCTGACATCGCACCCGGACTTCGATGACACCCCGCAACTGGACGAAAACAAGGACGGCAAGAAAGACAACGACGGCGGTCTCTGGCATTCCCATTGGGTGGTGCTGACCAAGGACGAAAACTGCGGACCCGGCGGCTTGAAGGTTCGGGATATTCCCAAGGATGCCAAACCGAAATTGCCGGCCACCTGGCCGGGCGCACCGATTTACATCGATTCTCCCGGCTACGACCTGAGCGTCGAGAAAAACGCCGCGAAGATCCGCGTGCCGCTGGCGGCAGTGGGCTTCCCTGAAAGCTTCAACTACGACGGCGTCACGGCGGCACTGAAGGTCAATGCCGACCTGCACAATCCGTTGCTGTGTGTCAGCAGCGTCTATGACATTGCCTCGGGTGACCTGTCGTTGCCGGGCACCTGGAAACTCAAGGAGGGCAAATGATGAGCATCAAAGTCTTCGATACCCACGTGCGCACCAAAGATGGCCGTTACCTGCATTTCGATGTCTTGATCGAGAACAACGACCCTGAGTTGGCAAAGTCGTACGCGCGCCGCTTCCTTGAACAACAGGGCGTTCAGGACGAAGATATCGCCCAGGACCGCTGCCTGTTCTGCCACGTCGAACCGAGCAATCCGCAAGTGGCGGCGGCCATCAGTGAGCAAGGCTATTTCATCCTCAAACTGCAAGGTTGCCAGGAGTAATGCGATGAACACGTATCAGCCCATGAACTGCGACTTGTACGACTATCTGGAGGTCGCCTGCATGCGCGGTTATCGACTGGATGTCGAGTTGAAGGACGGCACGCGCCTGGAGGCGAAGGCGCTGGACACGCGTACTTCCGCCGATAAGGAAGAGTTCCTGCGCGTTGAAACGGCAAACGGCCAACAGGAGATCCGCCTGGACCAACTGCTGGCCATCACGCCACTGGACGCCAATGCGCAGTTCGGCCGGGTGTTGTTGACCGACGCCGCCTGCACGTTCTAACGCCAGCCTCAGACCAGCGACATGCCGCCGTCAACGTGCAATTCGACGCCGTTGACGAACGAACTGTCGCTGGACGCCAGGTACAACGCCGCTTGCGCGAGTTCTTCGGCCATGCCCAGTCGACCGGCAGGAATCATGTCCGCCATCATTTGCTCAAAGCCGGGACGGTCTTCTTCCGAAACGCCCAGCTTGCCGATGATCGCCGTATCGACCGGCCCCGGACTCAACACGTTCACACGTATGCGCCGGGCGCGAAGCTCCAGCGCCCAATGGCGTGCAAACGCGGCGATGGCCGCTTTGGAGCCGGCGTACACCGCATGCCCGTCGAGTACTTTTGTGGCTGCCAGGGAGCTGGTCAAAATGATGCTGGCGCCGTCGCGCAACAACGGCGCGATCGATTGCACACCGAAGAACACGCCACGGGTATTGATGTTGAATTGCGCGTCGAACTCCTCCGGCGTGACCTTATGGGAAGGCGTCAGAGTGATGACTCCGGCATTGGCCATGTAGATATCCAGCGCACCGAAGCGCGCCATGACTTGCTCGGCTACCTCGGCATGGTGCTCAAGGCTGGCGACATCGCCCTTGATGCCAATGGCGCCGTGACCGATCTGGCGGACGGCTTCGTCCAGCACCTCTTGCCGACGTGCCGTGATAATCACCTGAGCCCCCTCTTTGGCGAATAGGCACGCCGAGGCCAGACCAATGCCGCTGTTGCCGCCGGTAATCACCGCGACCTTTCCATTAAGACGTTGCATCTGCTGACTCCGCTTGTAGAAGGAGCGCAGTATCATGTCGCTCGTCCAGCGCCAACCAGTCCAGAAAAAGGCACATCTATTGTGCTTCGGAGTCACAAGATGCCCAGCCTGTTGAACCAGTCGGCCAGCCTGATTGCCTTCGTCCGCGCAGTGGAAGCCGGGTCGTTCAGTGCCGCCGCGCGCAACGCCGGGACCACGCCGTCGGCCATTTCCAAAAGCATCAGCCGACTGGAAACAGAGCTCAATGCCAAGCTGTTCCGCCGCTCCACACGGATGCTCAGCCTGACGCCCGAGGGGCAGGCATTTTTCGAGCGTGTGGCGCCGCTGTTGCAAGCCATCGATGATTCGGCCGACGCGCTGCGTCACACCGGCGGCGCGCGCGGTCATCTGCGGGTCAGCATGCCCAGCGATCTCGGGCGCTTGCTGATGCCGAGAATCCATTCGGTATTCCTCACCGATCACCCCGACGTGGAGCTGGACCTGACCTTGCTCGATCACCACGTTGACGTGATTCGCGAGGGTTACGACGTGATTTTCCGTGCGGGCACGCTCACTGACAGTGACTTGAAAAGCCGCACACTCGCTCGCCTCGACATGGCACTGGTGGCCTCCCCGGCGTTCCTGCGCGAATGGGGTAACCCGGGCACCGTCGAAGAGCTGCGCGACCTGCCCTTCGTACGCTATCAACTGAAGGGAAGAACCCTGCCCATTGTCTTTGCCGATGGTGAAACCCTGATGCCCCGAGGACGCATCGGACTGGACTCGGGTTTCGGCTTGCGTGCCGGCGCGCTGGGCGACATGGGGGTCGCCTACCTGATGAAATGCACGGTGAAGCAAGACCTGGATTCCGGGGCGTTGATCCAACTATTGGCCGACCGCCCGCTGCCGATGCTGGCGATACATTCGCTGCATGCCTTTGGCGCGCTGACGCCGATCAGGATCAAACTGTTTGCCGATTTTGTTCAGCAAGAGCTGCTAAGGCTGGGCCGGCATTGATACCAAGTCATACGATCTCTTTGGTTTTATTCATCACAACACGAATACAACGAATGCTTTGCGCATCGCCAGAACAGAGGTTTTAAGCACACATCAGCCTTGTCCCGTCGAATCGAATGCGGTACAACCTTCCATCAAGTTGTACGACAACATAATAAAAACACCCGCCCACTCTTCGCAGTGGCGCACTTGATTCGAGAGCCTGCCATGACCCGCCCGACAGCCCGGCCAGAAACGCCGTTGCCCTTTCCCCGCCATTTAGCCGTGTTGATTTTGTTGTGCATGGGTTGCGCCTTCGCCGGTAACCATGTCGCGGCGCGGGTGGCCTTTGATGACGGCGCCGGGGTGTTGCTGGCGATTCTGATGCGCTCGGGCGGGACATTGCTGGTGTTGGCCGCGCTGGTACTTTGGCAACGCCAGAGCTTGCGTTTGCCGTCGGGGGCATGGCGTTGGCAACTGCTGTTGGGGTTGCTGATTGCTACCCAGAGCCTGTGCTTGTATTCGGCCGTTGCCCGAGTGCCGGTGGCGTTGGCGTTGTTGGTGGCCAACGTCTTTCCGATCTTGCTGGCGCTGCTCACCTGGGCGTTGGGTGGCGCACGCCCCACCGCGCGTACGGCTTCGCTGATGGGCCTGATTCTGCTGGGCCTGGTGTTTGTGCTGGACGTGCCCGGGCGTCTCGCCGACAGCGCCAGTGTCGGCCCGCAATGGTGGCTGGGCGTGGCCCTGGCCTTTTGCGCCGCCAGCGTGTTTGCCTGTGCATTGTGGATCACCGATCACAAGCTATCCGAGGTGCGCGGTTCGGTGCGCAGTCTGCTGACGATCTTCATCGTGTTCAGCAGTATCAATCTGGCGGGCATGAGCGGCGCAGTGCCCGGCGGCTTGAACCTGCCGGCTAGCAGCACCGGCTGGCTGGCGCTGGCGACGCTGGTGGTGCTCTACGGCACAGGGTTCATTGTGCTGTTCATTTCTGTGCCGCGCCTGGACATGCCACGCAATGCCCCGGTGATGAACATCGAACCACTGGCCACGCTGCTGATGGGCTGGGTGGTGCTGGACCAGATGCTCAGTGCCGGTCAGGTGGTGGGGGGCGTGATTGTCGTCACCGGCATTGTGCTGCTGACGTACCGCAAGGTCGCCGCACCATCAAGTGTGACGCGTCCAGTCGCCGCCCGGAGTCGAGAATCATCCAATCGTTGAAAACAGTTACCCAAGCGTGAAAAAACAAGCCTCGAGTCTTAACGACTCGGGGCTTTTTAGTGCACTGCGTTGTGAGCCTTATTCAGCGAAAGGCTCAGGCATCAACCTTCTCCACGGTCAACGCATCGACGGATGGAGCACTGGCAGACAACCAGTTCTTGCGATCAGCCAGTGGCCAACGATCGTTGTAAAACCAGGTCAGGACGGCACCGTCCGAATCACGAACCAAGCGGTTGCCTTCTATTTTCCAGGCGACGGCGTAGTTCCAGTACGACATGTAGAGCAGGTTCCAGAGGCTCTCGTAAGAGACCCAGTCGCCCTGTTCATCCTGTAAATAGATCTTGCCGTCGCTATGGGTGTAAGGCTTGAGAACCGCCGCCCTCGACCCGGGTACACAGTAGTTCTCATAAGCCATCGCATCGCCATTGTTGCGACACAACCACTGGCCGCCGATGTCCTTGCCCGGCAAGCTGATCTTGATTTTGAAGGGGTTGCCCCACGCGCTGGCATTTTTCAGGTCAGGTTGGTCCTGGCGGGAAACAGCGCCCACAGGTGCAGCCAGTGGCGACAGGTTTTTTGGATCGAGTGATTCGTTCACAATTGTCTCTCCGATAGTGCCGGGCAAGCCGGCGAGGGTCATGAGTCAGTACCCGCTCGATATGGACTACGGAGCACAACTGCGTTGCTCGACCACGTGGCGCGAGATCCAGACTTGTTCCAGATGCAACAATATTTCAAGCACGACAAAGGGCCGCCCGATTCGCCACAGGCAAAGGTTGCATGTGCAGACGAGGCTTGGTCGCTGGGTGGTGGTTTGGAGTGTTACGGGGCAGGTATCGACATAGGCAGTCCTTTGGCAGATTACACGTCCAGAGTGCAATGCCGGCAGCCGGGACGCGCGTCCCGTCACAAGCGTGGGGAGGCTAGTAGACGACCTATGGGTCCGCCAGTGCGGTCAGGCGCAAAATGGCGGGTCAGTCACAGTTTGCCAAGCTGAAACTGCGCCCACTGAAATTAACGCCTTGATAAACAAGGATCACATGAAAAGCCTTTCCCGCAGCAACAAGCGTAACCAGAGATTGCAGTGCCTGTCCTCCCGCAGGTAGTATTGAGAACGACTCTCACTAACATCTGGAAATGAATCCGGTGCAACCTCCTTCGCCCAGCAAGCTGAGTTACTTTTTCAGCGATCACCACCGTTGGCTGCTGCAGCATATTCAGCGACGGCTGCGCAATCATGCGGACGCCGAGGACACCGCCGCCGATACGTTCTGCCAATTGCTGGTGGCGCGAGTCGACCCTGACAGCATCGAACAGCCTCGCGCCTATTTGTCGACCATTGCACGCCGATTGATCTTCGATCGACACCGTCGGCGCAAGCTGGAACTGGCCTACCTGGAACGCCTGTCTGGCTTGCCAGAATTGTTGGCGCCCTCCCCGGAAGAACAATTACAGCTGATCGAAGCGCTGGTGGCCATCGACAAGGCGCTGGATGGTTTGCCGATGGTGGTGAAGGCAACGTTCCTCTACAGCCAACTGGACGGCATGAGTTACGTGGCCATCGCGCGCAAGCTCGAATTGTCGGAGCGCACGGTCAGCCGCTACATGAAACAGGCCTTGCGCCAGTGTTACCTGAGCGAGCAAATGTCATGAGCAAGCCGCGCCTGGACCCTGTCAGCGAACAAGCCATCGACTGGATGGTGCGGCTGCGCGCCGATACGCCGAGCGCCGCGTTGCAGGAGCGTTTCAACGCATGGCTGAACATGGACCCCGCACACGCGCAGGCCTGGGCCAGGTTGCATGAGCGTCTGGGCGGCTCGTTCAACACGGTGCGTGCGCTGGATCGACGTGTGCCCGGCCAGACCGAACACGCCCGTCAATTGCTGCTGCAACCTCAAAGTTCGCGGCGTGATGCGCTGCGGGTGATTGCAGGTTTGGGTCTGCTCGGGGGCGGTTTGTGGCTTGGCGCGCGCAGCCCACTGGGTGACTCGCTGATGGCCGATCTGCACACCGGTCGCGGGCAGCGCGAGCAATTCAATCTGGCCGATGGCAGCCGCCTGAGCCTGAATGCCGACAGTGCGGTGGATCTGCAGTTCGACGATCAGCAAAGGCTGGTGATCCTGCGCCGCGGCGAACTGATCATCCAGGTGGCCGCCGACCCGCACCGCCCTTTGCGCGTGCGCACTGCCCAAGGCGAAGTGCGTGCCTTGGGTACCCGTTTCCTCGTGGCCCAGGAGCAACAGGCCACTCGCGTGGTGGTGCTGGAACACTCCGTGCGGGCGAGCCTCTTCGCGGGCAGCGAACTTGATTTGCAGGAGGGTCAAGCCGCCCTGCTCTACGCCGGGCGCATCGAGCCATTGACCAGTGATCAGCGACATCGTGCCGACTGGCTCCGCGGGCGACTCAACGTCCTCGATGACCCACTGGAAAAAGTCGTGGACGCCCTGCGCCCCTACAGCCGTGGTTTTGTCCGCGTAGCCCCAGAGGTTCGGGGCTTGCGAGTCCAGGGCGTATTCCCGCTCAACGACCCCGAGCGCACCCTCAGTGCGCTGGCTGAAACCCTGCCGATTCGCGTCGATCACTACAGCCCCTGGCTGACCTTGATCCGTGCAAAATCAGCCCGACAATAATTATTTTTGAAAATCACTCTTATTTGTGTCCGGTTTTCATTTCTCGCCCCACCTATCTCCTGACACTTCCAAACGTTTCAGGAGAATGCTGTGCTCAACCCGTGGTCCCACACTCTGTCGCTAACCATTGCCCTGGCAACCCTGGCGAGCCCCGCCCTGGCGCAGGCTCAAACCCTGCCGTTCAATTTGCCCGCCGGCCCACTCGCCAGCACGTTGAATGCCATCGCCAGCCAAAGCGGTCACATCATTTCTCTGGAGCCTTCGCTGGTGCAGGGTAAACAGGCACCGGCGGTCATCGGCCAGTTCTCGCCTGAAGAAGCGATGCAACAGGCGCTGTCGGGCAGTGGCCTGCAATTGCGCGTGACCGGGCAAGGCAATTTCAGCGTCGAGCCGACGGCGGGCAGCAATGCCACCCTGCAACTGGGCGTGACCAACATCGTCGAGAACAGCGCCGAAGCCACCACCGAAGGCTCGGGCTCCTACGCGGCAAAAGCGGTGACCATCGGCAAAGGCACCCACACCCTCAAGGAGATTCCGCAGTCGGTCACGGTGATGACCCGCAAACAGATGGATGACCAGAACCTGGTCGATCTCAAAGATGCGGCCAACCAGACCACCGGACTGGTCGGCGTACAAGGCGTCGGCAAAGGCTTGATCCTGACCTCCCGCGGTTTCCAGATCGATGACTGGCAGTACGACGGCGTGCCGATCCCGCGTAACACCTATGCGCTGGGTAACTGGGCGACACAGGACCTGATTTTCTTCGATCGCATGGAAGTCCTGCGCGGCGCCTCCGGATTGCTGCAAGGCACCGGCAGCCCGGGCGGCGCCATCAATCTGGTACGTAAACGCGGCCAGAATGCACCGACCGTGACCGTGACCGGCAAGGCAGGTTCGTGGGATCACTACGGCCTGCAACTGGATGCCGGCGGCCCACTGAACCAGACAGGCACCGTGCGCGGGCGCATCGTGGCCGACGAAGACCAGAGCGACTCCTTCATCGATTACGAGTGGAGCAAGACCCACTCGTTGTACGGGGCGCTGGACATCGATCTGCGTGAGGACACGACCCTGGGCCTGGCGGTCAGCCAATCCAAGGGCGAGTCGCGCCCGATGATCCGCGGTCTGCCGCGCTATGCCGGCGGCGCACCGGTCGATATATCACGCTCAACCTACACCGGCGCGCGCTGGAACCATTCGGACATCGATGTCACCACGGTCTATGCCGATCTCGAACACCGCTTCAACGACGACTGGGCGTTCAAGGTCGGCGCCGTGCGCATGACCGAAGACAATCAGGCGAAAAACCAGCGCGTGCAAAGTGCCGGCGATGGCCTCGAAGCCGATGGCAGCGGCGTGCAATACGCCGACTTCGTGACAGATTTCGATTCGACCAAGCTCGGCCTGGACATGAACCTTGTCGGCCACTTCGACGCCTTGTCTATGCAGCATGAAGTGATGCTGGGCGGTAACTATTCCAAATACACTTCGGACGACCGCTTCGCCCGAACCTTCAATGACAGCACCGACACCCTCTTCGGCATCAACCACAACCGCCCGGAAATCAGCTACGATGGCTTGATCAATACCGCCGGTGGTCGCGGTACGCCGAGCAAATACGACATCCGCCAAAAAGGCCTGTACGGCAGTTGGCGAGTCAAGCCGATCGAGCCGTTGACTCTGGTGCTCGGCTCGCGGGTAAGCTGGTACGACTACAGTTACAAGTCATGGACCCAGGCCGCGTTCAGCGACGTTGCCACCGCCAATCCGGAAAGCACCGCCAACGAAACCGGAGAAGTTACGCCCTACGCCGGGATCGTCTACGACTTGACCCGTGAGTGGGCGGTGTATGCCAGCTACACCGATGTGTTCGAACCGCAAACCGTGCGCGACGCCGGCGGTTCGATGCTCAAACCGGTGATCGGCAGCAACTACGAGATCGGCCTCAAGGGCGAGCTGATGGAGGGTCGGGTCAACACGTCCCTGGCCGTGTTCCGTTACGACCAGGAGAACCGTGCACTCAACGACCTGGCTTCGGGTTTCGCCTGCGACGGTTGGTATTGCTCGACGGCCTCAGGCAAGGTTCGCAGCCAGGGGATCGAGGCCGAAATCAGCGGCGAAGTACTCACCGGCCTGCAGCTGTTTGCCGGCTACACCTACAACACCACCAAGTACCTGGATGACCCGGTCAACGAAGGCAAAGTCTTCAGCACCTGGACGCCCAAGCACATGTTGCGGGTCTGGAGCGACTATCAGTTCAGCGGCGACTGGCGCCGTGTCAGCACCGGCCTGGGCTTCACCACCCAAAGCCATACGCTGGGTTATGAGCACACCTTCGACGTACCGGGTTACACCGTGTGGAATGCCCGCGTCGGCTACCAGCTCACGCCGGAAATCGGCCTGGCACTGAACGCCAACAACCTGTTCGACAAGCACTACTACACGGCGGGATACAACCAGCTCGACGGCAACAACAACTTCGGTGATCCGCGTAACGTGATGTTCAGCGTGAAATACACCCCGGAGTTTTGAGACTAAACACAAATCACTCCCTGTAAGAGCGAGCCTGCTCGCGATGAGGACCTGATATTCAATGATGATGCTGAATGACAGACCGCTATCGCGAGCAGGCTCGCTCCTACAGGGGATTTTCTGGGCCCAGACTTTATTTATCCGACTTGATCGCCGTCCACGCACGCGTACGCACCCGCTCAAGCTTCTGCGGCAACGGCTGCACGACGTATAGGGTTTTCAGCGCTTCGCTGGTCGGCGTCAGGTTCGGGTTGCCGGTGATTTCCTTGTTGATCAGCGGCAGCGAATCCTTGTTGGCATTCGGGTAACCGAGGAAGTCGCTGATCGGTGCGATGACTTTCGGCTCCAGCAGCGTGTTGAGGAATTCGTGGGCTTCTTCGACGTTCTTCGCGCTTTTTGGAATGGCGAACGTGTCGAACCAGATCGGCGCGCCTTCCTTCGGCAAACGCCAGTCGACGACCACGCCATTGCCCGCTTCTTTGGCGCGATTGCCGAACTGGTAGAAGCTGCCGGAGTAACCGATGGCCACGCAGATATCACCGTTGGCGATGTCGGTCATGTACTTGGCGGAGTTGAAGTAGGTGACGTACGGCCGAATCTTCAGCATCAACGCCTTGGCTTTTTCGTAGTCATCGGGGTTCTGGCTGTTGGGGTCCAGCCCCAAATAATGCAGGGCCAGCGGCAGGATTTCCGAAGGCGAGTCGAGCATCGCTACGCCGCAGGACTTGAGCTTTTCCATATTCTCGGGCTTGAACACCAGGTCCCAGCTGTCCACCGGGGCATTCTCGCCCAGCGCGGCCTTGACCTTCGCCGGATTGAAACCGATCAACACGGTGCCGTACATATAAGGCACGCCGTATTGATTGCCAGGGTCATTCTTGTCCAGCAATTTGAGCAGTGCCGGGTCCTGGTGCTTCCAGTTCGGCAGTTTGGACTTGTCGAGTTTCTGGAACACGCCGGCCTTGATCTGGGTTTCGATGAACTGATTCGAAGGCACCACCAAATCGTATCCCGAGTTACCGGTCAGCAGCTTGGCTTCCAGGGACTCGTTGGTGTCGAACGTATCCCAGGTCACTTTGATCCCGGTTTGTGCGGCGAAGTCCTTGGGCACGGACGGCAGGATGTAGTCCGCCCAGTTGTACACCCTCAGTTCGCGCTGTTCGGCGTGCACCGCGCTGGCCAGCAGCGTCAGCCCACAAACCGTGGCGCCCAGAATGCGTTTCATAGTGTCCATGGATCAGTTCCCCAATGTCAGCTCGTTGGTTTTTTTAGTGTCTGTACACGGCAGTAGCCCTGGAAACGGCCAGGGGCAAGGAAGCAAAGATCTGGTTTTGGATTCGGTCGGTGCTGGCGAATCAGCAATCCGGCTTCGATTCTTGCTGACAGCCTAGACGGTTCACAGCGTGTGATCGGCCAAAAGGGGATCGAAATGGCCATTATCCGTGTCCGGATGGATGAGCAATGGCGGCGCCCTGCCCCGGCTTAGTGCAAAATACGCGGCCAAGGTTGAAATCCGGATCCCGTCGCGCAAGGCTGCAACCCGATCCGTCATGACATTCATTTTTGAGAGAGCCGGTGGTAACCGCATGATTGAAGTCACCGAAGTTTCCATTGCCCAACTGCGCGCTGCGCTCGAATCCGGCCAGACCACGTCGGTCGAGCTGGTCCAGGCTTACCTCGCACGGATCGACGCCTACGACGGCGCCGACACTGCGACCGCGCTCAATGCCGTGGTGGTACGCAACCCGGATGCACTCCAGGAAGCCCAGGCCAGCGATGCCCGTCGGGCCAAAGGCCAGACGCTGGGGCCGCTTGACGGCATTCCTTATACGGCCAAGGACAGTTACCTGGTCAAAGGGCTGACCGCCGCTTCGGGCAGCCCCGCGTTCAAGGATCTGATCGCTTATCGCGATGCGTTCACCGTCGAGCGACTGCGCGCTGCCGGTGCAATCTGCCTGGGCAAGACCAACATGCCGCCCATGGCCAACGGCGGTATGCAACGCGGGGTCTACGGACGCGCCGAAAGTCCGTACAACGCCGATTACCTCACGGCCCCGTTCGCCTCCGGTTCGTCCAATGGGGCGGGTACGGCAACCGCGGCGAGTTTCGCGGCGTTCGGTTTGGCGGAAGAAACCTGGTCGAGCGGTCGTGGTCCGGCGTCGAACAATGGCTTGTGCGCCTATACGCCTTCGCGCGGAGTGATCTCGGTGCGCGGCAACTGGCCGTTGACGCCGACCATGGACGTGGTCGTGCCGTTTGCCAGGACCATGGCCGACCTGCTCGAAGTGCTCGACGTGGTGGTGGCGGACGACCCCGATACCCGTGGCGATCTGTGGCGCCTGCAACCCTGGGTGCCGATTCCGAGTGTTGCGTCGGTGCGCCCCGCTTCTTATTTGGAGCTGGCGGTGAAACCCGATGCCCTGGCGGGTAAACGCCTTGGCGTGCCGCGCATGTACATCAACGCCGACGCGGACGCGGGCACGTCAGAGGCACCGGGCATCGGTGGCCCGACCGGTCAACGCATCAACACTCGTGCCTCGGTGATCGATCTTTGGAAACAAGCACGTTCGGCCCTCGAAGCCGCTGGCGCCGAAGTGATCGAAGTCGATTTCCCGCTGGTGTCCAATTGCGAGGGTGATCGTCCCGGAGCACCGACGGTGTTCAATCGCGGGATCGTGTCCAAGGAGTTCCTGCACCACGAATTGTGGGACCTGACGGCGTGGGCGTTCGATGACTTCCTGCAAGCCAACGGCGATCCGAAGTTGAACCGCCTGGTCGATGTCGATGGGCCGAAAATCTTCCCGCACGACCCGGGCACCCTGCCCAACCGTGAGGGCGACCTGGCCGCCGGCATGGACGAGTACGTGAAGATGGCCGAGCGCGGTATCACGCCGTGGGACCAGATCAGCACCGTGCCCGATGGTCTGCGTGGGCTTGAACAGACGCGCAAGCTTGATCTGGAAGACTGGATGGATCGCCTGGGCCTGGACGCGGTGCTGTTCCCGACGGTCGCAGATGTAGGCCCGGCGGACGCCGACGTCAATCCGGCGTCTGCCGACATCGCCTGGAGCAACGGGGTTTGGGTGGCCAACGGCAACCTCGCCATCCGTCACCTGGGCGTGCCGACAGTCACCGTGCCCATGGGCATCATGGCGGATATCGGCATGCCCGTAGGCCTGACATTTGCTGGCCGCGCCTATGACGACTCGGCGTTGCTGCGTTTTGCTTCGGCGTTTGAGGCAACCGGCAGCAAGCGATTGATTCCGCCGCGCACGCCATCGTTGGCTGGCAAGTGATTGCGGTGACTGTCAGTCGACATTGATGCTGGATGGGATGGCCTCATCGCTAGCAGGCTAGCTCCCACAAGTTTTGTGGTGGTCACGGCGTTTGTGGCTCCGCTCAAATCCAATGTGGGAGCTAGCCTGCTAGCGATGGCGGTGTGTCAGCCAGCATCGATGTCGGGAGTGCTGACCTCATCGCTAGCAGGCTAGCTCCCACAAGTTTTGCGGTGGTCACGGCGTTTGTGGCTCCGCTCAAATCCAATGTGGGAGCTAGCCTGCTGGCGATGGCGGTGTGTCAGCCAGTATCGATGTCGGGAGTGCTGACCTCATCGCTAGCAGGCTAGCTCCCACAGGGTTTTGCGGTGGTCACGGCGTTTGTGGCTCCGCACAAATCCAATGTGGAAGCTAGCCTGCTAGCGATGGCGGTGTGGATTACAACAACGGGATCGAGTAGTTGATGATGAAGCGGCTCTGATCCACATCACGCCCCGCGTCGGTGTTCGACTGGCCGTTGCGCAGTGAGAAACCGACGTTTTTGAACGTGCCCGACTGGACCACGTAGTCGAGGGTCATGTCGCGTTCCCACTCGGACTGATCGCTGCCGTTCTGCACTTTGATGTCCGTGCCCTTCAGGTACACGATCGATGCCTTCAGCCCCGGTACACCCAGCGCGGCGAAGTCGTAGGTGTATTGGCCGAAGTGGGTCTGCTCGCCCGCGCGGGTAAAGCTCTGGATCATGCGGTCGGTGGGCAGGTAGACGCTGCCGCCACCGGCCCCTTTGTCCGGCAGGCTGCCCTGGTTGGGCTGGACGAAGTTACTCCCATCACCCACCCGTTGATGCCCCAGCGTGACCGCGTGGCCACCATTGGCATAAGTGATCATCGCCGCCCAGGTGCTGTTGTCTATTTCACCGTTGTTGTCTTCGGTGTAACCCGACGCGCGATAACCTTGCGCCCGGCCCGCGGCGGAACTGTTGGCACCGCTCGACGTGGTGCGGAAGTAGCGCAAATCGGTGGTGATCGAACTGGCGCTGTCGATCGGCAGCAAATGCGTCAGGCCGACAAAGTTCTGGTTGTAGAAGTCTTCCAGCTGCGCAAAGTAATACTGCGCCTTCAGGGTTTTGCTCAGCTCGTAGTCGCCACCGGCAAAATAGAACTTGTTGCTGTCCCGGGTGGCGCCCGCCACCGACAGCCCGGTACGGTCAGTCGAGGCCCGTCCGACCGCCTGCTCCAGCAAACCACCGGTCAGGGTCAAGCCGTCGATGTCTTTCGACGTGACCTGCGTACCAGTGAACGACTGCGGCAGCACACGCGCATCGTTGGAGATCAGGATCGGCAACTTCGGTAACAGCGTGCCGTAGCGCAGCTCGGTTTTGGCAATGCGCATTTTCGCGGTCGGGCCAAAGCTGCTCCAGCTGTCGGCAGCGTCGTCGCCATCGCTGGGGATCATGCCGCTTCCGACGTGGCGCCCGCGTCCGCTGTCCAGCGTCACGCCAAGCAACGCTTGGGCGTCCAGGCCAAAACCGACGGTGCCCTGGGTAAATCCGGACTCATAGCGCAGTACAAAACCCTGTGCGGTCTCTTCGGTTTTAGACGGGTCTGCCGCGCCGTCGCGGTTGTCGCTGTTGAAGTACAGCGTGCGCATCGAAAGCGTGGCTTTGCTGTCTGCCAGAAAGCCATGGGCGCCGTCTGCGGCCTCGGCGCTCATGGAGCCGGCGGCCAGCAGAATGGCGGTGGGAATTGCTCGTTTGAACATACGGTGCTCCTGAATGTTTTCTTGTTTTTTTAGGTTCGCCGCCCATTCGGACGCGACGGATCCCCCCCGTCACGAGCGCGCAAACTCACCCGCCCGATGGAGAACCATCAGCATCGGTACGTCGAAGCGGCGGGTTGGAAGTCAGAGTGGCCAGCGCCACTCGAAAGGGTCACGTCGAATGAATCGTGAAACTCTTAAAACATTTCGAGGCGCAATTATCAAACGAGGTGAAAGTAGTTTTCGTGGAGGGATAAGGGTTGTCGTACAGAGGCATGGGTGAACGCCGTATTTGAAAATCCACCCTGCGGGTTTTCATCGATTTTCTCCGTTCATTCCATTCATTCGCGACCCGCCGGGCAATGGTCGATACTGCAGGTCACCCCTTGTGCCGAGGAGATGAACAATGTCCCTGACGCTCTACTACCATCCGCTTTCGTCGTTCTGCCACAAAGTGCTGGTCGCGCTCTACGAGTACGGCATCGAATTCGAGACCAGGCTCATCGACCTTTCCAGCGAAAAAGACCGAGAGGAATTGAAAGCGCTTTGGCCACTGTGCAAGTTCCCGGTGATCGTTGACCAGAAGCATCCCCACGGGTTGCCGGAGTCGAGTGTGATCATCGAGTACCTGGACCGGTTTTATGCAGGCGAGCACTGCCTGCTGCCCAGTGATTGGGAGACGGCGTTGCAGGTGCGGCTGTGGGACCGGTTTTTTGACCAGTACGTGCAAGGGCCATTACAGCGGATAGTCGCCGACCGGCTGCATGAAACCCAGGGTGACATGACCGCAGAACACAATACGCTGACGACCGCGTACGGCATGCTCGACCGCCAGTTGGCCTGCCGAAACTGGGTGGCGAGCCAGACGTTCAGCATGGCCGACTGCGCCGCAGCACCGGCGTTGTTTTACGCCAGCACCCTCCTGCCATTGCCTGATGACCACGGCCATTTGCGTGGGTATTTCGACAGGCTGATGCAGCGGCCCTCGGTTGAGCGGGTGATCGAACAAGCCAAACCCTGGTTTGCTTTCTACCCATATGCCGAAGCGATACCGGAACGGTTTCGCTGAACACCTGCCATCGATTGGCCCGCCCCTTGCTTTGGCACCTTCGCGCATTCACAAATCGGCGGGGGTGTTCATGGCAGGACAAACAACGATGGCGGTGTTCATCACTGCCTTGATCGCCGCAGCGATCATTCTGGCCACGATCTGCGCAGCAGCGGCGGCCACTTGGGTGACGGGAGCAACGTTTGCGGCGATTGGCCTGATCGAAAAGGTCGCGCCGGATATACAGCTGCTGGCCACGCTTTCCCTGACGCCGCAGCCGGCCATGCTGATGGCGGCGATGCAGGCCACCGGCCTGATGACGATTACGCAACTCATGCAGGAAGTGAATCTGGTGATGATTACCGTCACCCTTTGAGGCTTTATCTATTTCTTTTAACTACGTCTAACCCCCAATTCCAGTCGATTCCCGCCCCCAAACAGGTCACCAGATTCAGGGCTTTGCCCCAATATCGGGGGCACAAAGGGTCAGTTCTGACTCAGCCAAACCGACTTTGAAAACATCAACCGTGACCTGCCCGGCCACACGACCGACTGGCCACGAACGGTTGCGGATGGGCCGATCCCGGCCTATGGTCCAGACACAACAATATCGACGATCGGCGCCATGACCCGCCGTCAATTCTGTTCATCCAAAGCGCCTTTGCGCAGCGAGGTGACCACATGCCTAATGATTCCCGTCCCGCGGTACTCGAACTGATCGGCAACACGCCACTGGTGCGTGTCAGTCGTTTCGATACTGGCCCATGCACCCTATTTCTGAAGCTCGAATCACAGAACCCCGGCGGTTCGATCAAGGACCGTATCGGTCTGGCGATGATCGACGCCGCCGAGCGCGATGGCCGCCTGCGACCCGGAGGCACCATCGTCGAAGCGACTGCCGGCAACACCGGCCTGGGCCTGGCGCTGGTCGGCCGCGCCAAGGGTTACCGGGTGGTGCTGGTAGTTCCGGACAAAATGTCCACCGAGAAAGTCCTGCACCTCAAGGCCATGGGCGCCGAAGTGCACATCACTCGCTCAGATGTGGGCAAAGGTCATCCAGAGTATTACCAGGACGTTGCCGCCCGTTTGGCGAAGGACATTCCCGACGCTTTTTTTGCCGACCAATTCAACAACCCGGCCAACCCCCTAGCCCACGAATGCAGCACCGCGCCGGAGATCTGGGCGCAGACTCAACATGATGTCGATGCCATCGTCGTGGGTGTCGGCTCGGCCGGCACACTCACCGGCCTCACGCGCTTCTTCAAACGCGTGCAGCCGGAGCTGGAAATGGTACTGGCCGACCCGGTCGGTTCGGTGATGGCCGAATACAGCCGCAGCGGCACCCTCGGCACACCCGGCTCGTGGGCGGTGGAAGGCATTGGCGAAGACTTCATTCCGTCGATCGCCGACCTCTCCAGCGTGCGCCACGCTTACTCCATCAGCGACGAGGAAAGCTTCGATCACGCCCGCCAGTTACTGCGCGCCGAAGGGATTCTCGGCGGGTCATCGACCGGCACTCTGCTGGCTGCAGCGTTGCGTTACTGCCGCGAGCAGACCGAACCGAAACGCGTGGTCAGCTTTGTCTGCGACACCGGCACCCGCTACCTGTCGAAGGTCTACAACGACCAATGGATGAGCGATCAAGGCTTGCTGCAAAGCAAACGCTACGGCGATTTACGCGACGTGATTGCGCGGCGCTTCGAGGACGGCCGGGTGATCAGCGTCGGCCCCGACGACACCCTGCTGACCGCGTTCCAACGCATGCGTCTGGCGGATGTTTCGCAATTGCCGGTGTTGGTCGATGGTCAGCGATTGGTCGGGGTGATCGACGAATCCGACATTCTGCTGCGTGTGCACCAGGACGCTTCGCACTTTCGCCAGACCGTCTCCGGCGCCATGACCGACAAACTGCAAACCCTGCCACCCGCCGCCAGCCTCGCTGAACTGCAGGCGGAACTCGACCGCGGGCTGGTGGCGATCATCGCCGACGCTTCGGGCTTCCACGGTCTGATTACCCGGTTCGACTTGCTCAATCATCTACGGAGATCCCTTGCATGAGCCAGCACGATAAAACGGGCGCCCCCCGTGGTTTTGCCACCCGCGTGATTCACGCCGGGCAAGCGCCGGACCCATCCACCGGGGCGCTGATGCCGCCGATCTACGCCAACTCCACTTACTTGCAACAAAGCCCCGGCGTGCACAAAGGCCTCGACTACGGACGCTCGCACAACCCGACCCGCTGGGCACTGGAACGCTGCGTGGCGGATCTCGAAGGTGGAACCCAGGCGTTCGCCTTCGCCTCCGGGCTGGCGACCATTTCAACGGTGCTGGAACTGCTCGACGCAGGCTCGCACATTGTCTCTGGCAATGATTTGTACGGCGGGACTTTCCGTCTGTTCGACAAGGTGCGCCAGCGCAGCGCCGGGCACCGCTTCAGCTTTGTCGACCTGACCGACCTCGCAGCCTTCAAAGCCGCGTTGCAGGACGACACCCGCATGGTCATGGTCGAAACGCCGAGCAATCCGCTGCTACGCCTGACCGACCTGGCCGCCATCGCCCGCACCTGCCGCGACCGGGGCATCATCTGCGTGGCTGACAATACTTTTGCCAGCCCGTGGATACAGCGCCCACTGGAGCTGGGCTTCGACATCGTGCTGCACTCGACCACCAAGTACCTGAACGGTCACTCGGATGTAATCGGCGGCATCGCTGTTGTTGGCCAGAATGCTGAGCTGGCCGAACGCCTGGGCTTTCTGCAAAACGCCGTGGGCGCCATCGCCGGGCCGTTTGATGCGTTTCTCACGTTGCGCGGGGTCAAGACCCTGGCGCTGCGCATGGAGCGCCACTGCAGCAACGCGCTGGAGCTGGCGCAATGGCTGGAGCAGCAACCGCAAGTGGCACGTGTCTATTACCCTGGCCTGCCCTCGCACCCACAACATGAACTGGCGCGCCAGCAAATGCGTGGCTTCGGCGGGATGATATCGGTCGACCTCAACACCGACCTGGCAGGCTCAAAACGCTTTCTCGAAAACGTGCAGATCTTCGCCCTGGCCGAGAGCCTGGGCGGCGTCGAAAGCCTGATCGAACACCCGGCAATCATGACCCACGCCACCATCCCCGTGGAAACCCGCGCACAACTGGGCATCGGTGATGCGTTGGTGCGGCTGTCGGTGGGGGTAGAAGACATCGAAGACCTGCGCGCGGACCTCGCACAGGCACTGGCACGAATTTAACGCGAACCGAGCGAGATGCCGGCATCTGCAACATCGATGGCGCCTGACACGCCGCCATCGCGAGCAGGCTCGCTCCCACATTTTGATCTGCAGGGAACACAAATTTCGCGTTCACCCCAACCACTGTGGGAGCGAGCCTGCTTGCGATGAGACTGGTACATTCAATATCGATGGCGCCTGATACGTCGCAATAAACTTCGATGGAATTTTTTTCGGATACTCAAGACATGTCCAACCCAGACACTTCCCTGCAAGACACCGCGGCACCCGACGGCGTTTGTTACGGCTGCGGTGGCAGCAACCCTCACGGTTTGCACATCAAAAGTTACTGGCATGAAGACGGCGTGCATGTCGTCGCCGAACACGTCCCGGATGCCAAATACTGCGGCTGGCCGGATCTGGTCTACGGCGGGTTGATCGCGATGCTGGTCGACTGCCATTCCAACTGGGCAGCGATGGCCTACCACTACCGCGCAGAAAACCGCGAAGTCGCCAGCCTGCCACGCATCAACTGCGTGACCGGCAACCTGGGCATCAAATTCATCAAGCCGACGCCCATGGGCGTGCCGCTAACGTTGCGGGCGAAAGTCGAAGGCGAAGTCGGACGCAAAACCCGCGTCATCTGTGAAGTATTCGCCGGGGATGTGTTGACGGCGGTCGGCGACTCGGTTTTCGTTCGGGTCGATACCGGCCAACTGGCAGACGCCGCGCACGGTCGCTAAGTGCAGCGCCGGGCGTCATCACTCTTCTTCTATGAGCGCTGTGATCCGCCCGGATCGTTCCGCGGCGAGCAGCGCGGCATAGTCCTTGGCGTTCTGGTCGGCATAGGCCATGGCAAATTGGCCGATGGCCTGGTCGAAGGAGTCCGATTTCCCCAGGTAGCCGCTGATGAGCGCGGCGTCCCCGGATTTCGCGTGGGCGCGGGCCAGGGTCTGACCGCACCATTGCGCGTACCGCTTCAGGCGCGCCGCGGTTATGCCCTCGATGGGCGCCGACATTTTCATGTCGCGCAACTGCCTCACAAAGAAGTCCCGACCGTTCTGGCCACGTGTCCAGCCCAGAAAAATATCGCTTGAGGACTGCATCAAGCGCTGTCCGGTGACCACCCGCTCACCCTGATTGTCGTAATCGCTCTTGCCTGCATAAGGCGCCAACACCGAGGGACAGGCCTCCTTGAATTGCAGCAGCAGCGGATGGTTTTCGGCGGAGAAAAACAGCCCGACAAAACAATACGTGCCGACACTACCGATCCCCACCGCTTTGACCGCAATGTCTTCGAGGCGATAACGATCAAACAGCACACGACGTTCATGGGGCAACGACAGGCGATAACCCTGCAGCGCCTCCCGTGCCCGCTCCAGGAAGTTTTTTTCATCGACATGATAAAGAATCGGCGGCTGATCGATCAGCCGCCTGCGCCCCGCCACTTCGCTGCTGATCTTGGGGTACAGATAATCGCCGACCCGTACTTTGGCCTTGGCCACCACCTGCTCGCGAAACTTCTTCACCTCGGCCGTGGGCGCCATGTCGATGATCGCCTGGGCATCTAGACGGTCATACCAGACTTCCAGCGGGCTCAGTTTCGACAGCTTGCGCAGGCGCTCACGGTAAGCACGCACGCACTCCATCGCAGCCGTTATCGAGGCCTTTTTGCCGAGCCGGTTATCCCCTGCCGCCACGACAAAACTGATCGCCAGGCGCTTCACATCCCACTCCCAGGGGCCTGGAAGCGTTTCGTCAAAATCATTGATGTCAAAAATCAGGTTGCGCTCGGGCGTCGCGAACAGGCCGAAGTTCAACAGGTGGCAATCACCACAGGCCTGCACGTTGATGCCCGTGATCGGCGTGGTTGCCAGGTCATGGGCCATCAACCCCGCAGAGCCGCGCAAAAACGTGAACGGGCTGCGCATCATGCGCCCGTAACGTACCGGCACCAGATTGGCCAGCCGATAGCGGTTGGATTTTTCCAGCAGCTCAATCGGGTCGCGGTGTTTGCGCGGGGGTTTCCATTCGGCGTGCAGCGCGTGCGGCAGGCTCTGGCTCAATCGTTCACCGGCACTCAAGCGTTCCTTGCGCGAGCGGAAGACCGGCTCATCCATCGAGACCACAGGGTTACCGGCAGACGCCTTGGCAGGCTTGCTTTTGCGGGGAGGCATGTCCACTCCTTTGCTCAACGAAATGGATCGAGCCGAAGATGGATAGAAGCGTAGCACTCGCCTTTGCAGGGCGAGGCGCAGGCTGAAAAATATCTGCAAGCTCTGTGCACAACGACGTGGTGCACAGCGGATTGTTTTAAATGCCGTTGCCCGCCAGGAAGTGATTAATGAGCTATACCCGCTAATCTCTCTTTGCAGTTGTTCAACACAGGAGTTTGGCAATGAAACTCAGACATTCTCTGGCGGCGCTGCTGGTCATCACCAGCCTGTTCGGCTGCGCCACATCGTCAAAACAAAGCGTGTTCGTGAACCTCGATGCCACTCGGCAGAATGTCGGCCAGATCGGCAACGTCACGCTATCCGACTGGGACAAACAAACCGGTTTGAGCTTCTTCATCAGCGGCGCCCCCAACGGCGCTTCCCTGCCATTGCGGCTCTACAGTTTCATCAACAAAGGCAGTTGCCAGCAACCCGGCCCCGTCGCCTATGCCATGAACGACAAGGTCAACACCGAGCGCCAGCCCATACGCGGCTGGACCTTTTCAAGAAGCGTACCGGTGCCCTTGCATGACTTGATGTCCAGCGAGCACTACATCGTGGTGCGAACCGCAGCGACCGATGGCAACGTCGATATTTTTTGCGGGGATATCAAACAGACGGCCACAGCGAAATAACCACGGCCAACAGCGTTCATAAAGGGTGCGGCTCGATAATCTTCAGCCAGGGCCAGCGCGCCTGATAACTTTTGGCCTTCTGTTCGAACAGCGCCGGCTTGGGATTCTTTGGGTTGATACGCAGCAGTCCTGACTGGGTATCGGCCAGTCCGTTTGGCGCATAGAGCTCGCCGGTGACGATATTCAGACCGATGCAGGTACCCGCAATCAGGTAGCGATCAATCCCGTCTTTGGCCGATTGAAGCTGAGGATAGGCCCCGCCAAATCGCTGGTTGTACCAAAGATGAACGCGGGCCTGATTCTTGATTTCGATATTGGCGTCGAGATCCTGAAACAACCGTTGAGCTGCCTGGATGACTTCGTTCTCAGCCTCCCAAGACAGATCATCGTCGAAGTAAAACACGTCGTAATCCTTCACACCCCAACCCGGCGACTGTTCTGATTGACAATTCCACACCGCCTGAAACAGGCATCCGGCAGTGAGCATGCACTGGCTCAGACCCAGTGCGGGCAGCCGTCTGCTGATTTCAGCGTTCAGAGGATTGGTCATGGCGATCCTGACCAGTTCATCGCCCGTCAATGTCATTTTGCAACCCTCGATCCCTGTGGTCGCCCATCGTAAACATCTGCACCGTCAGCCGCTACGTTGATGGCGTGTGCACGACCACGTCACACCGGCGAAATCGTCGCGAGCACGCCGATCAAAATAGTCACCAGCAAAAAACCACCGAGGAAAATCGCCATCTTGCCCATAAGGCCTCCTGCATTCTGAGTTTGCGGTGCACCGCGACCAAGGCGCGGCACTCGTCGCTATTGTGGAGCGCAAACTGAGTGCATTACAGAGGCAGAAAACACAAAAAAATACGGATCAGATGCGCATTACTGCGGAGCGAACCTGCTCGTGAGGAAGGTTCCTACATCCGACTGCCAAAACAGAATCAGACGCATCTGATTCTGTTGTTCGGAAACGTCTTTATGCGCCATTGCTGGCGTCGACCGCCGTACATTCGCACCTGCACAAACATGGATCAACAATCTCATTGCCAAGGAGCGGTCGTATGGCATTTGACGCTTACATCAAAATCGAAGGTATTCCGGGAGAAGCCCTGGACGAGCAGTATCGTAACTGGATCGAAGTCAACAGCTACAACTTTGGCACTCAACAAAGTACCTCCGCCACCGCCAGTTCTGCGGGTGGCGCAACTGCTGGGCGAACGACGCTGAGCACCTTCACTTTTACCAAAGTACTCGACAAGTCCAGCTGCAAGTTGATGGAAGCCAGTTGCGCTGGTGAGCATTTGAAAGAAATCACTCTGGTTCTTAGCCGTGCAGGCGGCGACAAACTCAAGTATTTCGAGATCGTCCTCGAAGAAGTGATCATCGCCGACTACATGCAAAACGCTGCTTCCGGCATTCCCGTTGAAATCGTACAACTGGATTATGGCCGCATCAAGACGGTCTATACCCAGCAAAAACGCAGTGACGGTGCCGGTAGCGGCAACATCGCGGGCGGCTGGGATCGCATCAACAACAAGCGCTATTCGTGAGGCTGACATGGCACAGCCTCTGGCGTTCATCAATACACAATCCCAAACCTACGCGTCCCTCAAAGCTCAAATGGGCCTGAACGGTATCGCCAACAGCAAGTTCGATGCACTCAATAGCCATATCAGCAATTCGGTGGTGCTGGCGGGCGAGTTAGTGATCATCGGTGACGTGTCTACGCCACTCAGTACCAGCGAAGAGGCCTACTTGATGGCCAGGGCACGAGACATCCATATCGGCCTGCTGACGAATCAGGTCGATGCGGACGACTTCTTTCTCGATAACTTCGAACTACTCCAGGGCATGCTTGCTCACGGCGCTATCGGCGCAGGCGCGGTCAGTGACGGCTGGAGCAAGCACTTGGCCGCAATCAAGACCACTCTGGAGGAAATCGAACAAGCCCATAAGGACTATCTGCGCAGCGGATCAATAGCGGCCCGGGACAGGTTTTACAGTGAGCGCGCCCTGTTGTTCAGCAAGCTGGAAAATCAACTTGGCAATGTAGCGTCCTATGGTTCCGGGCTTCGTTATCAAGGGTCGATAAAACGGATGCTGGGAATTTCGACCAAGCGTTACATGAGTACGGGTGAGATTGCCGGGTATGCACAGAAGGTCAGTGGCGTGGCAAAGGCGGCGAAGCTGATCAAGCGAGGGGTTTATATCGGCGTCGCTCTTGACGTTGCTTCCGCTGGGCTGGATATCCGGCAAGCGTGTGCGTTGGGGCGGGAGGATGAGTGTACTAAGGCGAAGTATGTTAACGGCGGATCGCTCGCGGGCGGCTTAGGCGGGAGTGCAGTGGGAGGCTCATTCGGTAGCATGGTTGGATCGGCTGGTTGCTACTTCGCATTGGGGATTGTCACAGGAGGCCCTGCGGCTTTGACCTGCGTGGTTATTGGAGGTGCAGTGGGAGGATGGGTCGCTGGTAAACAAGGTCAAATAGGCGGCGAAATGATCGGGGAATTTCTTTATAACATGGTGAAAAAATGAATAAGATAGAGCCCGGGCTTATTACATTAGTTATATTCACCCCAATGTTTATCTCGCTATTCAGCGTGTTTTACCTGGCTTACTTTTACACGGAGAAAATAGAGTCATTATTGTCCCGTAGCGAATTCGTAAAACACCATAAGCGAACCTTTATTGGCCTAGGCCTTATGGGAAAAGTGATCCGCAGTGGCTTTATAGCAAGCGTACTGTTAGTACCCCGACTGATGGCAAGGAGGGGCGGCGTCGACACAGATCAAGTAAAAAATTTTCCGCGCACGCTGAAGAGACTCCTTTTGGGTTCGTGGCTTGCTCTTACCTGCTCGTTTTTAGCTTTGATATTTTTTTTACCTGCCAAGTGAATGCTGGAAGGGATTGTTTTGTGTCGTAGTAGGTGGCGCACTTGAAATTACCCTGATGATATTGGGCGCTTACCTCAGATACATTGAGTGAATTAAATCCTCTTTTCTGGAGTGATCGTCACACGATGGAGAGTCCAAAAAAAACCCGCGAACCATTACTGGTCCAGCGGGTTTTTTACTTTAGGCCAAGTATCTAAACACCCCACCGTCACCGGCACGGCATCCTTTTACAAAGCCATATCAGTCGCAGCATTTTCCTTCGGTGCTTTCGGCGCTTCAGCTGGCGCAGTCACCGGTGCAGTTGCCTGACCAATCGCCGGTGGTGGGGTCAGTTCCAGCACCTTGGCGGTGTAGGCCCATTCCTGCGCAACCTTTTCAGGATTGCCGTTCAGCTGAGTGCCGTAGCTTGGCACGATCTGGTGCAGTTTTTCCTGCCAGGCCGGGGTGGCGACCTTGTCCTTGAACACTTTCTGCAGCACGGTCAGCATGATCGGCGCAGCGGTCGAAGCGCCTGGGGAGGCGCCCAGCAGGCCGGCGATGCTGCCGTCTTGCGAAGCGACGATTTCGGTGCCCAGTTTCAGCACGCCACCGGCGGCTTCGTCACGCTTGATGATCTGCACGCGCTGGCCCGCTTGCCACAGACGCCAGTCTTCAGCCTTGGCGTTCGGGAAGTATTCTTTCAGGGCGTTGAGGCGGTCTTCGTCAGACAGCATCAGTTGACCAGCGAGGTACTCGACCAGCGGGTATTCCTTGATGCCTACCTTGGTCATCGGCCACACGTTGTGGGTGGTCGTGGTGGTCAGCAGGTCCAGGTACGAACCTTCTTTCAGGAACTTGGTGCTGAAGGTCGCGAATGGGCCAAACAGGATCACGCGCTTGCCGTCGAGCACGCGGGTGTCCAAGTGTGGAACCGACATCGGCGGTGCACCCACCGAAGCTTTACCGTAGGCCTTGGCCAGGTGTTGCTCGGCAATGGTCGGGTTTTCGGTCACGAGGAACGAGCCGCCTACCGGGAAGCCTGCGTATTCCTTGGCTTCAGGAATGCCGGACTTCTGCAGCAAGTGCAGGGCACCGCCACCAGCGCCGATGAACACGAACTTGGCGTCGGTTTCGGATTTGCTGCCGTCTTTCAGGTTTTTGTAGCTGACACGCCAGGTGCCGTCTTCGTTCTTGGTGATGTCCTGCACTTCGCTGGACAGCTTCAAGTCGAATTTCGGCGTGGTTTGCAGGTGCGCGACGAACTGGCGGGTGATCTCGCCGAAGTTCACGTCGGTACCGATCGGGCTCCAGGTGGCCGCGATTTTCTGGTTCGGGTCACGCCCTTCCATCATCAGCGGAACCCACTTCTTGATCACAGCCGGGTCTTCGGAGTACTGCATGCC